>VFQN01004143.1_pt1 | contig 19517 bp, 14 predicted proteins | sample 3512371 | NCBI WGS metagenome assembly VFQN01 (sample SAMN10412370, study PRJNA504923) | tailings metagenome | isolation source: Replicate 2 from Balatoc abandoned mine | place: Philippines: Itogon, Benguet | collected 2017-08-28 | reverse complement strand
GTTTTAATTGAGGCAAGTCAATTTTGTCAAAATCTAGGTCCCGACATTTGTAAATATCCAAATGCTTAGCAAATAATACTTGAACTTTTTGAATTCCTCGACATTCCCTTAAACTGAGTTTCTGAACATTCTGCAAAGAAGTTATGTCAGTGATCTTCTTGCAGTAGGAAATATCGAGGAAATAATGATTTCCAAGCGAACTAATGTTACTGAGCTTGCAATCTTGGAGCTTTAAAGCATAAATATTCCCTAGCATACTCACATCTCTGACTTTTACACAACTTGATAGATCCAGCTCCTTCACATCTCTCAAGGCGCTGACATCGACCAATTTGCGAAGATTTCTCAACAGCAGGGTGTGTACTTTCCCAAGAGAGATAACGTTCGTTATTCTTTGACAGTCTGAGAGATCCAGATAGTAATTTCCACCGAGTTGATTGACATCCTTAAGTGATGGACAATTCGCAAGAGTCAGGGAAAATACTCGACCCAAGTGACTCACATCAGTCAACCTACTATTACCACTAAGATCAAGTACTCGGATATTCGATAAAAATTTTGTGTCAGTTATGTCGCAGTGTTGTAATTTTAATGAATGAAGGTTTGTGAGGGAAGAGAGATTAGTGAGATTGAAACAGTTTACGAAAGCGACTGCGGCAGTGTTTGAAAAAATCGTGACATCTTCAATAATAGGTCGGTATTTATACTTGAGACAGATTTGAGAACCAGGATTACTGACACTTTGACGAATTTTTTCTCGAGTTTTATCTGAAGTGTAATACTTCCATGAAAACTTTTCATTCAATACTAAGACAGTCATACTTCTTTTGAAATTTTGCCAATATTTGGTACAATTTAAAAGATTTCTCCATTCTTTTTCCTTTAAATATCTTAACTTATAAAGAAATTCAAGTAAATGGAGAGGGAAGTCGACAAGGTTGGTTTTGCTCATATCGAGATCTTCTGACAGAGAAATTGCTTAGTTATCCTTCTAAGGATTTCCTTATCTCTAGTTCGTTATAATTTTCAAATTTTAGAATAACAACAATAAAACAATAACACAACAATGGACAGAGAACTTCAAAACTTACTTTCAGTTCATGGACAAGAAGAACTTTCATATAAGGATAAATTTCTTGGTGATGAAAATATTCAATTTTTATGTGAAAAATTGAAAATTGATCCAAAGAAGAAGCTCATCTTACGAGGGAACTATATCAGCACACTTGGAGCAAAAGCTATAGCTGATTTATTACGCGATCAGAATTCTCTACTTCATGTTTCTTTGGAATGGAATCAAATTGGATCTACTGGTGCTGAATATATTGCAGAATCATTGCCACAGAATCGCTCTCTTGTATATTTGGATCTGAGAAACAATTACATCGCTAGTGATGCAGCGATATCTTTATCAACTGCCATTATGAAGAATCCACTTCTGAAAACGTTAGATCTCCGATGGAATCAGATTGAGGATCGTGGCGCATTGTCGTTTAAGTCATGTATCTTAGACAGGAAGCCTGGACTGCAACTGCTGATTCAAGGAAACCTCTTGTCAGAGGCTACTATTGCGACTATCAATGAGTGGTTAAAGAAACGCCAAGATGGAGTCGATGAAGATTTATCTTTGTTAAAAGTGAAAGTGAACGAAGAGCCTCCACGTAATGTGACGATTGAGCTACTGCAGAAGGAGATCTATCAACTGCGTCAGCAGATCAATGCATATCAAACCCAAATCAATGATCAACAACGACAACTAGATAATTCCAGTATGAGAATAACTGAGTTAGAGCAGCAGCTATCGTATGAGAGACATGAGAACCTTACCCTCAACGAGACGATCAAACAGCTAAACCTTCGCATCTCTCTTCAAAATGATGAAATGATGACCTTAACAAAGAATTTTGAGAAAGAGCGTGATTCAATTGTGAACGAAATGTTAAGAATTATTCGTGAAAAGGAAAATGAGATTCGAGAACTCTCATTGGAAAGAGATTTATTCAAGGATAAAAATGCAAAACTCACAGTAAGACTTGATACAACACACTCACTGATCTGATCTCTTTATTAATGGATGAATGTAGGATGAAAATGATCAATTGCGTGTCCAGTATGAGAACATACAACAGCAATTAGCCACAGATCGTGCCATCACTCAGAACGAACTGAAACTCGCCCATCAAAGAATCAATGATTTCATGATTGCGGTACGTTATTGCTGTTAATAATTCTTCCCTTAATAATGCCATTACCTTTTAGGAAACAAAATTGAAAGCTGAAAATACCTCACTAAAGACTACGAATCAGAGACTATTAGAGAAGGTGGCGATGCTTGAAGAAGAATTAGATATTACCAGAAAAGAGAAAAATCGTTTACTCCAAGAAGAGCATGATCATTACATGAAAGAGATTGAAAGACTGAAATCCGATCATTTAGCTATGATCGCAACTCTGAATGAGAAGAATCTAGTGCAGAACGAAGAAATCCAGAAGTTACAGGTAACAAAACCGAACCCTTCTTTGCGGTTAAGTTCCTTAAATTGCTCTTTGTCAGATTTTAGTCGCAACCTTGAGAGATGAGCTAGTCAAACAACGAAAAGAGCTGGAAGATGCGTAAGTATTGATTTCGTTCATTCTGTACTTTGTTTCAAACTTTGATTAGTTATGAGGCTGCGATCAAAGAGGCCAAAGAGTTAGAACGAATGAAATCCGAGCAAACAATAAAAGAGTTGAGAGCAAGGTATGGTTAGTCTTTTTAGAGTCTTTTCATGATTTTGTATGGGTTGAAATAGAGTTGAAGCTCTCAACGCTGCTCGTAATGAATTAGAATATCGATGTGATCAATATGTGCAAGAAATTCAGGTAAAGATGAAATTATTCCATTGTATTGTTCTTTGATATTTTTCGGCGAGTAGAAATTACAGGATGATCATCGCCAAACAATTCAGTCTTTACAATATCAATTGCAATCTCTTCAGGAAGAGCTACAAAGATTGCGTACACAGAACAGCAATCTTCAGATGTCAAATCAACAATTAGAAAACCAGAAACAAACATTGGAAATGATACAGAAAGAAAATCAAAAGAAAATTCTTTCCTTAGAAGATAAAATGCAACAGCTCAACAAAGAGTTACAATCTTTATTATTAACCAAACAAACCCTCCAGCACAACTACGATCAGCTTCTCATCCAATATGACAAGTTAAAGGAGAATCGTTTTCATGAATTTCAATTACTCAATCAGAATATTATGAAATCTGTTCAGAATGAGTTTGACACCATGAAAATTCATTTTCAGATTCCAGATAGTGATAGAGGGAATAAAAAATAAGTTCGCTGTTATGTTAGCAAGTAAAGGAAGTCATGTTTATAAAGTTATTTTATCTTTATTCGTAAAATTTAACTCAAACATTATATAAGGTTCTGCATCGTATTATCAGTTATAGCGGGGATATTTCCGGTTTCGATCATCATTTTGAGGATAACTATTATAGTTACTGTTATTATGGTAATTTGGATTATTATTGTATCTTCGATCATTCCTCCTGTTATTCCATTCAGATTGTTGAGAATTTTCAGCAAAACTGCCAGAACGTTTCCTTCCGTCAGGATTGGGTCGATGCGAATAAAAATTTGCATTTTGCTTCGTCGGTGGTTCATGGCTACTTGCTTCTTTTCTAAAAGCTGTACTTGTTGAAACTCTCATTTCTGCTGTAAGAGCAAAAGCTTTATTAATTTCATCTAGTTTTCGATAGAACTCATCCACACGAGCTTCGAGCCTACCTTTCTCCACATGGTTGGAAACATGAGCAGCAATCTGAGCAAGATCAATAGGGGCATACTTTGGGCTACCAATTGTTAGAGCTGCTTTCGTCATATTCGCGGTGCTCCCAACTGCGACTTTATGCATATCAAACTTCAGAATTGGGATAGAAGTAGGGAGATGTGTAGTTGGAGCATTAGGTCGAGATGACACTGGCGGTGGAGGAGGTTGAGCGGAGAAAAGGTTAGGGCGGCTTACAGGTAAGGGGGGAGGAGGGGGGTTAAGTGAACTTGAAGAAACTACAGTCGTGGTTGGCGCGTTAGGAGAAATATCTTCGCGTCGAAATCTTTGAAGTAAGTTCTCCGGGATATAAGGAGATTGCAAAGAAAGACGAGGAGGTAAAGTATATATCTCGAACGGATGCAAATTCTGGAAAGGTCGCGATTTTCTCATCGTGGAGAGGATGAGCTGAGTCTTCGATGTTTGTAAGAAGTGTTTTGTCTCCCAGAGATTAACAAGTCGCACCAGACGGTCACGCTGTCCATCAGAAGTAGCGAGGTCATAAGCTTTCTCAAATATCGGGACCATGTAAGGAAACAATATTTCAATAATGTTAATCAGGGGGGCTGGGTGGAGTTGCTGCCAGCTTGGTATTGTAAGGATAGTTGAGTATGGACCCACAGCAGTAACATAGTTTCGATCATTGGATGGGTTGGGCGGTAGACTATGAAGATGAAAAAAGATATCATTAATCACATAGAGCAGGTGTAAGATACGGTCGAATGGTTGTGTGTGGTTGACAGTGAGATCTTTTGAATTGATCGTTAGGAGAACATCCAGAGAGATCACTCCAATAGCATGAATAGAATGCGCTCGTTCTAAAATCCATCTTCGAAGATGCTTAATCTGCTCCTTAGATCCCGTGTTTTGGGAAAGTTTTCTTCGCAGATCTTCGTAGTCTGAAGATGTCAACTCAACGGTCCCATTGATAAAGGAAGAATATTTTTGTTGTAAGAGCTCCTTTTCTAATAAATCTTGAGATATGGGGTTTTGTAAACAATAAATTGTATAATCTAAGAACTGATCCAATAAGGCTGGATCTTGTTGATCTAATTGCAATAGAGAGGGATCTGGTGGCGATAACTTGAGCTTTTCTAAGACAGCTGTCTTAGTAACATTCGTTGATAATGCAATTTCCTTTTGTAAAAATTCGAGTAAAACCTTTTCTTGGAAAGTATTAAGTGAAATTAAACGAGTAGCGACCAACATTATTATTCGAATAATAGTATCTCATAGGTTGCAACGTATAATTGTAGAAAGCGACGAGACATTATCTTTTTGAAGAAGAAAATGATCAAAGAAATCATTCGAGCGATTATCTTTCTAATTGGAATTTATGAATGGGTATCAATTATTTCAATTTTTCGAAATGATATAAACACAACCAAATCAGATTTCCTTCTTCTTGATGCAGATTTTATCGCACAGGAGAAACCTGCCTTATACCTGTTAGTGACCTTTGTCTTTTTCCTGGGTCTGAACCGACTCACCTGGACGTTATCTTTAACATTATTTCCGAAAGATAATCATATTTACTTATGGTGGAATGTTGTCTTGCTTCATGCTGCGGAATCAATTATGTTTTTAACTCTAGCAATGAAACCTTACTTCAATACGACCCAAGAATCAAATCTTATTGGCCTATATCGGAAAGTACTCTCGCTCGAATTAGGAAACAATCATTCTCGCGATGTACTAGTCATCGCGCCTCTGCTCCTTCTGCTTGTGATTGTTCATGGTGCGAAAGCTTAGTCCTGAGAAAGTTAGCTTCTCTCATTCCTCGATTAACAATGAATATTTTAGAGTGTAAAATTAAATTTTACAGAGTTGTTGCTTCGATTTATTAATTGTTTTCTTTCATCGTTTGTAGAACTGAAGTTTTGTGCGTTTCTGTAATATCAAGAGTGCATTCTTTCAAAAATTTCAACACACCAGAAGAAAGAGAGAATAGGGAGCACTGCTTCCCTTCAAACCGTTTAATTTAATTTAATTTAATTTAATTTAATTTAAGAGAGATTTCAAGAGAGTTAAGCCATGCGCCAATTATCTAGTACGTTCAATGCACAAACATACTTCAACCCTGCCGATAACTACACTAAAAGTCTCGAAGTAAAGTATGGATCTGCAATCTCCTTGAAAGAATTCGAAATTTCAACTGAATACTTCAGATATGTGGGAACTATTGCTGGAGCTTTAGCAGTCGCTGGTCTTCTTGCTGTTGGTGGGTTAGTCCTTGGCATCTGTTGTCGCTATTGTTTCCCTTGTTGTGAATGTCGACCTCGACCGATGAAATATGATCGAGCATCTCATAGAATGATTTCACTTGACAGAGAAGAAGGCTCTCTTTTGGCTGATGATAGTGATTATGATGAAGATAATGAAGAAGACGAGTATCATTACAATCACTTGAGGAATTATGATTTATATCAAACCTATCCTTGGAATCGTAAGCGAATGATTAACGTCTTCTTCCTTTGCCTCTTTCTCGCTGCCTCAATATGTTTCGATCAATTTTTTCTTGTTGGTAGAGCAAATACATCAAGAGGAGTTGATACAATTCACCTCAATTTCAATTCCTTTAATGGTATTGTGCATCATGTGCAGAATGACTCTGACCTCCTGGTTGACTACGGCACTGATTTAAACGATGAATATTCTAAAGCTAGAATTTCTTGTCCATTTGTAAATGATCCACGAATAGCGTCCTATATTAATGATTACAACAGTAACGTGCGGTCCCTTCAAGAGTATGTCTCTCCACTATCAAAGAATGTTAATGATATTGATGAGTACTTCAATTATTATGCACAAGGATCTTTCTTATTTATATTTTGGGGAATATTTCTATTCATTTCCTTTCTAATTGCTTTATTTGTTCTTTTTGAAAAGCGATTAGCATTACAGGTAATGACTGGGATTGGAGTGACTGTCGAAATATTATTCATTCTTCTTGGTGTTATCTTTATATCCTTTGTTATGATATTCGGTGATTTATGTGAAAAACCCACTTACAATGTACTCAATTCTTTACCAAATTCAAATGATATTCAAAATATTGCGAATTACTATGCAACATGTCAAGGGAATACTACTATTCAAGTGGACTTACAAAGTGCTCACAGCTATATTAATCAGATGTATTCTGCTTTGGACACTTTCCGCACCCTTCCACTATGTCAGAATGACATCAACCTTATTCATATGCAGGGAACAGTAGTGCAAATTAATACGACACTAAATGATCTCTCTGACGTCACAACTTGTCCCCCAATTCAGAGGATTTGGTTCGATCTTGTGAATACTGGAGTGTGCACTGAATTCTATTCTGGAATCTTTTATGTATGGGGAGCACAGATCCTTACTTCTCTATTCTTTTTCTTTACATTGTTAGTTGTCTCAATTAATTACCAGTTCTATCCCAAACATCCATATGTCAAAGAAAGGCTTTTCCAAAATCAAAATCCGAATCATCGATTCTTTGGATTTCGTTCTCGTATGCGATCAAGTAGTAGTGAAAGTTATTTTAATGTTGAGTTACCTGGACGGGGAAGAGACAGTGCGAATGATGTCGCTCGTCGCAATGATGGATCAGATGACGATGAGGAGGGAGGAAGAAGATTGTGAGTTTGGTTCACCGGTGATATTGTCAGAAGCAGTGGTTAACCTGCTCGATGATCGAATGTGTGTAAATCAGAAATTGGTATTGTTAGAATAGTTCGTGTTTGATGACTTTCGTCCTTTTTAGTGGAAAATAGTGATGAAGTTTCGTGTTCTTTCCAACTAAAATAAATGTATTTTACTTTGCAAGGTGTTGCAAGTCATCTAATGCAACAGGCGACCAATCCTCTAAACCTGTCTTCCTTTCATCATGGATATAAATAACATTATTCTCTACATAAAGCAAGAGATTTCCAAATTGATAGACGAGTTTGCCATACTTGGAAGTCTTAGCAGGATTCTGATGAAAGTCGACATTCAACCTTTCCGCCATCGCTTCCAACAAATCTTTCAAGGTGACATGAACAGTACTGGAAGAAATAGCTGCGTCAGGAACTCGCGACGTCCAGGAAACACCATCAGCACCACTATGCGATCTTTTCGAAGAGATCTCGGCCAGTTTGATGAATGTTAGTTGTTGAACACCAGAGAGAAATAAAGTAACCTCCTGATTAAGTGACTCGAGCAACGATCGAGCACGATTACTGCCATCATCACTCATATCAAGGCAAGCTGAAAACAAGGACAAATATTTTTCAATAAATTCTAAACTTCTCTCAAAAAGACGAGAGACGCGAAAGGACTTATATTTCTTATCAGAAAAAAGCTTCTTCGAGAAGAGACTTCTCCATCCTTCATACCATGTTAACAGTTCCTCGAGTAAGTGTAATTGGTGGTTATAGCGGTCCAATCGATTAACCGAAGACGCTGGGAGCAGAGGATAAGATTGGATCCACTGGAAGAGTACAGGGAGGAAACGTGGGAAAAAGGAAACACACAGAAACATGTTCCAGTAATCGTCCGGGATAATTTGTTCGAATAGCAAAACAGATTGAAACGGATGAATATTTTGCTCAGTTGGATTGATCAGGAAATGGAGATTAGTGTATTGTAATAATCTGGGAATTAAAGCTTTAGTGACGATTTGAGCATACGACAGAGAATCAAAAATGTCTTTCCATGGAGCAATCAATCGTATGAACCAATGACATTGTTCCAGTACTGAAATCTCCTTCAGGTTCAATATCATTTCGTTGTCTGACCGTTGATTTTGTGATTGATTTGTCTTTCGTATTTGTATTTCGACAAAGACTGGCTTCATCTCCCAATTCTTAATCAGCGATACAATCTTCCTCCGAATCTCAGGGAAAAGTTGGGTAATTAAATCTTTCTGCTCTGGGTGAATCACCGATATGAATGGTATTATCCAATGATGAAAAAGGAAGTAATCATCCGTTCCAGACAATCGTTCAGATGTTTCTACGGTCGATGATAAGCTGAGATGGGAATTCGTCCCAAGCTGAATAACATACCGTTGAGAAGAAATGTTGAAATTCCACGACTGAATAAATCGCAAAAGCTTTGGAATGATTGAGATTTTGAGTAGATTCGTTACTTTCTCGACGGGGACGTACGGTTTAAGCAGCGCGAGATAATCGGTGAGAAGTTGCGTGTGAATGATGGGATTATACTCTTGCAAAACAAAGGTCATCAATTCACTCAAAATTGTTTTCTCTAAGATAGGAATGAGACTATAATTGAGCGCATCTCGTTGAAGCTGGTTAGAGAAAGGGAGAAGGAAAGTCTCGATGTCAGTCAGAAGAGTTTGCCAGAGTTCGTAACTCACAGAGAGTTGGACAAAGAGGGAATCACTACTAATTAAATTTCCTCCATTTTTCTTCTTCGTTTCTAAAGATGAAAAGTTAGTTCCAACGATCGAAGAGATTAGAGCATGGAAGAGTGTTTGGAATATCTTATTCATGCCAAATAATAAAGATTCTTCTTCGTAATCCTCAAATATTCCGCAGACAATCCTTTGAATTCTCATTAATTCTGTTGAAGTTGACGCATATTGATCGTCGATTAAGTCTTCTGCTGGAATGTTCGAGTTCTTTCTGTCATTCAGTGAACTGATGAACGACTGCACCTCATTCAGTCGGTCAGATATAGCTCTCAGTCTCTTCAATTTCAAATTGTTCTGATAAGATCGGTGTTCAATCATACCAATTTTATTGTTTAATATTCTTTGTTGATTTTCTTTATCTTTTAGTCTTCGTTCTATGTCTTGTAAAGGTAATGGAAGTGAGTCAGCGGAAGACCTTTCAAATCGCATGAAATGACGAGTTTGATAATATCTTTGGATGATATCTGTATCATTTTCGCCAGCCTCTTCCCCCTTATTGGGGAGATCTAATTCAACATTAAACACACTTTCATCGCTGTTATCTCCTTCGTCCTCATCAGAGAGGGATAACACATCGTCATCGCTTCCTGTATTATTATTGATTTTCCTCTTCTTCGTCATATCGACAATTTCCACTCTTTTACGAGTGGAATCTCCTTCATTTAGCAAGTTTTCGATTATATTTCGTTGATGTGATGTTTTTTTCGCTCTTTTATTATGAACTTTTGATTCATGAGGCGATTTTCTCTTTTTATCAATTTTGAAGTCTTTTTGTTCGCGCTGAATTTCAAAAGATTCTGAGTTTGCTTTCGAGTCTGCATTTCCAAATCCCAATCCAACACCGACTGGTCTCACTGTTGCTTCGATTGCTTGGGAAATACCCGTTTCCTTTGCTCCAAGTCTTCCACTAAAACCAAACTTTTGGAGCAATTTTGATCCTATTCCTTTGGTATGCTTTTCCCATGAGGCCAGTTTGTCTGGTTCATTTTGCTCATTCATTGTTTTGATTGAGATCGCAAAGAGCGTTATCTGTAGTATCGAGAGAAGTCTTCCTTTTGAAAATATCGGTGAGTTAGTAGGGTAGACCTCGAAGATTGGAATTTTTTTCAACTACGAGAAGAAGAAAAAATTGAAATTCAAGCATTAAAGAGAGAATGACTGCATCCATCAAAAGATCGACTGTTTACAGGCGTAAACACCTCAAAACGGTCATCGTAATTGATTAAATTGGAGGACAAGTTTTAGTTGGCAAACTAACCAGCAAATCAGTTACGAATTCTTCAATGAAATTGCGGTGAATATAGGATATTTTAAGAAGAGCGTTACTTTGCCGATTATATTACAAGGTTTAGGTTTTCATATGAACTAACGAAGCAAAAGTTATGGTCCGATGCAAACTCACAATTAAAGCTATTGCAATTCTTCTTCTCGTTCAACTTTGAGGATCTACTTTTCTTTGCCAGTTGGAATAACTTGGGTCAAAGTAAAACACCAAATCGTTACAGAACATGACATCGATGAGAGATCCAAAAAAGAGGCAAACAAACACTGCACACTGTGAAAGCAGGAGTGGGAGTGGTTAAACTAAAACGAGTGAATTTAGAAATGAACGTCTTACCCAATAGGTCCAAAAGTATTTGCTATCAGAAGGGGTGTAAGTCAAGTAAACCATGATTGCCGCCAACAGCGTCAGAATAAAAAGCAAATTTCTTCGAAAAGCCATTTCTAAAACTCTTTGAAGGACGGAGATCCACGAATAAATTCTTTCCAGTTGAGTGATATCGTGTCAATTCTTTGGCAATAGGATCTGAAGCGGAATCGTTAACGAAAGCCGATTTAGTGTTCTCTAATATCGCGAGTTCGTTAAATCACAAAGAAGATAGGAAAGATGGTGAGTCGAAACAGAAAGCTCAAAGATTCTGATGGAGTCGACGGAAATTCTGCTGAAATTAACAATGAACCCTCGACCTTCGATAAGATGTGTCGTGTGGTATTAGTTGGTTTTATCTCAGCGATCGTACTAATCGTGATTATTACCTTTTTGAAGGGAATGAATTTAGTTGATAGAACCTCTACTTCGCAATTCAAACTTTCTGTCGGTGATGGTATATCTCTCGAAAGTTCAATGTTCAATATTATTAATGCGAGTGTGAATAGTCAGTTTACTCCGAAGGTGAATATCCCGATCAAAAAAGTATCTTCAAACAATCTTCGGAAACCTGTTTCAAATAAAGCTGAATTTATTAAAATCGCGAAGATTCTACAAGAGCGAGTCGAGGGTGCTTTTCAATGGATCATAACTCCAAATGGGAAAGCATCTTTCCCTTATCTTCGATGGGATTTAATTGCCAATGCTGATGTCCATATTCTCTATAAACTTCATCTCTTTCTAAATTACTATCTCCAAGATGAATCTCGACAACAACATTTTTATGAAGTATTTCATCAGGGTTATCAGTGCAAGCCTCTTCAAGCGGCACAACAAGAGCTTATCTCGAGGTTTATTAGCATGGACATTTGTTCCGAGATTGAATGGTACAAGCTTGCTCATTTAGGCTTTCCTGAAGCTCAATCGATCTTTGATATTGGCGGAAATAAAGGTTATCTAGGATCTCTTTTTGTTGCGTTATGGGGAGGAGGGAAGATCAATGTTGCTCCCATCAATGTTTTTAATATTGCAACCAAACTCGACGCGTGGAAAAACTCCAAAAATCCTGCAGGATACTGCAAAGATGGTTATAACTATGGTGTTGCATTGTATTGCCCAAAAACTTCTGTTCGGACTCCCTCTTCTGGACACTGTGAGATTGGTAGAAAGGAACTTCGAGTCATCAGTTTTGATGGTAGTTCTTACCTAACCAAAACACTCACAGGAATTATGAATAATCACCTTTTGACTAACAGTAGTAGTAAAGGGAAAGAGAGTTCGATTTATCGAAATACTTGGCATTACTATAACTATGCAGTCTCGAATAAGGAGGGCACTGCCAGATTCACGAAACAGTCGAATGAGCGCAATGCGGGATTCGAGGGAGGTTCTATCAAATGGACAACCTCATCTTCCAAAGAAGGTGAGACGCCAAACACTTTACTTCAAGAAACAGAGGAGGTGAACGTTACGTCTGTTGATCGCTATATGCAGCTAAATAAATTATCGAAGCTGGATATCCTGAAAATTGATACAGAGGGGAATGATAATAAAGTCTTGATCGGAGCGAAGAATGCAATTCAGGAAATGCTGGGGATGTTTACCTTTGAAGGTGGTGGAGGAGTCACTTACTCGAAAGAGATGAGCAAGGACTTTGAAACTCTTGGGTACAGTTGTTACTCAACAAGTAGAGCTGGACTATTCAAATGGAGTCATGGATGTATGCACGATAAATATTTCGGCTCTTTTCGGAAGAAGGATAAGGGTAATATCTTTTGTGTGCATCGTACGCGTGCCCCTATTGCCTTCCTTGCTTTTGAGATAATGTCCTTTCCTGCCATGATCGACTTCCACTTTACTCAGTTGAATGAAACTACGAAATTGAGTGGAAAGGATAAACAACTACATGAAGCTTTGTTTGGATCCGCGAAAGAAAAAGCAGATCAACTTAATTACAAAGTTGACCCAGCATCTCTTCTCCCTATTTATGTGAATATCCGTGGATATTGCAGTCCTTGGCCTAAGTGTATTTCTTCTCGTAATTAATTAAAACCACAAAATTAAGTGTTGTGAAAAGCGCTTATCCTGTTATTTTTCGGAATTTCGACTTTTTGAGGTAATTTAAATTGACCATCGATTGTCTAAAAAGACGTTTAATGCCTTATCTTCTCGAAAGAAGTAAAGCTTACTAATCTTCTCTTCTCGTGACAAATGGATTTGGCAACTGTACTGAAAAATGCACAACATCCGAGTAAGAATCAATTAGGTCATTGAGTTTTTGATTATCTTGGAAATGTAGATTTGGAAATTCGTAGCCAAGCAGAGGCTTACTTAAATCAGGCCGTGGAAGCGCAGTATGTAAGTAAGAGAAAGGAAACATCACGATTATTTGGGTTACTTTTCACATAGGGGCCTTTTCTACTCGCCCTTTGTGCTGAATTCGCAACTGAGGGAAAAGACTTTAATAATCGCCAATTAGCGGGTTTATTTATCAAGAATATGATTTCTGCACAGGTAAGGTGAGAAATTTAACAAAAATCTCTTTCTTACTGCAATCTTATAGGATGAGGCGATTCTGGAGAAGAAGGTAAATCAGTGGCAGTCCTGTGATCCGGCTTTGAAAGATCAAATTCGTCTGGGGGTAAGTCAACTTTTATCGTGAGGGTTAATTTCTTAACTCTTTCTAATTAGTTTCTCACTGCTATTCAATCGAATGTTTCTGTTGTGTGCCACACTGCAGCTCAGGTCTTGGCAGCTTTCGGTGCTGTCGATATCCCTTCCAAAACTTGGCCAAACTTACTCCCAACTTTATTTCAAAATATTAACTCCTCAACTCATGAAAGTTGTAAAGTTGCTTCTTTAGAGGTTCGATATCTCAAATTTTCCCCTCAACCATGATCTCACTGTCTTGAAGACTTTAGGTTATATGTTAGATGCCATGTCACCTGAGGATGTAGAACCAGCTGTGGTGAACCAAATGTTGACTTGTATTATTGAAGGAAATAGACCTGAAAGGTCCCCGGAGATGCGACTGGCAGCTATCACTGCTTTAAATAACTCAATTGAGTTCGCAAGTGCGAACTTTGAAGTGCAAAACGAAAGAGATGCATTGATCCGAGCTATTTGTGAGGCAACTCAAGCAAAGGAGATAAAAATTCGCGAAAGGGCATTTGAGTGCTGTGCTGAAGTTGCTGAGTTCTATTACAGTAAACTTGGACCGTATATTCAAGTTTTGTACGAATTAAGCGTCCAAGCCATACGAGCAGACGAGGCAACGGTTGGAATGCAAGCTATTGAATTTTGGAATACTGTTTGCGATCAAGAACTCGCAATTACGGAGGACATTGAAGATGGGGATGCGGAACAATCTGAACTTTTAAGAATCATGCAACAATATTCTCCTGGTCTAACTCCACTGCTCCTAGAATGCATGACGAAGCAGGAGGAGGATTTGGAGGATGAAGATAATTGGAACATATCAATGGCAGCAGCTACTTTACTTGAATCACTTTCTAAGGTTATTTGCGATCAAGTGGTGGACCTGGTATTACCTTTCGTTACTAACAATATCAATAACGCCAATTGGCGAGTGAAAGAAGCTGCTATTATGGCGTTTGGAATGATTCTTGAAGGTCCTAGTGGAGATAAATTAATCCCTCTAGTTCAACAAGCGATGCCTTTTTTAATTAACTGTATGAAAGATCCTAAACCTTTAGTTCGAGATACATCCGCCTGGACTATTGGTCGCATCTGCGAATTATATAAAGGTGCACTAACTGCTGAAATCTTACCGCCAATGGTGGAAGGACTGGCACAAGCTCTTGGAGATAACTCACCTAAGGTAGTCTCGAGAGTGTGTTACGCGGTACATAGCCTTGCAGAAGCCTGTGCTGATGAGAACGAGGCCACCTCAAACGTCTTGTCTCACTTTATGCCTTTAATGCTGCAAAAGCTATTAATAATAACAAATAAAAACGAAATTGAAGCCAGCAACGTCGTGACAGCAGCTTATGAAGCAATTAATAAAATGGTGGAGAATAGTGCTGCTGATATGCAATCTGTGGTTCAAAATCTTTTAATTGAAGGTCTCAATCGGCTCGAACGAACTTTCAACCCCCAGTTAAACCAAAATGAACGAGCTAATGTGCAATCTAGTTTATGTAGTTTGATTGGTGAAATTGTCAAGAAATTAGAATTGGCAGCCTTCCATACACAGACAGATAGAATTATGCAACTATTATTTCAAGTTTTCTCAACAAAAGGTGCTGTTGCACACGAGGATGCATTTATTGCTATTGGATATATGATAACTAAAATGGGCCCAGAATTCATTCGATATGCACCCTATCTTGAGCCTCCTTTAATCAATGGTCTTAAGAGCGTAGAGGAGGCAGGATTGTGCACAGTTTCTGTTGGTGTTGTGGGTGATCTTTGTCGTGCTTTAAATCGGTTAATTAGTCCTTTCTGCGACCGCATAATGCACTGTTTAATTGAATTACTCCAATCTTCTGTTCTGAATAGATCAGTCAAACCCCATGTGATCAGTGTTTTTGCCGACATTGCCATGGCTATTGAAGGTGATTTCGAACGTTATAGCAAAATTGTGATGGGAATCCTCAAACAAGCTGGAGAGGTGAACATAACTCCGAATATGGACGAAGATCTTGTTGATTATATCAATACATTGAAAAACTCAATACTTGAAGCTTACACAGGAATATTGCAGGCAAGCTCCCATCCGTGTACAATTTTCATTTTAACCCAATTTTTGTAGGGTTTGAAGGCTGCCAACAAGCAAGATATTGTTTTAAATTCACTAGAGGTAATTGTAGAGTTCTTAAAGCGAAGTGCTGAAGATCCCCATCGATCAGGGGAAGTATTAAAGAGTGCGGTTGGACTACTGGGAGATTTGGGCCAAATTTATGGAGTCAAGATGCAGGGCACTTATAATCAAAGTTTTGTCTCGAACCTCATTAACGAAGCTGCCCATAATGGAACTGAATCACAGGAAATCGCTAATTGGGCAAGAACGGTAATGTGTTCTGACTTCTCTTCTTCATTATCTCACATTATCTCCGGCCTTTTTAGGTAATAACTCAAATTCAGCGCATGAAGTAGAATATTCTTCGAAACCCATCACCACTCTCTGTAAATTTTCAAAATGCACTCCATTCCATTATGTTAGGTCGATAACTTTTTTCTGGCTCTGCCCTTTGTCCAAAATGGCACTCTTATCTCCAAATCCAATTACTGTAAAAGTGGCAGAGTGGAGAATATTCAAATTTTGCAAAGTTTCCTCAGCCCATGCTGAATCTTCTGAAATACTTTCCTTGATATGGAAGAGACTATCACTGGATTTTAGATGTAGGTATTCGTAGTCCAAACAATCTTCCATCACATAAAGGAAGAAAAATAACTCCTGTTGAAAAGATGAATAAAGGTCAGAAAATAAGGGGAGGAATGTCCTCACTTGTAGAGTTTGAGAGATCCAAAACCGACGCGACACAAGTTTTCCTGTGGGCAGAATAAACTCAATTTCAACGATGTCATCTCCTTTGAGAGGCACCTCAGGCACAGGAATAAACCTTTCTTTACTATTCCTCGTACTTAGGCTTCGCATTTCTTGAATGGAGAGTTGACTGGGTCTGGAAAATTCGTCCGAGAAATCGATTTTGGGTTTGGAGTCAATTTCAACTCTCCTTCGCTGAGGTTCATATGCTGGTGCTTCCTTCATGGAACGTTTTTTGGTTTGTTGCTCTTTGTGTGAATTATTTTCAGTCCATCTTTGCTCATACATACTTAAAAAAGTCGAACGATCAAAATCTCGAGAACCACCAAGAACAAACCCGCCAGATGGAACAAATTGCTGTCTTTCTTCGAAGATAACATCATGACGAAACTCTATATTGTGTTGGTATTCATGGCGATAGGGACAAGATATTGCTGTGCAGAGCTTTCGAAGATCTGCTTTGTCTTTCTTATTTTTCGGTCCCATTTATTTAGTTATTTCTTTGTTTGAAATTTCGTATTTCGTCTCCTAAGTTGTTCTCTTCTTTTTGTTTTAAATTATAGCAGAGAAAAAGTCCTCAAAAGACGGCTAAGCTTCGAAAAATTTTGTTATCTAACTGCGCAATTGTTGTATGACTCTATTTAATCGATGCTGCATTCCATTACACAAGTCGTATGTTGGTTTTCCAACAACATCTATACCATAACCTAACACTTGACGAACATCTTGTAAAGCAGATTTGTATCTTTCGCAAGCTTCATATGCTTGTGCTCTTCTTACTAGAGCTTTGATATCATCATGCTTGTATTCGAGCACCGCTGTAGAATCTCCGATAACTCCGTCAAAGTTAGATAATTGCTTGAAACAGGCGGCACGGTTATTATAACACTTCAAAGCTAACTCGCTCGACTGAATGAATCATAAGTAAAGTAAAATAATATAAAAGCAAAGATGGTGAATATACCTTGTCTGAAATGGAGTCCAAGCAGCGAGTATAGGTTTTAATTGCCTCTTCAAACTTTGCAGCCTTAAAAAGAGCATCACCCTCTTCCTTCAATCTCTCTTTTGGATCTAAAGACGCCAATCGCTGCTTCTCTGCGCGTTCGTACAAAGGACGGATTCTGTCCATTAATCGATTCAAATCTCTGTTGTGGGGATCTAAACGAAGGCCCGAATCAACACTTCGGAAGGCAGCTGTGATATCATTTTCCTTAAGTTGAATCTCCGCTGATGTAATATACCCCTCAACTTTCTTCAGACGTTGCTGTTCTTCAATTTCTTTCGACATTTTCTTCAAATCAGCGTTTTGCGAGTCAATGCCCAGGCCTCTCTTGATGGCATCCAAGGCACCCTCAAGATTACCTAGATTCTGCAGAGCCAACGCTGATCGAAAGTATCCCTTGACAAAAGATCGATCAGTCATAATACACTGTCGACCATCCTCAGCAGCTTCAGTCCATTTACCGAGTGCCGCGTAACAAGCGCTACGATTTGAGAAGAAAGTGACATCAGAAGAGTCTAATTCAATGGCCTCTGTGTATTTCAGAATGGCTTGTTCGTATTGCTTATTTTTGAAGAAGGTATTGCCCTCACTAAATGCGAAACATCTCAAAATCAACAGCATCGACAAAATAAAACTTACTTTTTCTTGCTTTGAGCTATGAGAAAGAAATCAAACGAAGAAATTAGCATATCGCATCTGACTTACCTGCAGCCTTGGACATCTTTCTGCAAATTTGAAAACTTTGTTTCTGAAATGAGACAATTCGCAACACCTGTAATTTCTAGAAAACTGATAAAAAAGCGCTTTTTTATATATAATTTCGAAAAACAGATTTCACTTTGTAACTTTTCCTATATAACTATAAAGAGTAGATGCATCCCTAGCAGTTATATTATCGAACTGCTCTCTTATTCCAGAGACAGGATGTATATCCTTGGAAATTGCATCAGTGTAGCTGAGGAGGAAGATTGAGATATCGTCATTCGCCTGAAACCCGCAGTTTTCGGTAATCTTCTGTCTGCCTTGCTCACTTATCCCAGATTGGATAAGTAGATCGTTAATTGATTTAATACCAAGAGCATTAAGCTGTTCTCCAGATCGCAAAATTCCAGCTTCAAGCTCAGTTCGTGGAATTTTGTTAGGTCGAACAGTTGCGAGCTCAGACTTAATCGATTCCAATTTATTGTCCAGATATTCATCAAACATTCGAACCCAATCCACTGACGGATCAAAAACTGGAGGGTTGGGAGGAAAGGTGTGACCGAGAGCAGTATCAAGGTCTCTCTTTTTTTTCTTCTTACTCGCTTCATCAGAGGAAAGGCCCAATTTGTCTCCTTCAATTAGACGATCTTCAATTGATTTCGATTTCAGTTTCTCGTCAAATGCGCGAATGCCCGCTCTTCTCGCCTCATCGAAAATCTTTCGCGCTATCTTGAAGAACTCTGGCTCTTCTTTGCCCCATCTTGACGGCTCATTTCCAGCAACAATACAATCTTTGATATCCCTCGCAATTTTGTTGAAAGATTTTTGCAGTTTACGTCCATGGACTCTGAAATGTTTGAACTCCTCAGTTTGGGCGAGCCTTTCCGCAAGTGTGTCAAAAGCCTCTCCTTTGCGAGCCTGTAGGTGAATTTGATTATCGTAGACCGACTTCAAAATTGCGGTCTTCAAACCATTGCGATCCCCGACAAGTGAGCGATCAAAGACCATCGCATTACTTCGATCTCTTGGTCGCAGTAATCCAGTACCAGATAGAGAGCTTTCACTTTCACTGTCAGCATCAACTGTGTTCCCATTTTCATGGACTGGAATATTCGCGTTTTTCTGAGGTTGATCTACCACTGGATTTCATTACTAAGTAAGGGTGGCGGGAAGGTTGAATTTCGAATGACTTACTTCGTTTCTCCATGAATTCAAAGGGAAAACTAATTTCTTGAAATTTTTTGCAGATGGTTTTCTTTCACTTTGATTGGAAAAGAGAAGAATTTCTTGCTGTATGTGTCGTTTCAAGATTCGAATTTCTTGATTTTCCAACTAATCGAGTATTCCAAGATTCGACTCCGGCAAATAAAGGAAGATTAAGTTGTCGAAATGGCAAGAGTTTTGTTCTTATTAGTGTTGATCGCTGTGCT
>VFQN01004142.1_pt1 | contig 19518 bp, 10 predicted proteins | sample 3512371 | NCBI WGS metagenome assembly VFQN01 (sample SAMN10412370, study PRJNA504923) | tailings metagenome | isolation source: Replicate 2 from Balatoc abandoned mine | place: Philippines: Itogon, Benguet | collected 2017-08-28 | reverse complement strand
GCTGGTATCCAGGTCCTCCCAAAACTGAAATTCCAATGGTGAGCAGCGTGTTTGAGAAGCTGCAATTGGAAGAGAAAGAAAAGCAAGAACAAGAAGATCCTTGGAAAGCGACAGGGGTAAAGTATACTTCTTCAAACAAATGGCAAGGTATCGATAAAACGAAGATTGAAAACTCACGCAGACATAAGATTCATGGAGTTGAAATTCGTAAACTTCCGAAAGGTCATCCATTAGCTGGTGAATATGGACTTTTTGCTGCCAAGAGATTTTCGAAATTTGACATTATTGGAGAATATACAGGAAAGATTGTAGGTAACACAATTGGTGGACATTATGTTGCGGTATTAGAAGATAAAGAATATGACGACTCTCTTGGTATTGATGCTGAAAAACATGGCAATGAAATGAGATTTATTAACTCTTTTCTAAATGTAGATTTTGAAGCAAATGTTGTTATGAAAACTGTATATGTCAATACTTATCCTCATATTGTTATCGTATGTAAGAAAGATATTGAAGTTGGTGATGAATTGTTATTAGATTACGGTGAAGAATATACTAAAGCTTACCTTACAGCTAAACCCAAGATAATTGGTGAAGTTGCACAAGAGATTATTCATAAAAGCTTACCTTTTTGTGATTCTGAGTCTGAAGAAGAGGCTTAAATGATCTTATTCTTCTGTTTTTTTTTTTTTTTTATTGTTTTGTGTATAGTCTATAATAGTTTTGGAAATTTTATAGTAGACTAGCGACTAGCGGAACAGCGCAACCTGCTCCCCACCTAGCATACTTTCTAATTTAAGAATTTAAATTTGATTCATTCATTCATTCCTTTTTTTTGACAGGCCATATCAATATTTAGATTTTAGAAAACAAAACAAAGAGTATTGAAAAGAAAATTTTACTACCGTTAATACTCACTGTCATTCCTTCCTTCACTCAATGATGCTTTTAGAAGAGAAGGTTAAAAAAGGTTGTAGAAGATGAAAACGAAACATTTGATATCCCATTGACTATCTCGTTGCGATCGCATGAGTCCTCATTTTTAAGAAAAGAGATTTTTCATTAAGCGGTCTTTGCCTTCACTGAAGGCCAAACAGCTCCGGTCACCTTGCTTGATAAATCCCACATCTTGACAGACTTTGCTTTATTTAATACTTGATCTGCTAACACATTCTCAAATAAGCTTCCTCCAGATCCACCAGTGCCCATAACAACCCCCTTCTTGAAATCTTTCACAGGTAATTGTCTTGCACCACCATTCCACGACCAGTAAACACCAGATTTCGCGGTCTCTGGGGCATCCACAACTTGTGCTAATCGGGCACCAGCTTCTTCTTCACTAACAAAGCCACCAGTAACATACTTCATAAATAATGGGAATAAAGTTCTAAACCATTGTCTCTTTTCACGGAATAAGTTAGTTGTGGCAATACATCCAGGATACATGGAAGTGAAAGTAACTCCTGTCGATTCATGATAACGTTCATGAAGTTCTCTTACTGTCATCATGTTGCAAACTTTAGAATCCTTGTAAGCTTTCGCTCCATTGAAATTTCCTCCGTCAATCATCGAGATTGGCTTTTTACCACCTTTCTCAAGTCCTTTAAGGTCTCCAAGATCAGCAAGTGGATACACTAGGCCACCACCAATAGTATTGGAATTACCAGTGATGGAACCAACAATAATCATTCTTGCTCCCTTAGCCTTGGCCATATCTGGAAGCAGTAAAGAGCATAAGAGAAAGTGGCTTAAATGATTGATTTGCATCTGCTGCTCAAATCCATCATCAGTAAATTTCGGCTATTGTGAAGAAGAATCAGAATCTGTTAGGGGAGAACGGATATATCGTAACTTACCGTTGGTAAAGCCGGTTGATATACGGCAGCATTGCATACTAATCTATCTAATGGTTTTGGTTTAATTTGTTTCAGTTTATTGGCGAATTTCTTAACAGAATCAAATGATGCTAAATCAAGTTCAAGGATAGCATACTTCTTCTTATCAAATCCTTCCTTTGCTGCAATTTCTTCCATTTTATCAATATCTCTTACCGCGCAAATGACAAAATAATCATCCTTTTCAAGTAATTTCTTCGCGGTTTCTTTTCCAAGACCAGAAGAAGTTCCAGTAATGACACAAAGCTTCTTGTTTGATGGAATCTTAATAGATGAGGAAGTAGACGGGGATGAGAAAAAGTTAAAGGCCATTTGAGTGTTGACATTTCGCTGGAATTTTTGCAAAGATCTTAACTGGAAAGCATCAACCACAAGAAGTCCACAAACTAACAAGATGCATAAAGTGTAAATTTTGACAATCATTTTCTTCAATATCATAAATACAAAAAAATAACTCAATATGAAAAGGATTCTAAAGAAAATATCTATGATCTCGTCTCAAGGTGGAGCTTTAGTGGTAGTTGAATTAGGTACGTTTTCAATTGCAGTATCTATGTCGCCTCTTTGTCTTGATCTTGTCGAAGAGAAAGTCGTCTAAAAGTACGTGTACTTGCAGCTCGAAGATTTGGTTGTAGGAATATCGATAATCAATGAAACCTTAATTTATCAGTTTCAAATATTAAACTTGCGATTTTTTCAAAAAATCGATCTTTTGTAATTTAGATTATTCGGAGTTTCGGAGGAGGTTGTATTGCGAGAGGACCGTTTCACACAGGTTTTGTGTTTGAAAAATTATAGAAATTACGATCTTGGTGATTTGCATTGGTTCAGCTCTCTTCACAACATAAATTCGAACTGTATTCCAGTAGGAACTCGATTTTTGAACCTTTGTATTAATATCCGAGGATTAGAGTGTGTAATCTCTTTGAAATCGAAAAAAATTAAACAAAATGGGACAAGTAACTTCAAATCCTGTTCCAGCTCCAGCGGTCACTGACTTCGTGAACTTGCCTAAAGAAGCTATTATGAGTTTGTGGCTATCATATAATTTATTGGGCGAAGGTTGGGGCTTAGATGAAGATCAGTTCACATCCATTTTCAGCGAAGCAACATTCTTGAAACAGAATTACGGTTATACAGAAAAGCAACTAAGTGAGCTATTCAAGAACTTTGATACCGATAATAACGGTTTAGTCGATGCTCTTGAGGCTATAGTAGCAATTGGGCTTCTATCAGGTCAGTTATACATGAAATATTAAAGAATTTTTCCTAACCCTGAACTTTGTTGTAGGCATGGACGCAGTTGAGAAAATCTTTTTTGCTTTCAGTGCTTATGATTTTGATAGTCGTGGAAGTATTTCTTATGATGAAGCAATATTACTATACCGATCTGTTGTGACTGGCCTCACTAAAGCTAGTCCCACAACTGCTGCCTTTCAAGCAGTGAGTCGAGCCGATACTGAGAAGTATGCAAGTCTAGTCTTCACTGCTGCCTTAAAAGACCAATCAACCGAAAGAGTGGGAATAGAGCAATTCAAGGACTACAGTGTTTCTCACCCAATTATTAGCAACTGGTTAAAGTCTTTGTCAAATTTAGAAACCTCCGATGTACGACCAACGACAAATCCAGCTGATGAAACCTTACGTAATGAATGGCTTCTACCGCTCGTCTCAGCCTTCCGAAGTGCGAGTTTTCAAGCTCGATTACGTACGCTAGAGTTGAAAGATATCGAGGTTGAACTTCATGAGAGAGATCAAGAAGATGATCTTAGCAGTGATGCTGCATCTGCGCCTGTCAATCAAGGTGATGATAAACATGAAAAGATTAGTGATCAAGCGTGGATCTTTCGCGTCGATAAATCCAAGCCTGAGGAAATTCCACCAGTTCGTACTGACATTCCTGAGGATCTCTTTGATCCTTTTTGGATTGGTGGAATTAATGTTCGAAGAAATAATAATGCGAAAGGAATTACAATTCCTTTTTCCTCTGCGAGAATTCATCGCAGTGCCCGTTACGCTTCGATAGATAACAACACGGTGCTATATTCAACAGGAACGAATTTAATTGTTGTGAAAAAGCAAGAGGAAACGAATTTTTGGTTGCAGCAGATTTACAATGAGCATGAACTTCCCATTTCTGCTTTTGATATTCATTACAAGAAGAATATTATTGTTTCTGTTGATTCGTCTTCACCTCAAGTTCAAAACGGACAAGGTAAAAACCGATTAGTTGTCTGGGACGCCATAAATTTCACGGTGAAAAAGATTATTCAGCTCAGTGCAGGTGCCAAGTTTCTTGATCTGAATGCCAATGGAAGCTTAGCATTGATTGTATTAGAGGATTTAGGAAATACTTTACATGTTTATGATCTGAATACTGGATTTTCGATCTTCTCCAAGAAGCTTTTGCTTGCTGCTCTTGCTGATACAATCCACGATGCTCGCTTTTTCGGAACTAGCTCTATGATTGCTATTGCGTCAGAGAAGATTGGAATGACCTTCTACGTTGATGAAGAGTCGGGTCTTATGGGAAAGAGCAATATGCATTTGTATGAGGAAAGACACGCTTTGTATGGAGCAGTTGGAAAGTCTGTAAAAGGATCGGCTTTCACCGAGTTAAGTCGCTTAGAAATGACTGATGAGATTGCTAGCGGAAATGATCGAGGTCAAATTACAATTTGGCGAGGAAGAACTGTCTCACAAGTTATTGATGCTCATAGCAAGGCGATCACGGCATTGGATTACAATCCTACCACTAAAACTCTTCTCTCCGCTGCTGCAGATGGAACAATTAAATTGTTTGACCTTGTTGATAACTCTCATCGTGCATCCACCGGCTCAAAGGGACCAAGATTACCTGCAACACGCACTTACAATCTTACCGCCACTTTCGATATTCTGTCTCATGCAATTAGTGGATACCATATTGCCTCTGCGGTTTTATCATCTGATGCTACAAAAGCCGTCGTTACGACTTCGACAAATGATTTAATTGAAGTGAAGTGCAAAATTAGACAACCAACCGCAGAGGAACTTCAAGAGGCTGCAGAAGCTGCAGAAAATCCTGAGGGAGGCGTTCCTGGGGGCCTTGGAAAATTAGGAGATGATATTAACACTGGCCCAATCGTCACTTCTCATTTTGTCCCGGAATATACAACCCCAACCAAAGCATCCCCTGTTATTACCTCTTTAACTCGATTTGGAGGGAATGGGTTTATTTCAACTGGTAGCGACCAAACAATTCGTATCTGGCAAACTATTGGCGAAGGAGAGACCGCGACAGGCTACAAAGTTGTAAAAACGATCCCGATGGATAGTGGTATAACCTCTGTCTCTTCTTCCTCTCAAAACTTTGCCGTTGCTTTAAATGGCGCTGGAAATGCCACTCGTCTGGGTTCTATACATATTTTTGGGCTTCCAGAATATAATTTTCTCAACGATATTACTGACATTAAAGTCGAAATTCGTGAATTACGGTTTGCGCCTGAGGGTACTTTACTTATTGCTCATGGCACTGATGGAATTTTCTATATTTTTGAACGCAATGCAGAATCGGGTGCCTGGGGTCTGAAGGGTAAACTTCCAAGTGACGAAAATGATGTTCCTTACATCAGTGACAGATTTGATTTGTCCGCTGATAATCAATTTCTTCGTGTTTACTATCCAACTTTGAAGAACATTAAAATTTTTGACATCGGTGCTAACTTCGGCAAAGAACTCTTCTCATCAGCAGAACATACTATTGCAACCCTCCCTCCACCAGAAAATCCTGAAGAAGCACTCACAAATCCTGCTTTTGCAATTTACGAACCGATCCGATCCATTGCTTGGAGTACAAACTTTGCTCCTTACCAATGGGATACTGCCGGATGTCCTTTGCTTGTGCAACCTGCCCCCAAAGACTCCCCTGTTCCAATCATATACGATCGCTCAAACTCACTCTTAGTGGGCTCTACTGCCGAAGGTTTAATTCAAATCACCCGAGCGCCTGTTTATTTCAAGAGAACCATCCTTAAAGATGCATACTCTAACCCGCTTGTCGGTCATATCGGCGCTATTTCTGGATTATTTTTTCTGGATGAAGGAAACAGTAAACTTGTTTCGGCCGGCGCTCATGATGGCATTATTAGAGTTTGGAAGGTGACATATGACGCTGATGAGCCAGAACCAGACTTGGGCGATGCAAAAATTGACGGTGAAGGAGAAGAAGAGAAGCAGGTTGAAGAGGAAGAAGGTGAAGACGGCGAAAAGAAGGCCACACTTCCACCTACTTACGATAGTGGTGATGAAGAAGATTTATATGATTTACAAAAGCTGAAAGAACATTTAACACGAGTTCCTATTGAAGCTTCAACGAATAATGCCAACAATAATAAAGAAGGAGAAAATGAAGATGAGAATGCTGTACCTATTCGAGAAATTACTAGTCGAGAGATAGAGAGTATTGAGCGAGAGGGTCCGATTCTCGCGAAATATATTTCTATTTTAGGGTTCGCAAATGCAAATGAGTTATCAAAGATATCTGCTAAGTCATTTAATAAAATTTCACCGACAACTGTCGTCCCGAAAGAAGATCTTTCAGTTGATTGGGTTTATGGAAGCACTGTGAGACCAACACGAAATGCAGTTCGTTTCACTGGCGACAGCCTCATTGTATACCCTGCTGGTTGCCTAGCTGTTATTTTTGATAAAGTGAAAAAGAAGCAAATTTATACACCTCCTCATCGTGATGTAATCAGTGCTCTAGACATTCACACTGGCAAGAATATTGGAGCAACTGCGCACCTTGGTGCAGGCAACATTTTTATTCATATCTGGAAGATTAGCGATGGTTCTATTCTCCGCGTTATTGATTGCGGCGCAGTCAATGGCATCTCGGCATTAAAGTTTTCCCCTGATGGACAATACCTTATTGCCGCTGCACAAGATATCGATCATACCGTTCACATGTATAACGTTGATGATGGAGTATGGCTTGCTTCAGTTCGTGGAGGAGGCCAGAAAATCCTAGCATTTGCCTTTAGTGACATTGCTAGTGGTCCAAATTTGCGTATTATTCAAGGCGGAATTAAGCATTATAAACTCCTGACTTACAATACCCTCTTGCGTACCTTCCAAAGCAAGACTGGCTTGTATGGAGCTGATGTTCGAAAATCTCATATGATTTCTGTTTCCTCACTCCCTCTTACCCCTTCAAGTGACGGGGGAGAAGAAGGAGGTGGAGTTTCTTACTCAGGAAATGAGTTTATTCTTGGTTTTAGTGATGGAAGTGTTGGATTTATTGCAAGAGGGGAAAATAAGATTGGAGGCTTTACGCCCATTCAACGAGGCGGAATTACTGCACTCACCGTGGCTCGACTGAAAGCTGCAACAGCAGAGGAACCTCCGGTGTATAAAATTATTATTGGAGGAGTTTCAGGAGCAATTAAGGTGCTTGATCAAGAATTGCAAGTGCTTCAAGAATATAACCTTTACCTCCAAGAGGAATTATACGGTCTCTATCAAATGGGTCGTGTGCGAGGATTTAAATCCTTGGCTGTTGACAAAGCCAATCGCAAAATTTTATATGCTACATCAGGCAATGAAATTGGTGAAATAGATTTGATTAATGGAGAAGACCTAAATAACCATGTTCCTATAGTGACAGGTCATTTCAGAGATCAATTACTCGGACTTTGTGCTCATCCGCTTCGTCAAGAGTGCTTAACCGCTGGTAATGACAAGACTTTACGCGTTTGGGACCTAGAAACTCATTCCCTTATTACGATGGTAGAGTTACCAGGCAATGCAATTTCTGCAACCTTCTCTCCTAATGGTCATCTCATCGTAGTTGGTTTATCTAGGAAGGTCGACGACACCTTTGGTGGTCGCATGGCGGTTGTCTCCTATTTACAAGGGAAAACGCGCATAGTTTACATCACTAATGATGCGAAGGATGAAATTCAATCATTAGTATTCTCTCCCGATGGCAGTAAAGTCTACGTTGCTTCGTTGGATAGTGTGATTTACATTTATGATGCATTAAATAACTTCCAGCTTCTCGGACAGTTAACTGGACACACTGAAGGTATTCGTTCCATCGATATTTCAAGTTCAGGTCAATATTTAATCTCAGAATCTATCTTAAATGATGTGAGAATCTTTGATTTGAATACAAAATCGATGATTTCGAGAGGAAACGATCGTTATGAGGTGTTGCATGATGTGCAATTAAACTACCATGTTCGACAAAATCGATTTGGCATTAATAGCATCGGATTATTTGCAACTCCTGATCGAACGAAAGATTCAGTTGAAGAGGATGTTAATTCTTTACATCAATCTAATAATCAAAAGCTCTTAGTTGCGGGAACATCGCGAGGATTTGTGAAATTATATAACAATCCTGCGACAGAACTCAATGCGCCTTACAAAAATTACCTCATTCATTCACCAGGTGGTGTTAGCCGTGTTCAATTTACTTCAGAAGATCGCTTTGTGTTGTCAGTCGGTCAGTATGATAAGATTTTAGTACAATGGAAGATCACAACACCTCCTGCGGCAGCAACATTAGAAGATATTACTCTCATCGAAGAAAGTTCTTCGAAAAGGCAATTAGAAATTAATAAAGCAGAGAATTATATTCCAGAGGATATCTTTGAGAGCTCTTTTATTGTTAAGAATATTTCTTTGGCTGATCCATCGAAAACATGGAAAGCTCTTCCCACCACAACTCTTGTACAACTGTCAGATATCATTGGTGTTGGAAATCATCGATTGTTGTCGAATCCTGAAGAAATTGCCGCTCAACATAATACAAATGTGAATGCTGTGATAACTTCCCCCGCCTCTTTATTTTGTGGTCATGGTGAGATTGTGACCGTTTTAGGCAAAAATGTGACTTTATTAGAAGGCAGCAACCACCAGAATCTTCGAGTTTGGAACCAAGCTGTCCTCCATACTCCAACTCTTTCGATTTCTGATGATGCTAAGAGAGCACAAACGTTAGATGTTTCTTCAATTGCAGTAAGTGCCAATGGGCGATATGTTGCGGTGGGATACATCCACCACCATCATATCAATCCAATTGAAAACCGTGCAACTGGAACTGTAGCTTCGCCACTTCACTTATATTCTGCGCCACATGGTGAATTAGTAACAGAATTATCTCCAAACATCGATTATGGTGTGCAAACAATTGCTTTCTCTTATGAACAGGCTGTCATTGCTGCGTTAGGAAGAGATCCACATCATTCAATTTATATTTATCAAAGTTACACAGGTCAATGGAATGATGCCTTCCTTCTTTATACAAGTCATATTAATATTCTCCCGGTAACATTATTATCCTTCTTAACCCCTACAAATCATTCGACGAATTTCTCTTATGATTTTGTTTCTGCTGGGAAAGGAAAACTTCAATTTTGGAAATTAATGAATCATTCTAATGTCATTACCGACACTGCAGTTTATGATGAAAATATTTGTACTGAGAAAGAGATAACTGCTTTAGCTGGATTAAAGTTGAGCAATCATGATCTTGAAGGAACTAACTATGCTATCAGTGGTGATATTGAAGGGAATGTATTGTTATGGAAAGGACCTTCGAGCTATGAGGTGATTGCTAACTTTGAGAATACCCCGATTCACTCGATCTATGCCTATGGTCAGACAGAACCACAAATTTCAACTTCAGTTTACCCTCATGTTCGCGCAGGATTTATTGTCGGTACAAAGGATGGTGTTTACGTGTATTCAGTAGCAGGAGGTGTGAGTAGTGCGAGTGCAGTGTCCATGAAATATTCTTTCCATTATTCGGATTTATTCTCTCAGTTAGCTTCATCGCCTTTAGCATCGCATTACAGTTTATATGCAAAGAATCCTCAATTAGCAGCGAGCCTACGCTTGCAACACGTAGTATCAGATGTTGAATGTCGTCAGGTCCTCTTGAGCTTTAGCAACGGAGTAACATTGTCTCTTGCCACGGACTCAGGAAATACAAAGCCTTTATTAGAAGGTCATTCCGCAAACCAGCATGAGATCTATCAGATCGCCTCTCCTCCTGCAACCACTGCATCAGCAGAGGCTACAGGTCTTGTTGCGACGATTTCAAGTGATAAGACGATTCGTCTGTTTAGATTATCAAACAAAGATACTGTGACCTCAGGTATCGCAGTGAAGACTCCTGATGCATTGGTCAATAAGAATATCACTGAAAGAAGTGGTTTAGTCGCTTACCATACCTTAGATCATCAACCAACTGCCTTAACCTTCGCCAATGATCATATTCTTCTCGTAGCAATCGATGAAACTGATACTCAAGCAAAGAGTGGTGCAATATTAATAATTGATATAAAGAAAGAGAAAGAAGTTAATCAAGGTGGTGAATATACTTTTACTGTATTACATAAATTACATAATATTGGTAAAGGACGATTACATCATTTAAGATTTTCGAATGATTTAAAACATTTTATTGCATCATCACAAGATGGTAATGTATATTTATATGGTATTAGTGGTACTCGTAATGATGTTGTCACGGCAGTGATCCCTGATGTTGGACAATTCTTTGCTGTTGGTTATTTACTTGCACATCCATCTGGTGCTCCTGTTATTGGTGCTGATTTCTCGGATACAGAACCTATTCGATATATTCGTACCTTTGGACAAAATCTCGCAAAATGGAATGGAAAGGTTGAGATGAATATCTTTGATCTAGAGACTGCACCAGGAGGTACAGGAGGAAGTGCTGATCATGTGAATAATGAATTCCGACGTCAGGCAGGAGGAAAGATTCAGGATGTTGCAATATTAAATGATACTATTCGACCATTGAAGTGGTCAAGTGTTAGTTCACCTGCTGCACCAGAAGCAAGAGGTTTATCAGTCACAAATGATTCAAAACAAACGATCTTACATGTTGAGAGTATTACAGTCTCGCCAGATGAGAGAATTGTTGCCGCAGGCTATCATAATGGTTTGATCCGAGTATTCAGGTAAGTGACTATTGTCTTCTGCTCTTGTTGAGACGAGTCTTATATATATTTCCTATTTTTAGATATCCTAATTTTGGTCGTGATGCAGAGCCTACCTTGTTAGGAGAAGTGACGTTGACAGGGCATGCTTATGGTCCAGTACACGTGACATTTGTGGGAGCACCAATCGCAGTACCAGGATCAAAAGGTCGTCTGATTTATACTTTAGTATCAGTAGGGAAGAGCGATGGAGTATTATTCACGTGGAGTGTGGAAGTCTAAAATAAGATCTGTTTGGCTTGTTTCTTTTCTATTTCCCTTTTTTTTTGCTTCGTATGATTTTCTTTAGCTTTTGCATTATCTTCAAAGTTATTTCATCACCCCCTAAATATTAAAAATATATCATCTTTGAAGATGTATCATTTGGCACGTCATGAAAGCCCATGAGAGAAGTAATTCTTTTCCCGCTCGCGTTGAAGTAACTTACCTTTAATTAAAACTTGGTGAGTACATCCATGGAGGACAAGAGATTGAAGCTGATGTGTTCTCTTGGCAGTGAGTATGGCGAGGCAGAGTAACTGCGAGAAGGGATGTATGAAGGGAAGAAATCGATTGTGTAAAGAATTATCTCATTTTTAGCAGTTAGCTGAGGGGTAGGAGATGTGAGACGAAAGGAGGTTTACACTATTATAGCATTGTGATGCATCTTTCCTATTCGTTTGACGAAATATACATTCGGATATTTATATATGACATCAATGTTATAAGCATTTAGATGATGCCTAACTTGTTGGCAACATCAGCGGCCTCGAAGTCGGAGGTTAATCTAACGTAAGCCTTCTTCTGGCCATCAGGTCTAGACACAGATACGAGAGATAAGTCGTTGTGAACTACAAGACGATAAACAATGCTATTTACCTGATTAAGGTGTTGACTTTAGCGGCTTTAATCTCGTATAAGTTCTTGACGGCTTCCTTGATTTGTCTCTTGTTGGCGGTTAAGTTGACAATGAAGACTAAAGTGTTGTTCTCTTCGATCTTCTTCATGGCAGATTCAGTGGTAAGTGGGAATTTGATGATATCGTAGGCCTTTGGTCCTTCGATGCTCTTGGTGACTCTGTGAGGAGCCTTAGGAGCGCGTTGTAACTTCAAAGTCTTTGGGCGGTAGAAGTGGACTTTGGTGTGGACCTTGGTGGCCTTTCTGCCAGTACCCTTCTTCAATGCTCCTGCAACCTTCTTAGCTTTTGCTGTAGACACAGAAAGAAAGCAAATGATTAGAATAAAACCGCTCGAAATCAAATATCAATGAAGAGAGAAGTTTGGAACGGCAGATCTTCAGCAAGTCGTGCAAGCTTGCACCTCTCCATTTTCATCCACCCCCAATCAAACTCCTTCATTCACACAATGGGCTCTTACCGTCAGACATGTTTGATTTGTTTATTTAGAGGATAAACAGTGAGATAATTCTGTTATTATGGTCTTGTGTGAGTGGACAACACCACAAAAACCTCTTGCTTGAGTTTTCGAGTTTTCGTAAATTCGTTTTCTTTCTGTTCCACAATTTTACCGTATAGTTAGTTGGAGATGTTGAATTATTTTCAAAAAAATCGAGTTTGATCGAAATCGTGTTTTTCACTCGTTGTTCTATCGATAACTTTTTTTTTGAAAATTTGTTTTAAAAAAGCTTCTACGACAACTTTCCAGCACTTCTCTTGCATCCTTTACAAGACTTAAACTTATCTTTGCCTCCTTTCTGAGATTGTTTGTTTGGAAAAACTTTTTTTTGAAAATGTCCGAGAATAACGAAACAGCAACAACTCCTCTCCCAACTATTGCAACCACAGATCTTGAATTGTCAGATAGTGGAGACTTTACTAGTGCAAATACTTCACCACAACAAAATGTTACACAAAATTTAATTCAAAATTTAAATCGACGATTAACCATCTCTACTGAGTCAACTGCTTCTGTCTTAGAGTTAAATCCTAACCAGGTAAACAACACATGCCAACTTCACCCTCATTTTCATCTGATTCAATATTTTAAAACTTCAATAGGTGGAAATTCGTCCTATGGAACGTTGTGTCCTGGAAGACTTCACTCAATGCAGTAAATCTCACTTATGGAAGCTTATGATGTCCTTCTATGATCGCAAAGGACCTGAATCATGGTCACAAGGCATCGTACCACATTTTATTACATGTAACACATTTATTGCCAAATCCTATGTCAAAGTATTACAAGGTTTTTTACAAGATGGATTACGTGATAATGCCATCTTACCATTAGATGTGAACGAACCACTTTATATAGTTGAATTAGGTGCAGGATCAGGAAAATTTACTTATTTCATGTTAAAATATTTAACAGAAATATTAAAACCAACATCATCATCCTCATCGTCTTCTAATAATACATTATTTCCTATTAATAAAATTAAATTTATTATGACCGATTTTACTGAAAATAACTTTACCTATTGGCAGAACCACCCAGCATTAAAAGAATATTTTGATTCTGGTCTATTAGATGCTGGTATTTTTGATGCTGTGAATGATAAAGAAATTAAATTATGGAAGTCTAACATTACATTAACACAAGGATCCTGCAAGAATCCAATTGTTATTGTTGCCAACTACTTATTTGATACTTTATACCATGATATTTTCCAAATTGATCATGGTGATTTACGTGAAGGATTAGTATCCACTGGTTCCAAACATGCTGAAGAACCTGATCCATTAGATCCTGAAATTATACAAAGATTAGATAATCATTATAAATATCAATCCATTCAAGCAAAGGATTATTATCAAAATGAAGAAGGTGATGAAGAACATTTAGCGAAAATATTACAATGGTATACTCATAATTTTAATCATAATCAAGCATCTATCTTGTATCCTATCGGCGCTTTACGCGCTTTACGTCGTTTAGGGAAATTTTCAAATAATCGTTTATTAGTCATCTCTGGTGATAAAGGTAACAATAATCCTGATCAATTCTTAGGTTTAATGGATCCACATATTGCGGTACATGGTTCATTCTCTTTAATGGTGAATTATCATGCCATTGGTGCATGGTTTACTAGTAAAGGAGGATTTGCATTACATAATCCACAAGAAGAAGCATCATTAAAGGTCTCAACTTTCATATTATGTGAATCAGAGAATGTCTATAATAACCATGAAGTAACCGAGAAACATATCGAGTTTTATGGTAATGGATTAACATTATTAGATGAAAAACGTTCCGAATATTTCCCTTCTTTATGCTCTGCTTTCCATGACTATGTGAATACCTTTGGACCAAATGATTTCTTTGTATTACAAAAATCATTAAAAGAAGATATGACATCACCACCATTACGTACAATTGTATCATTATTAAAGTTATCTGATTGGGATCCTGATGTGTTCTTTAAGTTTCGTGATCCAATCTTATTACATGCACCTAGTTGTGGTAGTAAATTGCGTAATGATTTAGCACGTGGTATACCTAATATATGGTCGAATTATTATCATTTAGATCTTGATAAAGATATTGCATTTGAAATTGGTAGATTTTATTATGGTATCCGTGATTATGAAAATGCATTATATTATTATAAAGAAAGTATGAGAATTGTTGGTGAACATCATGTAACCTATCATAATCAAGGTTTGTGTTATTATAGTTTAGGAAATATATTAATATCATTAGATTTATTTCAGAAAGCATTACAATTATGTCCAGAGTATGAGAAAGCAAGAAATTGGATTGAGAAAGTACAATCAGAGTTATTACATAAGAATAATGGTAGCACTGAGGGGATTCATGTGATTTCATCAAATAATAGTACAACTGCTACCACTACTACTGGTACTACTCTTGAAGGAACTCATATCCCTCCTGTACATCTTCCTTTACCTGCTGCTGCGGTATTAACACCTCCACCTGCACCATTACAAAGCGAGCAAAATGTCGAATTTTGAAGTAAATAAACAAGTTTAGTAGCATTCAATTCATTCCATTCAGGTGATCAAATCTATTTTTTGTTATGCTTGATGATATAATAAAGTCGGAAAGGAGACGAGCAAGAGATCTGAGATAAGTAGAGTGAGAGAGAACGAATAGTGTATCGGATAATACTCGGAGTATAGAGTATTTTTTTATTTTTTCCTCGGAATTCTCTAAATAATAATAAATTGCGAAGATTGTTTCTATAGGTCAGTACTTTGATCTCTTCTTTTTTTTTTAAAGCAATTGTCTCGTTATGGAACAGAATTGAAAATCGAGTAGTCTAACGTTTCGCTTTGATCTACTTTCTTTCTTTCTGGGGAAATTGGGCTTTGTGGGGCGAACTGCCGTGCACTCTCACGAATTTCATTTTTTCAGAAATCATTCAATGACTTTTAAACAACTTTATTATAGAACTAATTGTTTTGAAAGAAAGACAAGATGATTCCATTCATACTTAGTGTCACCCTGGGTTGGGGTTTGGTGAAATTACAGGAAAAACGTGAAATCTCTCGCCTTTCGGAGCCTGCAGCAAGGATTGAGATTAAAGAAAATCTATTGAAGAGCATTGGCGAGAAAATATTTATTGAAGAGATATCAAGAAAAGAATTTTTGGAAGAGTTTGCGAATACATTAGAGAGGCTTATCAATGGTGAGCTTATTGGAAGAAATGACTTTCGAAGAACGTTACTGGGAAGAAAAGGGGTAGGAAAGACCTCCATATTAACCGCAATAAGTGATTCATGCCGGGAGTTAAAGATGATTCAGTACAGATTACTCATCGTTATTCTTAACGATCAAAATTCGAGTAAACTTACTCCAATCAAAGCCATTATTGATCAACTACCTCTATATTTGCGCTTGCTCTTAGAACTCGAAATTAGATATTCCAATATGCATGTCACCACTGTTGCGACTTTTTTACAGAGCCACGGTTATTATGTATTAGGACTTTTTGATGAATTCCAAAATTTGTTTAGAAATTCTTCGCTAGAACATGCCAAAGAAGTTGCTTTACAACTTTCCGCCATTGCCGATAATACTAATGGGGTTTTTCATTGGATTTTAAGTGGTTCTGCAACTTATCTTAGAAAGATTATTACCGTACAGTTGGAAGCTCCGAAAGATGGGAAGTTACCTTTCTACACAGGCCTGGATTTGAATGACACGAAATTTAAATTTCGTAGTATTTTCCCGTTTTTAAACAAGGATGATTTTATTAATTATTTGGGTTTTATAAAGAGTAAAGTAAACGAGAAAGATTATTTGAACCTTTACCTATCGACTGGTGGTGTACCACGATTACTATCTTACCTTGCCACGGAAAGTTGTTGCAAATCTCCTAATCCTGACTATTCGTTAAAAACAAAAGGGTCTTTTATTATGAGTGATCAAGATAAAATAAAAGATCCCACAACGATTTTGTTCAAATCTATTGCACGCGCATTGGATGTATCTGACCTGGTTTCTTTTGAAAACGAGTTCGATGTAGCAGTGAAATGGACAACATTAGTACCAAAAGACACTGTGATACAGGCATTTTCGCAAGAATACAAAGGGGAAAAGGTAAATGTAACAGCTCTGTGCTATGATTTAGCAGATAGAGGTTTCATTCGTTATTTGGATGAAAGATATCCGGAAATGATCGGATTCATGTCTCCTTATATGTTTCTCGAAGTATTTAGTGGTTCCATTCGAAATACAATGGACGAAGCGATTGCATTAAGACAGAGAACCAATTATCGCGCAGAAAGATTCACGACTTAGCGAAATAATGTGATTGTTTTTTGAAAAGAATCCATGTTTACGACGATACCTCAGCCCCTGCAGCATCCTGACCTTTACCACTACCACCTGTATCTTTTCTTTGTACATTGTATTGAGGCATAAATTTTCAAGATAAGAAATATTAAGGTCACCCAATTGGATTGAAGAGAGGCTGAACTCAATGATCATTCCAAAAACAGCGGGATTGTTGCTCGCTGAAAGAGCAAGTAATCGAAGGGTGACGCCCCCCGGATCCAAGTTAAGTCTATACTGATTTAAGTCTTTCTCAAGCGGAAGAAGTTCACAATAGATTCAAAAGTATGGAAAAGGTATCATTCTTACTTCAACAAGAACAATATAATTTTGTGGGGTAAAAAGTTTCTGGCTGACAATGTGTGGACTGCTGATATTAAATTGTTAGCGAAAACGTTTCAGTAGAACACCTCTTCAATCTTCTACAAGTCTAATAGTAACAATACCTTCTCTAACTTCCCGGGAGTATCCTCATCTTCATCATATTCACTCGCCCCCCACCCCCTCCTAATTTATAAATTATAAAATAAAATTTATTATAACCGATTTTCATAATGATCAATTTTCATAATCATCCGATAAAAGGTTTTAGAATTACCAATTTTCCAAAATTCTCAAATACCACCAGAGCAGAGCACAGAGCACAGAGCACAGAGCACAGAGCACAGAGCACAGAGCACAGAGCACAGAGCACAGTGCACAGTGCATGACACTTTCTTTGCAGCATTTTAACACATCCTTCAGCCAATTCCAACTGCAGAACACAACACAACTGTCTCCGTAGGCCATCTAGAATCTCGAAGGATCTCAAAACTCCATCTTTGCACATCTTCCTACCCCCCTCCTCCGGAAGCATGGATTATTACGGTGTTTCAACACAATTTAATTGCAAACAAAAACTAACTTTACTTACTTAACGATGCCAAGAACTCTTCTCTACATTTCCGTCTCTCCTCAAGGACCTCGATCCAGCTCTCGCAATGTTGCTGATGAGTTCCTTAAAGCCTATCGTGAAAAGCATGCTGATGCCAAGGTGATTGAGCGCGATCTAAACGCTAATCCTGTTCCTCACTTAGATGGCGAAGCAATCAGTGCAGGATATGTTCCAGAGGAAGCCCGTTCACCAGGCCAGAAGGAAAAGCATCAATATCGTCTCGATTTGATTCACGAGCTTGTGAATGCTGATGATATTTTGATTAGTACTCCGATGTGGAATTGGGGTCCTCCATCAGTCTTCAAGGCTTACATCGATCAGATCATCATGTTTGGATACTTCGATGTCACGGAACATAGAAAGCTGACAGGAAAGAATGTCACGATTGTGATAGCAGCAGGTGGAACATATAGTCCAGGTTCAAAACATGCAGAAGGATGGGATCATCAAACTTCTTATCTAAAGCATGTGTTTACAGAATTAGGAGCTGACACAGAGGTTGTTCGAACTGAGTTGACTCTAGCGGGAATCGTTCCATACATGGCTTCATTAGTTGATAAGAAGGAGGAATCTTTCAAGAATGCAGTTTCTTTTGTTGTTGCTCGAGCTCAGAAGTAAATCGACACCCGTCGTGATATATTAGTAGACTCTAAAGTATCTTTCTTACTTTGTTCCCCCCTTACTAGTTCGCGTGTGTGCTAGTTTGATTCTTTGTTGTCATTACTAACTTTACACTCACCAATACATTTTGTCTTAACATAATGAAAACAAATATATTCATTCTTCTCTTTTTCTTCTTCACCAGATCTCGGTATCTTTGACAATATATGATAATTTTTAAACTTTGTGCAATTTACGATATTAAGAAAATTAACATTCGGTTGTTGAATGTTCGAACTATACATCAACTCGACATAATGAAGCATCCTCCTCAGCTATCATTATCAGCTTTGAAACACATCCTTCAGCTCTCAAACTCCATCGTTACACATCTTCCTCCCCGACCTCTTCCAGAAGCATGAGTGATTATTGTGCTGTTACACAATTTAATTGCAAACAACAAATTATCTAGTTAATCATGCTCAGAAGGCTTCTTTACATTTCCGTCTCTCCTCAAGGACCTCGATCCAGCTCTCGCAATGTTGCTGATGAGTTCCTTAAAGCCTATCGTGAAAAGCATGCTGATGCCAAGGTGATTGAGCGCGATCTAAACGCTAATCCTGTTCCTCACTTAGATGGCGAAGCAATCAGTGCAGGATATGTTCCAGAGGAAGCCCGTTCACCAGGCCAGAAGGAAAAGCATCAATATCGTCTCGATTTGATTCACGAGCTTGTGAATGCTGATGATATTTTGATTAGTACTCCGATGTGGAATTGGGGTCCTCCATCAGTCTTCAAGGCTTACATCGATCAGATCATCATGTTTGGATACTTCGATGTCACGGAACATAGAAAGCTGACAGGAAAGAATGTCACGATTGTGATAGCAGCAGGTGGAACATATAGTCCAGGTTCAAAACATGCAGAAGGATGGGATCATCAAACTTCTTATCTAAAGCATGTGTTTACAGAATTAGGAGCTGACACAGAGGTTGTTCGAACTGAGTTGACTCTAGCGGGAATCGTTCCATACATGGCTTCATTAGTTGATAAGAAGGAGGAATCTTTCAAGAATGCAGTTTCTTTTGTTGTTGCTCGAGCTCAGAAGTAAATCGACACCCGTCGTGATATATTAGTAGACTCTAAAGTATCTTTCTTACTTTGTTCCCCCCTTACTAGTTCGCGTGTGTGCTAGTTTGATTCTTTGTTGTCATTACTAACTTTACACTCACCAATACATTTTGTCTTAACATAATGAAAACAAATATATTCATTCTTCTCTTTTTCTTCTTCACCAGATCTCGGTATCTTTGACAATATATGATAATTTT
>VFQN01004141.1_pt1 | contig 19524 bp, 25 predicted proteins | sample 3512371 | NCBI WGS metagenome assembly VFQN01 (sample SAMN10412370, study PRJNA504923) | tailings metagenome | isolation source: Replicate 2 from Balatoc abandoned mine | place: Philippines: Itogon, Benguet | collected 2017-08-28 | reverse complement strand
TGTCCCTTCCCGTCTCCTTACCTGTAAACCTTTCCACAGAAAAAAAAAAAAAAAAAGTAAGGATCGTGTGGCCACACCACCTGGAATGTAACATAAAATGTAAAAAAAAGCATCGATGTGTGGTCATGGCCTTGTGCACTGTTCCTGCCTGGCCCCTTTGCTAAACTTCTTGCCAATGGTTGCCCTCCGGAGGCCCCAAAAAGCAGTGGGGCTGTGGTGCATACGGTAACATTGAAGGCGCACACTTCGCAGTACCAGCTTTCCAACTCCGTTGCCAATCCCAACACCTCCATCCTCTCGGCGCAGGGTATGAGGGTCTGTGCCCGGCACACGGGATGGGCACAGGCGCGCCAGCACCGCGCCTACAGCTGTCAGCCTCCACAGATGTGTGGTGCTGTCGCAGTACGCCTTGCCACCTGTCTGTCGTACTCAAATCCAGGCAATGGCAAAGCCAAAGGCGCCGGTTTCCATGCGTGCCATGTGGGGTACCGGTATGGGTGTCGGTGTGCTCCTCAACCGAACGACTGAGCCCACAAAGCCAAGGAGCAGTATGCGTAGCATTGTCGCAATACTACGGCATGCCTCCAGAAGGCCCACGCAGATCAACGCCAATGTCAAGCGGGCCATATCAGGTGGGTCCATATGGAGCCTACCTCTCCGGTGCGCTCGTTTCGTCCCATCGTCGTCCTTGTACGGATGCACCCTGCGTTCGCTCGCTCTGGCTCCCTCAAAGCATACCAGCGTCAAACTGTTATATAGTGCGCCCCCGGCTGTATCACTTCTCTTAGGTCGAATTCGAAGCGTCTGCCCTCTCTGGCGTGCGTACCGGTATTGCCTGCGTTTCATTGTGGGGGCCACGGCTGCTATCTGCCCTGCGTGACACCCTATTACTCCTGCGGAAACGAGACACAAGCTCTCTCAGCAGGGCACAGACGCGGAGTTTCACGCGCTCTTCCCTAGACAGCGCGATGGCCGCGGAAGCAGGGCCTACAGGCCCAGCTGCAGCTCTTGTTGTCATGCGGCACGGTAAGGCCAAAAAGATTGAATATCATTGACTTATGTTGACTCCTGTGTGGGCCTACAACAGTGATTGGGTTCGCCTGGGTACGCGCAGGCAAGCGCGAGGACATGGTCAACCCCAGCTGGCGCCGAGGCGCTCGCTTCCAGTGGGACACGCCGCTCGTCGCCCGAGGGGACTGCTTGGACGGGGCGGCACAGCGCCTGTCTTCAGTCCGCTTTGACGTGGTATACTGCAGCCCCTTCCTCCGCTGCCTTCAAACAGCACAGCGCCTGCTGCGCGCCCTGGGCCAGGACGACACCAGCGTGTACGTGCACAAGGGCCTCAGCGAGCTGCACAGCCACCAGTGAGTGGCGCTCGGGGACTGTGACTTCGCAGGATGCACATTGTTGTTTGTACTATGCGGTGTGCTTACCAGTGACATGTCGTGTTGTGACATGTCATGTTATGATAGCAATTTGCGAGTCGGTACTCGGTAGCCCACTGCCGTACCGTACCCAGCGAGTGCACACCCCAACACCACCAGCAACCAGCAACCTCCCGCGCCCACGCGCACCCCTTGGCACTGCTTGAATTTGCGGCAACCTGGCCCTGAGTACACATCCCCTATCTGCAGGTTCCTGTTCCTCCACACCGGCCCCACCCTGATGCAGCGGCTGCGGCTGTGGCAGTGGCGCGCCACCTACCGGTTCCACTCGCGGGCTGTGCGCGGCTCCTTCGGCCGCCCCGCCAGGGTGCTGCAGGAGGGGAGCTGGCCGCCCGTGCCCGAGACGGAGGAAGACGCGGGGCAGCGCATGGCGGAGACCGTGCTGAGCCTGGCGGCAAGGCACCCGGGCCAGCGGGTGAGGGATTGAGGGACGGAGGGGAAGTGCACGGGGCACGTTGCTGCACACGTGTACGTTCCAGACCTAACACGCACACGTGTACGTTCCAGACCTAACACGCACACGCTCAGCAACTTTTGGGCCAAGTAAGCAAGGGTAGATGCTTCCTGCTGGCGTAGCAGAGTCTGCTTAGCTCCCGCTGGTGTGTGTTGTTGCTGCGCGCACTGTGTGCTGCCTCACCCCAGGTGCTCTTCGTGTGCCATGGGCAGGCGGTACAGGAGGTACACCGGCGTGTGCGCGCCGCCGCTGCCACCACCACCACCACCACCACCACCACCACCACCACCACCACCACCACCACCACTGCCGCCGCCGCCGCTGACATCGCCGGTCACTGCAGTGCGGAGCCCAACCCCGATCCTGACGCGCCTGGATGCTCTGCCGTCGGAAAGCCTGACAGGCCCCCTACTCAGTCCATCACATGCGCAGCCCAGGGCGCGGGCCGTCCTTGCCAGCCGCCAAGTAGCGATGTGGGTGGCTTTGTGGCGCTGAGGGCTAGGCCAGGAGGTAGTGGAGGCGTAGGTGGCTCGGTGGGAGCCGGTCACGGAGCGTCGCGGGAGGGGCAAGGGGCGCCGTGGCTCGCGTACATCGTGGACCCAGACTTCCATGGTTGCTGACCTGAACACCCAGGAACGTCCTTTGCCTGACCACTTTATGCTGCTGCAACGGCTGCGGCAGGCTGCGGCTGTGGCATTGGCGCGCCACCTACCGCTTCCACTCAAACCGCCCTCCCAGCGCCGCTGGCCGCACAGCCGAGCTGCTGGGGGCCCCTTCGAGTGGCCACCATTGCCCGAGTCCGAGTACCATGTGGGCATGTGAATGGCCTCAGTGCTGAAGATCATTGCCGGAAAGCACCCTGGGCAGCGTTGAGGACAGTGGTAGCGGATGTGCAGGCAAATGAGGGCGTTGGAGTCGTGAAGCTGTGTGCAAGAGTTGGGATTGCAGTAGAAGCACCTTACACAGGCGGACCGCACGCGCTCAAGCTGTTGAGCACACTGCATACCGTCTCAGTCTTGAATCGTCATAGCTGGTCTCCAAGCCACTTCTGCTTTGCCAGACCACGCAAGGTGCTCGCTACTGGCAGCTCAGCCCGTCCTTATGCACGCATGCTTCGTTACTCATCATCCCCGGCCCATTAGCCGCCTGTCAAACCGTATATGTAACAGGACACTGCCTGAAAAAATGTGGTATGCACGAGGTGTGCTGCACCTGAACATGTACAGCTAAAGCCAAATTGGCGTAACGGCCAAAGAGCAAGCACTGGGACGGTATTAACGCCACTGCCGTTCCATACAGGCAGGAGGCACGCACGACATGCGGCGCATGGGTGCACCTTGCACAACGCGACGCAGAAGCAGCAGTGCAGGACAGACGGTGAAGGTGTTCCCTGGCCTGCCAAAAGTGCCAGCCTGTATACATCGGAGGTCACAAACGGCCAGCCTTTATGAGGTATGGTGCTGTACGTGCCCCTATACAGGCAAGGAACAGGCATAACGGTGCTAAGACACCGGAAGACAAACGTTTCGACAGCACCCTTTCGGCACATTCCTTGTATGGCCTTCGGCCTGTGCGTCACGTCCTTAGCCAATCAATCATCAGCGCGTGGCAGCGTCCTGGCTGCGATAACGCTTGTCGTACACACCCATCTTCAGCCCCTTCGCCCCCACAGACACGCAACCCACAAGTCATACCCAAGCGCCATCATGGTCAGTCCACTACTGGGCCTGAGCCAGCCTCCGGGGCCCCATCCGCACGGCACGGCGACAGGCGACTGCCCGAGCCTTGCGACACATCCCACCAGCAGCTGTTCTCGCTTCCGCTGCCTGGCAGCACGCACCGACCCACGCTTCCTGAAGCAGGCAAGCCCCAGCCCACAACGCCACCCTCCTCGTCCAGCGGCGGCGGCGCCGGTCCCGAGCATCTCACGGCCGCCGAGTGCGGCTCTTGCCGCCCCTGCAACGCGCCGGAATGCGACGCTGCCGAGCCCCCATCACCCTCCTGTGCCAGGGGCCCAAGCTGCAGGAGCTGCCGGCGGTCTGCGCCGTGCGTGGGCTCCGCTGCCGCAGCCTCGGTGTGTGAGTGCGACATCGTCTCCCCGTCCACATCCATGTGCCCGCTCTGCCTCGCGGCCGGCGTGACCCCGCCCAGGTTCAGCACCATGCCCCCACCGCCGCCCCCGTGCTGCTGCTGCTGCTGCTGCATCCCGGCGCCCATCCTCCCCACAGCCCCCGACAGGTCCAGCCCCGGCTCGCCCTTGACGTGCATGCCCTGCCCCCAGGCGCCCTGCTGCTGAAACGCACGCGCACCCGCCCCAGGTGGCGGCTTACCGTCCTGCAGGTCCAGCCCGTGCCCGCCGCCCAGGGTGAGCACCGTAGCCTGGCCGCCCACGTGGCCCTGGCCCAGCCCCGCCGCGTTGAACGGGTTCGGCACGTGGCTAGGCTGCTGCATCTGCTGTCCGCCGGGGCCTGAGAAGCCGTGCGGCGTCAGGTCAAGCACCGGCTTGGGGCCCCCGCCGTGCGGCCCTGCGCCCCCGTGCGGCTCCTGCTGCTGCTGCTGGAACTGGAACTGCTGCGCGCCGCCGCTGTGCTGCATGCCCAGGCCCAACGCGCCGCCTGCCCCGCCGCCGCCGAGACTGGTGTTGCTGCCCCGGTGGCCGGGCATGCCTTCAGTCGCAGCGTGGTCCAGGCCAGCGGCGGGGTCGCGATCGTGGAACAAGGACGGGGCGCTGCCTGCCATGCCGCCCCCACCGCCAAGGCCGCCCAGGGCCCCGCTGCCACCCCCTCCCATTAGCCCGCCACCGGGGCCCCCTGAGCCCAGGTTTAGGATTGTCCGTGAGCCCGGGCGCCCGTCCCCTTGCAACGCCGCATCCATGGGACCGCCCTGCTGCCCCAGCATTAGCTGGTGCTGGCCAGCGCTGTCGTCCATGCCGCCCGGGCCGCCCCCGCCCAGCATCAATGACTGCGACTGCTGCTGCTGGTCCTGGCCTAACCCGCCCGCACCTGCTGGGTCCTGCTGCTGCTGCCCCAGCCCTACCGGCAGTGCACCCTTGCCCGCCATCGCAGCGGCAGCGGTCGCACGCAGCAGCGCCGACGCCGTCTGGTTGCCCTGGCCCCCAAGCATCCCCAGCACCATGGGCGCGTTGCCGCTCGCCCCAGGGAGCGCCAGCAGGCTGCCTGCAAGCGCGGCCAGCGCCCTCGCCTGGGCATCCGGGTCTCCCCCGGCCGCCCCAAAACCGCCCACCGCACCGTTGGCGCCGCCGGGGCCACCTCCACCCGCGCCGCCCAGCTGCTGCTTGAATGCCGCCTGCAGCACCGCGCTCAGCTGCTGTTGCTGCTGCTGGGTGGTAGGACGGCCGCCGGCTGCGGGCAGCGCTGCACGCTGCGCGGGCGGTGGGTAGGGCGCGCCAAAGTCCTCGTCGCTGTCGCTGTCGTCGTCCCGGGCGCGCCTGTAGGTCGGGCGATGTAACGTATGTCAACAAAATGCACTACCGGGGCGTAACATGGCAGAACTCAGAGCCTATCACGCTCTGCCACATGGCCTAAGGACTTGGTTGAAATCGACAAGAACAGCATCCGCGCACCCACTTTTTCCGCACTGGCTTGCGCGCCGCCTGCTTTGGCTCCGGCGTGCTGCGGCCGCCCAGCCCGAAGCCGCCTCCCGCCGCCAGCGCCAGCAGCCCGGGCGGGTCCTGCACGCCCAGCTCCTCCAGGTTGTAGTCCGACAGCGGGAAGTTCATGCGGCTGCGGCTGCGCGCGTCCTGCCCCCGCAGCCGCAGCACAGCCTTGTCGTAGGCGCGGGCCGCCTCCACCTCCTCCGTGAAGGAGCCTGGAGGGGCGGTGGTGCATATGCCGGGCAACGGTCAAGATGGACACGGCAATGCAACGATGAGCAATACTTATGTGCCGGATGAGGGTTAACGGCGCGAAGTTTGACAAGCCCTTACTCTATGGCAAGGCAACGAGGAGCTTAACTTGCCGTCAGCAGCCGATTGCTGCCTTAGCGCCTAGCAGCTGGGCTTCAACTTTTGTACCCTGCTGCTGCGCCCGTTGTACGGTCACCAAGTGTAGTACCTGTGCCTAGGTAGTACTGCTCGCGCCATGCACTTGTTACTCCCTGAACTGCATCGCCACTCACCGATGAAGTGCTGCTTGCCGCCTCCCCACACGCGGACCTCCCAGCGCTGGCTGCGCTCGTGCCAGCTCACGCCGCGGTACTGGCTGCTGCCCTTGTTGCTGTTGTGGCTGCCCTCGGGCACACCGTCGGCGCCGATCTCGGCCAGGTACTCGGCGGCACCTGTGGGTCGGGCCACAAAGACAGGCACGTCACTACATAGCGGTATGCCGCATCTCACAGCAGGCGTGTAACCCACTTGCCGGCATCGCTCCAACAACTCAGTGTGTCAGGTGCTTGCCCACATGCAACAGAGGCAGGCTCAGCCACGACGTGCCCGCCCTGCACTCACTCTCCCTGAAGTTGAGCCCCGCCTCCGGGCCCAGCATCCTCAGCGCCTCCTTGTCGTACGCCCGCGCCGCGTCCTCCTCGCTCTCGTAACTGCCGATGTGGCGCGCGCGCTTGAGCTCGCGGTCCCACAGCACCGCCACCCACTTGGAGCAGGCGCTGTTCCACGACACGCCCTTGTACTGCGACGTCACCTGAGGAAAGTGCCGAACGGTAGGGTAAGTGTCAACAGTCTGCGTAGCGGTGAGTTGATTGGTACTCAGGGCAGCGGTAGCCTACTTGGCAACTGCAAGCATCCTTGTTCCCGTCTAGACAAAGGCATGCCGTTGTCGGACAACAAGGATCCTTGGCTCTGTGCCAGCGCAACGCGGTGCGCCGGCCGAGCTCAAGCAACCACAACAACGACAACAAATAGCACACCGCGAACGCCTTACCAGGCAGCGGACCTTCGTCCCCGGCGCACGTGGGCCGCGTGCCTTTGGCCCTGCCGGCCGCCCGATGGGGAACGGCTTGGCGTTGGCCGCAGCCGCCGCGGGCGCAGCTCCCTCGCCCGGCCTACGGACACCACAAGCGCAATGGCATGTCGTCAGGCCTCCAGGCGGCAAATAGGGTCGCGCAAAGATGTTGAACCGCACGCAACACCACCAGCGGCAGCATGTCACCCCACTGCTACCCACGGCACTCACTTGTTGCCGTTGGGGAAGTTGAGCAGCTCCTGGGAGCCACTGCGCAGCACCGCCGTGTCGAAGGCCCGTGCCGCCTCCTCCTGGGTGTTGTACAGCCCCAGGAAGTTGACCCCGTTGGCGTCCGACATCTGCGCCCGCCACTTGTTGGTCTTGTCGTCCCACACCACCCCACGGTACACGCTCTCGCGCTTGCCGCCGGGGCCTAGCCCGTCATCCCCCTCCGCCACAGCGCCGTGCGCCGGACCCACCGCCCCCAGCCCTGCCGGCTTGCGCCCCCGCCTCCCTCTCCCAGCTCCAGGCTCCGCCCTGTTGCTTCCCAGCACGAAATCCTCATCGTCATCGTCGTCATCCGCTGCTTTCCGTCCCCGCCCCCTCCCTCTCCCCCGTCCCCTGCCGCGCCCTCTCCCCCGCCCTCGCCCTCGCCCCACCGCCGGGCCCGCCCCCATGCGGTGCCCCAGCGGCATCTCCTCGTCATCCTCATCCTCCTCACCCTCCTCATGGTCCTCCCCGCCCGTGTCCATGCCCCCCAGCATCCCGGGCATCCCTAACCCTAGCGGCGGCAGGCCTCCTAGCCCCTGCACACCTCCCATCTGGCCAGGTAACCCCAACCCGTTCAGGTCGGCGAGGCCGGTCAGGCCCATCGGCCCGGCGCCCAGGACGGCCCCAGGGGCACCCAGCTGACCCAGGGGCGCAGGGCCCGGCGGCAGGCCGTTGGGGAAGTTGAGGTCTGCACGTGGGCCGTAGCGCCGCAGCGCCTCTGCGTCGTGCAGCTGCGCCGCCTCCACCTCGCTGTCGCAGGAGCCCAGGACCTGCCAGCCGTCGCGGTCGGCCAGGTAGGCCTGCCACTGCCGCTTCTCCTTGTCGAACTTAACGCCTGCGGGTAACACCAGGGAGACGCAGAAAGGTGCAAGAGGGGGGTTATTGCGGCTGACTTGATCAGTAGCGCGCGCAGTGCACAAGCTATTGCAAGTGACATAAGCCGTAACCCAGGTACGGCGCAGGAGGGTACAAAGGGCACACAGTGCTTTGCGGCAGAGCCTTGGTGGTGCGGCGAGCTTACCCTTGAAGGTGCTGGTGGGAACGCTTCCCTGAGCCACCAGGCCGCCTTGTTCGCCCAAGCCAGGCACCGCAAGGCCCCCCGCCTGGCCCAGGTCCCCGCGGCCCAGCGCCCCCATCCCAACTTGCTGCGAGCCTGGCGAGGGGGGCATGAGCTGGGAGGCGCCAGACGCGTTGCCCGGTTCCCGCGGCGTGGGCAGCAGCAGCGCGGTGAAGCCGCCGCCAGCGGGAGACAAGGCGGCAAACAGCGGAGAAAGCGAGGCCGCGTTGGGGCTCAGCGGGCCGCCAGAAGGCCCCATCCCGCTGGTAAGCCGGTTCAGGAACTCGAGCGCGCTGGGCGTGCTTCGCCCTGCGCTGAACCCTGCCCCGCCCTGGCTCCCGTCCCCGGCGTCGCCCGGCCCCAACTCGGCACCCAGCTGGCCCTGGCCGTCCTGCCCGTGGCCCCCGCTGCCGCCCTCCCCAGAGCCATCATCGCCGCTGCCAGTGCCTGCCAGCAGCGTGTTGATGTTGCCCTGGTTGGGCATGGGCTGTGCGGGCGACAGCAACTCGTTGGCCACCAGGGCCTCCAGCTCGTTGGTGTACTCGCCCACCACCGTGAAGCGCGTCCCGTCAAACACCACCACCTGCCACGTGTTCTGCTCCTTGTCAAAGTGCACCCCCTTGTACAGCATCTGCCCGCCGCCGCCCACCCCAATGGTGGACGGGGACTGCAGGCCCATGCTTACCAGCTGCTCCGCTGACAGCTCCCCCCCATCCCCAGCAGCCCCACTCCCAGCGCCCGAATCCCCTCCGCCGCCATCCCGTGCTCCGGCACCCCCTGCCGCGCCGCCCGTAACGGACGGCCTGCGTGCGCTTGGGAGCCCAAAGAACCCACGGCTCAGCAGCGCGTCAGCCAGGTTCGCCTCATCCATCGAGAAGTCCCCATCCCCGTCTTGCAGGTCCAGCAGCTGCCTGAGGGTGCCCCCGCCGGAGCGCGTGGAGTCGGGCCAGGCGCCGGCCGTGCCCGGCCCGGGCGTGAGGAGGTCCAGAAGGGCCCCCGCGGGGGTCTGGCCCCCTGTGCCGCGTGTGCTCTGCGCCAGCTGCTGGAACATGGCCGCCAGCTGGGCGTTGTTGGGTGAGGCTGACACCAGCGAGTCCAGCAGCGGGGAGTTGAGGATGCTGGGCAACGGCGATAGGCCCGCCATGGAGTTGATGTTGGTGATCAGGCTCGACTGCGGAAGCGGGGAGCGCAGGGGTTAGGACGTACTGGTATCCGTCTATGGTACATATCCACGCGCCTTGGCTGGGAGAACAAGTGCAGCTCGTTGTTTGTGGGTTGGTGAAGGAACAGGTCACTGGGAGTCTGCAAGGACGTGCAATTGCACGCCACCGCGTGCAGGCACAGCAATGCGCAACGTGCCGTCCCGCGCTCACCGGTACATCAGCGGGAATGGTCAGCGGTGGAGGCCGGGGCAATACGCCGGCTCTGCCACCACGCTTGTCCCCGTCCGCACCACCCCCTTGGCCCCCTCCGTCTGCTCCTGAGGGGCCCTGGCCTCCGCCTTGCAGCCCTAGCTTTTGCTGCATTTGAGCGGAGATGGTCGAGGGTGGCCCCATCGCCTTGCGCATACCCGGCCCAAAACCGCCTCCGTGGTGATCACCAGCGCCTGGAGGGTACAGGGCTCATAATCGTCAAACACGTGGCCCAGGTGCAGTTTTGCCCCGGCAGCACAGCACGGTTGCCTGGACTTCAGCCCAGGCATATCCAGCTGGACTCAGGACTGGCACCAACGGATCCACCTGGGTCAACGTAGGTGGGGTAGCCCCGTTTTCACCGTGTTGCATGGGACTTAATCCCATACGACACGTGGCCCAGGTGCCGTTTTGCACCGGCAGCACAGCACGGTTGCCTGGACTCTATCCAATGCCAGTCATGCCAGGACCTCTTCACTGGATAGTCCTATCATGGCGGGGTTCAACCCTGTGGCTTTGCCCGCGCTTCCTCGTGTGCACCTTACTCAGACCCGTTCCGCACCACCCTACTCACCCGTTGCCGATGTGGCTGCTCCTGAACCTCCAGCCCCTGGCCCCTGCTGCGGTGGTGGCCCCTGCGCTTGCCCTGCACCGTTTCCGCCACCTGCTCCTCCATTGTCCCCAAACCCAACGTTGCCTCCGGAGGTCAAGAGAGGGGAGATAAGCAGGTCCAAGTCTGGAAGTCCGTTTCCTGCGCAGGGGTCCGACGACACAGTGAGGTCAAGTACAACCCACACTGACCAACTTCCCGCTGTGTGGGATGTGCCATTTGCGGCAACTCACCAAAAGGGGATAACAGTGAAGACGTCATGTCGTTGTTTGTAGCGCTGAGAGGCGCCTGTCTGCTGGTTTCTAGCGCTCCCGCAAGACCCATCGCCTCGAACGACGGGGTATGGAAGTCCAGCGGAGTTGCACATATGCTACCGGTTTGCCCTGATTCTCCAGGAATAGAAACCGTAAGGCGGGCAGGCGCCCCCCGACCTGTAAGTAAGAACGGATGTTGGCGTGCGGCGTGCAAAGATAGTTGAGACACAGCAAAGCGCAACAACGGGCCGTCTCGAGCTCTTCTCACCTAAGCCGGTGGCCTGCTGCCCGCCTTGTTGAAGCTCCATCCTGCTGTGGCAGCAAGTTGGTAGGCATGTTGGTCGGGAAAGCATGTTAACCGCTATTCAGACAGCTGCCCACTTGGGGACCATAACAAAAGCCATATAGTTACCAGCATACATGGTGCGACAGTCTCTGTCGGGCACAAGGGGCTCGCTGCACCCTTACGAGGATATGTCCTCGAGGAATTGACCAACGAGAGATTGTATGGCAGCGACCCATACCTTGCGCAGCGACCCTCCAGGCATCACCCGCTGCGGTCGAGGCCACTGCACGCCATCAGGAGCTTTCCTCCTCGGCTCCAGCAAACAGTGATGGAGAAATGCTGCACAGAACAGCTGGTATGTCGGTCGTCCGTAGATACTATTGCAGAAAAGTACCCAAAGATTATTATTATTCGCAACGAGTCAAGTGTCCCTCTGTGCGAGGGGAGCTGGTGGGGAGTGAAACGTCGTCGTGGATTGTCGTGAAAGGTAACAGACACGAAGTAAGAACAATAATAGACTCATTCGTTTGTTCGACCTGCAGAGCGTCCGGGGCCGCACAGTTGCCGTGCATGGACTGCCCTGTCATTCAGGCGCGGACGACAGAGAAACGGCTCAACTTCGCAGCGCATACAACAAAGCGTTCATATATGCAAAACGCTGTGTCCGCAACTGCACAGCTTCAGCTGCATGCAAGGGAGGACTCCCCTGTCAGCGGACATGGTTGCAGTCCGCAGCCCCCAAGCGCCAAAACTGTGCCCTAACATGCTGCGTCCGCTTCTGTTAATGTTCGTAATGTTCATCGTGTAATTGAAGTTCTCTGTGCCTTATTGCCCTTGGTGTACCTCCAACGTGCACACACCGGTATAAGCAGGTCCACGCAGGCCCAGGGGTGAACAGCGTGGGTGTTTCGCAACATGACACGGTCAGCGCACCTCCAGATGATTTGCGCACGACTGCCAGCCCAGATCAATTTAAAGCATCCCCTTGGACGCCGCAGCCCATCAGCAAACAAACCAGCCAGATATTCTACCCCTATTTCAGTCCACCAAGTCCAACTCGCTAACGTTGCGCATCCTGAGCAGCAGCCGACAAGGCGTACTTGAGAGCCCGCTGGTACGCCTGCTCGAAGTCCTCGGTCCTCGCAACACCCTGGCCACCGCCAACGCCGGTGTCGCTGTGTAACGCAGCGGTGGCCTCCGGCGGCTGGTTGACCTGCAGTGCAGCCGTACGAATGGCCTTGTCAGCACATCCAGCCAGGAAGGACTGGACCCACCACATGCCAGTACCGGTAAGCACGGCAATTGTGGTGCAGAATCCTGACCCCAGGGTCGCAAGCAAAACCAAGGCCAAGCTTCCCTCCCACCTGGTAGCGGCCCGTCGTGCTGGCAGTCGCCCCGGCCGCACCACCTCCCAGTCCACCTCCACCGTACACCTGTCCGTAGTACCCCTCGCCGTACCCCTGCTGCTGCTGCTGCTGCTGCTGCTGCTGCGCCACGCCCTCCCCGCCCTCCGAGCCGTACGTGTACGGACCATCCACCTCGTCCTGCTGCACGTCCAGGCCCTGCTGCTCCTCCCACCAGAGCTGCTCCTGCTGCTGCTCCTCCGCCAGGCGCTGGGCCTGCTCCTCCTGGATCCGGCGCACGAGGTAGGCCGGCAGGGGCGTGGTCTGCGGCTTGAAGGTGCACTGCTGCAGCTCCAGAGCCTCACGCTCCATGGCCAACTCCGCAGCCAGCTGCTCCCGCTGCCGCTGCTTGTGCGCCACGTGGGCCAGGTAGGCGTCGGGGTTCTTGAGGCTGATACGGGAGCGGACCTGCGGGGCGGGGCAAGGGGCCGCGAGCTGGTGAGCAACGCGCTTTGGTTGCCCAAAAGGTGGTACTACTGGCCCTGGTGTACCGTACGTCCCAGCGAGGAAAGGAAGACACAATTACGGCCGCGAGGGAACCAGATGTGTTGGTGTCATTGGGGTATGCGACGCAGTGACTCACATGGTCGTAGGCGTCCGTGCTTTGCTTGGCGGGCTTGAAGGTGACCCCCTCCAGCTCGCGCACTGCCGCCAGCGCGCGCTGCTGCTCTGCCCACTCCTCCCGCCGCGCCCTGCCGCCGTCCGCCAGGTCGTCCACGTTGCGCGGCGGCAGCGCGGCCGCCCGGCGGGTGATCTGCAAGGGCCAAAGGGAGAGGCACCCCTCATGAACCAACCCACTGCTGCAGGGAAAGCTGCAGCTGGCAAGCATATCGGTAGGGTTCCCTGTGCTGGGCCGCACCACGCATTGGACAGGTGGAGCTCTGCTATATGCACACAGTTTGGGCTGTTGCCAAGCAGCTCCTGTCAAAGCTTTCAGAAGATTGAGGAGCATTAGCAAGGCAGACTGCAAGGAATTCTTGCAGGCGCACCTGCGGCTGGAAGGTGCACTCGCGGTACATCTCCATGACGGTGCGCACGCGCCGCTCGGCACGCCGGCCAGGCGACACGGTCGAGCCGCCGGCGGTGAGCGCCGAGGACGGCTCTGGGTTGAGGCCGCCGTTGCCCGCCAGGCCGGCCCCTGCCAAGCCCTCCTCGCGCGCCCAGCTCTTGCGCATGTCACGCTCCCGCAGCAGCTTCTTGCTGCCCGGCGACATGTGGGGCTGTACGACAGGGCCCCCCTGCGGCAAGACACACGTGTGGCGGACATGGTTGGTTAGCGCGGTGCAGTGCAATGCTTCAGTGCTCCGTCACCATGCGGCTTGTCGTACGGAAACCAATCGGAACCCACAAGTTCACATCACATGTCCGAGTTGCCCGTCGTTAACCTGATTACATAGCAACGGCCGCAGCGTGAGTTGCTAGTTACCTGCTCCATCACCGCCAGCTTGCGCTCCCTCTCCGCCAGGAACATCTCCTGCCGCTCGATGAACTCCTCCCAATCCAGCTCCGGGCGGATGGCAAACGAGCTGCGCGATGCTGCTGTGCGCTGCGAGGCCGCCCCGCCGCCGCTGCTGCCGCCGTGCAGGCCCTTGCCCGCAGCCAGGGCCCCGCCTGCGCCCACGCCGCGACCACGAGCGCCCTCCGCCCGCAGGTGTGGCGCGGACTTGGGCCTACCGCTGGTGCTCCGGGCCGGTGCGCCGACGCTTGATCGCGGTCTCCCTGGGGTGCGGGCACGGGCCGGAGCCCGCCCGCCGGCCCCCGACGCAGCGGTGTCGTGCAGTGGGAGCTCCTCCTCCTGCAGCTGCCCCTGGCTGTCCCTGGAGCCGCCCCGGTGGCCTCCGCTGCCGGACGAGGGCTCCTTATCGAAGCGGCGGTCGAGCTCCAGGTCGCCAGAGATGCCGGTGCGGCTGGACATGACTCGGTAGCGGGTGCTGCGGGGAGGGAGACGAGCCCAGGAGCAATGCATAGAACATGTGAGCCTAGCAACAACGGTAGTGGGTGCTGCGGGGGAGGAGGAAGGGAACAGCACGGTTTGGCGACATGGTGCAGGTGTACAGCGGCAAGGACAAGAAGTGATCCTCGGTAATATGCTTGGACAAAGCCGACCTGGACATTTGCGCTGACCCAGAGGTGACCTTGCGGCTTGTACCCCGCCGCTACGCAGGCAACGCACCGTGGGTGGAAGGTGCACTCGTCCATGCCTGAAGGCAGGTGGTACGACTGCGCAGCGCCGGGCGACCGCTGCTGGTAGAGGCGCGGCTGGACGTCCTGCACGGCCGCCACAAAGTGCCGCTGCCGCTCCTCCTCAATGAGGGTGCGCAGCACTCTCTCGCGCTGCCGCTCCTTGAGCTCCTGGGCGCGGCTGTACAGCCGGGCGCCGACCTGCGGTCCGTTCACCACCACCGGTGGAGGGCTGCCGGCCGCGGTGCTGCTGCCCGCACCACCCACAGACTGCCGCTGGGGTAAGCCGCCGCCATTGGACACTGAGGACGGCGCGGGGCTGCGCGCGTGCGCTGGGGGCTGGGCGGGGGTCGGAGGTGGTGGGGCAGCGGACGAGGTGGGCTGGGTCCAGGCTGCGGTTGGCGCCCCTGTCTTTGTTGGCGTGGCGTAGACCGAAGCGGGCGCGTGGCTCTTGGTGCCGGGAGGCACGGAGACGGACCCGCGGGCCGTCGGCTGCTGCTGGTGCCGCGTGGGTGTCCCCCACTTGGACATCTCGTTGTACACCACGCTGGGGGGCATACCCTGCACAGACAGTCACGGTGGCAGACAAATGAGCTTGCTGCCCAGATGTGCTTCTCACACTCCTGCACGCACGCTCCGCGGCTTAGCACCTTCCGCCGGCAGGGTAATTCAGTAACGTTTTTTGGAGCTGCACATGCTCACAACAGTGGGGCCTGCTGTCACGAACATTACCTGCATCATGAGCTGCGAGCCGGGTGCAACCTTGGGCGAGAACGTGCATCCCACCAGCGCCGCCGCCTCCTTTTCGTGCCGGGCCTTGGCCGCGCGCTCCTCCGCCTTGCGCCGCCACTGCTGGCTGCGCTCGTACATCTGGGCCAGGCGCGCGGAGCGCTCCTGCTCGGGAAGGCGGACCGGTGCCTTTGCCGCCTTGATGGGGGAGGGCTCCCCTGCCATGATGGCGCTGGGCTCTGGGCCGTATCGCTCCGTGCTGGTGCGGGCGTTCAGCATGGTGAACGCGCGTCCTGGGGCGACGGCGCTGGCGGTTGAGCGGTTAGGGGCAGCGGAGGGGGCCTGGTTGCGCTGGCGGGCCTGGGGTCCCGTGCGCGCCGTGGAGTTGGGCTGGGAGGAGGCTGGGGCCGTGGGGATGGGGGTGCCGCTGGGTGGGTTCGTGCTGTTGAGAGTGGGTGCGCCTCCTGCAGCTGCTCCTGCATCCCACGAACCCGACCCGGTTTGCCCTCCAGCTGACGATGCCCCGCTGAATGCTGGCGCTTGGGTGGCCTGCGCCTGGCTGCTGGTCTGTCCCTCGTGTACTCTGTCGTGGTGGGCTTGCGCTGTGAGCTGTAAGGACTGCTGTGACGACTGCTGCTGCACCTCCTGTTGCTGCTGCTGCAGGTGCGCTTGGTGCTGCTGCTGCATTTGTTGCTGTTGCGCGTGCTGCTGCTGTCTGAGCTGCTCCCGCATTTGCTGCAGAGATGGCACAGAGTGCCCTGTACCAGTCGCGAGCGTTGCGTTGCTCTGCGCGTGCGTCTCCCTGTCCTCCATGGCCGGCGTGGCTTGGCCGGCAACCGACGTTGCCTGTGTGTGTAGGCCCTGCGCCTGAACAGGCTCTCCACCAGACCATGAAGCGAGACCGCCGCCCGCCAGGGTGGGCTGTGCCGGCATTACGGACCCGAATGCTGGGCCCATCGGTTGTTGCGGCTGGATGGCGTACTGGTTACTGCTGAGCTGCTGCGGCGGCTGGTACTGGGCCTGTTGCGGTGGGTACAGCACGTGGCTCTGGGGCACGGTGCCATCAGTGGACCGCATTCCTACGCCATTCGCCAGGTACCTGGAACCAAACTGCTGCTCCATTGGCAGCGCTGGCGTCCGCACTGCCAACGAGGAATAGGAAGGAGTGCAGACAAAGCAGGTTAGGTTGCGTGCGAAGCAAGGGCTTCTAGTGGCTCTCCAGTGCTCCTGAGTGAGGCGTCTAGGCCACTGCTGTAGGCGTCCTCGTGTGACAATTGAAGCCCTTTCCGTCATGTCCGTACCAGGTAGGCCGTCCGGTGCCAAGGAGTCCGGAGCAGTCGGCCGAGTATGGTGTGTAGGCACGGCCCAGGTGCTGGCGACGCTAGGCACCGAAGGAGCACCATAGCCTTGCATCCCTTGTAGCTCCCGTTCGATAGCCTGCATGCGTCAAGTAAGTATGCACTTGAGACTGCAATGGCCACCTTCCAATCCCTTGCCGGGCTGTTGCTGTGTACCTTTTCCGCCGCGACAAGAGCATCCAGCTGTGGGTCCCTTGGCGCTTGAGTCCCATATCGCTGTGCAGAGTTCTGATTTTAAATGAAAGGATAAACAAAGGTTGGCATGCGCGACGGTCTGTCTGCAAAGGGCCGGAGCGGTGTTCGCACCTGAGGGACATTAGCTGGTCCTTCCGCGGGAGCGCCAATGTTCAACCTCGAAAGAATATCAGATATCAAAAGTGCTTCCTCTGGACTAAGGAGCGCTAGGTCAGGTGGAGGGTCTGTCGCCATGTTGCGACCCTTCACGCAGCCTAGGCGTTGACTAGCCTCGCAGTTGAGTATGCGACCCGATTTAAGCTTGGAACGTATGCGTGTTTCATCTTCCTGCAAGTCCACGGCAACCAGTACCGGGTAGCAACTTACTCATGGCCTTGTACTACATGTGACAAGCTGACAACTATGCACGACGTCATTCCTGAAAGCTCTCCTCCAGCTGAAAACTCCTTGCGATGAGGTGACGGGGCTGTAGCGTTAGCCGTTGATGGAAAGACGTGTGCCCGCCCGAGCCCCGCCCCCAAAGTCACAGCCCTCGCATGCACGTGCCCGGTGCTAGGAACATCGACTGGGGCAGGGGGAGTGTCAGCAACAGGGCAAGCTAGCCCACCGTCTGCCATGCGCCCTCCCGAAATAATGAGTCTGTTCCGCTGTACCTTGTCCAGTTTGCACGGGACTCCCAAGATGCCTACCCAACCGTACTCCGCTTCCCTGACGCACTTGCACCGTGTGTTGCATCGCGTGTACTGTACTACCATCTTGCCATGCCTTGGCTTTGCTCAAGTGCATTGTACTGCACCACCGCTACAAGCCGGGAAGCCTGACCATCATCGCACAGTGCCCTTTGCCAGCTCCAGCAACACTAGCGTGGGTAGCCCTTGCACCAAGTCGTTCCAAGGACGCCTTGCTGCCGTTCCCGTGCTGCCTGACAATGTTTCTCAGTGCGTGCGGATTGCGGTCAAGGGACCATCGTGTCACCTGTGCCACACACAGGATTTTTAGGCCTTTTGTATGTTGCGGTGTAGGATACACAGTCACAGACCAGCATGCACCTGGCATTGGAATTTTATGTTACCGGTACATTCCGGTTGGTGTGGCCACACGATCCTTACTGGTCCCGACCACACCTGTCAGGAATTGTTATCCTGTAGCGTTGCGTTGCTGCTGTACAGCAACAAGGAAGCGTCCAAGCTCAACAGGGCAGGAAGTGTCCCACCACGACTTGAAATCCTGCTCAAAACATAGTCCACTGCTGCACCGAAGGTCGTTGTAAGCAGCACATGCAAAAACCACAAGATACGGTACTCATCCTCAGGCTTACCAGCACTGCACTTTCTACACACACGCTCACTACGCGGACGCGCAGTGTTCCGATACACCTCCAAAGGCCAATTGCAGACACGCAACCGCATAATTACTTGAACCTGATTAATGGGAAGGTACACAAGCTGGTACTGGCACGTGTCATGATCCCCAGGAACCAGGGGATGGCAACTGAAGGTACCGTAATAAGCTATCACCCCGGATTGCCCCTACCTTGTCATGAAAACGGTATGTCATCAGACCCCATGTCCCTGACCTGTTTAAACTAATGCTAACCACCTTGGCAAGTTGGCGTCAATATCCGTACGACATTTACTGTGGGCCCTGGACACTCAATGTGGGCCCTAGAGCCGTGCTCGCTGATGTCACAGCACAGTGTAGCGGCTAGGCTGTGGCACACACCTGAGCAAATGGACAGATTGGGCATACCTGGGCAGTTGGGCATACGTTTTTGGCTGTTGGACGGGGGCATGTCTCAGGGGCGTGAAAAAACAAGGGCGCGTGCCGTGTCCCGTAGCCAGGGCCAGTTGCAGTGGCCTGCTGCAGGTCAGACCACGTGCAAAGTGATAAGGACTTTCGCTCTGCTCTCCAGCCGTTGAGCTAGATTGACGAGTATGCAAGGCCTCTTTGGTTACAAACAGTAAGCAGGAAGCATGGTAGTGAGGTGAGAGCCCCCATCTTCCAGCCACGTCGTACGGGCATTGGCTGCTACGGAGCCTGGACCAGTGCGAGCACGTGTGTCCTGCTACCCGCTATCTACCAGCCTAACACGGATCAGCACTGAAGGGCAAGCACGGCACCACATAAGGTACTCCAAGCGGCTTCAAGGTACAAGGGAGGCATGCAAGCTACAAGCGCATGCAAGCGATTAATGGGGATGAATAGGGCCATTCTGTGATATGCCCACCCAGTGCAACCACCGACACAGGACAGTCTGCCATGGGGCATGTGCATGAACAGTTGAATGCATCGCGAGCAGCATGAATGCTAGGCACATACTTGATGTGCCTATCGTCGAGTTTGCATATGATCCCGGACATGCCTGCCGTTTATAATCTTGTCATGACGTTGCTGCTGCCGGCAGAACCCACCGACACCGCAGTCCCATTTACTTCACCCAGGCGGCAGGGTGCATTCGATCGTACACGGCGCGACGGCGGCAGCTTTGAAACACAGACCAATCCCATGCGTGCCAGTCTGCGACCAAAGCCGTGACCTACATGCTCCACGGACCAAACCTGTATGCTCATCGCTCTTTCGTACCGTATACCTCACAGGTCCACGTGGCACAGCCTGCAAACGGCGCTAACCCACAACGCAACACGAAAGCAGCTATCGATCTCCATCCGCACACGGGAAGTACAGGCATGGAGGCGGCGGAGGGAAGGCGGGCCCCGGGCTGTAGATGGGAGGAGCGGAGCCTGAAGGGGGCTGGCCACCGTAGGCCGGGGCAGTGGGCGGCGCGCCCTGGTAGATGGGCGGCCTGGGGCCGGGGCTGGGCGCAGGCGGCGTAGAGGCGGGTGCGTCAGCGGCCGGCGAGGGAGCCGGGCTGGCGGGAGGGCTGGACTGGGCTGGCGGGGGGATGTCGGACGTGGATGGGGGTGGAAGGCGGGTAGGGGACGGTGGCTGGGGAG
>VFQN01004140.1_pt1 | contig 19530 bp, 12 predicted proteins | sample 3512371 | NCBI WGS metagenome assembly VFQN01 (sample SAMN10412370, study PRJNA504923) | tailings metagenome | isolation source: Replicate 2 from Balatoc abandoned mine | place: Philippines: Itogon, Benguet | collected 2017-08-28 | reverse complement strand
CGACGTTTGAAGTAGGGTTTTGAAGGTGTTTTTGAAAAAAAGCATAGGTTGCTTCGCGATTTTTGGGCGTGGATGCATGAGGAGCATCATCTTCAACTTTGCCCAGATTGACTTCTGCCCCAAAAGCTTTGAAAGACTTTTTAGCCTCGTCATACAACTCTCTCGCCCCGTCAATGCTGAACATATCGCGGGTAGTGGTGACCATAAGCGTAGGACGAGGCGCACGAACCTCCACCAAATCCCCCAAATCCAGCCCCTTGTCCAGCATACCCGACAGTATTTGTTCGGCATCTTGCGGGCCATTGGATTTGAGCAGTTTATCATACGTAGTCAAATAACATTCGGGTGCTGCAACTGCGATTCGCGTATCCATTGCAGCTATATACGCACTTTGCGTCCCTCCTCCCGAACGGCCCGTAATACCGATGCGTTTGGCATCAATTTCGGGGCGCGTCAACAGGTAATCTACCGCTCTAATACCGTCCCAAATGAAATACATCGCAGGAGACACCCCCGCTACAAACGATTGTGCGCCGGGATATGAATGTTCCAGTGTGGGCTTAAGGTTTCCAAATCGCTTGGGTTCGTTCGTTTTGACATACTGAATACGTTCTCCTTGTCCAATGGGGTCAAAGGCTAGTACCGCAAAGCCTTTTTGGACGTAATTGAGTATCATTTGCTGATACACATCAGTACGAAAAGCAGTGGCTCCGTGTCCGCTACAGAAGATAATAGCAGGGAGATTTTTGCGTTCACGAGCGGGTAAAAACAAGGCTGCCGTAACATAATAATTGGGCATCGACTCAAAATAAAACTTTTCGACCGTAATGCCATTTCGTTCTATTTTTCCTGTAATGATAGGGTTGAGAGGTGTTTTTTCGGGAAAAAGCCCTATCGACTCTTGTAATTTTTGACGAACCAAAGCTTGCCGTTTTTGCCAGTCTTCGCGGGTTTTTAGCATTTGTATTGCTTTTTTTCGCTGCGCCAACTGCTCAAAAGCACGGTCGCACAAATGATGATACAAGGCCATAGGTTGAGCATTGTAATATTTCCAATAAGGCAATACCGCCAAGTCGTCTTGGGCGACGACCAATTGTGGCATCAAAAATGCACAAACGATGAGAGTTATTTTGGCACAACGTTTCAAAAAAAATAGTGTGTACATATTTTCTTGCCATTTCTAGTTTAAATCCAATCTACTTGATTTGCAAGCCTCCTTCCCTAACCTATAAAGTCAAAGATGCAATGAATACTACCCATAAATTCGATGTGACATGCAATTGCGGATATCATGGAATTTTCCCCCTTTTATCCGAATAGGCTGTGGGGTATCTTGTTCTAACGTTCCAAGTAGTACTTTAAAATAAAGCCAGAAAAAAATGCTGGCTTTAATCCTTACTTCACTTATTTAATTTATCGTCAATTTTTCAGGTTACTCCTCCTCTCTCACCAGCTTGGATTTTGGGACGGAACATTGCCCAAGTACTTTCGGGATAGACTTTAAAAACACCCCACAAAACGTTTTTTTTAGATAGTAGCTTCTTTCGACAGCCTGACAATTAGCACCTACTTCAATCAGTACACTGCCTCACTAAAGTACAACGGCCTTTTAAACAAAGCATATTCGGTCTTTTAAACAAAGTCCAAAAAAAATCACTGCTCTACCTTTGTCCCAACAAAAACAACAAAAAAATGGGACACAACAATTATCAAGGAGCGTTACAGAAACCGATAGGTTCAGGATTTAACGCAGCATCTACTACCAGCGATGTCATCAAAGGAATTGACCTTACGGGAAAAATCGCCATTGTGACAGGAGGAAACACGGGCATCGGTTTGGAAACTGTCAAAACACTCGCGGCCGCAGGCACCACTGTCATCGTACCCGCAAGAGACGTAGAAAAAGCAAAACGAAATTTGGCAGGCATCCCGCGTGTCGAATTAGAAACAATGGATTTGATAAATCCTGAGTCCATTGATGCTTTTGCCCAAAAATTCGTCGCGTCTGGTCGCCCCCTTCATCTACTTATCCACAATGCAGGTATTATGTGGGTTCCCCTTCGCAGAGACAGCAGAGGGATTGAATCTCAACTAGCAACCAATTATCTGGCGCAGTTTCAGCTTACGGCAAGGCTGTGGCCTGCGCTGGTAGCCGCCCGTGGTGCAAGGGTCATCAACGTATCTTCCGACGGACATCGGTTTGCCCCTTTTCATTTTGACGACCCCAACTTCCTCCACCGCGATTATGAAACCCTCCAGGGCTATGGTCAATCCAAAACAGCCAGTAATCTTTTTGCCCTTGAATTGGATCATCGCGGCAAGGCATTTCAGGTAAGAGCTTACTCTCTCCACCCAGGCTCTATCAATGGAACAGAATTGGGCAGAGAAGCTCCCATAGCATTGTTTCAACAAATGGGTTTTTGTGATGCAGAAGGAAATATTTTTCCAGAAGTAGCGGCTTCCCTAAAAACCATTCCACAAGGAGCTGCCACCACGGTTTGGTGCGCTACCAGTCCGATGCTCAACGATGTTGGGGGCGTGTATTGCGAAGACGCAGACATTGCCAATCTAGCCACTGACGCCTCCCAGTCAGGTGGTGTACAACTTTACTCCTTGGACGAGGTCAATGCCAAACGCCTTTGGGAGTTAAGCGAAAACTTAACCGGTATTAAATTTCAAATGATTTAATCAGCAAACACATCCATCTAAATCCCTGATTTTCAACCATGACTACCAGCAAATACATCGTTATCCCGATTCTTACTTGCCTATTACTCCTTATTGATTGGTACGTATGGCAAGCCGTAAAAATAGTTTTTCAACACAACACAGTCCAAGTACAGCAGTTTGTCAAATGGACCTTTTGGAGCATTACTACATTAATTATTGTCGGTTTATGGCTCTATAATTTTGCTCCCCCCGACGTCTTGGGACGCCGCTTCCGAACCGCGATTTTATTCAGTTTGTTTGCCGTTTATGGCTCCAAACTGCTATCCGTTACCATCATTTTTTTAGGAGATGTCGTTCATTTTTTTACTTGGGGAAAAGGGCAGATATTCCCAAATAATGAAGTACCAACTGCCCTTTCCCAAAGTCCTACCGCTATCACCCGTTCGGAATTTTTGATGAAAACAGCCTTGGTAGCGGCCTCTGTTCCTGCCACAGCCCTGACATGGGGTATTTTGTCAGGGGCGCATGACTACCGTGTTCGTCGGGTAAAATTAGCCATCAAAAACCTTCCTAGGTCGTTTGAAGGCATGACGATAGGACAAATATCAGACATCCATTCGGGGTCTTTTTTTAACAAAATCGCCGTAAAAGGAGGCATAGAGTTGCTGCTCAAAGAAAAGCCAGATATGGTATTTTTTACGGGAGATTTGGTAAACGACCGCGCTACGGAAGTAAACGATTATGTACATCTCTTTGATAAAATAAAAGCCCCACTGGGTGTTTACAGCACACTTGGCAACCATGACTACGGAGCTTATGCTGGCTGGCCAAGCCCTCAAGCAAAAAAACAAAACCTAGACGACGTAAAGCAAGCCCATAAGGTACTGGGCTACGACTTACTAACGGACGACCGTCGAATCATCAAGCTAGGAGGCGAAAAATTAGCCATCATTGGGGTAGAAAACATTTCAGCCAACGAGTCAATTTTTCCAAATAATGGTAACTTACAACGAGCAATCGTAGGCACCGAAGATGCTTCGGTCAAGCTCTTACTGAGCCACGACCCTACCCACTGGGATATGGAAGTAAACACCCAATACCCCGATATTGATGTCATGTTTAGCGGTCATACACATGGGCTGCAATTGGGCGTAACGATTGGCGATAAAACCTATTCGCCCGCCCAATGGCAATACAAACAATGGGCAGGATTATACCAAAAAGGCGACCAGCAGCTGTATGTCAATCGTGGATTTGGATATTTAGGCTTCCCAGGACGCGTAGGGATGCCTCCCGAAATTACTATCTTTGAATTGGCCAGCGCATAAAACCAACCGAGCAATGGAACACGTATCAAAACATTTAACTCCCGAAATAAAACTCTCGTGTTACGAGGATAAATTTTTTAAGTCTGAAATTGTCTTTGACCAACACATGCTTGTGTGGTTTATTTCGGGAGAAACCAAGATTGTACAGGCCGAAGCCACCCACCACTTTCAAACAGGGGATATTTTTCTAATTCCGAGAAATAAACCCGCCACCATTATCAACTACCCCAAAGACGGCTTACCCCACAAAACGGTCGTGATGCTTTTGACTACCCAAATTCTGAGGGATTTTTACAAACACATTGACGTCAAAACCAAGATAACGGCTGTCCCCAAAATTCGCAGTTTTACGCATCATCCTTTGTTGGAAAGCTGCCTAGCGTCATTGATTCCTTACTTTGAGATGAAAGAGCCCTTTCCTGACTATCTGGCGTCGTTGAAACTGACCGAAGCCATCAGTATTTTAAGAACCCTTGACCCAGAAATTGATAGCATACTCGCCAATTTTGACGACCCGTATAAAGTCGATTTGATTGGTTTTATGGAAAAAAACTACATGTTCAACATGCCCATTGAGAAATTTGGCTACCTTACAGGCAGAAGCCTAACGACCTTCAAACGCGATTTTAAGCGAGCATTCAACACAACTCCCCAAAAATGGCTCACGCAAAAACGACTAGAATTGGCCCATTTTCAAATTGCCGAACGAAAACTAAAGCCGCTTGAAGCCTGTTACGAAACTGGGTTTGAAAACCTGTCTCATTTTTCCTTTGCCTTTAAAAAACACTTTGGCTACGCCCCGACCGATGCCTTTCAAAAAAGATACACTAGTAAGTAGGGAGTAGAAACCTCTATTAATGAATGGGGGTATACAACCACTAGATAAATAATTGGAAAATGAGTTGCGTTGAAGTAGTTCATTTTTGTACATTCACGCACTGTATGTTTTGCATGTAGGCATATCCCAGCAATTAAATTATGATAATGTTCCATAGCAGTGCAATACAAAAAACATTAATCAAACACAATGAACAACCAACCTAACTGGATTCAAATTAAACAGGCTCTAAAAGACAATTTTATTGAACCTGATTTTCAAAGATATGCAAGTACTACCTTTACAGGAATTGATTTTGATAAAGGCCTTGAAATATTTAGGTACATTTTAGAATTGAAACAACCTAATCATGATGAAACTACAAGTATTTTTGATAAACTGCAACTATATGAAAGAGGGCAGCAAAATAAGGATATATTAGATGAATTAGTTGTAAAGTACGAAGCCTTTACCAAAAAACTATTTGAAATTTTGAATGAGTCATACACACCAAATCCAAATAAACCTAAAGCTCCTGCACTCAGTTGGTGCTACAATAAGCTATTTGATAAGTTATCAATTCTGCAAAATCCTGATAGAAATAATTTTTATAAAACCACAGTTACAGGAAAAATAGAAACTCCACACTTTCAATCTTCACATTTTAAAACAAACTTTTTAACAGATAACACTGAATTTGGAAAATCTTTACATTCATCATACCATCTAAGAAATTCAAATTTACACAATGACTCTCCTTTAACAACTAGGCAAATTTCTGAATATATAACAGATTGTTTAAACTCTTACTTATATTTTACTTTCAAATACTATACAGAACTTGGGGTGGTAATTTCATCTAACAATTTGATACCGCCACAGAGTATAAGCATGAAAAACTTAGCTTCTTTTAGTGGGGGAGCATATAATCTTAACATTGAAAATGAAGTAAAAAGAGATAATATTATTCAGACAATTGAAAACAAACTCAACGATAAAGATTTAGATGTGTTATTTATTGAAGGAGAAGAAGGTATTGGAAAACTACCATTTTACATCAATTTGTAACAAAATACCCAAATAATTGTTTTGCATATTTCATTGACAGAAAAGATAGTAACACATACTCAAATTTATCAATTCTTAAAGCGCTGTGTAGTCAACTACATTTTGTCAACAAAAGTTCTGATTTAGAAGAAGAAGTTAATATAGATAATTATACAAATGAGGATTGGCTGAGAAACTATTTTTATTCAGAGAAAATAAAAAATAAATTAAATCAAACTTTCTTTTATATTATTGATGGCCTTGACGAAATTAGTCAAGATAGGCAAGATGAAATTAAGGAGTTAATATTGGACAAATTGCCTTATGACAGAACAAATATTAAACTGATTCTTAGTGGAAAACAAAAAAAGAATATTGTAAAAAAAGGCGCCAAAAGTGACAAATATGAAATTCCATTTCTTTCAAAAAACGAATCTATAACTATTTTTGGCAATAGTATTACACCAGAGCAATTTGAGGACATAAATAAGGTGTGCAAAAACAATGCTGGAAAAATCTCATTTTTCAGAGATCTAATTAAAAAACAAGAAATAAGTATAGAAAACATTATAGATAAACTTTCATCAGATTTGAGGAGTATATATCAATATCTATGGAATGAAATTCCTGAAATTGGTGAAAATGAGAAAATTATCTTAGCAATCATTGCATTTCAAGATGAAAAATATAGTAGTATCGATATTGCTAAAATTTTAAAAATTAGTGAAGGACAAATTGTTGACTCTTTACAAACTATCCCATTTGTAAAGAAAAATGCAAGAGGTACCTATGAATTTATTTTTGACGGATTTGCAGATTTTACCAAGACAAAGCTTGGGACATATAAAAACAAAATAGACAAAATCGTTATAAATTTTCTATTAAGAGATTTGGACTCGGTAAATTCTTTGATGCGTCTACCTGAAATGTATAAAAAAACAGGTGAAAAAGAAGGCTTGCTTAAACTATTAACAGATGAAAGGTGGAAACAACTATTAATGCTAAGTGAAAAGATTAGTGTGGTTAATCGAGTTTCTAATGTAACACTGGAGGCAATTCAAGATGAAAATGAGAATAAATATATCCCAACATTACTTAAATATTCAATCTTAAAATCAACCCTTAAGGAACTTACTAAAATTACTGTATGGCAATATGAAATAGCAGCAAGCCTTGTATTAGAAGATTACATAGTGGCAGAAAATTTAGCCAATATTGCTTTTTTAAAAGAAGATAAACTAAAAATGTTTGCGTCAATAGCAAGGGCATATACAGAAAGAAAAGAAAAAGTCCCCAATGATATACAACAAAAAATCCAAGAACTTTATGACGACATTGATGCATCTAAAGACTTTAAGAATATAAAGGAATCAGCAGTAGAAGTTGCATCATTGCTAATGTACTCTAATCCTAAATTAGCTTTCCGTTTGATTGAAGAATTATCTGGAACTATCTCGGACAATGATAATGCTTTTGATTGGGCATTAGCTCAAATATCTCTTTCAGCTCATTCTGATTTAGAAAACTTAGAAGATATATCCAAAGAAGATATAAACACAAAAGTATATTCTAAAATAAGGAATCCTAAAATTAAAGAACTTGCTGATGCAATTTTGTACCTTTCTGAAAATCAAACATCTGAGCAAATAGTTGAAAAAATAAATCAATTAGAGAGTACAAGTCAGAAAATGTTTTTGATTAGGAACTGGATAAGCAACAATCTAAAAGACCACAATATAGCAAAAATCATTGAATTAGGTTTAAAATTAGTTGTTGATAAAAGTGACAAATATATACCAAAATCAAATGATTATAAAATTTTTGCAATGCCTTTGCCTTATATCAAAGAAAAGAATAAAGCATATGAGTTAGTAGAAAAAATCGAGCAATATATTATGTCAATAGAGGCTAATTCAGCAACTAATGATTTGTTAGAAATAAAACTATTTATTGCTCGTACTTTGTGCAATTTTGAGTTTGAAAAAGGAGAGTATAAACTACTTGATATCTATACTGAAATTGAAGCAATTTCGGATTTAGCAATAAAATGTACTTGTTTTGCTATTTATGCAAATGAAGCCACAAGAATTACAAATACATACCAAGACAAAAATCTTGATATGTATTTAGATACTGTAAGAAGTGGCATCAAAAATAACATAAATAAAATTCTCAATCAAACAGCAATGCATTTTGAGATAGTACAAAGTATCATTACAAGTTTAGTTCGATTATATCCTGAAGACGCAATAGAGATTTGCCAAAAATTAAATAAGTCTATTGACCGAGATAATGCTTTTCTGGAATCATTAGCAACTTATCTTAAACAAAATATTGAAAAAATAGATACCGAAATATTAGACAAATTATTGGACAGTATAGTTGATTTAGATATTCAAAAAATCGCCATTTCTGAAATCATAAATAGATTAGAAAATATTGAAAATAGTGAAAAAGCTCGTATTTCTCAACTTTACAAGTATTTTAAGAAGGTTGACAATCTATTTGATAATAGAGTTAAATGTCTTTTATATGTTAAGATAATATCTATTTTAGAGCAAAATGAGCAAGACTTTGCTAATATTTACAACAAGCTATATCAAACATGGGAAGAACTAGAGAAATCTGTATATAAAATTGATTTAGGTTTTGAAATTGCATACAATGCAGCTTTTCTAAAAAATAAGGAATTAGCAAAAAACATATTACACACTACAAAGAATGAAAAAGATAAGCCTGATTTATTATTGGATTCTCCCAATACTACAGAAGTATTTATTTTAATTATTGAACTTTCTATAAGAATTTTTACAGGCTTGATTTTTAGGAATAATTATGAACAACAGGATATTGACAATATTGAAAAAATCATAAGCTCTTTACCTTCTGAAAGGCAACAAATGAAACTGTGGACTTCTTTAATTTTAAGGATAATTCCTAAGTCAATAGATGATTCATTACCTAAGAAACTTATTAGTTCATATATTATTCCTAAACTTTCCAAAATCAGAAATAAGAACGAACGAACGCTTGCTATTATTGAAGTTATTGTTCCATTGTACTTCAATGATAAAAACATACCTAGTTTAGAAGAATTACCAAATCAAAAGCTGAAAGATATAGCATTATCAAAAATTTGTAAATTTTTATTTACAAAATGTCTCCCTGATGACCCTTGCGATGACAATAATGAAGGTTATAGTATTAGTCACGATACTGTTGAAAAAATATTGGAGTTGACCAATTTAATGAAGAACGACTACTTTATTGCATCTCAAATCATTAATACAAGACAATCAATTTTTTCAAATAAAACGCAAATTAGTACACAAAAAAGGATAGACATTAAGAATGAATTTGAGAAAATAGCTGACTCAAAACTTCCTGACCCAAACAACATCAAACATTTAGGATATCAATTACTTGTAAAAGCTAATGCTCTTGCTATTCAATCAAAACAAAGATTGAAAGAATGGGATAGTATTTTGCAAGAAGTTGAAAAAATACCTAACTTATCAGATAGGATATTTATGTGGGTGTCTATTGCTGAATTACTTCCAAATGAGTTTATGGAACGAAAACAAGAGCTAATCAATAAAGCAATTGAATCAGCCTACCAACTACCTTCATTTTTAGATACTGTTGGAAGAATAGAAATGATATTTTTTACACTTTACAGAAAAAGTATAACGGGTGTTGGGTTGAGGTCATTATTAGAACATTTTGTAAAAACCACCAATAGCAACTCCCATAGCCCTTTTTTAAGAGACAATTATAAAAATATACTTGATGTTGCCCATTCAGTCGACCCAACAATCGCAAAGTCTTTAGTCAGTTCATTTGACAATGATCTTGCAAGACTTAATACGGGTGCATACCTGAACAATCATTATAACTTATTAGAACTTCAATCTAAGTTAGAGCAAAAACTAAATACAAATGAGAAAGAGCAACCTCTACTTGAAGCTAATCCTAAATTTTTTAATAAAATTATTGAAAAAAAAATTAGCTCGCCTAAATGCCACAAAATCACCTACTGATAATTTATATCCTAAAGATTTAATTTATCAGTTAAAAATAGCCTCTCTGTATTCTATCTATGAAAGTTATAATACTTTTTCCTACTTCATTGAAAGGTTGGTTACGATGTATGAAAATACAGACGAGGTAAAAAAACTTATACGTAATTCCTTTTTAGAACTTTTGGAAGTTTGCAACCTGACTAAGCTTCTATCTATTCGAAATACAGATAAAATTAGAAGTTTGCTTGATATCATTTCGCTCGATGAAAGAGAAAAAGAACTCTCAAGTAAATCCATTGATATTGAAGAAGACACTAAAATATTAGTAGTTAATCTTTTAAAAAAAGGCAAAAACCCACAAGAAATATCTGATTTTCTTGAGATTGAAATAGAAAAAATAAACAATTTGACACAAAACTATATATAAAATCAGCTTTGTTGCATGGTTAATTTATATGGGTATACTACAATATCAAATTTAAAAAGCCTATAACATCCAATAATTCATTTGCCTTTAAAAAGCACTTTGGCTACGCTCCGACCGACGCCCTCAAGTCATATAAAACTAGTTAAGGGACTTTTATCTAACCAAGTTTTAAGACCTCATTTAACATCCCCCCTTATAATCTTCTACTGTTTATCACCCATGGTCTTTGATTATTTTTATAAATTTGCACCACTTATTGATAGACAGCCATTTACTATGATTCGTTTTTTACTTTCTTTGTTGATTCTCTTTCCTTGTTTTTTGTGGGCGCAAGATGCCGAAATTTTCAAGCCTGATTCGGTTAGAAGAACCATTGAAGCGCAACAAATCTCCACTTCTTTACGCCTAGATGGACACTTGTCAGAGGCAGAGTGGCAAGGCAGCACGGCATCTCCTTCCTTTACCCAAATCGAACCTTTTCAGGGGAAAAAACCTACGCAGCATACCGAAGTAAAAGCCCTTTACAATCGACAATATCTCTATTTTGCCATTTTTTCTCGGGATAGTTTAGGTAAAAAAGCCCTCCGAGCAACGGACTTTAAGCGTGATTTTAACTCTCGTCAACACGATTTTGCAGGTTTGGTTTTTGACGGTTTCAATGATAAGCGCAACGCCATGGCGCTTATCACCAACCCCTACGGAGTGCAGCGCGATTTGTTGTCGTTTGATGATCTCTTTTATGATATTGATTGGGATGGCCTTTGGCGCGTGCGAACTTCCCGCTCAGATTCGGGTTGGGTGGCCGAAATCGCGATTCCGTGGTCTACCTTACGCTATCCCAAAACCACCTCCGCAGTTCAGGATTGGGGTTTCAATGTATTCCGAAGTCGTCGCTTGACCAATGAGCAATCTTCCCTCTCGCCTTATCCGCGTTCGTTTTCAGCCATGCGAATGGAATATGCAGGTATTTTGAAAAACTTGCAGCCTCCTCCCCCCAAACCGAACGTCAGAGTTCAACCTTATTTGCTGGCTTCTTACGACCATTATCGCAATTTTGACCCAAGCATCAAGCCAAAAGACACCAATTATAAGCTCGGAGGTGAACTCAAATGGGCGATTAACCCCAATACGGTATTAGATTTGACGGCCAATACAGATTTTGCCCAAGCCGACGCCGACCGGCAAGTCAACAATGTTACGCGGTTTTCGGTCTTTTTTCCAGAAAGACGTCAGTTTTTCTTAGAAAACGCTTCCCTCTTTGGCGCGGGTGTAGGGCCTAATGATGATTTGTCGGGCGGTAACATGCGGGTTCAGCCTTTTTTTAGTCGTCGTATTGGCCTCGACGACAGCGGCAATCCTATTCCGATTGACTTTGGCGGAAGGTTTGTGTATCGCTCCCTCAAACGGAATTATGGTGCTTTGCTGATGCGACAAAGAGGCGTGGGAGATACGCCAGCTACTCATTTTTTTGTAGGACGTTTTTCGGAAAATTTCGGCAAACAAAACCGAATTGGAGGGATTTTTACGCTCAAAAATCGACCCGATGGCACCAATATGACCAGTACTATTGACGGTTTTTTTAGACTTAGTGAATCGCATTCGCTCAATACCATGCTGGTTCATTCTATGACCACTTCCACCGGTCAACAAGGATTCGCTGGTTTTACGCAGTATTTTTATACCACCAACCAATACAAAATCTGGTGGACGCAATCAATCGTGACCAAAGACTTCAACCCTGAGCTGGGGTTTGTCTCACGTACGGATGTGATTGGTACCACTCCCGGAATTTTCTTTTATAACCGAGGCAAGTGGCTTCCTTTCAAAAAATTCATTCGCGCCTTTGAGCCAGGACTTATGACGGAACTTTACCATCAAGCATCTACCGGAAAGCTCATCGAACGCCAAATCAACATCAATCCTATCTGGCTCAACTTCCAGAGCGGGGGCTTTTTTGGGTATCTTATCAATCCCACTTTCCAGCGCCTCACCGAACCCTTCCAACCCTTAGGCGTTGAAATCGGTCTGGGTGATTATCACTATGTGCGTCATCAAATTTATATCGGTACCGACCAATCTAAGATTCTCAATTTCAATGCAGACTACAATTGGGGGAGTTATTTTGATGGCAAACTCAATAGCCTAGATGCCAAACTACAATTTGCCCCACTTCCCCATCTGTCTATTACGGGGCGATTTAACCGTAATCATTTTGATAAAGTGGGCGAAAATCAAACCACTACCAACGTCGATTTGTACAGTGTAGAAGGGCGTTTTGCGCTCAATCCCCGCTTACAACTGATAGGTTTTTACCAAAAAAATTCAGAAAACAAATCCCAAAATTACAACATTAGGCTCTCGTGGGAATACCAGCCTCTTTCTTATATTTATGTAGTATTTAATCACCGAGGATTTGATACACTCTCCCACCTCAAACGCACCGAAGACCACGTGATTGCCAAAATAAGCTATTTAAACCAGTTTTGAGATTATAAATCATAATTGCTATGGTAAGTATCACGCACAAATAAGTACCTAAGCGCCACCCCAAACTGATAACTCTTAGGCTGTAGGCTCAAGACTGATTTGTTTTCTTCCACGCTGTTGACAAACAACTGAGTTGTAGATTCCAAGGCGGCTGATTTGGCATATAACATACGACCATACGCCACTATCTCAAATTTTTTCCCAATACGCCCCACAAACTCTAGCCCACCTTCAAGTTCGACTTTGGCACGTCCTGTAGTGTATGATACGTTTTCAACGATCAGGGTATCGACGCCATTATGAGCCCCGGAGCGCGACAATCCATAAAGCTGAAATTGTTTGAGTGTTTGTAATTTACGGGTAGGCGTCCACACCATCCCGCCCGATACATAAATCCCCGAGCGTTTTTGAACAAACCCTAATTTTACGCCCCGCCATTTGAAACGTAAAGGAATAGAATGCTGCAAGTCCGTTATTCGGTACCGAAACGACGGCGAGGCCCTTACCCCCATCAGGGCATTGGAGGGATTTCGGGTATATCCCATTTCGAGTGCCCATTTGAGATTATGTAAGTACCCCACATACGCTCCAGCATAGCTATCTGTGTATCCTTTTTGGGGAGAAAGCAGGCCTAGCAAATTGTTGGTAGCCGACGCGCCGTTCCATTTGCCACCTCCTTCTATCCCCATGTACCAATGGTTTTTGCTCAATACTAAATCTGGATGAGTCACAAGTACGGGGGTAGTATATCGTTTTTGAGGGCGATAATAATCTTCTATTTGAGCGTGAGCGACTACGCCCAAAGTACTTAACCATAACCCCAATAGTACAAATCGAATCATGAATTTTAGCGTTCTTGTTTCATTTTCAATATACGACTAAGACGCATTTACCGTTGCAAAGGTGGGTAGTTTTGTCGTAATTCGCGCACATTATGCTATTATCCTTTCCTCATTCCGAAATCAAGTCGCCCTTTCAAGTAGGTGACCGTGTACAAGTCGATATACTTACCCTATATCGCAAGCCTCCTTACGAGTTTGTGGAGGGAGTAGTATACCAAGTGCGCGTAGATTTCCCTCTACTTTCAACTACCAAACGGGGCTTTTCGTTTGCGCTTTCAGAAGTTAAATTTAGATATGGAATTCAGCCCGACACTGTCAAATTTCCCAAAATGAAAGAAGTCGAAAATGAACTTTATGACGTTCCTGAAGAGTATTTAAGAGAAAGCGTATCATAAAATTCATCGACATCCTGACAAAACCTACCTATGGCTTATTATAAAGGCTTAATTTTAGAAAGTTTGGCCACTCTCAAAAAAGAAGCTTCGAGCGCAGTTCGCCAGCGCGCCCACGAAATATATCGAAACGGCGGCGTAAAGATTGTGAGTTTTGATGGGGAGTTCTACGGTGCGAAGTTTCAGGTAAATAGCCAATCTAGCTCCGAAAAATACGAAGTAGAGTTCTCCAGCATGGACGACCCCGAAGCGATGGAGTGCTATTGTGATTGTCCTTCTGAGCACTATCCTTGCAAGCATGGTGTAGCCGCCGCGATAGCCTTAGAAGAGCATATCAATCGTGATTTTGGTCAAACCAAGTCTAGTACCGTACAAGACCTCAAAAAAATCATCATCGATATATCGGAAGCCTCACGCCAAGCGCCCAAGAAAAAAATTGAGTTTCTAAAACCCACCCTCTTTCAGATGAAAGCATCGACGGTGGTTCTTAGAACCATCGAAGACAGCCAAATTCAACCTCAGGTTCCGATAAGCTTATGGCCTAGTCGCCGGCATTATCTCAATGTAAGCTCCCTTGAGCAGGGGGCAGGGTATGAGAAGTTTGAGCTATCGCTCAAAAAAAGTGGAGCCTATCAGATAGCGATTCAACGGCTCGAAAAACACAAATACCAGTTTTCGTGCACCTGCCACCAAGAGCTCACTTCGCCACTTTGCGAACATATAATGGGCGTGCTAGTATGGCTCCAAAAACAACGCGGCCCTTATGCCCTTGAGCTACTCAAAGATTGGACCTTAGAAAAAAATGCTCTTTTGGCGAAATACGGCTATTCCACCAACGACAACCTATTGGGAAAATTTGATTTCAAACTCTCCCCTTATGGGCAGCTCGAACTCATTGTAGTGGACAAAAGTATTCAGCCGATTATGGGTATCCAATGGGAAAATATCCTCAAAAGTACCCTACCTATCAAGTCTCCCAATCCATTTGTACCCACCGAAAATCATCCTGATACGCAGGTTTTTGTCTATTTATTTGAACAATTTAGCACCCAACAACTCCCCTTTTTCGAAATAGAACTTGCCCAGGGTCATCTCAATAGCAAAACGGGAAAAATCACCAATATTTATCGTATTGGATGGAATGATAAGGATCGCCCCGTAGGAGACGCCATCGACACCGAAATCCTCAAAACTAGTCGATTATTGACTCAGACGTTTTTGCATGACACCCTTCGGCAGCGTGGCCACAAAATCTCAACCTCCTCCTGGAGCCTCAAATACAGCAGTGAAGCTATTGATGATGCTATCGAAATCACGGGAAAAGTCCTCGAAAAACTTTTTCCTTTGATGGTAGGCCGGGCGATTCGTATCAATACAAAAACGGATTCTTATAGCACTGCTGGTACAAATGTCGAAATCCACGAAGCACCCCTCGACCTGCATTTCAAACTTAATCGAAATGAGCAAGAAACAACTTTAGAGGCTTTTGTAAGACTCCAAAACGATGACCTTATCCCTTTTCAGGAGCTAAAAGATGTGGGTACGTATTGGCTCTGTATTTTACCCAATCAACAGTTATGCCGCTTTCGTTCGGCAGCGGCGGCAAAAGTAGCGCGACATTTTTTCGAGCTAGGAGGCGCGGTCAAGCTGCGTACTGGGCGCGATGATGCGTTTTTTAATGGATTTGTCATTCCACTAGCCGATCAGTTTTCGCTCGATTTTGGGCCTGACCAAGCCATCGTCAAATCTGAGCTTGAATGGAAAGAAGGACGAGTGTATCTGAAAGAGGCAGACGACAATTTGATGATTGTGCCAGTATTTGCCTACAACAGCGACGATACCAACGAAGTAGAACTCTCCCGCGATTTTAGGAAAGCCCGCGTCAACGCCCTCAACGATACGGTGCAAATTCAATACCGTGACCACGACGCCGAAGAAAATTTTGTGCAGTTTTTACAAAAACAACACCCGATTTTTGCCCACCAAACCGACGAATATTTCTACCTGCCTTCCGAAAAAGTATTGGAAAACAATTGGTTGTTTCAATTTTACGAAGCTTTGCACCAAAACGAAACCAAACTTTTTGGTTTCAACAACCTCAAGAAATTTCGGTACAATCCCAACAAAGTAAGTTTCAAAATCCGAAACTCTTCGGGCATCGACTGGTTTGACTTACAGATTGAAATCACTTTTGGTGAACAATCCGTTTCGTTGGCAGACGTGCGCAAGGCTGTTCTCAAAAAACAAAACTACATCGAACTCAAAGACGGCTCTTTTGGGCTATTGCCTGAAGAATGGCTCGCCCAATACGCCCAACTGTTTAGATTTAGTAAAGTGGACGACAAAAAAGGCGTATTACGTCTTTCTAAACAACACTTTACGATTTTGGAGCGCTACAAAGAGTACATCGAAAATCCTAAGTTGCTCAGAGAGTTGGATGAAAAACGCGAAAAACTGCTCAATTTTACCGAAATCAAGAAGATTAAACTCCCCAAAAACATTGATGCCAAACTCAGACCTTACCAAGAAGAAGGCTATAAATGGCTTCATTTTTTAGATGAATTTGGCTGGGGTGGCTGTCTTGCTGATGATATGGGATTAGGAAAAACTTTGCAAATGCTTACATTTTTGCAAGAACAAAAAAATCGTAATCCCAAAGGCGTCCACCTAATAGTCGTTCCCAAAACCCTGATTTTCAATTGGCAAGCCGAAGCGGCCAAGTTTTGTCCAGAGTTGAAATTATACGTCCATACTGGCCCCCAACGCAGCCGCACTACTCATATTTTCAATGCTTACGACCTCATTATCACCACTTATGGTTCGGTGAGGTCAGATATTGAGATGCTCCAAAAGTTTAGGTTTCACTACGTGGTGCTCGACGAAGCACAAGCCATCAAAAATCCTGATTCGATGATTGCCAAGGCAGTGAAGCTGCTCAACGCCCAAAATCGTCTGACCATGACAGGTACCCCCGTCGAAAACAATACCTTTGACCTGTATTCTCAGTTTGATTTCTTAAACCCGGGCTTTTTGGGAAACGAAGATTTTTTCCGTACCGAATACGCCACGCTCATCGACAAATACCAAGACAAAGGCCGCGCTACGGAGCTTCGCCGTTTGATTTATCCTTTTATGCTCAAACGCACCAAAGAAGAAGTGGCCAAAGACTTACCCGAAAAAACCGAAACGGTGCTCTATTGCGAAATGGACAAACGTCAGCGCAAAGTTTATAATGCTTTTAGGGACAAATACCGTGATATGATTGCGGGAAAAATGGACGAAGTGGGCCGCGAACAAGCCTCTTTTTTGATATTGGAAGGATTGCTCAAACTACGCCAAATCTGCGACTCCCCTGCCCTACTTTCGGACGACGAAGACTATGGACACGAATCGGTCAAACTAGAGGAAATAGTGCGTGAAATCGAAGAAAATGCTTCTCACCATAAGATTGTGATTTTCAGCCAGTTTCTCAAAATGCTTGACCTCATCAAGGTCAAACTCGAACGCGACCTCATCCCCTACGAATACCTCTACGGCCAAACCCAAGACCGCGCCGAACGCGTCAATCGTTTTCAGGGAGATGACCAGTGTAGGGTGTTTTTGATGAGCCTCAAAGCAGGCGGCGTAGGTCTCAATCTCACGGAGGCTGATTATGTCTATCTTGTCGACCCGTGGTGGAATCCCGCCGTAGAGCAGCAAGCCATCGACCGCGTACACCGCATAGGGCAGACCAAACGCGTTTTTGCGTATCGTATGATTTGTAAAGACACAGTCGAAGAAAAAATCATCCAACTCCAAAACCGCAAACGCGCCCTCGCCGACGACCTTATTTCGACCGAAGCAGGTTTTCTCAAAAAACTCACCAAAGACGATATTCTGGGGCTTTTTAGTTAAGCTCTGTGGGTGTTAGAATTGAGTTCATTTGGTCTTTTGTCTTTAAAATAAATACTTACTTATCCATTTTTCCGATGTCGATCATGAAAAAATTCCTTCGCTATCTAAAACTTAGCTTTTTTACGATTCCACTTTTAGCAGCCCAACAAGACAACCCTATCCGAATCATTTTCTTTGGCGACTCTATCACCCAAGCAGGGGTAAAACCCGGCGGCTACATCGTCAAAATGGGTGAAATGCTCGAAAAACAAGGTCTTAAAAACAAATATGAGCTGATAGGGGCAGGTATCGGCGGCAACAAAGTGTATGACCTTTATCTGCGGATGGAAGAGGATGTACTCGCCAAAAAACCCAACATCGTCCTTATTTATATCGGAGTCAACGACGTATGGCACAAGGCATCTCACGGTACTGGCACCGATCCCGACAAATTCCTGAAATTTTATGAAGCTATCTTGAAAAAACTCCAAGCGGCCAATATCAAAGTAGCCCTATGCACTCCTGCCGTGATTGGCGAACGCACCGATTTCTCTAACCAACAAGACGGCGACCTCAACCAATATTCTCAGATGATTCGAAATCTTGCCAAGAAGTACAACTTACCTTTGGTTGATTTGCGTAAAGCATTTTTGGATTATAATCTCAAAAACAACCCCAACAACGACGAGAAAAATATCCTCACCACCGACCGCGTTCACCTCAACGATGCTGGCAATCAGCTTGTAGCCGATGAAATGTGGAATGTGTTGAAAGGAATGTAAATTCAGAAGTTGTAGGTTGGTATTTTCAAATCTAGACTATGCTCTAGGTATAGTTTAGATTTGAATTGGTTTATTTAAAGGGCTTTCAAGTCAAATCTGCCGTGCGTTATTTTCTTTTTTTTTATATTAATTGAGTTATAGAATATAAAGCTTTCAAAGCTAAAAGTTCCTGAACAAATTTTATTTTTAAAATCTATCCTTGTTATATTCAATACCAAAGGCCTATTTTTCCCTTCGAGTTTTCCAGTAGCATATCTTTCAAATGGTTTTTCACTAAACAGAAAAACACCACCCCCAATAAGTTCATTTGAATCAGTAGGTAAAAAACCCACTATTCCAGTGTCAGTGTACATCTGTCCTATCAGCTCATATCGACCAGGAGATTTAATACCTCTAGCCACAAGCGTAATTTTTTGCTTATCGTAGCCTACCGACGGGATTACATCCATCTTATAGGCTTCAATATAAATCCCGCCTATTGATTCTGCTAAAGTCAACTTTGTCTTTGAAACATAAGTTGTAATTTCTGGATTTATGTAAGGTTCCCAAATTTCGTTATTTATTAAACACCCAAAAGTATTCAAACCTTCTTGAGTTTCTTCTGGCAGTTGAGCAGCTAACTTTTCTATTTTTTTCTTTTTACATCCTATAAAAAAGATACAGAATAAAAAAACAGAAATCCATTTTATATTATGGGAATTCATAAGTGTTAATACATTGTTAAGTAAATAGTTTTATTTTTTGCTCGCAGAAATGCGCTGAATAATACAAACGCAGATTTTCGCCGAAAAAAGGGGGCATATAGCCAATAATCTGCGTTTCTCTGCGATTTCAATCTGCGCC
>VFQN01004139.1_pt1 | contig 19534 bp, 16 predicted proteins | sample 3512371 | NCBI WGS metagenome assembly VFQN01 (sample SAMN10412370, study PRJNA504923) | tailings metagenome | isolation source: Replicate 2 from Balatoc abandoned mine | place: Philippines: Itogon, Benguet | collected 2017-08-28 | reverse complement strand
ATCACGAAATCGTATTCCCGCCGCAGAATCTTTTCGTAAGTCAGCTTCCCCATCCCGGGGATATTGAAGATGTATTCAATGATCACGCTGCCGCCGACCAGCATCGGCAGCAGAGATGCCAGCAGCGTGATGATGGGGAACAGGCTGTTCCGCAGGGCATGCACCAGAATCACCCGCGGCTTGCTGGCTCCCTTGGCCTCGGCAGTACGGATGTAGTCCTGGCGAATGACTTCCAGCATCCCGGCCCGCATCTGCCGGCTGATGTATGCCAGTCCGCCATAGGTCATGCAGGCCACCGGCAGCAGGATGTGCTGCAGGTAGTCCACAAACTGGTTCCAGGGCGACATCGAGGCATGGCCGGAAGACGTCAGACCCATGATCGGCAGCACCGGCGGCGTCAGGCCAATGGTTCGCCACCAGTCCGACAGGATCGCCAGCCGCATCAGTTCGGCGATCCAGAACGACGGCAGACTGTAGAGCAAAAACAGCAGCAGCGTGATGACGTGATCCGAGCGCGAGTTGGGGTAGGCCGCACTCCAGATGCCCGTTGGAATCGAGATCGCGTAGATCAGCACGAACACGATCAGGTTCAGCACAACCGTGATGTACAGCGCGTCGTTGAGTTCGTCCCAGATCGGTGTTTCCGTCTGGAAATTGATCAGGTCTGCCGTGACCAGACGTTTGACGAAGTAGCCGAACTGGATGTGCAGCGGTTCGTCGAAATGAAACTTTTCCCGAAAGCGGGTGATCGCCGCTTCGGTGCCGCGTTCCGAGTTGATGCCGGCTGTGGCCTGCTCCGCACCGCCCCCGTACTTCAGGGCAGAGGGATCACCGGGAGCCAGCTTCATCACGAAGAATGAGGCCACGACGATCCCGATCATCGTCGGAATCATCAGCAGAATGCGCTTCAGCAAGTATCCCAGCAACGGCTCACATCCCTCTCGGATTCCACCAATTCCGTTCCCGACTCACCAGTCGCTTGTCGATCACGCTTGCGGATTCGCGATCACTTGAACATCTGCTCGTCTTTCGGCACCCACCATTCGGAGAGATCAAACCCCGGCCGCAGCTTGTACCACTTCACGCCCCGGAACCGCTGGTGATAGACGCCGAAGTCGGTCACGCAGAAGGTGAACATGTAGGGCTGTTCCTGGTCGAGCAGACGATGGAATGTGTACTGCAGCCGATGCCGCTTGTGGGGGTCCAGCGTCACCCGCATGGTTTCAATCAGTTCGTCGGCCAGCGGATTGGCGAAGGAGACGTGATTGCTGCCGCGACTCTGCGGTTTGGCACCCGAACTATGCCAGATCTGGTAAGGATCGCTCTCGACCGGCATTGCCCAGCTGAGCGTGCAGATGTCGAAATCCTTGGCCCGGATGCGGTCGATGAACGACGCCCACTCCAGCTGCTGCACTTCCAGCAGGATGCCCACGTCCTTGAGATTCTTCTGGAACAGCTGCACTCGCTCTTCAGCGACCGGATTTCCGGGCGGCATCGGCAGGACAAACTTCATGGCCAGGCCATTCTTGTCGAGAATGCCGTCGTTGTTCGTATCGACCCAGCCGGCCTCTGCCAGGAGTTCCTGGGCAGTCTCGGGGTCGTACCCGACCGGCGGCACCTCGTGGTCATACCCGGGCCCGAAGTAATACTGGGAACCGGAGACGATCACGCCGGAGTTGTAGAGCTTCTTTTCCAGGAAGTCCTGCTTGTCGAACAGTAACGAGAGCGCCAGCCGCACGCGGCGATCCTTGAACTGCTCCCGCTGCATGTTGTAGCCGAAGTATGTGAACATGGGTGAGTACCATTTCGCCTTCACATACTTGTTCTTGAACCAGTCGGGCGGACCCTTCAGGTCTTCAAAAAACTGCTCCGGCGTCATTTTCCAGAAGAAGTCGATGTCGCCGGCCTTCAGCGCCGCCATCGCGGTGACCTGATCCGGAATGAATCGCACCACGATCTTGTCGAGATAGGCAGCCCGATCTTTCAGCCAGTAATCCTTGTTGCGGTTCAGTTCAATCCGGTTACCCCGCTCCCAACTCCCAAACACATACGGCCCGGTGCCCAGCGGGGTCTCGGTGTTGTACCGCGGGTCGGTGTTGAAGAACTTCCCGAACGCAGCACCATGAGCGCTGATCTTGTTCTGTGCCTTTTCCTGTTCCTCGGTCAGCCGCTCCAGAGTCAGTTCCCGAGCCGGTTTCTCACCCTTGAAAAAGCCTTCAAACAGATGGAACGGCGGCGAAATCCCCGAGAGTGCATAGGTGAATTCCAGCGCATTGAAGTACTGCTGGCGGTACCGCATCCGCACGACGTGTGAAGACAGCGCCGTGCATTCGATCAGGTCCGAGTAGTAGGTCCGCAAGGAGTCGCCATCGACCGTCGGGTTATTGATGACGGCATAGCCGAATTCAAGGTCTTTTGTCGTGAACGGCTTGCCGTCTGACCATTTCACGTCGGGCCGCAAATAATAGGTAAAGTAGGTCTCCCGCTGAATGTCCTGCCATTCGCCCTTCTTCAGGACGAGCGCTTCCTTACCGGATTTCTTCAGTTCCGCGGTGAGTGGATTTTCAGCGGAGCCCGGCTTCACGGTCAGAGACCCATCTTCTCCTTCGTCCGTGACGCCATAGATTTCCGCGCCGGTCTTTACTGTGTACTTGCCGGTAGGCATGCCGCTGACTTCCACCTTGCCTGCGGCGTCCGTCCACTGGTGGTAGCCCTGTTGCGGTGCCCCGTTGATCTTGCCCACGGGATAGACACCCACCCAGGCCTTTTCCAGTGGCTTCGCTTCACCTTCGTCGCTCACAAAACTAACCACCATCAAGGTTTTGACGGGCGGTTTGTCGTCCGGGTTTTCCGGAGCGGTGTAATCAAATTCCAGCGTCTCCACCAACTTGCCATCGTCGGTCTGCAGCCGCCGTTGCTGGCCCGGATAGTTCGGGCTCAGCTTGATCGAATCTTCCGCGATCCACTTCGAGGCGATGTGCGGTTCAAACGCGAAGGTTTCCGGATTCTGTCGCAGCAGACCTTCGTGGATGTACCCGCTGATATAGGTCTCGACAGCAGACGTCTCGATGATGGAGTTCAGGACTTTGGGTTCCGAGTCGAACCGGATGCGCACCCAGTCGCCTGTGGTTTTCTCACCCGGCGTTTTTTTCGCGTGGGGATTATCAACGTCCGCCGGCACTTCGCCCTTGAGAGACAGGGCTTCCGCCTTCGTGTCGATCCGGGGAACCGGAATGCCGTCGACTTCGGTCATGACCGGCAGATAGGGCACGTCGGGCGCATCGTCCCAGAATTTTTGGGTCGTGGTCTGCCCGGAGTCGGCTTTTGCAGTGCCCCCGCTGGCAGATTTGCCGCCGGCTTCCGTTTTGGCCGTCTTGTCACCGCTGGCAGGTTTGGCGGTGGGAGTTGAGGACGTGGTGCAACCGGTCAGGCTGGAAAGCAGCACTCCGGTCATCAGCAACAGCACACCCGGAGCCGCAGTCGAACGAAGCCTGATCATTGAGGTATCCTTCCCCAGGACTTTCACGTTGTGTCGACACCCCGGGCAGATCGTCTTCGCCGCCGCCGGGATGTCGCCGCCAGCGGGGAATCGCGCACCCATCGCTTCAGGGAGCCGGTGAGCAGCGGTTTCCGCGGCAACACAGATTTGAAACCTGCGGGAACGCAGAGCCGTCTCGCTTCTCCTGAACGGAAATTCTTGCAGAGACTCTGCAGGCTCGCAAGGTTGAGTGGAAGTAAACTGCCGGAGGACGGAAATGGAGGAAGCCAGGTTGGAGGCCGAAGGGCTAAGGGTTAAAGGCTCAGGGACAGAGGCGACACCCGCAGCAATCTGTCCCTCAGCTCTTAGCCCTCGGCCTTCAGTTTTCCGCCCTCTGTGGCGAGTGTCTCAGTGTCGAGTGTCTCAGTGTCGAGTGTCTCAGCGGGGCGTGAACTTCTGATTGATCCAGCTGATAAGGTGGCGCGCGACGGCGAGCTTGCTACCGGCGAAGGTAGCGACTGTCGCGCCTGCCGGAGCGATCACTTCCACGCTGTTGTCGTCCGCCCCGATCGCGGTCGGCCGGTTCAGCACGATCGCGTCGCAATTCTTTTCTTTCAGCTTGCGCAGCGCATTGACGTGGGCGAATTCCTCGGACTCGAGGGCGAAACCCACAATCCAGCGGTCGCCTTTTTGACGTCCCAACTCTGCCAGCACGTCGGCCGTCTCGACCAGTTCCAGCTCCAGCGACACGCCGGTTTTGGCCAGCTTTCCTGGAAAGCGGGCTCGCGGGCGGTAATCGCAAACTGCGGCGGTGGCAATGACGCCATCACAGTCCTGCCACACAGACGCACACGCCTGCAGCAACTGTTCGGTGGTCTCGACGTTCATTAACGTCACGTCTTCAGGCGGCGCAATTGCTACGGGACCGCTAATCAGCACGACGTCATGTCCCGCCTCCCGCGCTGCAGCAGCCAGCGAATATCCCATTCGCCCGCTGCTGGCATTGGAGAGGTAACGAACATCGTCAAGGTATTCCCGGGTCGGCCCGGCCGTGATCAGGATGCGCATGGAGTTGGGTCAGTGGTCAGTGGGAGAATCTTGTGGCTGGCTGGCGGCTTTGCGGTTTTGCAGGGTTTTCGCAAACTCCTGGTGTTCTGCGCTGGCCAGCCCCTGCTCCAGCACTTTCATCGCTTCCGTATGCTGCTGGCTGAGGATCGCATCGATCGACAACCAGAGGCCGGGGAACTGAAGCGAACGCAGGATACGGTCGGCCGGCAGCGAGAGTTCCCGGTTGTTTGCCAGGTCCCACCAGACGACGTCCTGGTCCAATGGAATCAGGACCACATACTCGCGCACGCCGTACTTTTGATAATCGGCCCGCTTGGCATGCAGGTCGAGACTGCGGGACGAGAGCGCAATTTCAAAAATCAGTTCCGGGGCGCCGAGAACATAATCGTCATCCGTGGTCTGGGACTGTCCCCCGTATTCGGGCAGAATTCGCAGGTAGAGATCGGGCTGTGGTTCACAGTCAACGCCGAGCAGTAACGTTGCATTGTCGCCGGCCTCAGTGCCGGATGTTTTGCCAAAATAAATCCCCAGCAGCATGCTCATTACGACATGATAAACACCATGAAAACGTCGCAGAGGTGAGGGCACGTAAACAACTCCTCCCACGAGTTCGGCGCGCTGATCCTCTTCCACTTGCGAATACAGACGATGGAATTCTGCCCGGGAGAGTTGCGCCCCGTTTTCCAGGAGCAGGTTTTTTTTGACCGATGGTTGCCGGGTCTCGATGGTTGTCGACATCGTTGTCGCACTCCTGCCGGGAAGTATCGCTGGCCGGAATCTCCGGACACAATTCTAGCCGATTCCGCCGCTCTCTTCCGAGTGGAGATCCTGGTTCACTCGCGGGCGGGTTCGCGATTCCCCCCGGCGGCAGCAAAATGTGTTTCAATCGCCTGCAGGATGACCGCCGGTTCTGCCATCCGCCCGGGACCGATCTGCCCGCAACTCAGCCAGCCATCGCCGGGATCGATGATTTGTACCCCGTCGGCTTTCAGCTGGGCGACGTTGCGCTGGACGGCGGGCTTGGCCCACATGTCGGCATTCATCGCCGGGGCCAGCATCACCGGGCAGGTCGCCACCAGCAAGGCTGTTGAGAGCAGATCGCCCGCCATGCCGTGGGCGACTTGCGCCATGAAGTCGGCAGTTGCCGGAGCAACGATAATTAAATCCGCTCGCTGGGCGAGACCAATATGTTCACCGCGGAAGTGTTCCACGGGACGAAAGGCATCACGGTAGACTGGCCGGTTGGTCAGCGCCTCAAAGGTGGTCGCGCCAATGAACTGCTCTGCCGCAGCCGTCATAATGACCGAGACGGCAGCGCCGCTTTGAACCAGCTTGCTGCACAGGTCGGCCGCCTTGTAAGCCGCGATACCGCCCGTCACACCCAGCAGAATTTCCCGGGATGGCATGATCTGTCCCCTTGTTCCGGGACGACAGAAGCCCAGGGATTGCCATCCCCGGGCTTCGTGAATCGAACAATCCAGGCACGATGTTGCTTACAGGTCGTCGAGCGTGGGGCCGGCGTCCTGATCGTGATCTTCCCGGGTGCCGACGTTGCCGGTGGCATCCAGATAAATCTTGTCCTGCAGGATTTCCTGCACCACAATTTCCATGTGACTTTTGGTCTGGAGTTCGACCAGGGCACGAGCTCCCCGGTTCAGGGCGACCATGCGTTTCTGGATCAGCGTCGACAACTTGAAGCGGCCGCCGACCTTGTTGACGATGCTTTCTTCTTTCAACTCTTCCAGCATTCGCTGCGTTCCTTCACGCCGTATTTGAATTCGACCCTGGTCCTGAATTTCGACCGGAGTCAGAGCGGCATGGCGATGCCAGGCCGATCGGGGACAGAACAGACACCGCGCAAAATTTCAGCGCGCAGGGGTTGACTCGGTGGGCAATCCCGCATTATGGCGGAAACCGCGACAGATTTCCAGAATCCCCTGAATTTCTTCAATCGCCCGCGGCAATTCGTCGTTCACTACCTGGTAGCGATACCGGTCTGCGAAGGACAGTTCGTGAGCCACTTTCTGCAGCCGGCGCTGCAGGATTTCCTCGCTCTCGGTCCCACGCGCCCGCAGCCGCTGTTCGCAGACTTCCATGGACGGCGGACGCAGGAAGATCGTGATCGCATCCGGATACAACTGCATCACATTCAGGGCGCCCTGGACGTCGATTTCCAGAAAGGACCAGCCATGCAGCGCCCGGGCGCGGTCAATTTCAGACTTTAGAGTGCCGTAACACAGGCCGGTATACACCTCAGCGGTTTCAAGGACTCCCCCGCGTTCACGTCGGGAGCTAAACTCTTCCGGAGTCAGGAAATAGTAGGATTCGCCCTCGACTTCACCGGACCGGGGCGGTCGGGTGGTGGCTGAGACCGACTTCACGAGCCGCACGGGGGCGGACGTGATCAATCGCTCCACCACGGTGGTCTTGCCGCTGCCGCTGGGGCCAGACAGCACGACGATCTGAAAGTCGTCCACACCGGGGTCGGTGCAGGAAGTTGTCGCCGACACGCTCGTTCACTCCACGTTCTGCACGACTTCACGCATGCGTTCGATCGCCGTCTTCATGTCGACCGCGGCATGCGAGACACCGATATGATTCGCCTTGGAACCGATCGTATTGGCTTCGCGAAACAGTTCCTGACACAGGAAGTCGAGCTTACGGCCCTGCGAACTGCTGGATTCCATCAACAGCCGGAACTGTTCCAGGTGACTGCGAAGCCGCACCAGTTCTTCCGTGATGTCCGACCGGTCCGTAAACAGCGCCACTTCCCGCAGCAAGTCGTTCGTTTCGATCGTAACACCGGTGTTGGCCAGCGCGTCCTGAATTCGCTGCTGCAGCTTGGCACGGTATTCAGCGGATACCTGCGGCACGAATTCCGTGACCTTCTCCACCTGGTGCGTAATCGTCGCCGCCTGGTGATGGAGGTCGGCGGTCATCGCCGCCCCTTCCTGCAACCGGAACTGCTGGAAGTGGTCGACGGCGGTCCGAACCAGGGCTTGCAGTTCGGTCAGTGCATCATCGGTGTCGGCCGCGCCATTGTCGTGACTGTCGATCACGCCTGGCAACGTCATCAGATGGGAAATGTCCTGGGGGGCAGATGCGCCGACGGCCGCTGCGATGCCGGTCAGCTGCTGCCAGTAGGTCGACAGCACGTCGGCATTGATTTTCTGGCCGGAGGTGTCCGCCTCACGGTCGCGACGCAAGAACAGGGTGACCGTGCCGCGCGTGACCCGTTCCCGCAGCACCCGTTCCAGTTCGGGTTCAAATTTGGCCCAGGCGTCGGGGCAGCGGAGCGACAGTTTGAAGTGCCGGTTATTGACGCTGCGCAGTTCGGCGGTGACATGGGCACCCGCCACCAGTCCACGGGCTTCGCCAAATCCCGTCATACTCAATAACACGCGACGACCTCTTGAATCACAGTGGCAGGAATTTCACAGACTGAAGGCCGATACCGCAAGTGAGCGGCCGCTTCAATAAAACAGGAGACCCAGCTTTCGACAATTGCCGAGAGCTGGGCATCCATCAATCGCGGCAATTCTGGTTCCGGCAGGTGCCGTCACGACTCAAGGTGCTCGCACCTGCCGAGTCGTCATCCCCACCCGGGCTGTTGCGAGACCGACACCCTGACGAAAACTATGGCTGGGCCGGTGTGTCGGCTTTCGGAGTGGCCTCCGGGCTTGCCGACGTGTCGCTGGCCGGTTTTTCTGCAGCTGGTGCCGGGGTTTCTGTAGCAGCGGCTGGAGTTTCCGGCTTGTCTGCTTCCGGGGCGGGCGTGGTTGCCGGGCTGGCGGCAGCCGGTTGATCGGCCGGAGTGCTGGTCGCCGGCGCGGGTGTGGTCGCCGGTGTCGCGGATTCGGCCGGAGCCACTTCTTCCGCCGGAGCCGACTTCACCGGTTCGTCCGTCGCTGCTGGTTTGTCCGTCGATTCGAGGGCGGGTGCCGTAATGATGGCGTCTTCGCCCCCCTGATATTTCAGGCCGGGCACTCGCATGGCGAACACGTTAATTGCAGCAAGCACCACCCAGATCAACGCGAGGACGACCGTGATGCGGGTGAAGACGTCGCCGGCCTTGTTGCCGAACGCGCTTTGTCCGCCCATACCACCCAGAGCACCCGCCAGTCCGCCGCCTCGTCCCCGCTGCAGCAGGATAATGAAGATCAGCAGCAGCCCTACGGCAGCCAGGGCGGTCATCGTAATGTACGGAAGCCAACTCATAATTTGATCCGCTGGTCCACAATGCCGGGCAGTGAACCGGCCCTGTCAGTTTTCAGTTTCAGTTGATGCCGCCAACGAGCAATTCCGCTCAAGCCGGAACAATAACCGATTTTGACGCGATCGCCCACCTCAGTCTGCGAGCAGTCCGGCTCATTCCGGAAACCACTCGCTGCCAGGGATTACTTGCCTGCGATCGTGCGGGCGGCCTGAATGATCGGCAGGAACTGTTCTGCCTTCAGGCTGGCTCCGCCGACCAGGGCACCGTCCACATTCGGCTGTGACAGCAGTTCTGCGGCATTATCCGGCTTCACGCTGCCGCCGTACTGAATGCGAACCGCATCCGCGACGGTCGTATTGTAACGGTTAGCCAGCCAGTTGCGAATGAACGCATGAGCGGCTTCCGCCTGGGCCGGAGAAGCAGTAACTCCGGTGCCGATCGCCCAGACCGGTTCGTAGGCAATCACAATCTTGTCCAGTGCTGCGGCGTCCACGCCGGCGAAATCGCCGCCCAACTGGGTCTCCAGCACGGCTTCCGTCCGGTTGGCCTCGCGGTCCGCCAGCAGTTCTCCCACGCAGAGGATGGCCCCGAGGCCTTTCGCGATCGTGGCTTGCAGCTTCTGGTTGATTAGCGGGTCGGTATCGCCGAAGAACTGGCGGCGTTCGCTGTGGCCGAGGATGACCCAGTCAACTCCGACATCCGTGAGCATGTCCAGGGCGACTTCGCCAGTGAAGGCTCCGGGCGGTGTAAAATAAGCGTTCTGCGCCCCGAGCTGAACTCCGCTGCCGGCAATGACTTCCTTCACCGGAATCAGATAGGGAAACGCTGGGCAGACTGCCACGTCGACGTTGCTGCCGGCCGGGCATTCTGCCGCGATGGCCTTTGCCAGCGCCGTTCCGGCGGCCAGCGACAGATTCATTTTCCAGTTACCAGCCACAAACGGCCGTCGCATGGGAGAGATCCTGAAAAAGTTGAGGGTTCCGGGTTGATGGCTGAGAGTCAGACGAACGGAGAGTTGCAGGGATATGCCTGACTCTCGACATTCAACTCTCGTCGCGCAACCTTATTCAACAGGTTCGCTGCGGGGGTAGGAGCCGAGGACTTCCATCCGCACTGCGGTTTCTGCCAGTTGTTCCAGTGCCTTTTTGACTTTGGCGTCTTTCATGTGACCTTCGCAGTCAATGAAGAAAATGTACCCGGTCTCCGGTCCCCGCAACGGGAACGATTCGATCCAGGTCATGTTCAGCTTCGAGCCCTTGAAGATCGACAGCGCATCCGACAGTGACCCCGGCTTGTGCGGAATCTGCAGCAGGAGCGAAGTACGGTCGCGGCCGGTTGGTGTCATTGGCTTGTCGCCGATGACCGCGAACCGCGTCACGTTATTCTTGTTGTCCTCGATGTTCTCGGCGAGAATGTCCAGCTGGTACTCGAACGCTGCCTGCCGGCTGGCAATGGCAGCCACGCCCGGCTTGTCGCGAGCCAGCTGGGCAGCTGTGGATGTGCTGGCCACTTCAATCGGCCGGGCATGCGGCATGTTGCGGCTCAGCCAGTCACGGCATTGGGACAACGCCTGCGGCTTGCTGTAGATTTCCGTGATTTCTGCCCGCGGCGTGCGTCCCAGCAGATTGTGATGGATCGCCAGCTGGACTTCGCCGCAAATCCTGAGCGGCAAACGGGTAAACATATCCAGGGTGTCGATGATCCGGCCGTCGGTGCTGTTTTCGATCGGCACCAGGCCGAAATCGGCATGTCCGCGGTTCACTTCCTCGAAGACCGCAGCGATGGTGTTGACCGGAATCAGATCGGCCGATTCGCCGAACCGCTCAATGGCAGCCAGATGCGTAAAGCTGAACGAGGGGCCAAGATACGCGACCCGCTGCACCCGTACCTGATTGCGAACCGCACTCAGGATCTGACGGAAAATCCCTCGAACCGCCCGACCATTTAATGGTCCCGGATTGTCCAGTTCCAGCTGGGCATACAGGTCGTCATCCATCCGCGGCTGATAGCTGAGCGAACGGCGATCCTGCGATTCTTCCAGCAGGCGGGCAGTAGCTTCAGCCCGGCGATTGACCAGCTTCAGGATTTCCTGATCGATCTTCTTCAGGTCTGCTTCACTGACACCGCGGGGGGCCGACTTCGCCGGAGCAGAAGATGCGGCCGTTTCCGGTCCTCCGGCTCCCGCCTGAGAAGGTGGACGTTTCTTCGGCACCCGCTTTGTCGCCATGTCTCCCCCCAGCCGAGGTGCGGGCCTGAACGGTTTTTCAGACACAAGTCCGTGTCAGACAAACAGTTCCGCCCCGCAATCTATGACAGGATCTGCCTGATTGATCCCCGTTTTTTCCGGCAGCGATTGCCGGCCGTTTTTCCGGAACCGTTTTGTACAAAGGGGTTTCGGCAATTGTCAAGCGGCTGGCGGCGGGTTCATGAGACCATTGCGGGATTCCGTCCGGACTGAATGTCAGACCAGCGGCGGCTTGTGCCGGAATACCCCACCTCACACCTGGCTGATCCCGGGATGCAGGCGACCGGCGGACACGCCGGGAACGGCTCCGGGAACTCTGGTTCGCGCCGGGCAGAAAATCCGATATGAAAGCCACGGCCCAGGGAGGGGCTGAAAATCGATGGACCCTGTGCGGACCGGACGGCTGCTGATCATGATTGCCTCAGGCTTGTGGGCCTGCCAGGCGACACTGGTGTGCGTCTGTCTCGTTCGCCGTAGTGCCGGAGCCTTTCTGCAGCCACTGACGGGCCTGGCTCTCTGTGGCTGGTCCGTCGTTGTCCTCGCCTTCAGCGTTGTCAGTCTGGTTCTGTTTCGTGCTGGCACCCGGCCCCCGTGGGGACTGCTCGATCCCAGCCGCGCGGGTCTGGCGGATGAAGGCTGGTGGTCGCTGCGCCGCATCTGGCCGGAGTCGTTGTCCGCACTGCTGACGGTGGCGGCCATTCTGGGTGTTGCGCCAGGAAACGGGATGATTCCGGGCCTTGTGATCGGGCTCGCACTGGTCATCGGCGGCCTGCGGGCAGGATTGCTACTACTGGAAGGGGATCTGCAGGCACTGCTGTCGCCCGACCTTACCTCGCATGGTTCGGGCGCGTCCCTTCCGCACCCCGTGCTGGCCGAAGATCCCTCAGACCTCCGATCGTCCGCCTGGACGGAACGGCACGCAATCCTGCCGTGGCCAGCCCGGGCTGCTTCAGTAACGGATCGAAAGGTTCACGATCCCGGGGCAAACCAGGCCGCATCTTTTGATACCGTATCGTTTGACAACGCCGCGGTGATCGCTGAAGAAGCGGACGAGGAACAGGACGCCGAACTGGACGAGGAAGATCCGGGCGAGGACGGAGATGCACTGCAGTCGTTGTCCCGTCGGCGGACGACGGACGCTGACATTCTTGAGGGAACGGTGCTGGCAGAGTTCGCACAGAATCAGCGTGAGATTCAGGTTCATTTGTCGATCTGCCCGCCGTTCGCAGGTGTTCCCGAGGTCTGGCTGGAAAACATCGATGGCCAGGACTGGGATTTGAAGTCGGCTGCCACCTATCCGTTCGGCTTGCGACTGAGTGTCCGCCGTCGCGTGAACGGTGCCGTACGCGGACAGATTGCGTTTCGGGCCTGGCACGCCACACAAACGGCTGATGCCGCTGGGTGATTCCGGCGATTACGCGTCCGAAACGCCGGCCCGAAGCGCCTGCGGCTGTCATCTGTCCGACCCGCCGAAACCGGGAAGTTTTCAGCCACCACATGGCACAAATAGCGGGGATGAGCAGCAGACCCGGCGAATTCCGGGGCTTTTCCGTTTGCGGCTCTTGTGCCTTGTGTGGCCAGGGAATTCAATGTTTCTACAATTCATGACACTCTCGCCCCGGACCCGCGTTTGATAGTGTCCCGACCAGACCTGCTTCCGGTCTGGTCCTGAGACCTGAAAGGCAATTTGTGAATCCGATCGATCTGATTTCCCGCTGGGCACACGTCGGGACCGCTATCGTGCTGCTGGGCGGGGCCGTCTATGTGCGATTCGTCCTGCTGCCGGCAGCCCGCCAGCTGCCCGACGATGCTCACCAGAAGCTGCGCGAGCTGACCGGTGCCCGCTGGAAGAAATTCGTGCATGTGGGCATCGGACTGTTGCTGCTCACGGGTTTCTACAATTATCTCTCTGCCAGCCCGGCTCTGGCCTTCAAGAAGCAGTATCACATGCTGATGGGCATGAAGATGCTGCTGGCCTTCGGCATCTTCTTTCTGGCATCGGCTCTGGTCGGCCGGGCAGGGGCATTTGCCAAATGGCGACAGTCGCCGCAACGGGCTCTCGGAATTCTGGTGCTGCTGGGGGCAATCGTCGTCGGCATCTCCGGCTACCTGCGTGTCCAGGGCATCGCCTCGCTCAAGGCGGAACTGCCTGCCGTACCGGCGGTCGAGAGCAAATGACCGCACGGACAGCTCAGGCGTGTTTGCCGGGGCAACAGGCCTTTAGGCCAGAGCCGGCAACCGGATCGAAAACACCGTACCGGCGGTCGGACTGGAAGTGACGGAAATCTCTCCGTGATGCCAGAGGACGATCTGACGGACAATCGCCAGTCCGAGACCCAGCCCACGCGGGGTCTCGGGGCGCGATGACTCTCCGCGATAAAACGGCTCGAAGATTTGCACAAGTTCATCGTCGCTGATCACGGAGCCGGCATTCTGGACGTCCAGCACAATCCCGCCCGCTTCACGTCGCAGTCTTAGTGTCGGCGGGACGCCCGGGGTTCCATATTGCAGGGCATTATCGACCAGATTCGATAACGCCTCTCCAAACAGGACCGGATGCAGCGCCGTCCGCATCGAGGCTGATGGCAGTTCCAGCGGGCAGGACAACGACGCCTGAGCCAGCCAGGTCGGCAGCCAGTTCAACAAATCGACCTCAATCAGCCCCTCCGTTTGCAGCCGCGCATCGGCCCGCGCCAGCCACAGCAGTGACTCGACGATGCCGGTCAGTTGCAGCGTCTGCGTGCGCGTCTTCTGCAGGACGGCCAGGTACTCGGTTGCTTCCCGATCCCGTCTCAGGGCGAGTTCCACCTCGCCCAGGATGATGGTCAGCGGAGTACGCAGTTGATGCGACGCCGCGCTGGCGAATCGTCGCTCCTGCGTGAGCGAGGCTTCCAGGCGATCCAGCACGCCGTTGAACGATTCTGCCAGATTTCCCAGTTCATCCCGCGCGGCGGGAACGGGCAGTCGCTGCTGGATCTCCGCCCCGCCGATCTGTTCCGCCGCTTGCGCCATAGTCCGCAACGGGGTCAGGGCCTGGCGGAAAAAGGCGCGGGCTCCCAGGGCACAGCCGATCCAGATCAACAGCGCCAGACTGATCAGTCCCACTCCCAGTTGTTGCAACCGATGTTCGATCGCATGAGTGGAGACGGCCGCTGACAGACGTATCACCGGATACTCGGGCGTATCGTCCGGCTCGACCGACCCGGGATTGGCCTCCGGGATCTGCGGTGAGACAGCACTGTCGTATGTGACGTCCCGTACGATCACATCCCAGGTCTCCGCCCCGGCTGAGACCCGCTGCAAACCGGGACGGGGCGACAGTGCGGCAATCGCGTGTTCCAGTTCTTCCGGCAGCGGAGGTTCCGACGAGTCCAGCAGTTGTCCCTCGGGAACGCGAACATTCCACTGAACCACGATGTCAGAGGCCTGTTGCAGCGCATCCAGGGCATGCTCGGACGGATTCCACTCGACGCCGTCCGGCTCAATTTCCATGGACGCGATCAGACTGGCAGCCACAAATGACAGGCGGGCCTGCAATTCATTCGACCATTGCCAGCCAATCAACAGCCAGACGCTGGCCACAAACGCGAGCAGGATTACTGCCAGCAACGTCAGGAATGCCAGGGACAAGCGATTGGTCAACGTCATCAGGTTGTGAATCCAGCGGCGAAAATCAGTGCCTGATCATCGCCAGTCAAAATACTGTATTTCAGGATCTTCCAGGTGCGAGCCGGTGATCCCGGGAGTCCTGGGGAATCAAGGTCTCTGATCTATGAATCCAGACATCCGGCGATTAGCAGCGACGGCCTGGTTACTCCGGCTGCAATTGCAGAATGTAGCCGCGGCCGCGCTGGGTATGGATGAGTCGGGGACCGTGCTGCTCCAGCTTCTTGCGCAGTTCCATCACATGCACTTCGAGCGTGTTGGAGAACCCGTCGTAGCGTTCGTCCCAGACGCTGTCGTAGATCCGGGTGCGGGTCAGCGTCTGTTCGGGATGCCGCAGAAAGAATGCCAGCAGCATTTCCTCGCGGGCCGTCAGGTTCAGTCGTTGCCCGGCCCGTGAAGCAGCGTGCGTGCCCAGATCGAGCCGCAGGTCGGAGTACTCCAGGATCACATCTGCCCGGCCGTCGCTGCGACGTAACAGCGCCCGCAGTCGGGCCAGCAATTCCCCGAAGGCGAATGGCTTGCAGAGATAGTCGTCCGCGCCGGCATCCAGTCCGGAGATGCGATCGTCCACGGCGTCGCGGGCGGTCAGGAACAGCACCGGCGTCTGACGGTCGTCCTCACGAAACCGTTTCAAGACCGTCAGACCATCATAACCGGGCAACCGCCAGTCCAGCAGGACGGCGTCCCAGCGTTCGGACTGCAGCAACGATAACCCGGCCTTGCCGTCCGCTGCATGTTCGATCGAATAACCTTCCTCGCGCAGGCCACGCACCAGAAAGTCAGCGATTGCCGCTTCATCCTCGATCAACAGAATCCGGCCGCTCATCTGGTCACCAGTCCCGACGTCCCCGCCCTCTCAGCCTGCTACCGGTTGGCAGAACGCCCGGTCTGTAATCGCCGGCAGATGACAATGTCTATCCTGATTCATCGCGGAACCGGACGCAACGACGCCGCCGGGTGGAGCAGGGCATTCCCGCTGGCCCCCGGAATGTGCGGCGTCATTCACGCCAGGCAACAATGACCAGACCATGCCGGCTGCCAGCAGGCTTCCAGCGACGATTGCGGAGAGTTCCCAGTCGATGCCGGAGTCGCGGGATGGCGCTGATGTCCATCCGGGGGACGGAAACGATCCGCGGTTCCCGACGTGCGCCGGATTCCAGCAGATCTTGCAGGGATTGGCCATTTCATGCTCCTCAGTTTCCCGGGTCGCAGGTCCGGCAGCCAGCGGTGGCTGCCCGTTCCCGGCTTTGTGCGGGACGCTGAAACCCAGCATCGCGTCGGAAGCTGAGGAGGTCATGAATCGAAAATAAACTCGGGTTTAGGCAGAGACGCTAGACGGGATTCTCCCTGACAGCACTCAACACTCAGCACTCAACACTCAGCACAGATCAGGCAGATTCGCGCCGGTCCTCGTCATCGGGTGAGGGGCCGACGGCTGTAATCAGGCGGGCAGACCTGCTGAACGTCCAGTAGTTCCAGGCCCATTGCAGCAGGATCAATACCCGGTTCTGAAATTGCACGATCTGCATCAGATGCACGAACAGCCAGAGCAGCCAGGCGATCATGCCACGGAACTGGAACCGGCCGAGCTGCGCGACGGCGGCTCTGCGGCCGATGGTCGCCATGCTGCCGTAATCGTGATAGCGAAACTCCGGTTCGGGTCGGGAAGCCAGCCGGGCCTGCAGGATGCGGGCGACGTGCTGACCCTGCTGCATGGCGACCGGCGCAACTCCCGGCAGCGGCTTGCCGTCCGCACCGGCGTAATGGGCCAGATCGCCGATCACGAACACGTCCGGATGCCCAGGCAGGGTCAGATCGGGCCGCACCATCACACGGCCCATCCGGTCGACATTCGCTCCGGCAGCATTCGCGAGCAGGGAACCCAGCGGCGAGGCGGCGACTCCTGCCGCCCACAAAATCGTATGGGCCTTGACGGTCTCCCGGAATTCCCCCTGCTGCAGTTCAATGAATTCCTTCGAGACATTCAGCACGCGGGCACCCAGTCGCAAGTCGACACCGATGCCCTCCAGCCGGGACTTCGCTTCGGCCGACAGCGGCTCCGGAAACGCATTCAGTACGCGGGGGGCCATGTCGACCAGCAGAATGCGGGCTTCCTGGGGCTTCGTCGTGCGGAATTCCTGTTTCAGGGTGTGCCGGGAGATTTCTGCCAGTGTGCCGGCCAGTTCAACTCCGGTCGGACCGCCGCCGACGATCACGAAGGTCAGCAGGTCGCGATGCCGCGCGGGATCGGGTTCCCGTTCCGCGGCTTCATAGGCCGAAAGCACCCGCTGGCGGATCGTCAGCGCATCCTCGATCGATTTCAGTCCCGGCGCCTGTTCGGCCCAGGCATCCTGACCGAAATAGCTGGTGCGTGCGCCGGCGGCCACAATCAACGTATCATAGCCCAGTTCGCCGTCTGCCAGCAGAACACGTTTGCCGGCCAGATCGAACCCGGTGACATCTCCCAGCCAGACCCGGCAGTTCTGTTGATGCTTCAGGATCGAGCGCAGCGGCGCGGCGATGTTGCCCGGCGACAGGCCGCCGGTGGCGACCTGATACAGCAGTGGTTGAAACAGATGAAAATTGCGGCGATCTACCAGGGTCACATCCACATCGGCCTTGCGCAAGGACCGGGCTGCATGCAATCCCCCGAAACCACCGCCCACAATGACGACTCGCTGTCGAACTGCCATATCCGGCTGCATTTTCCTGAAAGTCACCTGAGTTCCGAGCGCGGGCGGATCTCGCGCCGTCATTGTAGCCGACATCACGAAACTGCACTGCGCGGGGCGGACAGCCATCGCACATTCCAGTCCGAATCGATGCCGACAACCGACGGGCGAACCGCCAGTACGACAGGCACTCCGGCCTCAGGGTTCCCGTTCCGGTGCAGAATTCCCGCTTTCAGGAAAGGCCCGGAGACACATCAGACGATTCTAAAACGTCCTGCATGCACCAGCCCGAAGCGCCAGCGAGGGAGTCTGGTCTACTCTCTCGCCGGCGCTTTTTGAAGTGGCGCAGTTGGTGAAATACGGCCCTGAATGTGTTGCACGCCCTGAGTCCTCGAAGGGCGTGTTCGATCCGCGCCAAAAATTACCACGCCCTTCGAGGACTCAGGGCGTGCCACCCGAAATCACACGGAGTTCGCGAGAAATCCTGGAAATTTGTCCGTGTAAAAGCTCACAGGCGAAACTTCCGGTGAAGATGCGTCCTCACCGGAATCCTCTGGGTTAGTTCCGGGCCCACTTCCAGCCGGTCTGACCTTTCAGGTTTTGGATACGTTCTGCCGGCCAGCCACCCTGAAACAGCTGGATGATGGTGTTGGCCGACATCGTCAGCGTGTCGAACTGCGATTCGTTGTCGAGTCCGGCGATGTGCGCACTGAGCATCACGTTCGACATTGTTCGCAGCGGACTGTCGGCGGGCAGTGGCTCGACCTCGAACACATCGAGACCAGCCCCGCGAATGCGTCCGGCTTGCAAGGCTGCGATCAGGGCCGGTTCATCAATCAGCGCGCCGCGAGCGGTATTGATCACAACGGCTTCCGGCTTCATCGTCTGTAATGAATCGGCGTTGATCAGCTTCGCGGTTTCCGGCGTCACCGGCGAATGCAGCGTGACGAAGTCCGAGCGGCTCAGCAAATCTGCCAGCGACGTCATCTCCACGCGATGCTGTTGCACAAACGCCGCCTGGGGATAAGGGTCGTATCCCAGCACCTTGAGTCCCAGGCCGGCAACTTTCTCAATCACTGCCTGGCCGATACGGCCGAGACCGACGACGCCCAGGGTTCGCCCCAGCAGTCGCGGGAAGGACGGTCGCTCCCAGATCCCGTTGCGAATGGACAGATCCCGTTGCGGAAACCCGCGCGCCAGGCCCAGTAGCATCGCCAGGGTGTGTTCCGCCACTGCATGATGATTGACGCCCGGCGTCGTCGCGACCACCACCTGATGATCATCGCAGGCCAGCAGATCGATGGCATCGAACCCGACGCCTGTTCGCGAGAGCGCCCGCAACTGCGGCAGTTGTTCAATCACCGTTCGCGGCCAGGGTTCCGACCCGGCGATCACGGCGTCATAACCGGCCGCGACCTGCAGCAGGACGTCATTCCGGTAGATCGAAATGGACCGGTCGACGACCGTGACCTCAAAGCCTGCCTGTTGCAACGCCTCAAAATGCGGTCCGGTTTCCGTGTTCAACGCCGTGCAGAGCACCCGCGGCATCGTCATTACCCCTGAAAAACGCTGTCGAAGAAATCGTCGCCCGTGGCGACAGCGTACGGATTCAACTGCTGCAACAAAAGGATTCGCGCATCAGGATCGAGAATCCCGGAGTTCGTACCAGGAATTGACTGCCGGCTGCCCGGTCGAATTCGGCCCTGCCTGATCATCCGCTCCAAGATAATCGAACGGCAGGGCCGCCTGGTCAGGTCCGGTGCATCGAACCAGCTTCTGGCGGGGCAGATATTCAAAACCGGCATGCCGGAACGCCCGCAACATGATCCGGTTCGCCGCCGTACCGCAGTGCAGCCGGATGTTGGAGAGATCCAGGTGGGCGACAAAACAGCCCTCCGGGTTGAGCCAGCGACGGGCGCGGACGATCAAACCGAGTTTGTCGCCGATGTAATGCAATCCATGCACACAGGTGATCAGATCGAACGTCTCGCTGGTTTCCCAGATCGCCAGATCTGCCTGATGAAGGGCAATCTGGCCACTTTCGGGTACCTTGAAAAATCCTGCCAGATCGACGCCGACCATCCGGAGCGACAGCTGTTGCTGATCTGCCAGCACAGCGGCTTCGACCAGCGCCGTCGCAGTGCCGCAACACAGATCCAGCCACCGGGCAGTACCGCGACGCTCAGCCA
>VFQN01004138.1_pt1 | contig 19542 bp, 34 predicted proteins | sample 3512371 | NCBI WGS metagenome assembly VFQN01 (sample SAMN10412370, study PRJNA504923) | tailings metagenome | isolation source: Replicate 2 from Balatoc abandoned mine | place: Philippines: Itogon, Benguet | collected 2017-08-28 | reverse complement strand
AAGGCTTATGCTGCGCGGTCGCTTGGATGGCAAAGGCAGAGGCGAAGGCTGCAAAGGTGGGCGGCAAGGGCGCGACGGCGGGCGCCGCCGCCAAGGGCTGCCACGTGGCGGTGGTTCCTTCGTCGTACAAGGGCGGAGACAAGTGAGTTTAAGCCCGGCTGTGTACCGGGCCCCGTACACGTTCCAGGGAAACTTAGGACTGAAGCAAACATCATCCCTATGCAGAGTCCTTCCGCACAGTTAAGCGCTAGCTCGTGCTGTGTGCCGCGGCCCCCTGCAGGCTGGTGCGGGAGCTGGCGGCTGCGGGCGTGCCGGCGGTGGAGCCGCAGTGGGTGGTGGACTGGGTGGCGCACCCGTGGCGGAAGCTCGCGGAGTGGTACCGGGAGGGCGGCGCGCCACCGGGGGCGGAGCTGCAGGCGCTGGAAAAGGGGAGAGGAGGGGTCTGACTGCACTGCGGGCGGCGTGTTGGGGCTGGCCCTAGAAAGGAGGTGCAACTGGATGGGGGCTGGTAGTGCTGTAGCTGGAGCAGGGAAGAGGGTGGGTATGGCTGTGGCGCTGCATTCGTGTTTACGGCATGCGGAGTCAGGAACGGGAGGCCGGGTAGAGGACGAATGTTCTCAAGTGGGAACGCGCCAGATAGCCATGATGGGTTACGTTGCACGGGCTTGAGCGTTGCTCTGATGCAGAAAGGAGGCGCAGAAGCCTACTGAGGTCACGCGGATGTCTGGGGCTGTCCTGGCGGTGTCCGGCGCTGTGCAACAAAATTCCACCAGCCAAATGGACTTTACAGAAAACGGCAAGTGCAAGAGTCAAGGCGGAAAGGCACTGCAAGAGTTCTTTTATGTGCAACACTGTACCGTATGCTCCGGGCGTGTTCAGTGTGTCCTTCGCAGGGGGCATCTGGGCCAACCGCCCTTGATGCAAGCTAGCCTAAGCCTTACGGCCAATCGTCGCACGGAACGGCTACGGCGTGCATCAGAAGGTGCAATCGTGCACATTATGCTGCGTACGCGCTTATCGACCGGCCCACATGGCGAAACCCTGAACTGCTGCAACCAGGGAAGCCCTACACACGTGGCAGCCCTCTGGCACCCATCTGTGACAATTAATGAGGCAATAATACACCGCCAACAACAAATACCGCAACAGCATCACCCGTGTGCGCGGTTGTGCAACAACCTACGAACACATGGCCAAGCCATGTCCGTACGCGTGGGTTAGTACGGTAAGCAAGTCCCCCTCCTCCAATGTGGGGTGTGAACCGGACGCCTGGTACCGGTAACTTCAGCAACAACTGGTCACAGCCGTACCGTATGGCACAATTCATTTTGCCAATTCCATGCTACGCGAGTGATAACGCAGGAGTTGAGCATCAGGACGGCAATTTCGAGCCAAGGTACCGATATGCGTGGACAGTAAAACTCCTGTTTTGTCCTGAAGCTCGGAAACAAGTGTGGGCCCAGCCCCCAGGGCACGACAGGGATGCGTTTAGGCATGCATGCCATGTGCCAATGCCTGTCAGGAGTTTCCATATAACGCCCGAGGGACAAAAAAAGAATGGCCGGAGAGCCCGATGCTACCATTAAGTTACCATCAGGCGATGTCTCTCACCCTGACATGCTCAGCTGTACACATGAACCCTATTTGCTTTATCCCGATCGACTGCCTTCCACTATTGGCCACCCTGCGCCTCCGGCCTACGCTCCCAACTCTCGCACCGCCACACACCTCCCCATCCCCGGCCCAACCACATGCCACACCGCACAGCCGCCTTATGCGCCGCTGCCGCCCGCGCTGCCCGGACCCGGCCCCCCTCCCTCCACGCCCTCCTCCCCGCCGCTGCCCCCCTTGCTGAGGTAGCCGTACAGCTCCAGGTTGCTAAGCGAGAAGGTGTTGCGCGTGGCGGGGTTGGGCGAGGCGTTGGGGCCCGTCAGCAGCAGCCGGAAGGCGCGGTACGGCACGGCGGCGGCGGGCCCTATGACGGGCCAGGAGGCGTACTGGCCGGGCACCTTGATGGTGGTGTCGTTGGCGTGGCGCTTGAGGTCCACCCAGGTGGTCAGGTCGGAGGAGCCCTGGGGGTGCATGGGGCGGCGGGGTAGTAGCGTGTGGGATGTGGACTTGGCAGCAGGTGCAGCGGCAGCGGCGTGAGGGCTGTCCATGCAACACGTAGCTTGGGTGTTCTTGCATTACGAGGCAGGTGGAGGAAAGCGAGCCTTGCTACGGGCTAGTCCACCTTGCTGCACGTGACCCACCTGCAGGACCCAGCTGCGCGCGTAGTCGTTGCTGCCGTCGTGGCGCAGCGTGTAGTAGGTGATGCCCAGGCGGTGCTGCGCGCCCAGGTCCACCATCCACCAGCTGCTGGCGGCGCCGTTGACGTAGCGGGGGCCTGCGTGGAGGTGCGGACGCGAGGACAGGGGTCGCCAAACAGACAGCTTTGGAGATCGTAGCACACGCATCGGTGCTCGAGACGCCCAAGCGACACACCAGCACTAACATGCACACGCCGCACAAATGCACGACTGTACCCGGTCGGCCTGTTCGCTGTTGCCCTTGAAGAGCAACTATCCCGCCCAGGCACCACGTCCGAGCATGCTGTAGCATGGCGCGCATTGCCCAACCGTACCCACGAGCCCCCTGGTGCGCATGGCACTTAACGGCATGCAGTTCGGCCCACCTGCAAAGTTTGTGCGCACAAACTGCCTCCCCGCGATGACCCGCGGGTCGGTGGTGCGGCCCGTGGGGCTGGACGCGCGCACGTCCACGCGCTTGGCCAGCATGGGGTTGACCCAGCCCTGGCTGCCGTACTGCGTGCCCAGGAAGTGCAGCACGCCGCACGAGTCGCCGTCGCACACGTACATGAGCTCCAGCGCGAAGGGCAGGCAGCGCCGCTGGTAGCGCACCGCGCCCGACCACGGGTCCACCAGCGGGCCCCCCGCGCTGCGGCCCGGCGTGGGGCTGGCAGATGATGCCGACCCGCCGGGCGGTTGTGGTGGTGCTGCTCCGCTGGGCGTGGTGGAGGTGGTGGAGGCTGCGGCGAACGGAGCGCTGGCAGCGGCTGCGGCTTGCGGTATATTAGCACTGGCGCCGCCTGCGATATCACCCATCTGTCCCGAAGGCCCCGCGCTGCCCAAGCAACTGCTGCTGCTCCGGCTGGTGTTCCCGCCCACCGCGTCGCCGCTGCCCTGCCTCGCCACAGACACAGACAATGAAGACGGCAACGGTGCCGACGCCGCTGCGCCAGCCCCGGCCGCTGCCCCAGGACCCCCGCCGGGCCTGCCAGCCGCGGAGGCCGCTGCAACAGGCAGCGGCAGCTGCGGCCAGGCTCCCGCCCCCGTCTCGCGCGCGTGCACCTCCAGCGCCTCGTGCACCAGGGCCATGACGCGGTGGTGCGGCAGGCGGGACAGCAGCGGGTCGGCTAGGCAGGCGTGCAGGTGGTCGATGGGCAGCAGCGGGAAGCGGATGAGGCCCAGCACGCGGCACGCAGCCTCCAGCGCCTCCGCGTCCTCCTCCTGCTCCGGCAGGCTGCTGCAGCTGGCCACGTGCTTCAGCGGCGTGGTGCGGGGAGAGACAGGGGAGGTCCCCTGGCCGTGTGCGTGGTGGTACGGCGGGGCAGGGCTGGTGAGGGAGCAGGTGCGGGCGGCGGTGGCGGGGTGGTGTAATGGGAGGCGGACGGCGCCGGGGGGCAGAAGGGGGTCGGGTGGCCTGCAGTCCAGAGAGGCTCGGCCGGTGTGGGCCCAGTTGTGGGGTAGCGGGGCCACCACTGCCGCGGCGGTGGCGGCGGGCGGTTGTGCTAGCTGCGGCCGTACTGCGGGCAGCTGCGGGGAGGAGGCAGGGCGGGAGGTGCCCTCGGGTGCAGCAGACGCATCTGCCCATGCCCACAAGCCCGCCGCTGCGTCGGCACCTGAAGCGCCCGCCGCAAGTCCCATGGTGCCCTCTGTTGCTTTGCTCGAAACCGTGCAGTGCGGCGAGGAGGTCGGGCGGGGCGAGCTGCCCGCCTGCGTCTGCGGCGGCGTGGGCGGGCCCATGTCCCGCCCTCCAACACCTCCCGTGCCGATGTGCAGGCCCTTGCGGGCAGCAGGGGACCCCGGCTCGGTGCCCGCCGCCTCCCTATCTGGGTCAGGCACCCGCTGCCGCTCACCCGCCTTGCCCTCCTCCTGCCCTGCCTTGTCCTCCTCATCCACACGCACCGCATGCAGCAGCTCCCCAACCCCACGATGCCGCTGGCCCCCCTCCTCCTCCTCCTCCTCGTCTACCCGCTGCTGCACCTGCCCCTCCGCCGGCCTGCCGCCCCCGACCCCCATCCCCCGGGCCGCCAGGTGCGCGCAGGCCCAGTCGCGTACGGCAGCAAAGATCTCGTGCTCGTCCACCGAGAAGGTGTTTTGACACACCAGGTCCACCATGGCTGCGGGGGACACGGCCAGCAGCGCGTCCGGGTGGTCGCGGGCCACGGTGCGGAAGTGGCGCGCGATGAAGTCGAGGCTGTAGCGGTACAGCTTCTGCGTGGTGGGCAGCAGCAGCTCTGCCACGTGGAGGGTGTTGCACACGTTGGCGGGCGTGGTGGCGGCCATGATGGCGGACACGGTGGCGTCGAAGAGGGGCGGCACGGGGCCACTAGAGCCGGGAGCAGGTCGGGAGGCCTGCTGCTGCTGCAGGCGGGTAAAGTCCAGGGCGGGGTGCAGCGCGATGGAGCGGTAGCTGACGTGGCGGTCCCAGCAGCTGAGGCCGATGTGCTGCGACGGGGGTGGGGCGCGGGGGTGGGGGCATGGAGAGGGGTGTTTGGTGGAGGGCTGGGAGGGGTGTGGGGATGTAGTTGGGGTGTTGGGCTTCCCGGGTCGGGTAGGGACCCAGCACACTACCGCAGATATAAGGCACAGACCTGTCCGGGTTGAAGGGATGAAGGCGTGCTGCGCCGGTGCTAGCAGGGTACTGCGACAGTTGCGCTCACCTGTATGCCGGGTATCTCGTGCGCGTCTCGCCACTGGTGGCAGACACCCTCGCCTGGCTCGCCGTGTCCGATGGTCAGCACGCCATGGTTGAGGTCGATCCAGAACTTGCTGAACACTTTGTTGCTGACACGCGAGCATGGTACACCAGGTACCATGCATTGAGTGACCCCATTCTTTTCAATCTTTAGGCAGCTGTTCCGATGACTGCCAAAGATGATTGTGTAGTTCTCCTCAACTTGCAGTGCGTTCCCGCCCGGCTGTCCCGGCACTCCCGGTGCTGCTGTTTGGCGAAGCGGCTGCAGTCGTTTCGCTCCTGGTGTAGACTTCAGGATCACTGTTGCATCGGTATCTCCCTTAGCCTCAAACGAAATGCAGCCAGAGCCGTTGCGGAGAGTGTAGCCGTCTCCGGTAAGCCACGCACACTCAAAAGGCGGGACCACCAATACACCGCTGCTCAGGCGTAACATTACAAAGTGTCACACCGGAAGTGGTAAGAACATGTTCAAGTACGCTTTCTTCGCGCCTCGCGCTGACGGGGCATATGTACACGTGTATAGCACTGTGCAGGGCAACGCTCTACCTTAGCAAACTATAGTGCAGTCTGTCTGCATAATAATGCGGACATATGCGGTTGCGTGTCTTTGTTGCTGAAGAGTCTACCTACGGCGGTTGCAACGTTCGGTAGTCCACGACAAATCAACCCGGCTCCTCCAACGCTCACAGCCTGCCCCGCATCCCCAATTCGTGCTTTGCCCTTAGCCAATTCCCACTTGATAGGGGTGCCGTTGGACCCTTTTCGCGACTCTTTACACAGCGGCGGGACCAAAATGCAGACTGCTGCTCGCTCTTCGGTCCGCCCAACGGGCGTGTCTGCCCGCAAGGCAGTCCACCGCACCCTGGTGGTTCCCAATGCTGTCAAGGAGGTGTTCATGCCTGCCCTCAGCTCTACCATGACTGAGGGGAAGATCGTGACCTGGCTCAAGAGCGTTGGCGATAAGGTCAAGAAGGGCGAGCCGATTGTCGTTGTGGAGAGTGACAAGGCGGATATGGATGTGGAGTCCTTCAGCGAGGGCATTCTGGCCGCCCTGGTCGTCCAGGAGGGTGAGCGTGCCAACGTCGGCGCTCCGATCGCCTTCGTGGCCGAGAACGCTAATGAGGTCGAAGACGCTAAGAAGAAGGCCGCCGCTATGGGTGGTCCCGCTGCTGCTGCTCCTGCTGCCGCGGCGCCGGCCCCTGCCCCGGTGAGTCGCGGCCAAAACGCTTTCGTGCATGCGCTTTGCCCGGGTATGCTTGCATATCCTCTGCCGCGGCGCTGCACGATAGCCCAATTGCCTGGTTAATAAGTTCTGTTGCCATGTGTGCAGGCTGCCCCGGCCCCGGCCCCGGCTGCGGCCCCAGCCCCGGCCCCTGCTGCCGCTCCGGCCCCTGCCCCGGCCCCAGCCCCCGCGCCGGTCGCTGCCGCGCCTGCCCCGGCTCCCCGCGCCGATGGCCGCATCGTGGCCACCCCTTACGCCAAGCAGCTGGCGAAGAACCTAAAGGTGCGTTGGGACGCGTCCTCGTAACGCTCTCGGGGCCCGCGATTCCGTCTGTAACGCCTACATGCCTACTCGACGCGTTCGCACCCAGGGCCTGTCGCGGTCGCCTGCAGATTCCACCCATGTTCATTTATAGTCACTAAGAATAAGTTACGTGCAGGTATGGCTTAGAAACTGGGGATAGCTCCTCTTGGCCCGTGCATCGTTTGGAAGCAGCTCTTCCAAACCAGCTCTGCCAGTCTAATGCTTTGTTTGACGCTGATGTACAAAACGGAGCTGTAGTGTGAATCCAGGAACGCTGCGGCTATGATCGAGCGACGCACGTCGTGCTGACGCCTTGGCTGCGTGCTCTTCCCACGACTCACGGCTACGGTAAACACCCCTCACTGTCCTTCCCCTACTCCCACCCAGGTGGACCTGGCCACCGTGGCGGGCACTGGCCCCAACGGCCGCATCACCGCCGCTGACGTGGAGGCCCGCGCTGCTGGCAAGGGCGCCGCGCCCGCCCCCGTGGCCGCTGCCCCCGCCCCCGCTGCCGCCGCCCCGGCCGCCGCGGCCCCCGCCAAGGCCGCCGCCCCGGCTGCCGCCCCCGCTAAGGCCACCACCGTGTCTGAGCTGAAGGGCACCACGAAGCCCTTCACCACCCTGCAGGCCGCCGTGGCCCGCAACATGAACGAGAGCCTCAAGGTGGGCGGAGCAAACACAAGGGGCAGGCTTGGGAGCGGGTGGGAAAAGTTGGTTGAAGTGGGCTTAGGAGCCTCCTGGGTCCTCTGCGTGGGATCGGAGGCCTTTGACTTAGCGCCAGGTTTGGAGCACCATCAGCAAGGTGGTTCAGCATGAAGGTACGGGCAACAGCTGCAGCTCCGGCCGGCGGTAAAGGGCCATGGTTACGGCGGGGTCCTGTCTGGCGAGGCGTCCGGGAGGCCCAGCCGCACCAGTAGGAGCTTCTTGCAGGTTGAGCACAGCTCTGTAGCTGGCTTCAAGCCTCACCATCGTCGGGTTACAGCACTTCTGCGAGTGGACGGGCGCCACGGGGATGACAGCCACCAATCAGCGAACATGGTGACCTGGGAGCCGGCTCAATGTATGTACTCCCGGCGGCCTGCGGCAGCAGCGGAGTTCCCGCCGGTTCCCACGCCCGCTTTCGCGTCAGCGCCGGAGGACACGTATTGTGCAGCTCTTTTTGGGGCGCACGCAGTCGCCTGGCCATTGCCACGTCGTTCCTTTCACAGCCAGCCCCCTGGCCACCTCCACACGCCGTGAAATGTGGAGGGGCCGGGCATAACTCGGCGTCCCTAGCCGTCCGGATCCTCTCGCATTCCTGCTCCAACCAGTCCTGACCAACGGAATCATGTACCTCCAGGTGCCCGAGTTCCGCGTGTCGTACGCCATCGTGACCGACAAGCTGGACGCGCTGTACCAGCAGCTCAAGCCCAAGGGCGTGACCATGACCGCCCTGCTGGCCAAGGCCTCCGGTGTGGCCCTGGCCAAGCACCCCCTGCTGTACGCCGGTGAGGGCGGCAGCGCGCACGCAGCAGGGGCCTGGGCATGCTGTTGGGCTGGAGAGCGGCTCTGGATGATACCTCACAGACCGCGTGATGGGCCGTCTGTCTAAGCGTGTCTGCTCACTGGCAGGCAGGCAGGTCCCTGAAAGGCAACTTTAGGAGCCAGTTGGCAGCGCGCACACCAAGATGCCTTGCGGCTGTTGCTGGCCAGTTGGCAGCGCGCACACCAAGATGCCTTGCGGCCGTTGCTGGTGCATCGTGCGTTGCCTGATGGCGTGTCTGCCGTTGTCCCCTCTCTATTGTGCCGCCAGCTTGCACCGCGGACGGCAGCGGCATCACCTACAACGCCAACATCAACGTCGCCCTGGCCGTGGCCATGCCGGACGGCGGCCTGATCACCCCCGTGCTGAAGAACGCGGACACCACCGACATCTACCAGCTGTCCAGGTGGGGGAGGGGGAGGGGAGGGGGAGGGGGAGGGGAACAGCAGTGCAGGAAGGGTGGGAGGGCGAGGGTGCCGTGCGGACAAAGAAAGTCGCATGAGAGCGGGCATCCGGTGCAGCGGGGGTGGACGTTCATGGGCTATCCAGGTATGTATGTGGAGGGGGGCAGCAGGTAAAGGTCGCAGGCAAGCTGAGGCAAGGGTGGCAGAACACGGGCATCCAGGTGTTCAGGTGGGTGGACGGTACGGGACGGGTGGATTCGGAACGGGCAGGACAGCCGAGCGGGGGCCCAGTGAAGGGGACAGGTCCGCTCGCAGGGTCTTTGGCAAGGATGCTCGTGTGCTATGCACACAGGTGCTGTGCAGTTATGTGCCGGAGGTGCTTGGTATTACCCGGCAGTGGAAAATGGCTTAGCAAGTGCGTTTAGGTTCGGGTGCATGCCGCGGACCTTGGCGGTTCCGGTTCACGGCCCTGAACGGGCTGAACGACATAGTACCAAAATGGCCAGACGTGGTCCAGCTCTAGGGGACAGCACGACATGCTTCACGGACGTATGCATTCCAGACGCCAAGCGCACCGGGCGTCAGGGTTCCTGCTCTGAACGCCTGCATGTCCACACGTGCTTCCTGGCAGGAACTGGGCCGACCTGGTGAAGCGCGCCCGCGCCAAGCAGCTGCAGCCCGACGAGTACAACAGCGGCACCTTCACCATCTCCAACCTGGGCATGTACGGCGTGGAGTCCTTCGACGCCATCCTGCCCCCCGGTGGGTGTAACCCTTGGGGTGCATGGGTCGCGGTGGATTAACGGGGGAGTGGGGGGCCGGTGGCTGGAGTAGGCTTGGGTTCTGGGCAAGGAATGTCGGCTAAGAGCGTAAGGGCGGCTGACTGTGGTCGTGCGGATGGACGTTGGGGGGCGAGAGCTGGGAGGGATCCTGGAGGGCAAGTGCTGCTTTTTTGTTATCAGCATGGGCGCCAGAATGAAAGCGTGCTGGGGCGGTGTGAGCGACAGATGCGGGGGGCTGGGGGGAGGGGAGCGGGACAGGGTTTGTCGGACAGATTACACGAGGACGGAGGTTGGTTACGGTGGGGAGCCGCAACGAATCTGTTTAGCTGTTGAACGAAGGTTGGATGTGGTAAGGGGCTGGACTTCCCAGAGCCGAGGCGCAGCATGGCAAGCGGCCTACTGACGTGTGGCCGGCGGGGCCGATGGGCCCTTGGGCCTGGGTGGCACATGGACAGTCCATGCGTCCGGTGCAGGTGGACTGAGCCGACCAACTGCTGAGGCACCACCAGCCACAGCATGCCGCTCCGTGTGCCAACATTCTGGTAGACCCTGTTCAGCCATGACAAGGCAAGGCAAGTTGTTGACTCCACAGCGCTCCTCTGGCTTCGCAGGCACTGCCGCCATCATGGCTGTGGGCGGCTCCAAGCCCACGGTGGTGGCCACCGCGGACGGCATGCTGGGCGTGAAGAAGGTGATGAACGTCAACATCACCGCCGACCACCGCATCGTGTACGGCGCGGACGCCGCCGAGTTCCTGCAGACCCTCAAGGCGGTCATTGAGAACCCCGACCAGCTCACCATGTAAATGGGGCAATTGGCAGTTGATGACGGTTGGCGGCGGACGGCGAGGGAGCGGGGCGGATGGCGGAGAGCGGCGGGAAAGGGCGTGAGGAGCAGCAGCAGCGGCTGCGACACGGGTTGGGGAGGACGCAGGAGGCGCGATACGCAGGAGGGCGCGAGGCGAGTAGCCCGTTTGTTACCCTCGGTGGCGAGGAGGACACAGCGCTTGGGTGACCAGGGCTAGAAGAGTTTTGCTACGGGATTAGTGTGAGAAGAAGAGTGACGTTTGTGGCATGAGGGCTTCCTCCTTAAGGCGATCCTGGTCACAGTTCGGCAGGGCACGCGGCCTTGGGCCATGAGATTTCGCCGCGTTGGCCGGTTCGTCCTTTTATGTGTGTGAATTAGGGGGACACAGCTTTGCTGGGAGCTCGAGGTGCAACAGGATCTTGCGTTGCGCTGCAATGGGAAACTATCTGCTCGGAGTAGCTCGGCTTATGTCGGAGAGCCTTGCTCGTGGGCGTAACACGTGCGCTGACCACCCTAGATGCCCCGCACCGGCGTGATGCACAGGGTGGGGGTCGCGGTGTTCTGTACGGTATGGCTGGCGCCTGCAGGCTGCTAGGGAGACGAGGAGTGCTGTACCTGCCTGATTTTGGGACTTGCAGGCCTGTCAGCGCCCTTACCCTGTGGCGCCTGCTGTTTGCGCCGCCAGTGTAACAACTACAAATGGCTGCTTTGTGTCTGTCATGTGTGTCAAGGGCAGGGCAAGGTCCACACTGGTCCACACAACGCCCGCTGCCTTCGTGTACTACCAACGCGCGAGACAGCACATGTCAGTGAGTCTTGAGTTCCCCATCCAGCCGCCACTGACCACGCCAGAGGACTCACCACGCCTGCACTACGCGTACGTGTACGCAAAATTTAGTGCGGCGGGTATGATCAGCTAGGTTCAGCTAGTCATTGGTCCGCTACGGCGTCTCCGCCATGGCCTCTTTCGCCAGCGCCTGCCTTCCGCTGAGGACCACCCCCTTGCATCACGGCCCTCGAACCGCTCTCCGCCTCTTCTCCCGCCATCCCCACCTTCCCAACACCCTTGCCAGTTGGTCCTTCCGCCTGCACGCCTCCTTCCTCCTGCCCCGACGCATCCTCCCCAGCCGCACCCGCGCCAGCACCTTGCTCACGCTCGCCGCCGTGTCCCGCCTCCTGCTCCGCCTCCTCCTCCTCGTCCTCCGGCCCACGCCCAAAGTGCGTGGAAAAGCGCTTCCTGCTGCGCCTAAAGAAGGGGTGCCGCTCCACCTCCTCCGCACCACCACCAGCACCAGCAGCAGCACCACCACCACCAGCACCACCACTACTACCACCACCGCTAGCCCCTCGCCCTCCTCCCTCCGGCTCCACACCGAGCGACACCAGCTGGTTCAGCAGGTCAACAGCCGCCTGCCCACTCCACCCCCTGACGTCGCCAAAACCTCCAGCACCGGCCCCGAAACCGCCGGTCATGCCCAAGGGAGGGCAGCACGCACAGCCGGCGTGCGCCGCGCCGGTGGCGACAGAAGCTGCCGCTGCTGTAGCAGCGGCACGCGCCGCGGCGCTGCTGCGCCGTGCGGCGGGCCGCAGCGGCGCCCGCAAGGCAGCGGCGGCACCGCTTGAGGAGGCGCCACGAGAGCTCTGCGCCCGCTCCGCCGCCGCCGCCGCCGCCGCATCTGCATTGGCGACCCTTCCTGCCTCCTCCCTTCTCCCGGCCCCTGCTAACGACAGGTGCCTCAACGCCTCGGCCGTCGCACCGGCTGCCGCCACGCCGCCCCCAACCCCGGGCCCCGCGCCCACGGCGCCGCTCGTCACCGCCAGCCGAGTCACACCCGCCGCCAGCGACGCCGCCGCCGCAGCCTCCGTTGCCTCCGCCGCCGCCAGCTCGTCCATTTCGTCCAGGTCGGCGGGATGGAAGCGGCCTGCGATGCGCGGCGGCCGTTGCTGCTGTTGCTGCAGCTGCTGCTGCACCAAGAACCCTCGGGGAAAACCCATTGAGTCGCGGGCCCTCGCGGGAGCAGCGCCGCCCAGCCCCTGGCCCAGCCCCTGGCCCTGTCCTGGCCCCGGCCGTGGCCCCTGGCCCTGGCCCAGCTGCAGGGAGGCCATGAGTTCGGCCATGAGGGAGGGGAGCTGCAACCCGTCGTCCTCCTGCAACAGCGAAGGTTTGAAAGCCACTGCTGTCAGTGACGATAGTTCAAGGAAGCAGATTGGTTTGCCGATCTGTTGCCTGCCTCTCTCCACTCCCACAGCAAGGCTTGTTGCACTCATCGTGATTGCTGCTGCCGCGGAGGGCCTCCCCCCCGCATGTGTACCCACCTCGACGCGTAGGGTGCACCAGCCGTTGACACGTGGCACGATCTGGCGCAGCGCGTCGAGCGGCTTGTCGGGAATCGGGGCGCCGTTCCACGCCAGCAGCTGCAGATGGGTTTGGACAGCGCAACCCCTCAACGAAGCTTGCACCTGCTCAACATGCTGACCCAGATCGCACACTGCACTGCCAGCGGCACACCTGGCGAGGGGCCTGGGCTCGTGCAGTCACATGCTGAAACCTGGCAACATGGTGTCTATTGGGGTGGTTTAAGCACTGCATGCCATTTACTGGCACCACCCACCGATTGGTATGACACGTGGTCGGGGCACACCAGCAGGAAGCGCCGGTCCTGCAGCCAAAGTCAAGGGGCGGCGGTGGGAGCACTTGGCGGGGCAGCCAGCTCCCGGTAAGCCATGGATGTGGACATCAATACCGGTAACACCCACGATTTCTGTGTGACTGGTGGAAAGGGCGGGTGTCGGCGGGCCCGGTGCATACCTGAGGCGTGGGAGCATGCCCCGGCAGGAGGAGTCCGCTGCCAAAGAGCGCCGTCAGGTCGTCGGCGCCGATGTAGTCCGGCAGCCCCGAGACCACCAGCTGCGGGGGCGCAAGGCACGGCTTAGGGCAGCGGCTGGCTAGTTCCAGACGTAAACAGAAGCAGCCATGGGTTCTGCGGTGGTGCTTTGCGTTGCCAGTGCCAATCGGCGGTCGTGCGCAAATGCTGCGCGCCAACAGCGCACCAGGGCCCATGAGATTAACAGCCGACCGAGATCCAGGGGTGCCGGCGCTCAGCGTGCGGGTGCTGGGCCCGGGGTCGTACACAGGGCAAGCGCACGGCACGGCGTACGGCAGCGGCCAGCTGAGTTCCCGAGGTGTACGGACGCCGCCATCGCAGTGTTAACTTGGCACGGTCAGCGCCAATTAGGCGAGTATGGGCCGAGCACCAACAACTTTGTACTAGGACCCCTGAACCAGACAGCCGACTGAGGTTCAGAGTCCCGACGTGCCAGCGCTCACCGTACGAGTGCTGGGTCCCGGGTCCCGCACGTGCGCCTGTGTGTCCTTGGACGGGGAGGCCACGGCCGGCTGCGGCACCGGGTCGGCGCTGCCGGGCGGGGGCGTGGCAACCACCTACGAATGGGCACACAGCCAGCAAGCCGAGGGCACAGCGGTAACTCCACATTCCACCTGGCCGCAAGGGTCCGATGCAAAGGCAGCTGGGACGTCGGACGCAGTGGGCAAGTATGCACGCCGTCGCCTCAGCCCTGCCATCCCACTCCAGCCATGGCCAGCGGATGCTACGCCAAGACACACAAGTCATGCCACCAGCTACCCCACCCACGCCATCCCGTCCCCCCCCCCCGCCGGTTGGGTTTATCTTATACGCTCATCATCGACTTCGTCGATCTGCAGACTTCGTCTGTCGCCCTACCGCCTAACCCCCCCCCGCCCCCTCACCGTGATGGGCTGCCAGCTGGCCGCCCCTCCCCGCTCCCGCTGCTCGCAGTACACCCGCCTGCCGTGCAGGGACAGCGCCATGGCCACCTCATGCGCTGTCGTACACCGTACAAGGGCCACCGCCGGCCCAAGCGAAGCGGCGTCCTCCGCTGCACTGCCCGCCCCCGGGCCTGTTGTGCCCGCTGCGCCCTGCGCCTGTTGGCTTCGGGGTGAGGCAGCTGTGGCAGCGGCGGCGGCGGTGGTCGCTGCCTCGGCGGCAGCAGCGACCAGGAGCGGGGCAGGGCGGGCGGTCTGGGGCTTGTGCAGCCGGCCCGGCAGCAGCAGCAGCGCCAGGGACTGCGAGGAGGCAAAACGTGTTTTAAACACGGCAAATTCGGTTTGCTGGAGTCGCACTAATTGGGCGTAACTGCAAAAGATGCAGCGCAAGCATACCGGATTTGCAATACGTGCAAAGGTGGCCAGCGGTCCTCACGCAGCCATCATGCTCGCGGCCGTACCTCTGGGTTGTGCGGCGTGGACACCGACAGCATCAGCTGCCAGCCGCCTGCAGCACCCTCCGGTCGGGCCGCCCCTGGTACAGGACACCGTAAAGCAGCACGAGCATAGTGTGTGGGACTACATATCCCATGGTTGGGCACTCCTCCTTGAAACGCCCCGCATGGCACTGGAAGAGACACGAGTGATGGGGGCCAAACCGAACGGCAAGCCCGCATGGCACTGAAAAAGGCACACGTAGTTACGCCCTTGGCAAGCAGTGCCCCGTTTTCGACTTCCTGCTGCACGTGCAACCAGCACCCCATCTTTGACTTCCTGCTGCATGTGCTGCCCTGTCCGCTGTCCCCTGCACCCGCCCTTGCCTTCCTATCCCCCTCACCTGCCGCAGCCCCTACGCCAGCGCCGCCCTCCTCGCCACCGCCTCCACCCGCTCGCCGCCGCACGGCCCGCCGCACCCTCCGCGCCCCATGGCCCTCACCCCCAAACCACGGCTGCTCCTCGTCCGCTGCCTCCCCGCTGCCCCCTGCGCCCTCCACGCCCACGCGCACACCCGTACCCACGCCTGCACCCGGACCCACACCCACATCCCCTTGCTGCACCTGCTGCTGCTGCTGCCCTCCTAGCTGCTCCTGCAGCTCCAGGCCCGCCGCCGCGTCCAGCAGCGCGGCCATGTCGGGTTCCGCCTCCCCCCAGCCCCCCAGCGCCGCGTCAACCTGCTCCAGGGCGGCCGCCAGCGCGTACAGGTCTGCAGGAAGTCAAGGTGGGAAATGAACAAGTGGGAATGCATGTAAATTGTTGCAGGTTGTGCCAAATGTAATGGTGTTGTTGTGGGGCCATGTCAGCATGCAAAGAAAGGGGGGGTGCGAGGAGTAAGGACTTGGCTTTAGATGGCGGGACAAGGGACAGGGTTGCGCAATGGCAGCGGCGCTGGTGCGGACTAGCGTCCCTGCAGGCACGCCAACCGGAGTCCAGGCGCTTGGCTCAATGTGCAAAGCAGGGGCGTGGTGTCTAATGCACACATACCAGCATTGCTAGTGCTGATGTGGGTCGAGGGCGAAAATAGCAAGGCACTATTCGCCTAACCAAAGCTCACCCAGCGCGCCCGCTGCAGGGCTGCGGTGGGCCCTTGACGCCGCGCCCCCTGGGTCACTGCCGCCTAGCTCGCCTGCACCCGCACCGCCCGCCGTCAGCCCCAGGTGCACTGCCGCAGGGATGGCGGGGTCCTGCACACCGCCGTCTGCTGCAACCCCTTCCGGTCCCTGCCCCTGACCCTGCCCGTCCTTCCCGTACATCCCTTCAACAGCAGGCGATGACACGTGGCTGGGCCCCGACCCGTGCCCGGGGCTGCCCGGCACGACCCGTGGGTCATCAGGCGCCAACCGCAAGGCCCGCTCACCGCCAGCAGCAGATTGACCGCCTCCTGGGGCGTCGCTGTCCTGCTGAGGCGCGTGCACGCCGGGCCTTAGCGCGCCTGGCCCACGATCGTCCAGGAGGAGCAGGCTGATGAGCTCGTCCAGCGCCCCGCGCCGAGGGGCGTCGGCACCTACAGTGTCCATGTTGTCAGCTGCAGCGACTGGGGTTGCAGTGTTGTGAGTTGGCGACGTGGAGGACTCATCTGGGTCGCGTGCATTATCGCCGGCCGTTGCTGCCCCTGCTGCAGCTGCTGCTGCCGCGACGGCATTACCTGGTGCAGTGGTGGCAGGAGGCACGGCGCCCGTGAACACAGGGGGTTGTTCCAGCGCGGCGGAGAAGCCCCTGAACACGCCGCCTTCCGCTGCTGCTGCTGCAAACGAGAAGATGTCTGGGGGAGCTGGTATTGCCAAAGGCGCGCTTGAGGGGCTATTGGTGGGCAGGGGCCGGGTGCGTGCTGAGGAGCCGCAGGCCCGCTGCTGCTGCAATGGCCTCCTGCCGCTGCCTCCCGAACGCCCTGCTGAGTGGCGGCCTGTGCACATCAGCAACGTGTAACAAGGGCCATGAGTCTTGAGTTTGTTGGGTATCCACCGCTGCCTGTTACAGCAGCAGTATGTTGCCTTCAGGATACGTGGCTCGGGGAAGCGGTACGAACGACATGCAGGGAAGCACCACGAAACGATTTGCCACGTGGCGCAACACGGGGTCCTCCCCTTGTTGTGCGGCTGGTTTTGTTACTCTACATCTGATAACGCCTCATGCCTGGTTTCACCTTGGGCTGCGTGGCTGCTGCCGCTGGGAGCTGGCGTCCCCAGAGTAAAGCATGTAGGTCCCTGCTCCAGTCCGCATGCGTCGACAGCAGCTGCTGGCAAAGGAGCGAAGCCTTCCGGTCCAGTACCCAGCACAACTCCTTCTAATCTCACATGCATAGCCTTTGATGGGACGCGCAGAGCTTCTGCGGACGCATCAAAGGCGGGCACAGGTGGGTAGGCGGTCTGGGTGGTGGGTTAGTCACGGCGGAACGGGAGCTTGGTTACGATACCTGGCCAACAGCGCCCACACGCCTTGTGCACATGGAACAGCGGTATTGCACGGGCAACAGTTGTCGACACACTCACCGTAAAAGGCATTCGCATGGTCGTCTTTTGGGTTTGTCTCGGTCAAGTGCGGGCCCGAGGGCCTCCCTTCCATTATGTTAAGCCTCCGCGCCTAGCGCTTAGCAAAGTATTTGTTATAAGCTTCATACAACTGCATCTTGCGCTTACGGTACAGGTGGCGTGCGGCAGTGCCACTGCGCTTTTGCAGTTGGCATGCGCTCCCGCCCAGTCATGGCCATCGCGCAAAAGCTTCAGGAGAGACAGTCTAGCATAGCGTTCATACAAGCGAGCATAGGTTTACAATTTAAATTCAGTTTCAGAGTTTCAAGCCTTTGTTGCAAGAATGATGCTCAGCGCGAAGACCGTCTCCGCTGTGACCGCCAAGCGGTGAGGACCTGTACAAGCACTGTGCTGCATCACGTTATGCAACGGATGCGGCACAGCTGGTACGCTGACACCAATCGTTGCAACACCGATGGCTCTTCGCAGGGCCACGCGCGGTGCCCGGCCCGTGCCTGCCTCTCCCATCCTGAAGCGTGAGTATATACACTTGCACGAAGGGCAATGGCAGCTGCTGTCCGCCGGTGTTTCTGGTTTTGGACGGCCCTGGCCGCTTTGTGATTGCAGGGGTTGTGACGGTTCGTGCTGAGCCGGAGACCTCTTCTTCCGCTTCCACGACCTCCTCTTCCGGCACTACGGATGAGAGCGTGGCTAAGCTGCAGGCGTCCGCTGCCGAGGCGCTGGAGACGCTGAAGGTGGGAGGTCGAAGGAGGATCTTCGGTTGTTGACGTGTAGAAGCGCGAAGCTATCTGGCCTCAAGTTTGCATTCTTATCTGCCGGAGTGCACTCGGGTGTCACTTGCCCGAAATGTGGACTCCGAGGGTTGTTTGGACCTGACGACGCCAGGATGTTGCTGAGTCGCCCACTCCTTCCACCCTTAACACAGACCAAGTGGGACGCTACTGAGAACTCGGAGAAGCCCGCGGCGATCGCCATCATCGTTGGCGTGATTGTTGCCCAGGTGCGTGCATTGCTCTGAACGTGCCCTTGGGGCCAGGGCCAGGGTGTGTGTGCAAGGGTCCTTTTGCAACGTGACGCTGCTGACCAATAGCATACCTGGCTTATTGATGGATGGATGGGAGGCTGGCTCATAATCATTTGAATTTCGGCTAGTTGGCGCAGACTGACTGCAACGATGGCGCCCTGGCTCCACCACAGCTGCACACTGCCCAACTTTGACATGTGGGATGTGGCATACGGTACCCGTCCAAGTGGCCTCTTTGCGTGCACCGTCAGATCGCTGTGGGCGCTACCATCGATGCGGTGGACAAGATCCCCATCATCAACAAGGGCCTGCAGCTGATCGGTGTGGCGGTCACCACCCTGTTCTTCTACCGCTACTTCACTGACCCTGCTGAGCGGTAAGCGCTACGCGAAGGAACCTACCTGCTACGTAACCCGTGTCTGGACATGCAACGCTGTGCCAGCACCCCGCCTGTGGGCCCACACCGCAAACCTGAAGGGTTCCTGTGCACGTGGGACACTCGCTTCTGTCCCACAGGGACAGCGTCAAGAAGAGCGTTGACGCCTTCGTGAAGAGCGTCACTGGCGACAAGTAACTACCGGGCTGCAACAGAAGGGAGCCAATGGCCAGTTTGGCAGGTCATACGAGGAGCTCGGAGGTGCACATGAATGTCTTGGTTGGCTGTGAGACAACATGCAGCAGCGGCGGTGCACCTGAACGACGAACGTGCGGGGCTAACACTATTACCTATCCGGCATATGCCTTATTTTCGGCAAAATGTATCATGATGTGAGACATGCGAGCCACAGTTTTGCTGTTACCTTGTACCACTGCCGTATTTGTCCACGTGTGCAGCGGCATTTCCTGCCGCGGGCGTAGCCTGGTTTTGTCCCGGGATGTAGAATTCTTTTACCAGCCGTTCGTTCGGCGTGCACATGCGCGGCACATTCTGAGCCATGTATCCCTCCTTGTAACACGGGAGAATCTGTCCAAGCGCAGCGGTGTCCATACATCGTCGTCTCTGCTTCCAGGGGCCAGCTGTGTGCGGGACATGCAAGGGTCAGCCTAGGGTAGCCACATGGGGTAGCCAGGGGTTGGGCACGTACATCCACTTGCTGCAGCTCTGGCAGCCTGCAACATGCACCACGTGTACAACAGCAACAACGACTCTGTGCCATAAGCACCCTTCCAGGCAATATCTGCGTGCGCAAACGCTGCAAGGGATCCGCAGGTGCGCCGTGCAGCTCAGCCGCCAGTCCGCAGGCAGGCACCTGGCAGGCACTCCCATGTGGCGTCAAAGACCAGAAGGCACCTTTTGCAAGAGGGTCTTCTGCCTTAACCCGTTCGCGGCTGAACACGTGCCAGACGGGGAAACGGTGATCTATGGAGGGACAAGGCCGCCTTGGCTGTTGCACCAAGCCTGGCCGCAACTGCGTACAGGTCGTAACCACTTTTTTTTTTCTGTGGAAAGGTTTTTCTGTGGAAAGGCCTAGATGACCCAGCGGTCAAGCTCCAGGTGATGTTTATGCGTACCACGTGTGGCGCGAAGCTTCCCCCACACCGCCTGTTGTTCGCAGAGCTTGCCCAGCTGCCCTTGCATTTTTTTTCTGTGGAAATGCTGCTGTGCCCTCAACGCGGCAAGACGACTAGCCATGGAGCTCCGCTGTTACATCACAACCGCAATACGTGGCTTTGTATTTTCGTTATGAATGCTGGATATTCACGAA
>VFQN01004137.1_pt1 | contig 19549 bp, 18 predicted proteins | sample 3512371 | NCBI WGS metagenome assembly VFQN01 (sample SAMN10412370, study PRJNA504923) | tailings metagenome | isolation source: Replicate 2 from Balatoc abandoned mine | place: Philippines: Itogon, Benguet | collected 2017-08-28 | reverse complement strand
ACCGCCGCTACTACCAGCCCGACAACGCCACGCTGATCGTCTCCGGCAGCTTCGACACCCAGCGCGTGCTGCGCCGCGTGGCGGCCACGTTCGGCGCCGTGCCGCGACCGAAACGCACGCTGGCCCCGCACTACACGCTCGACCCGGCGCAGGACGGCGAGCGCAGCGTCACGCTGCGCCGCGTCGGCGGTGCGCCGCTGGTCTTTGCCGGCTACCACATGCCGGCGGCGGCCCATCCCGATTCGGCCGCCGCCGACTTGCTGGCGCTGATCCTCGGCGACTCGCCCTCGGGCCGCCTGCACAAGCAGCTGACCGAGAAGCAACTCGCTGCGGCCACCTTCGGCGAGTCGTTCGGGCTGGCCGAGCCGTCGCTGCTGCTGCTCGGGGCGCAGCTGCCGCCGGGCGCCGACCCGACCGCGGCGCGCGCGGCGATGCTCGCGGCGATCGAATCGTTCACGACCGAGCCGGTGACCGAAGCGGAGCTGGAGCGTGCCCGCGCCAAGTGGCTGAAGACCTGGGAGCAGACCTTCGCCAACCCCGAGGCGGTCGGCATGGTGCTGTCGGAGTCGGTGGCGCAGGGCGACTGGCGCTTGTTCTTCCTCGCGCGCGACCGCGTCCGCGACGCGAAGCTCGCCGACGTGCAGCGCGTGGCCACGCAGCGCCTGCTGGCCGACAACCGGACCGTGGCCACTTACGTGCCGACCGACAAGCCGGTGCGTGCGCCCGCGCCGCAGCGTGTCGACGTCGCCGAGGTCATGAAGGGGTTCCAGCCGGCCGCGGCCGCCACGCGTGTGGAGGCCTTCGCGGCGACGCCGGCCAACATCGACGCGCGCACGCAGCGCTTCGAGGTCGGCGGGCTGCGCGCAGCGGTGCTGCCCAAGGGCACGCGCGGCCAGGCGGTGCGCGCGGTGCTGACGCTGCGCTTCGGCGACGAGACTTCGCTGGCCGGCCTGGGCGAGGTGCCCGACTTCACCGCCGCGCTGCTCGACAAGGGCACCGCGACGCTCACCCGCGAGCAGGTGCAGGACCGGCTCGACCAGCTCAAGACCGAGATGGCCTTCCGTGCCTCGCCGGGGCGCGTCGACGTGTCGATCTCGTCGCGCCGCGAACACCTGGCGGCGGCGATCGCGCTGGCGGGGGATCTGCTGCGCCGGCCCGCCTTTCCGGCGGAGGCCTTCGACGAGGTCCGCCGCCAGGCGCTCACGGCGATCGAATCCCAGCGCAAGGAGCCCGATGCGCTGGCCGAGAACGCGCTCGGTCGCATCGGCAACCCCTATCCGCGCGGCGACGTGCGCCATGTGCGCAGCTTCGACGAGATGGTGGAGGACGTGAATGCCGTCTCCCTGGACAAGATCCGCGACTTCCACCGCCGCTTCTACGGTGCGGCGCGCGGCGAGTTCGCCGCGGCGGGCGATCTCGACGTCGCGCAGGTCCGCAATGCGCTGCAGCAGGCCTTCGGCGACTGGACCACGGGCGCGCCCTACACCCGCGTGCCGCAACCCTTCGTCGCCCCGGCGCCGCAGCGGCTGGTGATCGCCACGCCCGACAAGCAGAACGCCACGCTGATGGCCAAGCTGCCGATGCCGCTGTCCGACCAGGACGCCGACTATCCGGCGCTGAGCATGGCGAACTACCTGCTTGGCCTGGGCGGCAGCTCGCGCCTGTGGAAGCGCATCCGCGAGACCGAGGGGCTGTCGTACGACGTGCGCAGCATGGTCGGCTGGAGTTCGCGTGAACCGCATTCGGTGTGGACGGCCAGCGCCATCTTCGCCCCGCAGAACGCCGCGCGCGTCGAGCAGGCCTTCCGCGAGGAGGTGGCGCGCGCCCTGCGCGACGGCTTCACCGCGCAGGAACTGGCCGAAGGCCAGCGCGGCCTGCTGAACTTCCGGCGCCTGTCGCGAGCGCAGGACGGCAGCATCGCCGCCACGCTGGCGAACAACCTCGACCTGGGCCGCACCTACGCCTACTCGCAGACAGTGGACGAAGCGATCGGCCGGCTGACGCTGGCGCAGGTGAACGCGGCGCTACGCAAGTACCTGCGCCCGGACGACTTCGCGCTCGTGCTGGCCGGCGACTTCAAGCAGCCTTGAACGGGTTTCGTTCGTTCAGTTCGTCGAGGTAGGCGCCGACGCCTTCGCCCTCGCGTTCGAGGAAGTCGGCGATGGCGCGGGCGAACTGCGGATGCGCGAGCCAGTGGGCCGAGTGCGTGGGCACCGGCAACAGGCCGCGCGCCATCTTGTGCTCGCCCTGCGCGCCACCCTCGAAACGGCGGTAGCCGTTCGCGATGCACCACTGCAGCGGCTGGTAATAGCAGGCCTCGAAGTGCAGGCAGGGCACGTGCTCGATGGCGCCCCAGTAGCGGCCGAAGGCCACGCGGCGGTCCGGGTCGATGGCGACGAGCGAACAGGCGATGCGCTCGCCGCCGCGCCTGGCGACGAACATCACCCAGTGCGCCGGCATCGTCGAGGCCATGCGTTCGAAGAAGTCGCGCGTGAGGTAGGGCGTCGAGTGGTGGGCGCGGTAGGTCAGGGTGTAGCAGCGGTAGAAGAAGTCCCAGGCCTCGTGGTCGATGGCTTCGCCGGCCAGCGTTTCGAAGCTCACGCCGGCCTCGGCGACGCGGCGGCGCTCCTGCTGGATCTTCTTGCGCTTCTCGCGCTGCAGGCTGGCCAGGAAGGTGGCGAAGTCGAGGAAGGGCGCCGGCTCGGGGTTCTGCCAATGGAACTGCACGTTGGATCGCAGAATCCAGCCTTCGGCCTGCGCCGCCTCGCGGTCGGCATCGGAGAGGAACAGCAGATGTGCCGACGACAGCTTCTGCTGGCGGGCGAACTGGCGAATGGCACGCAGCAGCAACCGGCGCTCGTGCGCACCGCGCGCCAGCAGCCGCACGCCGGGCACGGGCGTGAACGGCACGGCGCCGAGCAGTTTCGGGTAGTAGGCCAGGCCGTGACGCTGGTAGGCGTCGGCCCAGGCCCAGTCGAAGACGTACTCGCCGTAGGAGTGCGTCTTGAGGTAGAGCGGGCAGGCCGCAACGAGCGCGTCGCCGTGATGCACCGTGAGGAAGCAGGGCTGCCAGCCGGTGGAGGCTGTCGCGCTGCCGGAGGCGGTGAGGGCGAGCAGGTAGGCATGGCGCAGGAACGGCGTGGCCGCGCAGTCGGCCTCGAGCAGCGCGTCCCATGCGTGGGCATCGATCGAGGCAGGGTCGTCGTGGACCCGGATGACATAATCGATCGAGCCTTCTTCGAGGCGATCGCCGACAGCCTCCAACCCGTTCTCGCCTCGAACCATGTCAGCCCAGCCGCCCGTCCAGGTCGCCCTCGCGCAGATCAACGTGACGGTCGGCGACATCGCCGGCAACGCGCAGCGCATCGTCGAGCACGCGCGTCGTGCGCATGCGCAAGGGGCTCGGCTGGTGCTGTTCCCCGAACTGAGCCTGTGCGGGTATCCGCCCGAAGACCTGCTGTTGCGTCCGGCCTTCATGCGCGCCTGTGCCGATGCGCTGGCCGGCTGCGCGCAGGCGCTGGCGGACCTCGACGGCTTGCACGTGGTGGTGGGGCATCCGCATCAGTTCGGTGATCGAGGGGATGTTAGGTCGAAGTCGGTGGCCGTGCAGCAGCGCCACAACGCGGCCTCGGTGCTGGCAGGGGGACGCATCGTCGCCACCTATTGCAAGCGCGAGCTGCCGAACTACCAGGTCTTCGACGAGCGCCGCTATTTCGCCTCGGGCCGCGACGCGGCGCAGGGGCCGGTGGTGTTCGACGTGGCCGGCACGCGCTTCGGGCTGCTGATCTGCGAAGACGCCTGGTTCGAGGAGCCGGCCGCCGCGGCGAAGGCCGCCGGCGCGCAGGTTCTGTGTGTGCTCAACGCGTCGCCGTTCCATCTCGGCAAGCACGCCGAGCGCGAAGCGCGCATGGCCGAGCGTGCGCACAGCGTCGGCTTGCCCTTGCTCTACTCGCACCTCACCGGTGCGCAGGACGAGGTGGTGTTCGACGGATCGTCGTTCGCGGTCGATGCGCAGGGAACGGTGGTGGCGCGCGCACCGATGTTCGAGGAGGCGCTGACGCTGGTGCAGGTGGACGGGCCGCGCGTGAGCGGCCCCGTCGCCGAGGTGCCGGCCCTCGAGGCGCAGGCCTGGGCGGCGCTGGTCACCGGCGTGCGCGACTACCTCGGCAAGAACGGCTTCCCCGGTGCCATCATCGGTCTGTCCGGCGGCATCGATTCGGCGCTGGTGCTGGCCATCGCCGTCGATGCGCTCGGCCCCGACAAGGTTCGTGCGGTCATGATGCCCTCGCCGTACACGGCCGACATCTCCTGGATCGACGCGCGCGACATGGCCGAGCGGCTCGGCGTGCGCTACGACGAGATTTCCATCGTGCCGATGTTCGACGCCTTCCGCACCAGCCTGGCGCACGAGTTCGCCGGCCTGCCGGAAGACGCGACCGAAGAGAACATCCAGGCGCGCATCCGCGGCACGCTGCTGATGGCGCTGTCGAACAAGTTCGGCTCGATCGTGCTGACCACCGGCAACAAGAGCGAGATGGCCACCGGTTACTGCACGCTCTACGGTGACATGGCCGGCGGTTTCGCGGTCATCAAGGACGTGGCCAAGACGCTGGTCTACCGCCTGGCGAACTGGAAGAACGCGCAGGGAGCCGAGGTGATTCCGCAGCGCATCATCACGCGCCCGCCTTCGGCCGAACTGCGGCCCGACCAGAAGGACCAGGACAGCCTGCCGGCCTACGAGGTGCTCGATGCCATCCTCGAGCGCTACATGGAGGACGACCAGTCGATCGAGCAGATCGTCGCCGCGGGCTTCGAGCCGGCCGACGTCGAGCGGGTGACGCGGCTCATCAAGATCAACGAGTACAAGCGCCGCCAGGCGCCGGTGGGCATCCGAATCACCCACCGCGCCTTCGGGCGCGACTGGCGCTACCCCATCACCTCGAAGTTCCGCGCTTAAACTAGGCGCAGTCCCATCGTCCCGGAGCAGGCCATGAAGCAGATCACCGCCATCGTCAAACCGTTCAAGCTCGAGGAAGTGCGCGAGAGCCTGGCCGAAGTGGGCGTGACCGGCCTGACCGTCACCGAGGTGAAGGGCTTCGGCCGCCAGAAGGGCCACACCGAGCTCTACCGCGGTGCGGAGTACGTGGTCGACTTCCTGCCGAAGGTGAAGGTCGAGGTGGTGGTCAAGGATGCCGACGTCGAGCGCTGCATCGAGGCCATCGTCAAGGCGGCCAAGACCGGCAAGATCGGCGACGGCAAGATCTTCGTCACGGCGATCGAGCAGGTGGTGCGCATCCGCACCGGCGAGACGAACGAAGACGCGGTCTGAGGCAGCCGCTTGCTCAGATCCGGCCGTAATCGTCGGGCGCCGTCGCCCGCGGTGCGAGCCGGCCGATGACTTCGAGCAGCGTCTCGGCGTCGCTGGCCACTTCCAGCAACGCGTGCTGTTGCGGGGCAACGAAGCCGCCGGTCACGGTCTGACCGAGGAAGCCGAGCAAGGCGTCGTAGTAGCCCTCGACGTTGAGCAGGCCGACCGGCTTGTCGTGGTAGCCCAGCTGGCGCCAGGTCCACACCTCGAACAGTTCCTCGAAGGTTCCGATGCCGCCGGGCAGGGCGATGAAGGCGTCGCTGCGCTCGGCCATGAGCCGTTTGCGCTGGTGCATGGTGTCGACGACGTGCAGTTCGGTCAGCCCCGCATGGCCGACCTCACGATCCATCAAGGTGCGCGGGATCACGCCGACCACCCGGCCGCCGGCCGCCAGCGCGGCGTCGGCCACCCGGCCCATCAAGCCTGCGCGGCCGCCGCCGTAGACCAGCTGCCAGCCGCGCCGCGCGATGGCGCCGCCGACCGCCGTGGCAGCCCGTGCGTGGGCCGGCGATGCGCCATCGCGCGATCCGCAATAGACGCAGACGGACAGCGGGGCGCTCACGCAGTCGCTCCGAACCGCTGCCACAGCGCGGCCAGCCAGATGGCGGCGCACAGCAGCAGCGAGAGCATCACCGCGGCGCTGGCGATGTCCTTGGCGCGCTTGGACAGGTCGTGCAGCTCGAAGGAGATGCGGTCGATGGCGGCCTCGATCGCCGAGTTCAGCAATTCCACGATCAGCACCAGGATCACCGAGCCGGCCAGCAAGGCGACCTCGACCCAGCCGCGGCCCAGCCAGAAGGCGGCCGGCAGCATGAAGGCGGCGAGCCAGAACTCCTGGCGGAAGGCGCTCTCGCCCCGGTAGGCGGCCTGGATGCCGGCCGCGGAATAGCCCGTGGCGCGAACGATGCGCTCGATCCCGGTGCGGCCCTTGTGCGGATTGGTCATGGGCCCGGATTCTGCCTGTCTGGTCGAGCCGGCCTCAGCGCTTGCGCACGTTCTTCCACTCGATCAGCCGGGTGCCGCACAGCGCGTCGTGAAGGAACTGGCGAGTGGGGTGCAGCAGGCTCAGCAGGGCATAGGTCAGTACGCCGGCGACGAGGATCACCGAGACGGCCAGGCCACCGCGGATGCCCGCCAGGTGGGCGGCGGCGAGCCCGGGCAGGAACCAGAGCCAGGCCAGGAGATAGCGGCAGGCCGCGCGCAGTGGCGAGACCGGCTGGCCACTCGAGGTGACCAGGCGGATGTTCCAGGTCTGCATCGGCAGCGTCTGGCCGGTGCGCGACCAGAACCAGGCGAAGTAGACGCCCAGCACCAGAAACTGGACGACCTGCATGCCGGTCTGCCCCGTCATCGCATGCCGCTGGCCCAGGGCGACCGAGTACACCATGCCGGTGCCCCAGACCACGCCGAACAGGAGCACGCCCTCGTACAGAAAGCAGGACATTCGCCGAACGAGGCTCGGCGTACGCCACTCGACGGTGGCGCCGGCATCGACGACCTCGCTCACCTGGAGCGACTCTGGGGTTGCTGCGGAGCCTGCGGCGACGCGGCCGCGCCTTGGGCGCCGCGCTGCGGCAGCAGCGTCTGCTTGTCGACGAAGCCCGGCGTCGCGGCGATCTTCGGCAGGCCGGGTTGCTGGTGCACCGGCGGGGTCGGCCGCTTGGAGATCAGCGAGGTGGTGGCGCCCGGCGCAGCTTGCACGACGGTGGGCGCGACCGGCCGCGGTGCCGCCGCGAAGCTGGGGTTGGGCACGATGTTCGACTTCGCCTGGACGCCGTCTCGCGAGGACTGTGCCGCGCGCCGGGCAGCGTCGCCGTTGCGGGTCGCTGGCGCGGGCGCCGGCGCGGCACGAGCCGCCAGCTTGCGGCGCTGCTCGGGCGTGAGTTCCTGATAGGCCTGCCAGCGGGCCTGGCGTTCCTCCGGCGTGATCTGGCGCGCCGACTGGAAGTTCAGCCGCGCCTGGCCGCGCTCGGCCGGCGACATCTTCGCCCACGCCGTCATCCGCTCCGAGATGCGCTGCTGTTCCGCGGGCGGCATGCCGGGGTATCGGTTGGCGATTTCCAGCCACTTCTGCTTGCGGGCCGCATCGATGCCCGACCAGTCGCGCTCGAGCGGCTTGAGCGCCGCGCGCTGGCTGGCCGAGAGCTCCTGCCAGCGGGGACCGCTCTCGGCGGAGGCGGCCACCGTGCTTCGGCCGCCTGTCTGGGCCTGCGCCAGGGTGGGCTGCAGCGCCGCGATGCCCAGGGTCAGCAAGGCCGCCGCCAGAGCGCGGAGCGTCGAAGGGGCGGTCCGTGAACGGTGCGGGGTCATCGGCACCCCGTCAGTCGCGTGGGGACTTGAGGAACTCGACGAAACCGGCGTCGTTGTACGCCGCCGGCGGGAGGTCGTCGGCCAGGAGCTCCGCGTCGATCTCTGCGGCCGTCTCGATCTGCGCTTCGGAGTGCATGTACTGGATCAGGAACAGGCCGCCTGCCAGCACCAGCAGGGGCAGGACCGAGCCCAACTTGATCCACCAGCCCCCACCGCCCAGCACGGCGGCACCCGATGCCCCCACCGCGACGGCGGGCCGGCTCTCGGCGGCACGCAAGGCGCGGGCACGCTCCAGCGCCTTCTCGCGCGCAAAGCGCAGGCGCTCGGCGATGTCGGCGTCCATCGCCTCCACGCCCTCGCTCAGCCGCGCCGCCAGGCGCAGGCCGATCCGGGCCTCCAGGGCGTCGCGTGCGGCGGATTGGACGGACAAGTTCGAGTTCTTCACGGTGCGATTCCCTTTGCCTGCAGGGCCTTGGCCAAGGCATGCACGGCTCTGGAGCAGTGTGTCTTGACCGATCCCTCCGAACAGCCCATCACCTGAGCGGTTTCGGCGACATCGAGTTCCTCCCAGTAACGCAGCAGAAAGGCCTCGCGTTGACGGCCGGGCAGCTGCTGGATGTGTTCGTCGATCACGAGCAGGATCTGGGCCCGCGAAACCGAGTCGGCCGCACTTTCCGTGCCCGAATGGGCTCCGTCGAGCGACTCCAGCGCCTCCAGGATGTTGAAGTCTCCATCATCGTCCGTGGTCTCGAAATCCGAGAAGTTCCGCACATGGGCATTGCGCACCTTCTGCCGGCGAAACCAGTCCATGGTCGCGTTCGACACGATGCGCTGGAACAGCAGGGGCAGCTCGGCGGCCGGCCGGTCGGCGTACTTCTCGGCCAGACGGATCATCGAATCCTGGACGATGTCGAGAGCGGCGTCGTCGTCCCGGACGGCATAGGCCACGCGCTTGAAGGCGCGCCTGTCTGCGCTCTTGAGGAAGTCGGCGAGTTCTTTGTCGGAGGCCAAGGGCGGTGTGCCTCGCAGGGGACGGTAGCCCGTGGAGTCGCGCGGGATTATGTCATCGCCCCCTTTCGAATCCGGCTCGGGCACGGTCGAGGTGCAAACAGATGTCATAATGCTGCTTTGCACAACAGCTGGGTCATGAGCTGGACGTCCGACCCGGACGCCTCGTATTCCTGACCGCGCAGGCACCACACCCGTCTCACGAGGATGCGGAGAGGTGCACCGATGGTTTTTCGTCAGAGAAATTCACTGAGGTTCTACATGGACATGTCTGCCGCGGAAGTCAAGCGTGCCGCTTCGGCACAACCGCAAACTCCCCCCCACGCCGATCCGAACGGATCGGAAATCCTGGTCCGCTGCCTGCAGGCCGAAGGCGTCAAGTTCCTCTGGGGCTACCCCGGCGGAGCGGTGCTGTACATCTACGACGCCCTGTACAAGCAGCAAACCATCGAGCACGTGCTGGTGCGCCACGAGCAGGCGGCCATCCACGCGGCCGACGGCTACGCCCGCGCCACCGGCGAGGTGGGCGTCGCGCTCGTCACTTCGGGCCCGGGCGTCACCAATGCCGTGACCGGCATCGCGACGGCCTACATGGACTCGATCCCGATGGTGATCATCACCGGGCAGGTGCCGACGCCGGCGATCGGGCTGGATGCCTTCCAGGAGTGCGACACCGTCGGCATCACGCGCCCGATCGTCAAGCACAACTTCCTGGTCAAGGACGTGCGCGACCTGGCCACCACGATCAAGAAGGCCTTCCACATCGCCCGCACCGGCCGGCCCGGCCCGGTGGTGGTCGACATCCCGAAGGACGTCTCGCTCAAGACCACGCCGTTCCATTACCCGGCTTCGGTCGAGATGCGCTCCTACAACCCGGTGCGCAAGGGCCACGGGGGGCAGATCCGCAAGGCCGTGCAACTGCTGCTGGCGGCCAAGCGCCCGTACATCTACACCGGCGGCGGCGTGATCCTCGGCAACGCCTCGGCGGAGCTGCGCGAGCTGGTCGACCTGCTCGGCTACCCCTGCACCAACACGCTGATGGGCCTGGGCGCGATCGCCGCGAGCGACCCGAAGTTCCTCGGCATGCTGGGCATGCACGGCACCTACGAAGCCAACATGACGATGCAGAACTGCGACGTCCTGCTGGCCGTGGGCGCGCGCTTCGACGACCGCGTGATCGGCAACCCGAAGCACTTCGCCTCGGTCGAGCGCAAGATCATCCACGTCGACATCGACCCGTCGTCGATCAGCAAGCGGGTGAAGGTCGACATCCCGATCGTCGGCGACGTCAAGGACGTTCTGCAGGAACTGATCGCGCAGATCAAGGAAGCGCAGGCCAAGCCCGACGTGCAGTCGCTGTCGGCCTGGTGGGGCCAGATCAACGAGTGGCGCAAGCGCGAGTGCCTGAAGTACAAGAACAGCGACGAGGTCATCAAGCCGCAGTACGTGGTCGACAAGCTGTGGGAGCTGACCCGCGGCACCGACTGCTACGTCACCTCCGACGTCGGCCAGCACCAGATGTGGGCGGCGCAGTACTACCGCTTCGACGAGCCGCGGCGCTGGATCAACTCCGGCGGCCTGGGCACGATGGGCGTGGGCCTGCCCTACGCGATGGGCATCAAGCTAGCCAAGCCGGATGCCGACGTGTTCTGCATCACCGGCGAGGGCTCGATCCAGATGTGCATCCAGGAGCTGTCGACCTGCTCGCAGTACAAGACGCCGGTCAAGATCATCTCGCTGAACAACCGCTACCTGGGCATGGTGCGCCAGTGGCAGGAACTGGACTACCAGGGCCGCTACTCGCACAGCTACATGGATGCGCTGCCCGACTTCGTCAAGCTCGCCGAGGCCTACGGCCATGTGGGCCTGAAGATCGAGAAGCCGAGCGACGTCGAGCCGGCGCTGCGCGAGGCGATCCGACTGAAGGACCGCACCGTGTTCCTCGACGTGCGCACCGACCCGACCGAGAACGTCTGGCCGATGGTCAAGGCGGGCAAGGGCATCACGGAGATGCTGCTGGGCTCCGAGGACCTGTGACGCGCAAGACGCCGGCGAGGGCGCGCGCCTGACCGGGCGCGCGGCAGGAGCCGGCGGGACGCGCCGAACCCCTCGGAACGATTCTTCCTGTCAATGAAGGGCGTGGCCAAGGGCCGCCGGTTACCGCCGTCGGTCTGAAGAGCGCGCTGAATCCACCATGAAACACATCATCGCTTTGCTGCTCGAGAACGAGCCCGGCGCGCTCTCGCGCGTGGTCGCCCTGTTCTCGGCCCGTGGCTACAACATCGAGAGCCTGACGGTCGCGCCGACGGAAGACCCGTCGCTGTCGCGCATGACCATCGTCACCACCGGCTCCGACGAGGTGATCGAGCAGATCACCAAGCACCTCAACCGCCTGATCGAGGTCGTCAAGGTCGTCGACCTCACCGAAGGCGCCTACACCGAGCGCGAACTCATGCTCATCAAGGTGCGCGCCGTCGGCAAGGAGCGTGAGGAGATGAAGCGCATGGCCGACATCTTCCGCGGCCGCATCATCGACGTGACCGAGAAGAGCTACACCATCGAACTCACCGGCGACGCGAGCAAGCTCGATGCCTTCATCGAGGCCATCGACCGCGCCGCCATCCTGGAAACCGTGCGCACCGGCACCAGCGGGATCGGTCGCGGCGAGCGGATCCTCCGCATCTGAATCCCGCCTCATTTGAACGAACGAAGGAGAACCCCATGAAGGTCTACTACGACAAGGACGCCGACCTGAGCCTGATCAAGGGCAAGAACGTCACCATCATCGGCTACGGCTCGCAGGGCCATGCGCACGCCCAGAACCTGAACGACAGCGGCGTGAAGGTCACCGTCGGCCTGCGCAAGGGCGGCGCCTCGTGGGCGAAGGTCGAGAAGGCCGGTCTGAAGGTGGCGGAAGTCGCCGAGGCCGTGAAGACCGCCGACGTGGTCATGATCCTGCTGCCCGACGAGCAGATCGCCACCGTCTACAAGAACGACGTCGAGCCGAACATCAAGAAGGGCGCTTCGCTGGCCTTCGCGCACGGCTTCAACGTGCACTACGGTCAGGTCGTGCCGCGCGACGACCTCGACGTGTGGATGGTTGCCCCGAAGGCGCCGGGCCACACCGTGCGCTCGACCTACACCCAGGGCGGCGGCGTGCCCCACCTGGTGGCCGTGCATGCCGACAAGAGCGGCAAGGCCCGTGATCTCGCGCTGAGCTACGCCGTGGCCAATGGCGGCGGCAAGGCCGGCATCATCGAGACCAACTTCCGCGAAGAGACCGAGACCGACCTGTTCGGCGAGCAGGCCGTGCTGTGCGGCGGTACCGTCGAGCTGATCAAGGCGGGCTACGAGACGCTGATCGAGGCCGGTTACGCCCCCGAGATGGCCTACTTCGAGTGCCTGCACGAGCTCAAGCTGATCGTCGACCTCATCTACGAGGGCGGCATCGCCAACATGAACTACTCGATCTCCAACAACGCCGAGTACGGCGAGTACGTGACGGGCCCGCGCATCGTCACCGAGGAGACCAAGAAGGTCATGAAGCAGGTGCTCAAGGACATCCAGACCGGCGAGTACGCCAAGAGCTTCATCCTCGAGAACCGCGCCGGCGCGCCGACGCTGCAGTCGCGCCGCCGCCTCAACGCCGAGCACTCGATCGAGATCGTCGGCGAGAAGCTGCGCGCGATGATGCCGTGGATCAAGAAGAACCGCCTGGTCGACCAGACGCGCAACTGATCCGGCGCATTTCCTGCGAAGGCCGCGCGGGCTCCCGCGCGGCCTTTTCGCTGGGGCCTGCGGTATCCTCGCGGCCATGAACGACGCACCCGATCTGGCCGACGACGTGGAGCCCGCGCCGCGTCCGCGCCGCAAGGGCATCTACATCCTGCCGAACCTGTTCACGCTGGCGGCGCTGTTCGGCGGCTTCTACGCCATCGTGATGGCGATGAACCAGCGCTTCGAGAACGCCGCCATCGGCATCTTCTGCGCGATGGTGCTCGACAGCCTCGACGGCCGCGTGGCGCGCATGACCAACACGCAGAGCGCCTTCGGCGAGCAGATGGACAGCCTGTCCGACATGGTCTCGTTCGGCGCGGCGCCGGCCCTGATCGTCTACGAATGGGCGCTCAAGGGCATGGGCAAGCTGGGCTGGATCGCGGCCTTCGTGTACTGCGCCGCAGCGGCCTTGCGGCTGGCGCGCTTCAACGTCAACACCGGTGTGGTCGACAAGCGTTTCTTCCAGGGCCTGCCGAGCCCGGCCGCAGCCGCGCTGGTGATCGGTTTCATCTGGCTGATGGACGACAGCGGCTACAAGGGCTTCCGCGAGGGGCCCTGGCTGGGCTGGACGGCGATGGGCTTCACGCTCTTCGCTGGCCTCACCATGGTGACCAACGTGCCCTTCTACAGCTTCAAGGACGTCAGCTTCAAGCGCTCGGTGCCGTTCATCGTCATCGTGGCGATCGCGCTGGCCTTCGCGCTGGTGGCCTACCACCCGCCCACCGTGCTGTTCGCGTTGTTCGTCGTCTATGGCTTGTCGGGCTACGCGATGTATGCGTACCGCAAGGCCAAGGGCAAGCCCGTCAGCGTGATCGCGACCTCGACCGACGAGCCCGACGAGCAGGGCCTGCACCGTTGAATTCAGCGTGCTAGACTGCGCGCCATGACGTTCCCGACCGCGATCACGCTAGCGCTTCTCCTAGGAGTTCCACGGGCTCGCTGATCGCTCACGTCTGTTCGTCTTTCGATCTCACGGCCCGTTTGCATCCCGCAGCGGGCCGTTTGTTTTTTCCAGGAGCACCACCATGGCCGACAAGCTCATCATCTTCGACACCACCTTGCGCGATGGCGAGCAATCGCCCGGCGCCTCGATGACCAAGGACGAGAAGCTGCGCATCGCGCGGCAGCTCGAGCGACTGCGGGTGGACGTGATCGAGGCCGGCTTCGCGGCCTCGTCCAACGGCGACTTCGAAGCCGTCAAGGCGATCGCCGACCACATCAAGGAGTCGACGGTGTGCTCGCTGGCGCGCGCCAACGACCGCGACATCTCGCGCGCCGCCGAGGCGCTGGCGGGCGCGGCGCGATCGCGCATCCACACCTTCATCGCCACCAGTGCGCTGCACATGGAGAAGAAGCTGCGCATGACGCCCGACCAGGTGTTCGAGCAGGCGAAGCTGGCGGTGCGCTTCGCGCGCAACCTGTGCGACGACATCGAGTTCAGCCCCGAGGACGGCTATCGGTCCGACCCCGACTTCCTCTGCCGCGTGCTGGAGGCGGCCATCGCCGAGGGCGCGACGACCATCAACATCCCCGACACCGTCGGCTACGCGGTGCCGGAGCTGTACGGCAGCTTCATCCGCCAGCTGCGCGAGCGCGTGCCCAACTCCGACAAGGCGATCTGGTCGGTGCACTGCCACAACGACCTGGGCATGGCCGTGGCGAACTCGCTGGCGGGCGTGAAGCTCGGCGGCGCACGCCAGGTGGAGTGCACCATCAACGGCCTGGGCGAGCGCGCCGGCAACTGCTCGCTGGAAGAGGTGGTGATGGCAGTGAAGACGCGCCGCGACTACTTCGGCCTCGAGGTCGGCGTCGACACCTCGCAGATCGTGCCGGCCTCGCGCCTGGTGGCGCAGACCACCGGCTTCGTGGTGCAACCGAACAAGGCGGTGGTCGGCGCCAACGCCTTCGCGCACGCCTCGGGCATCCACCAGGACGGCGTGCTCAAGGCACGCGACACCTACGAGATCATGCGCGCCGAGGACGTCGGCTGGGCGGCCAACAAGATCGTGCTGGGCAAGCTGTCGGGCCGCAACGCCTTCAAGCAGCGCCTGCAGGAACTGGGCATCGAGATGGCCTCGGAGGCCGAGATCAACGCGGCGTTCGCGAAGTTCAAGGAACTGGCCGACCGCAAGAGCGACATCTTCGACGAGGACATCGTCGCGCTGGTGATGGACGAGTCGGTGACCGCGGAGAACGAGCACTACCGTCTTCTCTCGCTCTCGCAGCGATCGGAAACCGGCGAGAGGCCGCACGCGCGGGTGGCGTTCTCGGCGGGCAGCGAGGAACTGCACGCGGAGAGCGACGGCAACGGCCCGGTCGACGCCAGCCTGAAGGCCATCGAGTCGAAGCTGCAGACTGGGGCGGAGATGCTGCTCTATTCGGTCAATGCGATCACCTCGGGCAGCACAGAATCGCAGGGCGAGGTGACGGTTCGGCTGCAGCACGGCGGGCGTGTGGTCAACGGCGTGGGCGCCGATCCGGACATCGTCGTGGCGTCGGCCAAGGCTTACCTGTCGGCGTTGAACAAGCTGCACAGCAAGACGGAGCGCGTGGCCGCACAGGGCTGACCTGCCAATTCGGTCACATTCCTGACAGTCCGAGGACTGACTTGAGGAAAAACGCGTAAGGTCCTGATCTTGCGCGTTTTTTTTCCTTCAAATAGACTCGCGTCCAAGTCGAGTCGAAAGGGCCGTCGTGGGATTGATCAACAAGGTTGTCACAACCGTGGCCGCGGCCCTGGTGGCAGCGATCGCCCTGACCATGGCGCCGCCGGTCGAGGCGGCGCAGAAGCAGGTGCGCAAGAAGGCCGCCACGGCGCAGAAGGTGACCAAGGCCGCGCCCAAGCAACGCCGCGCCAAGCGCGTCGTGCGTGCGGTTCCGGAGCGGCCGTCCTACGGCCAGCTGGCCGGGCTGCGCAACACCGACGACGAACTCGACCTCAAGTCCAGCGTGGCCCTGGTGATGGACCAGGACACCAACGAGGTGCTGCTGTCGAAGAACCCGGACGCGGTGCTGCCGATCGCCTCGATCACCAAGCTGATGACCGCGCTGGTGGTCGCCGAGGCCAAGCTGCCGCTGGACGAGACGCTGACGATCACCCAGGAAGACGTGGACACCGAGAAGGGCAGCAGCTCGCGCCTGCGCGTGGGCACCCAGCTCAGCCGCGAGGAGATGCTCCATCTCGCGCTCATGTCGTCGGAGAATCGCGCCGCCCACGCGCTGGGCCGCCACTATCCGGGCGGGCTCAGTGCCTTCGTCGAAGCCATGAACGCGAAAGCCGCCTTGCTCGGCATGAGCGACACGCACTACGTCGAGCCGACCGGCCTGTCGAGCAAGAACCAGTCGAGCGCCAAGGACCTTGCCACCCTGGTGAAGGCGGCGCACGAGCACCAGATCATCCGCGAACTGTCCACCTCGCCCGAGTACAGCGTGGCGGTGGGCAAGCGCGCGATGCAGTTCCGCACGACCAACGCGCTGGTGCGCAACCCCACCTGGGAAATCGGCCTGCAGAAGACCGGCTACATCGCCGAGGCGGGGCGTTGCCTGGTCATGCAGGCCACGCTGGCGGGCCGGCAGCTGATCATGGTCTTCCTCGATTCCGCCGGGAAGTATTCGCGCCTCGGTGACGCCGAGCGTGTGCGTCGCTGGGTCACCGAACTCGGCGCGTCGCCGGCGGCGACCTCGGTGCCCTCCGTGGCCAAGCCGGCCACCTGAACCATCCCGTCAGCCGCGGTAGCCGAGCGACGCGGAGATTTGCGCCGCGGTTGCTTTCAGCCGCTCCAGCCAGGACTCCTCCAGCCGGTCGGCCGGTGCGGAGATCGACAGTCCCGCCACCAGATGGCCTTGGTCGTCGCGGATGCCGGCGGCCATGCAGCGCACACCCAGCTCCAGTTCCTCGTCGTCGCGAGCCGTACCCTGCTGGCTGACGCGCGCCAGTTCGCGTTCGAGCGCCGGCAGCTCGGTAATGCTGTTGCGGGTGTGACCCGCCAGGCCCGTGCGCGCGGCGTAGGCGCGGACGCGCTGCGGATCGTCGTTGGCAAGAAAGAGCTTGCCGACGGACGTGAGATGCAGCGGCGCGCGGCCACCGATCGCGCGCACCACCTGCATGCCCGAGCGCTCGCTGTAGGCGCGCTCGATGTAGACGATCTCGTCGCCCTGGCGCATCGACAGGTTGACCGGCTGATGGGTCAGCTTGTGCAGCTCGCGCATCGGGGCGAGTGCAGCGTCGCGGACGTCGAGTCGGGCCTTGACGAGGTTGCCGAGTTCCAGCAATCGCATCCCGAGCCGGTAGCTGCCGGCTTCCGGCCGGTCGACGAAGCGGCCGATCGTCAGGTCGTTGAGGATGCGGTGGGCCGTGGACGGGTGCAGGCCCGAGCGCTCGGCGATGACCTTCAGGGACACGGGATCCGGGAACGAGGCCAGCACTTCCAGCAGATCGAAGGCGCGCTCGAGCACCTGGATGGTGGGCTTCTTGGCTTCGGTGTGGGGCATGGCCGGAATTCTCGCTCATCCGAGGAGAATTTTGTATGGCGAAAGCGGACGTGTTCGATCCGGAAGCTGATTCAGCTCACCGACAGCATGGCGACCGCCTTCACGGCGCTGCGCACGGCGCCCTCGATGGTGGCCGGATAGGGGCCATCCACGTAGTCGCCCGCGGCCACGAGGCAGGGTGCGATGGCCGCTGGCGGACGCTGCAGCCCTGGCACGCAGCGGAAGGTGGCGCGCTTCTCGGCAATGGTGCGGACTGGGCGCAGATCGCTGCGCAGGTGGGCTCGCAGCGCCCCGCGCGCCTGCGCGAGCGTCGCCTCGATGGTCGCGTCCCGTCCGACATCGACCCAGGGCTGTGCACCGCTGATCACGAACGCGAGCTGGCCCGCCGGACCGCCCAGCTGGCCGCGGTCGAAGACGAACTGCGCCGGGGCGTTCGGTCCGGGAGGTAGGGCCAGCATCGGCTCGGGCAGGCGGGCGGCGCCGGCGTCGGCGTACACCGTCACGATCGGCTCGTGGCGAAAGGCCTCTGCCCCGGCCGACCACGCCGGCGCGACCGCGGCCGTGAGGCGGGCGGCCTCGCTCGGCGGCGTGGCCAGCACCACGGCGTCGAAGGGTTCGCCGTCGAGCCGCCACTGCGTGCCGGACTGATCGAGCCGTTGAACGCGCGTCGACAGCCGGACGGTGGCGCCGCGAGCGCGCAGCCAGGCCAGCGCCGGCAGCGGGAACAGCTCGCCCAGGCTGGCACGCGGCAGCAGCAGATCGGCCGAGCCCGGGCCGCTGAACAGCGCATCGCGCAGCACCCGCAGGAACACCATCGCGCTCGCCTCCGACGCCGGTGTGTTCAGCGCAGCCACGCACAAGGGGTCGATCAGGTCGCGGCGCAGCGCCTCCGGCAGGTTGCGGGTCAGTCGTCCGACCGTCCAGTCCGGCGGGCAGCGGAAGCCGCGCAGGGCCCAGCCGCCAGCCGCGGTCAGCAGCGCGACGCGTTCGCCCACCGTCCAGCCCTCGCGCCGCCAGGCGGCGACCGCGAAGGCCACCAGCGGTGAGCCCGCCGGCAGGTGCAGGCCGCGGCCGTCCGGCTCGGTCAGGCGCAGCGGTGTGCGCAGCAGCACCGCCTGCGGATCGACGCCGACCTCGCGCATCAGGCGCAGCGTCTCGACGTAGGCGCCGATGAGGATGTGCTGGCCGTTGTCGAGCACATGGCCCTCGTCGCGCACGTCGCGCGCACGGCCGCCGGGCTGGGCGGCCATCTCGAACAGCGTGACCGACCAGCCGGCCTTCACGGCCTCGACCGCCGCCGCGAGCCCGGCCCAGCCCGCGCCGATGACGGCCAGCGAGCCCGGCACCTAGCGGCCCCGCCAGTGCGTCTGCGTCGCGATCCACAGCTTGCGGATCGGCGTCAGCGAGGTGCGCTGGTGCAGCACCTGGAAGCCGTCGGCCTCGATCTCGCGCAGCAGCGTGCGATAGATGTTGGCCATCATCAGGCCGGGCTTCTGCGCCAGGCGGTCCTGCTCGGGCAGCAGGGCCAGCGCCTCGTCGTAGCAGCGATGCGCACGTTCGGCCTGGAAGCGCATCAGCGCCGTGAAGCGGTCGCTGTAGCCGCGCGCGATGATCTCCTGCGCCTTGACCTCGAACTGCTGCAGCTCGGACACGGGCAGGTAGATGCGCCCGCGCCGCGCGTCGTCGCCGACGTCGCGGATGATGTTGGTCAGCTGCATGGCCAGGCCCAGCTTGTGCGCGTAGGCCACGGTCTGTTCGCTGCTGCGCCCGAAGATGTTGGCCGCGACCTCGCCGACCACGCCGGCCACCAGGTGGCAATAGCGTGCCAGGCCCGCGAAGTCGAGATAGCGCGTCTGGTCGAGGTCCATCTGGCAGCCTTCGATCACCGCCAGCAAATGGTCGGCGCGGATGCCGAAGTCGGCCGCGATCGGCTGCAGCGCCTGCATCACCGGGTGCGACGGCTGGCCGGCAAACGCCGACTGCACTTCGCGCCGCCACCAGGCCAGCTTGGTCGCGGCGACGCCGGGGTCGCTGACCTCGTCGACGACGTCATCCACCTCGCGGCAGAAGGCGTAGAAGGCGGTGATCGCTGCCCGCCGCGGCGGCGGCAGGAAGAGGAAGGCGTAGTAGAAGCTCGAGCCGCTGCGCGCCGCCTTCTGCTGGACGTACTCCTGCGGCGTCATGCGGCGCTCCCGGCCAGCGATGCCGGCGCCGGCCGCATGCGCAGCGCGCGCCAGGCCATCATGAGGATGTCGCCGGCGCGCAGGGTGGGGCGGATGCGCAGCGTGGCATGGTCCAGCGCCGCGATGCGGTCGAGGATGCGCAGTCCACCTTGCACCACCATCCGAAGTTCCCAACCCGCCCGACCGGGGACCCGGTGCACCAGCGCCGCGCCGTCGTGCATCAGCGCGCGGGCCCAGTCGCACTGCTGGCGCACGAGCGCGCGCACCGCGAGGGTGTCGTTGCCCGCGAGCACGTCGTCGCCGCGCAGGCCGACGCGCAGGCAATCGTATTCCGGGATGTAGAGCCGGCCCCGTTTCGTGTCCACGCCGAGGTCCTGCCAGAAGTTGATCAGCTGCAGCGCGCTGCAGATGG
>VFQN01004136.1_pt1 | contig 19549 bp, 15 predicted proteins | sample 3512371 | NCBI WGS metagenome assembly VFQN01 (sample SAMN10412370, study PRJNA504923) | tailings metagenome | isolation source: Replicate 2 from Balatoc abandoned mine | place: Philippines: Itogon, Benguet | collected 2017-08-28 | reverse complement strand
GCCTCTCGTCCCATTTCGGATGGGCGACACCGATCACGGCAGCCTCGGCGATATCGGGGTGACCGACGGCAAGGTTCTCGATGTCGATCGTCGAGATCCATTCCCCACCCGACTTGATTACATCCTTGGCCCGATCGGTGATCTGCATGTAGCCGGCGGCATCGATATGGGCGACATCGCCCGTGTCGAACCAGCCTTCGTCGTCGAACTGGTCCTTACCGGCACCGCCGTAATACGCCCTTGCCACTGCCGGCCCGCGCACCTTGAGGCGCCCGAAAGTCTTGCCGTCCCACGGCCGGTCGACATTGTCGTCGTCGGTCACCTTCATCTCGACGCCGAACGGGGCGTGCCCCTGTTTCTGCTGGACGTCGAGCCGCGCCTCGCCTTCGAGGCCGGCATGGGCAGGCTTCATGGTGCCCAGCGTGCCGAGCGGGCTCATCTCGGTCATGCCCCAGGCGTGAATGACCTCCACGCCGTAATTGTTCTGGAATTTCTGGGTGATGGCGCGCGGACACGCAGAACCGCCAATGACCACCTTGTTGAGGTAAGGCAGTTTCTTGCCCGTCTCCTCCAGATACTGCAGCAGCATGAGCCAGACCGTCGGCACGGCGGCGGTAAAGGTCACCTTCTCGCCGTCCAGGAGCTCGTAGATCGAGGCGCCGTCCATCTTTCCGCCGGGCATGACCAGCTTGGCGCCGATCATGAGGGCACTCTGCCCGAGCCCCCAGGCATTGGCGTGAAACATCGGCACGACCGGCAGCACCACGTCGCGCGACGAGATCCCCATGGCGTCGGGCATGCAGGCGATCATGGCGTGCAGAACGTTGGAACGGTGGCTGTAGAGAACACCTTTGGGATCACCCGTCGTTCCCGACGTGTAGCACATGCCCGCGGCTGTGTTCTCGTCAAAGGCTTTCCAGGTGAAGTCGCCGCCCGCCTCGGCCAGCCATTCCTCATAGGCGACGGCGTTGGGCAGCGATGTGGCCGGCATGTGCGCCTTGTCGGTGAGCACGATCACCTGCCTGAGCGACTTCACCCCGGCAGCGATCTTCTCGATCAACGGCAGGAACGTCAGATCGACGAACACGGCCTTATCCTCGGCATGGTTCATGATCCAGAGAATCTGCTCCGGGAACAGGCGCGGATTGAGCGTATGATAGACGGCGCCGATGCCCATGATGCCGTACCAGGCCTCAAGATGACGCGCCGTGTTCCATGCGAGCGTCGCAATGCGATCGCCGAGCCCGAAGCCGTCTCGCTCGAGCCGCTGCGCGACCTTCAACGACCGAGCCCTCAAGTCGGTATAGCTTGTCCTTACGATCGGCCCTTCGATCGAACGCGATACGATCTCGCGGTCGCCGTGCTGAAGTGCAGCATGGTCGATCAGTTTGTGGCACAGCAGCGGCCATTCCTGCATCAAGCCGAGCATTGAATCCTCCCGAAGATTGCTTCGCCGACAATTGAGGGCGGCGCGCGGGCTTTGTCCAGAGGAATGACACGCCTTCCCTTGGGGCATCGCCAAAGTCGGCAACAATACTCTGTCACAATAACGCCATTCTCACGCGAAATTCTCCACGGTGGTGGGGTTTGCGAGTAACCGCGTAAACGAGTGAGAGGCTCCCCATGGACGCGACCAGCGAGATCAGTCGGCCCACCGTCCCCGTGAAGCTCCCCGCCGTCGAGGCAGGAGAGAGCTTCGCGATCGAAACGGAAACCAGCATCCGAACGGAACCGGGGGATACCGTTCCCCTGGAACTGGAGTTGCTTCCATCCGAAATCGAGCTGGCACCATCCGACTTCGAGGAAGCTCTGCCCGACCTGCCGGACTCGGAAGATTTCGAGGAGTCCATCCGCATGGCTCTTTCGGCAGTGGGCGGAGAACTACTCTTCCAGATGCGACTGGAGAACGACGAATGCCGGCATGTCGCTGCTGTCACGCTCGGCAGCGGCGATCATCGCCGCGTTGCGCTCGTGATCGTACCGATGGAAGGCGCCATGAGGATCGAACCTGCGGATACGAGCACCAATCCGGTCGCGGCGATCGCCCGCTCCTATGTCGGCTTGGTCGACGCCTACAAATCCGCTGCCTGACGCCACGTGAAGGAATGCCGCCACGAACAAACCATCTGGCGGGGGCCCTTGGCGAAACGAGAACTTCCCGTGTGGCCTTTGAAAGGCTACTTTGCGTGCTCGCTACGAACTGGTTGCACAGGCTGTCAGGTCGGAGCGAAGAGGTTGGTGCGGCTTACGGGAAATCGGCGAGGCGCCGGCAGCCGGCATCATGCAAGGAGGGCTAACGATGAAGACGTCGACAAACCCATCACCGGGCTTCGCTCGCAATCCGAGCAAGTCGATCACCGTCGTGCCCTATGACGGCACGGTAACCGTTCGGGCCGACGACAAGGTCATTGCCACTTCCAACCGCGCCAAACTGCTGACCGAGTCTCCCTACCCGCCTGTACTCTATGTGCCCTTTGGTGACATTGATTTCGAAGGGCTGGAGAAGACGACCACCTCCACTCATTGTCCCTACAAGGGCGATGCGACCTATTGGAGCGTCAAGGACGGCGCCAAAGATGCGATGTGGGCGTACGAGAATCCCTTCGACGAAATGACGGAAATCAAGAACCATGGCGCATTCTACCCCGACCGGGTGACGGTCGAAGCGAAATGAGCGAGGCCGGTTCAGGCAGCAATCGTTCGCCCATCCAGAGAATCAACAGTAATAAGGCGATTCGCGGCAGATGCTCTAGGGTTGAACCGCGGGGACGCCGTTCGTAGTGGCCTGTTTTCTCGGGCATCCATCTTTCCTCACAGTGCGTTGAGCTTTTCCATGCGACTTCTTGTTACCGATAATGTCGAACGCATGGACGCGCGCGCCGTTCTGAGGCATAGGCTCATTATCATGGAGCCCGCACGTGCAGCGATTCAGGTGACGCAACGGTGAGTAGCCCTCATGGCGGAGGCTATCGAACATTTCGGTGGCACTACATCCTGGCCGCGCTCGCGAGCATTGTCTTGTCGGTCTGGGGTGCCTACGCGACCGCAATTCCCAACCCTGACGCATCGCTTTATCTAAGAGCGGCAGAATATTTCTCCGAAGGGCGATGGGTCGACGGCATGGCGGTGTATCGCTGGCCGCTTTACAGCCTACTGATCTCAGCGGTTATGTCTCTCACCAGCCTGCAGGCCCTGCTAGCGGCACAGGTCGTCAACGGCGCCCTGACACTTGGCACAACATTGGCATTTGTCGCCCTCGCCCAAAGGCTGACCAACGGCGACAGGGCCTTCGTGACCGTCGCCACGATCATGATCGTGTTTCAGCCTCAACTAACTGAACTGCGCTCCTGGGTCATACGCGACAACGGCTACCTCTGCTTCTTCCTCGTCGCCGTATACTTCGCAGTATCGGACAATCAGCAGCCGTCGCTGTATCGCAAACTCGCGCTGCTCATTTCGCTGGTCCTAGCTACTTTATTTCGGGTTGAAGGCGTCTATCTGGCCGCATTGATCGCCGTCTATTACGTCCTGGTGCGGTTGAGGACCGTTACCCAGCAGGCTAGCACGATCACCGTTTTCGTCGTCGCCGCATCGGCGTTGTTGCCGTTCATGCTCGGCATCTGGACGAGCGGAACATTCGCCAACTGGATCGAGGGTAAGGTACTGCCGTCGAAGATATCGATCTTTGGCCCTGCCATCATCGAGCGGGTAGAAATCCTCGAGAAAGACGTTCTGGTGCTCGGCTCGGGCCACGGCTGGCAGGCCTACATAGCTATAGCCGTCGGGCTGGCATTGATCCAGATCGTGCGCGCCTTGACGCCGGTCTACGCGTTCTTCGGTCTCTTCGCCTTCCTGCCACACCGATTGCTGCCGGCAAAGGCCAACCTTCCGGTGGTATGGTTCTCGCTCGGCCAGTTGCCGATGCTGATCCTGTTCACCTTCATGAAGGCATTGCTCGACTGGCGCTACGCCATGGGTTTCGCCTTGATCGCAATGTTCGCGACCGTTGCCTGTGCGACGACGAGTTGGCGGGAACTGCAGATGGGGCGTGCCCGGGCCTTTCTGGTGTTTCCCTCCATCATAATCGCTTTCGGCATAAGCTGGTTCCTCGACATTCCGAAACAGAACAGGCTCATTCACTACATGGATGCTGCGACCTGGATTCGCGAGAACGTGCCGCCGACTGCCAATATCTGGATGAACGAGCCGCGCATCGCTTACTTCTCAGGCCATACTTACCGGCAGGTGGCCGGCGTAGCCGATATCCTTTCGCTCCCGAGTCCGACTTTTGAGAAGAAGGGGCAGATCGACGTCTTCGTCTTCGCCACTGGGACCGCCGACCTGAAGGCGCCTTTTCCAGGTGGTCAGCCACCGAAAGTCATTCAGACGTTCTTCGGGACTGACGGAAACTTCGTGCAGGTGTTCGCCGTATGCCCAGCCATGACAGGCTGCAACCCTTTGGCACAGCCCCGCCCCACCACCCAATGAAAGTTGCGCTGGGTATCCATCGCCTGCAGCCCCGGGGGGGCCTCGAAGACAACTATCTTCGGATCGCGACGGAACTCGCGCGTCGCGGACACGAACCGACCCTGTTCGTGGCCGGCGACTATCCAAGACTGGAGCTTCCGGTCGTCTCGATTGCGCGAAGCCGGAAGCCGGCCACGAACCACGCCCGTGCCGCAACCTTTGCCACCGACTTCATCGATGCGACACGAGGGCGTTTCGACCGGACCGTCGCATTTCAACCCGCGCCCCGCGCCGATATCCTTTTTCTCGCCGACAGGTTGCGTGACCGTGCGGACACATCGTTCCTCAAGCGGCTGACCCCGAGATTCCGGGCCTTCGCCAAACTCGAACGCGGTTGTTTCGATGCACAGACCGCGACACGGATCATCGGTGTCGCTCTTCCGCAGATGCGAGAAGTGGTGGAGCGCTATCCGTCGAGCCGCCGACGCATCGCCATCATTCCCCCCGCGATAGCGGAGGCCAGGCGGCGCCCCGAACTGCGCCAGCGTCTGCGACAGGCGGCACGTGCCGAGATCGGACTCGCATCCGACGTTCCCACTTGGCTCTGGCTCGGCCTACAGCCCGAAATCAAAGGCCTCGACCGCGTCGTCGAGGCGCTCCCGCGCCACCCCACTGCTCGCCTGTTGGTGGGAGGACTGGGGGCCGACGATCACAAGATGCACAAGCACCTCGCCCGCGCAGCCGAGTTCGGCGTGGCGGACCGCATCCACTGCCTGGGCTACATTTCGGGTGACCGCTTCTTTACGGCGCTCGCCGCAGCCGATGCTCTCGCGCATCCGGCGCGCGTCGAAGTGGCTGGCGCGGTCATTCTGGAGGCGATCATCAACGGCTTGCCTGTCGTGACCACTGACATATGCGGCTTTGCCGGACGTGTGCTGGAGGCTCGCGCGGGTAAGGTAGTCGCCGGCTCGTTCGCGATCGACACTTTCAGCTTGTTCCTCGGCGAAGTCTGCGGCGAAGCCAATCGGGCACTTTCGCATAGCGGCATCGCTTATGGGGCCAATCCGGAACTCTATTCGGGCGTCGACGTCGCCTGTGACCTGATCGAGGCAGGTGACTGGCCGGAACCTCCCGACGGGCTTTGAGCCGGCGCACCTCACTCCGTCGTGCCGTCGCTCCCCTCGGTCTCCGCATCGTTCAGCCGAACGAAGGTGTAGCCTTTCTCCTTCAGCGCGAGCAAACCCTTTACCACGCCCTCGCCGGCCGCATGCTTCGGCTGGTTGATGTGTGCGATGATGACATCGCCGTCTTTCGCAGAAGCCAGCCGCCTCGCCACCTCGGTCGCCCCCAGCAGTGAGCCGCCGTCGCCGTTTATCGAGTAGCCGGCGATCCTGTAACCGAGTTTCCGGATGAGAGCGATCGCAGTAGGGCTGTATTGGGCGGTGGCACCGCGGAACCATTTCGGCGGCGTTTCACCGGTCGCCGCAAAGGCGGCCGCGCCCGACTCGACCTCAGCCGATACGGCCTCGGCGCTACCGGCGCTCGGAATACCGTAGATCTTGCGCGGCGTATCGACGGCGGGAACATGACGGCCGCCGTGGTTTTCCAGTTCGAAGAGCTCCGGATGGGCGTGGATCACCGCAAGCGATGCCGCGTTGCGCTTGATCCACTTGCCGGTCACGAAGATGGTGGCCGGTATTCGGTTCTCCACCAGCGCAGACAGGATCCGGTCGTCGGTCGCCCCGCCGCACGCGTCCAATGTCAGCGCCACGCGTGGAGCGTGGTCTGCGTGTTTCAGCCGCAGTCTGGGCTCGACGAGGCCACCCGCATTCGCCGCCGAAGCTACGGCGAGGGCGAGCGTTACTGCGGCGAATCTCGGCATGACACGCATCGAGCCGTCTCCAGGGCACTTCTGAAGGCCCTCCCCAACGCCCGGATCGCGGCGAAATTGGGATCGCGGCCGGAACGTTTCCACCCGATCGGATTGGCGGAAATGTTCCTTTGCTCGTGTGATCCGAGAGCCGGCTTGCTCAAGCCTGCTTTCTTATGGCCGCCTGCGCCGCCGCCAGCCTGGCGATGGGAACTCGGAACGGCGAGCATGAGACATAGTCGAGGCCGACTTCCTCGCAGAACTTGATCGAAGACGGGTCCCCGCCGTGCTCGCCGCAGATGCCGAGCTTGATGTCGGGACGCGTGGCGCGCCCCTTCTCGGCCGCAATGCGCACCAGTTCGCCGACACCGTCTACATCCAGAGACACGAACGGATCCTGCTCGATGATGCCCTTCTGCCGATAAGTCTCGAGGAAGGATGCGGCGTCGTCCCGGGAGATGCCGAACGTCGTCTGGGTCAGATCGTTGGTACCGAAAGAGAAGAACTCGGCCGCCTCGGCGATCACATGGGCACGTATCGCGGCACGCGGCAGTTCGATCATCGTGCCGACCAGGAATTCGATCGTCACGCCCGATTCTTCCATCACGGCCTTGCCGACGGTCTCGATATGGTTCTTCACATAGTCGAGTTCGGCTTTCAGCCCGACCAGGGGAACCATGATCTCCGGTACGACCGGCGCGCCGGTCTTCCTGGCCGCTTCCACCGCCGCCTCGAAAATGGCGCGGGCCTGCATCTCCGCGATCTCGGGATAGGAGACGGCCAGACGGCAGCCGCGATGGCCGAGCATCGGATTGAACTCGTGCAGCGCTTCGGTGCGTTGACGCAGTCTTTCGGCCGAAACATTCATCGCGGCTGCGACTTCCGCCACTTCCTCCTCCGTCTTGGGAAGGAACTCGTGAAGCGGCGGGTCGAGCAAGCGGATGGTGACGGGAAGGCCCGCCATGATCTCGAACAGCTCCAGGAAGTCGGAACGCTGCATCGGCAACAATTTGGCCAAGGCGGCGCGCCGTTCCTTTTCGGTATCGGCCAGGATCATCTCGCGCATCGCCACGATCCGGTCGCCCTCGAAGAACATGTGCTCGGTCCGGCAAAGGCCGATCCCCTCCGCTCCGAAGGAGCGCGCCGTGCGCGCATCCGCCGGGGTCTCGGCATTCGTGCGCACCTTCATGCGCCGGATCGCATCGGCCCATTCCATGATCGCGGCGAAATCGCCGGAAAGTTCCGGCTGCAGCATCGGCACAGCGCCTTTCAGCACCTGGCCGTTGCTGCCGTCGATGGTGATGACCTCGCCTTTGCGGAACGTCGTGCCGAGCGCCGACAGCGTGCCGTTGCGGTAGTCGACACGCAGCGATCCCGCGCCAGAGACGCAGGGCTTGCCCATGCCGCGCGCCACAACCGCCGCGTGGCTGGTCATGCCGCCACGGGTGGTGAGTATGCCTTCGGACGCGTGCATGCCGTGAATGTCCTCGGGGCTGGTCTCGACCCGCACGAGGATCACCTTGCGCCCTTGCGCCTTCAGTTCCTCGGCCTCGTCGGAAGAAAAGACGATTTCGCCGGTGGCCGCGCCCGGAGACGCCGGCAGGCCGATGCCGATCACATTGCGTTCGGCCTTCGGATCGATCGTCGGATGCAGCAACTGGTCGAGGGAGGCCGGGTCGATACGCAATACCGCCTCGTCATGCGTGATCAATTTCTCCGCGGCCATCTCCACAGCGATCTTCAGCGCGGCCTTCGCAGTGCGCTTGCCGGAACGCGTCTGCAGCATCCACAGCTTGCCTCGCTCGATGGTGAATTCCAGATCCTGCATGTCGCGGTAATGCGTCTCCAGCCGCTGAGATATCTCCACGAAGGACTGGAACGCCTCGGGCATCAGCTTTTGCAGCGAAGGCTTGTCCGAACCGGCTGCAATCCGGGCCGCCTCGGTGATGTTCTGCGGGGTACGAATGCCGGCGACCACGTCCTCGCCCTGGGCATTCACCAGGAACTCGCCGTAGAGCATCTTCTCGCCGGTTGACGGATTGCGGGTGAAGGCGACGCCTGTGGCCGACGTCTCGCCCATATTGCCGAAAACCATGGCCTGCACGTTGACGGCCGTGCCCCAGCTCTCGGGAATGTCGTGGAGCCTGCGATAGGTGATGGCGCGATGGTTCATCCAGCTCGAGAACACGGCCCCGATCGCTCCCCACAGCTGCTCCTGGGGGTCCTGGGGGAACGGCCTGCCCAGTTCCTCCTCGACCTTGGCCTTGTAGAGCGCGATCACGTCCTGCCATTCGCCAGCCGATAGTTCGGTGTCGAGCTCATGGCCGAGCCGTGCCTTTTCATCCTCAAGGATCTCTTCGAAGACCTCATGGTCCAGGCCCATGACCACATCCGAGTACATCTGAATGAAGCGGCGATAGCTGTCATAGGCGAAACGTGCGTCGCCCGCATCCTTGGCCAGCGCCTCGACCGTCACGTCGTTCAGGCCGAGATTGAGCACCGTGTCCATCATGCCCGGCATGGAGGCACGCGCTCCGGAGCGCACTGAAACCAGCAGCAGCCGCGCGGGATCGCCAAAGGAACGTCCCGTAAGAGCGCCGACCTGATCGAGCGCCGACCGGACATCCGACTGCAGCGACGCCGGATAGGCGCGGCCGTTCGCATAATACCAGTTGCAGGCTTCGGTCGTGATCGTGAAGCCGGGCGGTACCGGCAGGCCGAGGCTGCACATCTCGGCGAGATTTGCGCCTTTGCCGCCCAGAAGCGTGCGATCCCCTGCCCGCCCCTCGGCCGCTCCATCCCCGAACGTATAGACCCATTTCGTCATCGCGCGCCTCTGAAGGGATTTCGGTCCAGCCCTCTTATTCGTTCAGGAAGATCACCGCCACGATAAAATCGTTTGAAGAAAAACGCTGAAAATACGCGGGAATCGGCACCGGTCAACCACGTGCGAAAGCTGGGATCGTCTTTCACGCACCGTATGAAAGAGGCGCGATCCGTGACATTTCGGCTTGCGGCAAGCACCAGACGGAAATAGAACATAGAGAGAACGGACGAGGCGTGTGATGAAAAAGACCGGCAAACTCGACTACATCGAAATGTCCGCCACGGGCTCGACGCTTGACAGCACGAAGGCCTTTTACAGCGCAGCCTTCGGCTGGTCCTTCACCGATTACGGCCCCTCCTACACGGCATTCGACGAGGGGCTTGAAGGCGGCTTCCAGACACAGGAGCCGGCCAAGCCGCTCCCCATCCTATATTCAGAGGAACTTGAGGCGACTCTTGCCGCCGTGGAAGAAGCGGGCGGGCGGATCGTCAAGCCGATCTTCGCCTTCCCGGGCGGCCGGCGCTTCCATTTCGTCGATCCCGCCGGCAATGAACTGGCGGTCTGGGGTCAATAGAAGCCGACGAGCCTATCGCGGCGGAGCGAACCGAGTCAGGACCCGCCTCAGCGCTCCGGTCGCGAGCGCGACGTCAGGCTCCTTCTGCAAGGCCATCAGATAACGCAGGCGAAACTCGGCCTGCGCGCCCTGCTCTTCACCGAGCAACTGGTCCGCTGCCTTCAGGAAAGGAGCGAGATCACCTTCGCCTTCCTTGTCGTCGAGCGCCTCTTCCAGCTGCACGATGAGCTGCGACAATGCCCCCATCCAGGCGAAGCGAGGGTCGCCGATCACCGCGAAGAGCAGGGTGTAGGGGTTCTTGAGTTCCAGCTCGTCTCCGGCTTCCGCCCGGATCAGTGCACGATGAAGCCCCTTCAGCGCAGTGGCCAGCTCTCCGCCTCGTGCCCGTTCTTCTTCCGTCATGACAGATATCCTTCAACCGCATCGGCCTAAAGATCGTACTCGATTCTCGGAGAGCACGATGCGTAGATCCGAATACCAGAGCGTCCATTGCCCGTCCAATTGGGCGGGCGACACCCCGGGGCGAATCAGCTCGCCTCGCGCAAACGCTCGGCGGTCTGCAGGTCGACCGAGACGAGTTGGCTGATGCCCTGCTCGGCCATGGTGACGCCGAAAAGCCGGTTCATCCGCGCCATGGTGATGGGATTGTGTGTAATGACGACGAAGCGGGTTTCCGTGGTCGCGGCCATCTCGTCCATCAGGTTGCAGTAGCGCTCGACATTGTGGTCGTCGAGCGGTGCATCGACCTCGTCGAGCACGCAGATCGGCGCCGGGTTGGTGAGGAACACGGCAAAGATCAGCGCCATCGCGGTCAATGCCTGCTCGCCGCCGGAAAGCAACGTCATGGTCTGCGGCTTCTTGCCCGGCGGACGCGCCAGAATTTCCAGTCCCGCCTCCAGCGGGTCCTCCGATTCGATCAGCTGAAGCTCGGCGGTACCGCCCCCGAAGAGATGCGTGAACAGGCGCTGGAACTGGCTATTGACGACGTCGAAGGCCGCCAGCAGCCGATCCCGCCCCTCGCGGTTGAGGCTCTGGATGGCTTGCCGCAGTTTGCGGATCGCCTCGATGATGTCCTCGCGCTCCGAAACTATGGTTTCGAGCCGCTCGGAGAGTTCCCTCTGCTCTTCCTCGGCGCGCAGATTGACCGCGCCGAGCCGCTCACGTTCGATCTTGAGCCGCTCCAACTGGCGCTCGACCTCGCCCGGATCCGGCATCGGATCGTCGGCTTCGAGACCCGTATGGCGGATAACCAGATGCGGCGGTGTATTCAACGCTTCCTGGATACGCGCTTCCACTTCCTTGCGCCGCTCGTCCGCCGCCGTCAGCCGCTCCTCAGCACGGGCGCGCCCCTCCCGCGCTTCGGCGAGCCCCTGAATCGCGGCCGTCGCCGCCTTGTCCGAGACCGACTGACGATTCTCCGCCTCCTGCAGGCGGTCGGCCGCATTCTTCCGCGTCGCTTCCGCGTCGCGGAGCTGGCTCATGAGCGACCTACGCCGCTCGTCGATCTCATCAGGAGCTTCGGCAAGCGCCTCGCGCTCCTCGATCGCCTCGTCGCGTCGAGCAGCTAACGCGACGATCTGACGATCGGCGTTCTCGGCACGCGAGACCCAGTTCTTGCGCTCCGCGGAGATCGCAGCCAGCCGGCGCACCCGAGCCTCCGCCTCGCGCTTCAGCCCTTCATGGACGGCCCTGGCTTCGGCGAGTGCGGCCCGGTCGCCGGACACATCGGCCGCCATCCTGTCGAGCCGCATCTGAAGATCCCCGAGATCGGGAGCTGAAGCGAGTGCGTCCTCCGCGTCCTGATAAGCGGCCTCGATCTCCTCGTTCCCCTGCTCCAGGCGCAGCCGTGCCTCTTCGAGGGCAGCACGGCGGGTGGAAAGCTCGCCCGCCGCCCTCTCGGCCTTGGCAAGCGCGTCACGCGCGGCTTCGAGCGCGTGCTGGGCGCCGCGCCACGCCTGTCGCGCGTCGCGCTCGGCTTCGGTGGACTGCCGTACACGTCCTTCTGCGGCGGCCAAGTGGTCTTCCGCAGCCCGCACCCTTTCGGTCGCCGCGACGGCCTCAGCGTCGAGCTCGGCCAGACGGTTCTTCTGGGCAAGACGTAGCGCGGCCGGGGTCGGCGCATCGGCGCTGGCAGTCATGCCGTCCCAGCGCCACAATGCTCCTTCACGGCTGACCAGTCTCTGGCCAGACTTCAACGCTGCCTGGAGCGCAGCTCCCTCACCAGCTTCGACGATGCCGATCTGAGCAAGGCGGCGCTCCAACCGACGCGGCGCGGAAACGACGGATGCGAGAGAGCGCAGGCCGGCCGGCAGCGCCGGATCGTTGGGCTGCGGCTCGACTTCGGCCCAATGGGCCGGCGCAGTTGGATCCAGCGGTAGATCGAGATCTTCTCCGAGTGCTGCGCCGAGCGCCGTCTCGAAGCCACGCTCAACACGCATCTGTTCGAGCACGGCTGGGAACAGGTCGCCGCTCGCCGCATTCAGTATCTTGGCCAGTGTACGCGCTTCGGTCTCGACACGTGCCAGCTCGGCTCGCGCCTCCTGGAGCGGCGATCGCAGCGCCGTCTCGGCAGCACGGGCATCGACTACCGATCTTTCGGCGCCGATGGCATGGGATTCTGCGACGTCGAGTGCTTCGGCCGCCTGCTCGACCAGCATATGCTTCTCAGCCGGATCGGCCAGCTCGGCGATACGCGCGGAAAGTTCGTCCGCTTCCCTGGCGACTTCGGCAAGTTGGCGTGCCAGGCGGTCGCGCCGCTCGGCCGTATCGCGCAAGGCACGTTCGGCCTGCTGGCGTGCCGCGGACGCCTCGGCGCGCTCGGCGGTCAGGCCTGCCAAGGCGGCTTCGCTCGCCGCTAGCTTGGCCGCAGCCTCTTCGAACGCAGCCCGCGTCGTCATTTCGCGGTCCGAAGCGACGGCGTTCTCGTCTTCGAGAGTCGCTTCTTCCTCCGCGAGCCGCTCCAGGATGTCCGCATTGTCGCGGACCATCTGCTCTTCGCGACGCATGTCGGCGTCGAGCTGTGCAATGCGTTTGTCGAGCTCTGCCTGGCGAGCCTGAACACGCCCCGCTTCTTCCTCGATCTGGGCCCGTGCGATGGAGAGACGTTGGAAGGCGGCCGCCGCGGCCGCCTCGGCGTCGCGCAATTCCGGCAACCGATGGGCGCCGATCGCCTGTTCCTTTGCGGCGGCCATCTGCGCCTCGGCCCGATCGCCCACGAGCACCGTCGCGGAGGCGAGGGCCGACTTGGCTTCGGCCTCCTGAGCCTTGGCGACTGTCCAACGCAGGTGAAGCAGGATCGCTTCGGCCTTGCGAATGTCGGCCGACAGGTTCTTGAAACGTGAAGCCTGACGCGCCTGGCGCTTCAGGCTGTCGATCTGGCCTTCGAGCTCTCCGACCACATCGTCCAGCCGCTCCAGATTCTGCTCCGCAGCACGCAGCCGCAACTCGGCTTCGTGGCGACGGGTATGGAGACCCGAGATCCCGGCTGCCTCTTCGAGCAAAGCACGGCGGGCCTGGGGCTTGGCCTGGATCAGTTCGCCGATGCGACCCTGCCCCACCATCGAGGGAGAACGCGCGCCGGTCGACTGGTCGGCGAAGAGAAGTTGCACGTCCTTGGCGCGCGCTTCCTTGCCATTGATGCGGTAGACGGAGCCGGCCTCGCGCTCGATGCGGCGGGAGACCTGCAACTCGTCGGCGTCATTGAAGGCGGCCGGCGCGGTCCGGTCGCTGTTCTCCAGGAACAGCGTCACTTCGGCCGTATTGCGGGCTGGCCGCGTCGCCGAGCCGGAGAAGATGACGTCGTCCATCCCGGACGCGCGCATGTTCTTGTACGAGCTTTCGCCCATCACCCAGCGCAGCGCTTCGACGAGGTTCGACTTGCCGCAGCCATTCGGGCCGACGACGCCCGTCAGCCCGCGCTCGATCACGAACTCGGACGGCTCGACGAAAGATTTGAACCCGAGGAGGCGGAGCCGGCTGAACTTCATCCGCGGTCACCACCGGGCGAGCGGAAGAGCACCCCGCCCTTCCGCGCATCTGGCAAGGGCCGGTTACGACAGCAGCGGGTCGATGATCGCCGACAGTTCCGCAATCGACAAAGCTCCGGGATATCTGCCCCCGTTAATGAAGAAGGTTGGGGTCGAATCCACACCGAAATCCTTGGCGCCACGCTCACGCACCGCCCTCACTTCGTCCAGAAGCTTCTGGTCCGTCAAGCAGGCCTCGAAGGACTCCTGTGAAAAACCGGCCAATTTTGCGATCTGCAGCAGCGCACTCTTGGCATCTTGGGCGGCGGCCCAGCCTTGCTGTTGCTTGAACAGCACATCCACCATGGCGAAATAGTTGTCGTTGGAACAACGCGCCAGCATAAAGCCAGCCTCGGCGCGCGGATCAAATGGGAACTCCCGCAGGATCAGCCGCACCTTGCCGGTGTCGATGTATTTGGTCTTGAGCTCTGGCAGCGTTTGCTCGTGGAAATGCGCGCAATGGGGGCAGGTCATCGAGGCATATTCGACGATAGTGACGGGCGCGTCGTCCTTGCCCAGGGCCTTCTCAGGCAAAGCGCCCGCTTCCAGCAACTTGGCCATGTCGACGGTTCCCGCAGGCTTCGGCGCATCAACAGCGGGCTTCGCCGGCGCAGCCGCATCGGCCGGTTTGGCGGTCTCGGCCTTGGCCTCCTCAGTGGAATCGCTACACGCAGCAAGCATCAGCATCGTCGGAAGCGCGACCAGCGAGGTCAGAACGGACCGACGCGGAATGGAACGGATCATCGAATCACCTGGCAAATGAGGAATTTTGCGATCAACAAGCACAGAAAAGCGGGAGTTGGCGCGAAATAAGGCATGGCGCCGCGCAAGCCAACAACGCAAAGGGCCGCAGGCGATCAATTTCACGCGAGACCATGGCTATTTCTTCATGCCCAGAATCGTCGTGCCCAGCCGTTCGAGGGCGGCGCGCAGACCATCGTCCTCAATCTTGGCGACCGTACCCGCGACGCGCTTCTTCTCCAGTTCCGACAGCGGACGTAGCCGTGGCCGCAGCTTGTCCGGGCCGGCATGCACCGGCTTCTGCACGATCCTGATGCGGCCGACCGCGGCAAAGCCAAGGAAGGCGTTGACACGACTGACGATCTCGTTGGTTTCGTGCTGGACGTGAAGAGCCGCCGCGCCTTCGCAGGCGATCACGAGCAATGCGGGCTCGAACGGATCGTCGTCATCGAGCCGCCGCGGCCAGACGATCTTTTCCGGGCGCGTGCGGTCGGCGAGCCGCGGTCCCACGATTTCCTCCCAGGATTGCACGAGCCCAATCGAGATGCCTGCGCGCTTGCGCAGCACCGGATCGAGTATCTCGGTGGCGAGGTCGCTCACCGGCCTGGGATTGCCGCGCGGACGTTTCCCTGTCATGAGGGATTCCCTGTCAAATTACTGCTCCTCGCATCTTCCAGCCACCGCTCGATGGTAGCCGCAACGCGATCCGATTACACTCTCCGAAGCGATGGCATCGCCTCGCGCCTGCTCGCCTGGTACGACAAGCACCACCGAGAGCTGCCGTGGCGTACGACGCCTCGCGCGGCCGCTGCCGGCCGACGACCTGACCCCTATCATGTCTGGCTGTCGGAAATCATGCTGCAGCAGACGACGGTCGACGCCGTCAAGCCTTATTTCCGAGCCTTCCTCGACCGATGGCCCGATGCCGCAGCACTGGCGGCGGCCGATCAGGAGGACGTGCTGCGGGCCTGGGCAGGCCTCGGCTACTATTCCAGGGCCCGCAATCTCAAGAAATGCGCGGACCTGCTGGCGACTCGCCACGGAGGCCGCTTTCCCGACACCGAAGCCGGGCTGCGTGAACTGCCGGGGATCGGCGACTATACCGCCGCCGCGATCGCCGCGATCGCCTTCGATCGCCCCGCGGCGGTCGTCGACGGCAATGTCGAACGCGTCGTTACGCGGCTCCGCGCCATCGCGACGCCCTTGCCGGAAGCCAAACGCCAGATACGCGCGATCGTGGCCGACCTGCTGCCCGCCGCCCGACCAGGCGACTTCGCGCAGGCCACGATGGATCTCGGGGCCACGATCTGCACACCGCGCCGCCCGTCCTGCATGCTTTGCCCGCTCAACCCCGACTGTGCCGCATTGAGCGCGGGCGACCCGGAACTCTATCCGGTCAAGGCTCCGAAGCCCGAAAAGCCGCAGCGCTACGGCGCTGCCTTCGTCGCCATAGGGCAAGGCGGGACGATCTTGCTGCGCAAACGCGCGGAGAGCGGGCTCCTCGGCGGCATGAGCGAGGTACCCACGACGGGCTGGACGGCGCGCTTCGATGGCGACACGACGACCCGGGAAGCGCCCTTCCCCGCTAACTGGCGAAAAGCCGGAAGCATCTCGCATGTCTTCACCCACTTCGCCCTGGAGCTCCTGGTCTATCGGGCTGAAGCCGGCGGCCACGCGGCCCCCAAAGGACACCGCTGGGCAAGGATCGAGGATATCCACGACGAAGCGTTGCCGACTGTCATGAAAAAGGCAATCGAGGCTGCCATACCCGGCGCGACCAAGACGCTGCGAAACCCCAAGAGGAGTTCATGACCGAGATCCGCCACATCGTGTTCGACATCGGCAAGGTGCTGATCCACTACGACCCCGATCTGCCCTTCAGCCGGCTGATCCCGGATCCGGAAGCGCGGCGCTGGTTCTTTGAGAACGTCTGCACACATGACTGGAATGTCGAGCAGGACCGCGGACGCACCTGGGAGGAGGCGGAAGGCCTGCTCATCAACGAGCATCCGGCGCATGAGGACAACATCCGCAACTTCCGGCGACACTGGCACGAGATGGTGCCGCATGCCTATGAAGACAGCGTTGCGGTGATGCTCGAATTGATCGATGCCGGCCACGACGTGACGATGCTGACCAATTTCGCTTCCGACACGTTCGTCGAGGCCCGCCAGCGCTTTCCATTCCTGGACAGGCCGCGCGGCGTGACCGTCTCGGGCGACGTGCGCATGATCAAGCCTGATCGCGGCATCTACGATCACCACGTGGCGAGCTTCGACCTCGATCCTGCTGCCACGATCTTCATCGACGACAGCCAGAAGAATGTCGACGGCGCCAAGGAGGCCGGCTGGCAGGCGGTGCTCTTCCGGAATGCGAAAACGCTCGAGGCGGACCTCGAGCGTTTCGGGATCAGGCCGTGACTGGAGGGGCCGGGCCTTTATCATAAGCCTCAATCGCCGGCGCGGCCCATCCGGGCCGCTTGGCTTTCGCGCTACCGCATCGGCCCGAAAATCGGATTCGATTTTCGGAAAGCACGATGCGGCACCTAATAGTAGCTGAGCGTCCTTTGCGCGTCCAAGTGGACGCGCGGCGCTCTGGCAGGCGCGGCGCGCGGTCGCGCGCTCCGACGGTCGATGTTATCGACCGTCGGTGGCTGTCTCAGGCGCCGGCTCGTTCCATGCCGACGCGCACGATGCGGCGCAGCTCGTCTATCTGGGTGAGGCCGCCATTGCGCTCATAATGCCAGAAGGTCCAGCCGTTGCAGGCGTCGAGCCCTTGTACGGCCGCACCCACCTTGTGGATCGACCCGGCCGCGTCGCCGGCGGCCAGCGTGCCGTCGGCGCGAACCGTGGCCGACCATCTCTTCCTGGCGTCATAGAGCCTTGTCCCGGGAACCATCAGGCCGCTGTCGATCAGGCTGACGAAGGCCACCCTCGGCTCGGCGCGTTTTCCCGAAATGACGGCGAGCTCCGCAGCTTGCAACGGCTTGACGGCCGCGATGCGCTCGGAGGCCGCGTCGATATAGGCCTGTTCACGCTCGATGCCCACAAAATGACGGCCGAGGCGTTTTGCGACCGCGCCGGTAGTGCCAGAGCCGAAGAACGGGTCGAGCACCACGTCACCAGGTCGGGTCGATGCCATCATGACCCGGGCGAGCAGCGCTTCGGGCTTCTGGGTCGGATGCAGCTTGTTGCCGTCCTCGTCCTTCAGCCGCTCCGAGCCGGTGCAGATCGGGAACAGCCAGTCGGAACGCATCTGGACGTCATCATTCGCCGCCTTCATGGCGTCGTAGTTGAAGGTGTAACCCTTCGCCTCCCTGTCGCGGGACGCCCAGATCATGGTCTCGTGAGCGTTCTGGAACCGGCGCCCTCGGAAATTCGGCATCGGGTTGGTCTTGCGCCAGACCACGTCGTTGAGGATCCAGAAGCCGAGGTCCTGCAGGGTGGCTCCGACACGGAAGATGTTGTGATAGGAGCCGATGACCCAGATCGTGCCGTTGGGTTTCAGGACGCGGCGGACGGCCAGCATCCAGGCACGGGTAAAGGCGTCATAAGCCTGGAAGCTGTCGAACCGGTCCCATTCGTCGTCGACCGCGTCGACCTTCGACTGGTCCGGACGATGCAGTTCACCGTCAAGCTGAAGATTATAGGGGGGGTCGGCAAAGACCACGTCGATCGACTTCTCGGGAAGCCTGTTCAACGCGGCGACGCAATCGCCCTTCAGGATCGTGTCGAGCCAGGCCGGCTGTGCGGAAACGGCGGAAAGTTCGTCGGCAAGACGCAAGGCAGACATGCGGGATACCCGGGTTACGCGTTACGGTTTACTTCCCGTTATGGTTACCGGACTGGGTAAAGATTTAGTGAAGTGAGCCCGCCAATTTGCGGTCGGCGTCATCATCGTGTATGCCGCCGACCTTGCCGCATGAAGCGTCGCCGATCCGCTCGGCGCCCGAATTTCCCGGAAAGCCATGACCTTGATCGACCTTGTCATTTTCGATTGCGACGGTGTGCTCGTCGATTCCGAGATCATCGCGGCCCGCGTCGAGGCGGACCTCCTGACCGAAGCCGGTTATCCGATCTCCGCCGAGGAATTGGCCGAGACCTATGCCGGCCTCACCTTCAAGGACATAATGCTGCGGGTAGAGGAAAAGGCACAGATTCCGCTGCAGTCCTCCCTGATCGACAGGGCCGAGAAGATCAACGATCACCGTCTCGCGACGGAAGTGCTGGCGATCGAAGGTGTGCACGAGGCTGTCGCCGGTGTGACGTCGCAGCGCTGCATCTGCTCCAATTCGAGCGGCCATCGCCTCGACGCGATGCTGACGCGAACCCGGCTGAAGCCTCTCTTCGACGGACGCATCTTTTCGGCCAAGGAGACGCCGACCAGGCGCACGAAGCCGGCGCCCGATGTCTTTCTTCATGCGGCAAAGACGCTCGGCGCCGATCCCGACAAGACCTTCGTCGTCGAGGATTCCGTCCATGGCATACATGGCGCCAAGGCTGCCGGCATGCGGGTGATCGGTTTTACCGGCGCATCCCACAGCTATCCCGGCCATGCCGACGCCCTGACCGACGCGGGCGCTGAGACGGTGATCCGGCGCTGGGCCGACTTCAAGAGCACGCTGGACGCCCTTTCGCAGTGGTCCGACGCCTGAGGTCCAAGAGACTGTCTGCCCATGATTTTGCAGCCGGGTCTCTTGAGTTCCGGGAAAGTTGCCGCTAAATGCGCCTCACCAGGCCGGGCCCCTCTGGCAGTTCCCTCGAACTGTGATGTCGGACTGGAAGTCCAATCGGGTGGCCTGGCGCAATGGAACTTCGTCGATCCTAGAATCTATTCGGCCCGCTTTAGCAAGGTGCGGTGAGCGCAACGCGTTCCAGCCGGCAGGCGATTGATACCTTCCAATGCACTCGGCCTCCCCTTCCGTTCGAATGTGGGAGCTACATGAGCGAACTTCTAACCTCAGAAGCCTTATTCGCCCTCCTCCAGGTGATCATGATCGATCTCGTCCTGGCGGGAGACAACGCAATCGTCATCGGCCTCGCTGC
>VFQN01004135.1_pt1 | contig 19564 bp, 18 predicted proteins | sample 3512371 | NCBI WGS metagenome assembly VFQN01 (sample SAMN10412370, study PRJNA504923) | tailings metagenome | isolation source: Replicate 2 from Balatoc abandoned mine | place: Philippines: Itogon, Benguet | collected 2017-08-28 | reverse complement strand
TCCAAACATCCCAGACTTCTAAACTCATCGAGAACTGATGAAATGTGAAGTGGGAGGTGACTGGAGATCTGATGGAATGCAAGGCTTCAATAAGATTGAGGTGTTCGTTATATTAGTAGGTAGTTTTAGTATCATGCTGAAAGCAAGTTTATCGTAAGTTATAGTATGTTAAAATCAAAGAGAAATCATCTAATTGATATTATTTCTCGGGACAATTTGTTTTTTTTTTTCTTCTTTTGTTTAAGTGTCAGATTGTAGTAAGTAACGAACAGATTTAAATAAATAAAATAGTGATGATTGTGAAAAGTTCTTCTTCAATTGCTTATTTATGCATGATTCGAGATGGTTCTAATCCAATCCTTGCATGATAAAGCTCTTTTCATGGAATTAAACGGTAATGATCCAAATGAATCTGGTAACTTTTGAATGCCTTGATAATACACTTCTTGTGCAGAAGACGCTGAAGAAGGACATGCTAGGAAATCTCTTGCCATCATAGCAACAGCAGGAAATCTTCCTCCATTCGTCTTCCACCATTGTAACACAGCAGTACTGTTCACAATTTGTAATGGTTCCTTTAGATAACTCTCAAGGTCATTCGATGAAGTGGACGAGGACTCATGTACAATCTTTCGACGCTTAAGGAACGATTCACGTGAGTCATGAGTCCAATCGCCTTTAACCGAAGGGATAGTAGGAGTATTGAGATGACTATCGCCACTTCCACCAAGGTTTACCGAAGAGGAAGAGTTGGAGGTAGGAATATATGTACGAACATTACCATGATATTCTTCTTTAAAGCGATGATGAAGATTATGAATATATTTTTCTGCATTAATAGCATCAATGGTTTCATTAATAAATTCTGCCTTACAGCTTGGATCTAATATCAATCCTATAGATCACACAAATAAGAGGGATTAGAAGATTTGCATATATGGCAATACATAGAAAAAAGAACTTACCAATCGCTAAAGTAGGTAATAAAGGTTCAAACGCATCTCTAAAGGATTTAGCAATCTTATTAGTCATTTCAATATGTTCATTTGATGAGTAATAAGAATGATATACTTTAAAAAAGGATTCTAATTCAACATTTACATCACATATATTCGAAAATAGTAAATGTGATGTAATCATATGTCTTCTCGTTAATCCATCAATACTATAGGAGATTGCAAGAAATAATTTATCGGTTGCTTCTAGCAATTTCATATTTTGATTAATAAACGATAAAGAAGAAGAAGAGATTGTTGAAGAAGAACCAAAATGATTATGATGTGTAATAAAATAATGTAATAATTCAATAATGGAAGACCAATTATCAGTATTATATAAACATTCTTTAATATCTAAATGTAAATTTGATAATTGTATAATATTTTTCATTTCATTCAATAATGGTTGTAATAAATGAATTAATTCATTCATAATTTGATTAACAATATATGGATAAGTATAAATATGCATATCATGCATAACATCATATAAATATTTATTACTATTGTTATTATGATTTGAATTTGAAGAAGTTTTTTCTTTAATAATTTTCCAAAATTCAATATCAATATGATTATCTATACAATCTTTATCAAATAAAACATTGAAAAAGCGATGATTTAGTTTATATTCTTGTAAACATTGTATTAATTCTTTCACAACTTTATCAATGTTCATCACTCTTCTTCTTACTCCCCCTTCATGCTGTTGTTGTTCTTCTTCTTCTTCTTGTTCTGTTTCAATATATAATACATCTAATAAGAATCGTCGTAATTCCCAATCACTATTAATATATTGAACCTCAACCATCATCACCGAATAAGAAGGATTTGAAGTCGCATATAATCGTATAATAATCGATATACGTATATTTGGTAAAATAATCTCTTGTTCTATAATATTATGTAAACGTATTAATAAATTAGTATACATTAATGATATTTCTGATTCTATATCATTAACAGTTGGCAAGAAATCAAACTCTAATGATGAAGGTAATGTGGAGGTTAAATGAGGGGGAGTAGTAGTTTGTATTAAAGTTTTTAGAAATTGCTTAAAACCATTACTATTAGGGAAATGATAAGGTAAATTTTCTAATAATATCATTTCTGCAATGGATATTTTAAATTTTGATAATGTTAAAGGATTTGAGAAAAATTTATCATCAAATAATAATGATCCTGGGTAATTATTACTCTGATTTAAACCATTATTATTGGTATTATGGTTGTTTGTTTCATGGAGAATACGTTTTTTATGGGATGAATTGGTAATTGTTTGTAGTTTTTTACTTTCTTCTAATATGATTGAATGAACATCATCTAAACCTGCTGATAAATCACGGATTGCTGAACAACGTATTGCATGTGCACGTAAACCACCTGTACCGTTTTGGGAGATGTATTTGATCTGATGTCCGCAGTATTTACAGGATGCAATTTGTTCATTTTTCTCATTCTTCGTTGGTTGTAATAAGAAGTATTGCCAAACTTCTGATGTTTTCCTTCTTTTCTTTTGTGTTTGTAATAGTGAATTCTCTGGATTATTGTTACTATTCTTCTTACCGGATTCTGACAGATTTAAAATTTGTGATGTTTCTAATCCTTCTTCTCCATCATCTTCAGAAGAATCATTTACCGGTGTCGAAGAAGATTTACCAAACGGTGTATTCATTTTTCCTTGAATAACTTTGATTTACCCTTTTTCAAAACTGCAACAAAGAAGACAAGTCTATTGATTTATTCAAAAGAAATAAAGCTCCTATTTTTTTGAATTTTATTGAACGGAAATGGAAATTGTTTGAATTTTGTTGGTTGTTTGTTTGGTTTGGTCCACCTTTGTGTAGTCTTGAAATATCGATATTTTAAAAATTACATTTATTAGATTTTATTGAACTAGAAAGATGAGTTTTGCAATTTTCCCAGTGTTTACTGTGTTTTCACTCATTTGCCTTGATTTCTGCAGTTAATAGAACAGTTGATTTCACACTCATTCAAACACTAAAGATGTTGACTCGAAGTGCAGTTGCTAGACAAGTCTCCAATGCCTTAAGGTAAAGAAATTATTGAGCCTGGTTATTTTGCAACTGGTTGTCTTGGTGTTGCATCCTTGCACAATTGCGATGACCTTATTCGAGGTGCATTATCTAAATTTCTTGTCAAATAGGGGTAACAAGCTCAGCTTTGCCGCTCTCACTGAGGAGCATACATTCAAGCAAGCCGCACCAACTCAATTAACTGTTCCATCCGTCCAAAATAATAAGTTAGAAAACGGTCTCAAGTTCACCGCCAGATCACGTGATAGCGGCGTTAGTACATTTTCCTTCTGTTCGGTCTTTGTTTTGATCATTTTCTTGCTCCTTTAATTAGATTGTGAACCTTCGCTTTGCCGTTTTAGGTGGTAGCAGCACCGAGTCCGCCAAGCAGAAGGGCGCTGCCCAGTTCTTGGCTGCCTCTGCGTTCACTGGAAACAACCAGAACAGTGGCTTACGTGTTGTTAGATACTTGGAGAGCTTAGGAGCTACTTTCAACGCTACTGCTGACCGTGAGAAGGTATGAAACTGATTTGTTCGGGGTACTTTTAAGCTCATTGCTCCTCAGATTGTCTATGAAGTCTCTGTCCTAGCTGATCAAGTAGATTCCGCTGTTTCTGTTGTCTTATCTAGCATTGCCTCCCCTCCATTATATAACCACGTTTTCGAAGAGCACAGACCAACCGTCCAATTATTTTATGATGCATTAAGAGAGGAGCCAACCAAATTCCTCAATGAATTAGTTCACGAGGCTGCTTTTGGAGAGACAACTGGTTTTGGCAGCTCTGTCTATGCTGAGGATCTTAAGAATTTAAAGGTCGCTGATATCTTGGCTTACCGTGGAGCTCATTTCGTCAAGGAAAACTTAGTCGTTGCTGTTGATGGTGTCTCTTCCGAGGAATTCAAGAAAATCCTTACTGCATACGCTGGTCAAGTTCCATCTGGCTCTGCTCAAGCTGTTGGCAAGGCAGATTTCGTTGGTGGTGAAGTCAAGGTCCGTAACAGCAGTGTTGGAACTTCTCATGTCGCCTTAGCCTTCGGTATCCCTGCCGGACCAGCTGGCAAGGCCTACGAAGTCTTAAACGCCACATTAGCCAGTAGATTACAAAAGAAGAAGGTTTGTGCGTCCACATTCCAGAATAAATATCACAACGGTGGCTTCTTCGGTCTTCAAACCCGTGGTGAGGCATCTGATATCGACCGTATCTTACGTGCCAGCATTGATGAATTAAAGGCTATTGCTTCTGATGCTTCCGCAGCTGAAACTGCTAAGGTCCAGGTAAGAATTCCACGTATCATATGTCCTGAGCTAATAGTGTCTTTGTTGAAAAAAGGTTGGTGTTAATAACTTCAGTGGTTTGGATAGCAAAAATGGTGCTGATGCTTTATTAAATGCTTACCTTGCTGGAACTGATGTTAATGCATTCCTTGATACTCGTGCTGTCACCGCTCAACAAGTGAGCGACGCTGCCAAGGCTGTTTTGAAATCTACTCCTGCTTATGCTGTCTTTGGTGCCACTACTGGCACACCATCTCTCACAACTGTCACCAAGATACTTGCATAAATATAATAGTGATAAATAATGGTTAGACAACATTACAGAATTTACTCTTGCATTTTCTGATGTGGAGAGTGAGTGTTTGGAGGCGGTAATATATACATAAAAACTTTATAACTGTATATTCCCTTTTTCTTATTATTTACATACAACCGTCGAAATCACTTATCTACATTCCAATCTATCATCTCTACCACCAACCAAGTGACCCAAGACCGAAATCATTCATACTACCAACAATCTGCATTGCAGCTGGAAGATCTTCATCAGGAGAAAGACCCATTGATGAAGATCTTCGGCGGAGAAGAGGAGCTCCATCTGTCGATCCTTGATTATTAGCTTGCTTGCTGGAATCTTCGTGAGACTCCGTTGTCGTCGTAGCTGTCACACCGCGTGCAGATGCATTAATTTCAGTGAAACTGATAGTACGAACTTTAAACCGAACCTGATACAAACAACAAATAAATAACATGATTCATCAAAGTATGATAAAATACTTACTACTTCTCCTATTGTTAAAGGAAATTCATTGACAGCAGCATCACCTTCCGTTTCATATTTCCAAATCCAAAGATTCGATGACGAATTAAAAACTGAAGGATTTTGTAAATGTGTACTAGGAACTATTATATCATCAAAAAACTCTAATGATATCTTTATACCATCTTTATTTGATTGTATAACTCTTCCTGTTAATACTTCACCAACAAATGGTCGAAAAACGACTAATCGAAATTGAACAATTTGAACTGGTGCACCTTGACCTGGATAAATATAAGGATCACCAATTGTAATAAAATCATAAAAGACAATCCCTAAACCAACATTAAGAATGATCTTGTTAGAATATTTTGCTTCGATTTGTTCTATGAGGACCTTTTCATTTTGCATGTTAAAGGCGATGATAACTGAGGGTTGTGGTGTCTTACCTCAGCTGGATCGCGTAACATTTGATCAGGATTACATGTTAGCTTATCTTCTATGATCGCTAATTGATACATTTTTGCAAAACTGATCTAAACCTAATCAGACCAATGAAGGAATTTTTGTGCTATTCACCGATAGTTTTTATCGGTAAACTAAATTATGTTGCGCAGGAGTCAATGACTGATGGATTGAATGAAGAGATTCTCGCCTCTGTCAACTGAATTCCTTATCTAGTTCCTTATCTTGAAGATCTTGGAAGACTTGGCTGTACCGAAAATTAGTCAAAGACCAAATGCTGAAATTTGAACATGGATTATTTTAGAAAATATTAATAGATTTATCGATTTATAACGATTCTAATGAGTACGCTCACAAAAAGACCAGAAAAGCCTGTCGAAAAATAAATTAGCAAAGGTTAGGCAAGACGGCAACACAGAAACTCTCAGTGAAAAAGATGTCAATCAAAGAAATTCAGACATACGCTTGTTTATAAATAAACAACATCATCGAGTTCTTATTGGTTCAAGTACTACGGCACTTACCGATCATTTACCGAACAACCTTGTTCGCACTCTCAGTGAAAATCACTCCATGATTTTCGAATCCACTAAATGCGCAAAAAACTTCCACGAATACTGTAGCAACAGTCTCAGTCTCGTACTGGGATCTAATATAGGGACTCAAAACTAACTCTCTCAAATCATATATATTTGGGAAAGAAGGAACAAAGAGTTCTAAGGAACGAAATGTTCGTGACTTTTTACAGAATCGAGGAGATCATTTTACACACCTTGCAATCGATCCAAACCAGAAGAAACAGGACGCCATAAGTGAATCGGGATTACATGTTTTCCTGGTCTGGAAGGAAGCCAAGCTGACCCGATACCAGAGAATCCTTTCACTTCTTGCAGTGAGCGATCCCATAACTCCATGACAATCAAAGGCCAACCCTCCGTCGATGATGCTTGAAAGTGAACATCAATAGGATGGCATAATGGGGCTTTTCCAGAAGAAATATCAGTGACCATGGCATGCGTCTCACCATAGTTTATACCATTTCGCACATTCCAAGCATTGTTTCCTGAAAGAAGATGAGACAACAAGGGATTCGGAGTTGAGGATTTTACCTGGAACAATCGCCCACGTTAGTGAAACTGCATCAATTGTACTTATTGCATATGAGATATCCCCGATAATGTTCACATCGGGCATCTGTGGTTGATTTGTGACTCTTCTTCTCTTTGATGAAAACCGCTCAATTTTCAAATAATTTGAAACCGACCTCCGAAACTCCGAAATCACCAAATTGACAGAGTAGTGCCGTGCCCTTTTTAGCAAAAGGCATTTTTTGTGTGGTGATTTTCAATTATAGGGATGCAATTTATTCTGCCGTCGTTCGATTGGTGAACAATTTGCCTCGCAGTCTATGCTTTTAGGATTGAGCAATTGTTTTTTTTTTCAAGGTAAACTGATTGAACATATTCAACTGGTAGACAAACTATCCAATTATGCCTTGTACTGGTTGCATGGTTGGCTGAAGTTCTACCGAAATGGAAGAAAATTTGATTGTTTTTAATCAGTGCGACTGTAACTATTCTCAAAACTAATATTTTTGATGAATTGAAGCCTTGCATACATTCCTTTAGTCAGACAAATATATCATTTATGTCCTCTTACATCTTTTTCTAGAGTTAATTAGCTGCAAATATTCCTGAATTGAGACGATAAACACGAAAGGAATCAACAATACTCCTCAAGGTTTGTTCGAGCCCGGCTTTCTTGGCGTTACCCCATCTTCGATCGATGGTAGCTGCGACGAGACCCTGGATGAATCCTTCACCGACACTGGTGATGGATGCAACACCTCTTCGAGCAATTACAAAGCCTGCTCCTGTATTAAGCTCATAACTATGGAAATATTAGGAGTAGGTGGATCAGTGTGCTTCATTGTACCTGAAGTCGACGATGTAATAAGGCGTTTGATCTGCTCCGACAGGTCCCGGTTTGATTTGATATATTTTCAAATTATCTGATAGATCTCCTTTTTGAGAGACCGCTATAAATGTTTTCACCATTGATGTTAGTTTCTGTTATACTCGATATTATTTGTAATTTACCTTTTTTGATGAATTTTCGAATTAAATCAGTTGATGTTAAAGTTAACTTCTCCTTCTTTGGATCTTCGAATACGTATAAGAATGCAGAATCACCCTTTTGATAATCTACAAAATACAACAAGAAATCAATTACTGCGAGCTCGACAAAAACGAAGCGCTAACTTACCATTTGTTGATATCGTCCCTGCTTCTCCGTTATTATTTACTGAAGTCTTTTGAACCACCCAAAGATTTGGCGAGGCAAATTGGACTAAAATAGGATTCTTCATCTCTGTAGTCAATCCACCTCGTCCGAATTCTGATACTACTGGGGAAAATCCAGAAGGAACGAAGAGAATTGGAGGAAATCCATACTCTGCCAGCTTTGTATTTGCCTCAGATAATGAATCAGCTTTAGTATTTCCAGCAAACCCAAGAGCGATAGCTAGAGACGCCATTCCACCAAATCTGTTTATCCCTCTTTGAACTTGTGATTTCTGAAGTTGAGACATTGAAGTTGGTTCTAAATCATTTTTCCAATTATTTAATGAACTTTTTGAAATTCCTTTGTAAGCAACCTTCACTACATTATTCTTAAGAAAGGAATACACTAAGACTAACTGAAGAAGTAGAAAAACTAAATGTTTCTTCGACTGTACAGTTATCGTCATTCTCTTCTTTTCTCTGTTTATGCTCTCATCCTCGCACATTGCAAATCCAAGACACATACCTGTGCACCTTTCTGTGCACAATGAAAAGGATTTCGATGAGCTTGAAGAGAAAAAGAGCGAAGGAATATCGCGGCAGGATTGCACCATCACCATCTGGTCACCTTCATGGTAAGCAAAAATAAACTGCTTTTATTGGGAAACAGGCTTCAAAATTTTCAATAGTTGGTCATGCTCAAACCTTTTGGATCGCAAAACAAAGAGCTTTAAAACAACATGGGAAGTTGATCTTACGAGTTGAAGATATTGATATTCAACGGTGTAAACCTCATTTTCTTCCAGATATGATTGAGGATTTAACTTGGTTTGGTATCACATGGGATGAAGGGTACAACCATGATCTCTCTTCTTCTGTTACAGATCCATATCATCAATATATACAAAGCAAAAGATTTCCACTATATGCTCATGCATGGAAGATCTTGTATGAGAAAGGTTATATCTATCCTTGCAAACAGTCAAGACGAGATGTAGAAGCTGCACTTTCTGCACCTCATGATAACATCTCCCACAAGAAAGAACCACCAGCTACCTCCACTACCAAGACAACTGATAGCACACAACCCTTCCCAACAATTGAAAGACCACCAGAAATGAAGAAAATGATTGAGGAAATTGCGAATGAAGCCATTTTCCCACCATTCCTCCGTCCAAGTTTCCTACAAGATATTCCCTTTGAAATAGGTAATAATCATTTCTTACCTTTAGAGTATCAACATTTAACATCACCCTTTAATCTAAAATTAAATTGGAGATTTCGTATACCTGATGATTATCGTCCAATACGTTTTATTGATGGTAATGTTGGTGAACAAATCTTTATCCCTGGTGAAGACTTTGGTGATTTCTTAGTATGGAGATTAGATGGTTATCCGAGTTATGAATTAGCTGTTGTTGTTGATGATATATTAATGAGAATTACTGAAGTTGTTCGAGGACAAGATTTATTAATATCTACTGCAAGACAGTTGTTATTAATGAAAGCAATCTTTGGATTAGATTATGAGAAAGTTGAGGCATGGAACGACTCTTTTGGTATGATGGCATCATCTTATCAAATAACACTATCAGATGAGCCTAAGGAGGAGGAGCTAATCGAAGAAACTGAAAAGGAGGACCATAAAACAGATGAAAGCGGTAATGAAGATGCGTCAGAAGAGAGCAGTATAGCGAATAAGGAAGTCAAAGAAGATGATGTGAAGGGAAATGATGAAGAAGGGAACGAGAAAGAAAGGATATTAAATCAATATTTTTCAGTTCAAAATGAATATAGTATCCCATCGTATTATCATTTACCATTAGTATGTGATGAGAATGGTGTTAGATTAGCGAAAAGAAATTTTGCAAAAAGTTTAAGAAGATTACGTGAAGAAGATAATATGACATCAGAGGAGGTTAGAGATAAATATTTTCAGAAAAAATTACCAATTTAAAATAAATAAATAACGAAAGTCTTGAACAAGGCTATGGTAATAAATCGGATTGCTTCCTTTAATAGATCCACTGTTTACTCAATAAATTTACAAACAATAAATAAATAAATAAATTTCTGAATGCAGAAAAAGATTTCCTTTTTCATTATCTGCAAATGTTAAAATATGAGCCAATCAAACGAAGAAACGAAATCTTGGAAGCATGGAATTATGGTTCGATGAGGAAGAGTAAAGTTGTACTCGGTGGAAACCACCCCAGTACATTGCAGGCCCTTTCGAAAAGATTAATTAAAATTCGTTGAATAATTAATTGAAATTAGGTGAAATCAGTTTTGACTTTAAGAGTTAACTGTTAATTCATTCATTACATAGAATTCAATCCTGTTAAAATGAGAAGGATGTGGAACTCAGATTAAAATCGGCAATTGCTGCTGCAACAGCTTGTGTGTTCGCATCAACTTTGTTATCATCAACTTTTAATCTTGGAACTTTGGATAAGATACTATAGTCCGAGATTCCCTTACACTGCTTGATCGTTACACATTGCACTTTCGCTAAGTTGCTAACATCCTTTATTTTTGGACAATAGCGAAGGTCAACACTATGATTCCTGCCCAATCCGCTAATATCTGAAACAGATGGTAAGTTGATTAACTTTACTGTAGGAATATCCTCCAAGCCTTTAATTTCAGTTATTAACTCAGAATTCTGGATAGTTAAAGATTGTAAATGCTGCAAGTTAGTGGAAAGTTCTGCTAAGGTTGCTTGGGCAAAGGTATGCGATGAAATGGTCAAGTTTTTCGTGAAAGATAAGAATGGAGTACTTTTCCCTACACCATCATCAATTCCAGGGAAATCAATTGTAAGATTGTGATTTCGAAGTTCCAATATCTCTGCTTTTTGCATTTTCGAAATACCAATCAAAGTAAGTTCAAAGACATCACGTAACTCATTGTCTATTCGGATTTGAAATGGTTGTTTAATCGACACTTTCCTCGCATTCTTAAGTGGTCTGTAATCATTGAGTAGCCAGCAACCTTCAAATTCAACTGATTTTACTTCTCTCAATACACTTACATCTGAGATATTACATCCAGCCAACTTCACATGAGGAATACCGAATAAACTTTCATATCCTATTAAATTCTTATCACAAAAGGAAATTTCTAAACGATGATGGCCACCTAATCCTCTAATATCTTTAACTTTCGCACATTTGGAGAGAGTTAAATCATAGACACCGTATAGTGATGAAACATCTCGAATGTTATTTAGTGCTCTCAAGACAAGAATTCGAACATTTTTAAAAATAGAGACGTCAAACAATTTAGGACATCCATCGATTTCAAATCTAATCATTCTCTTTCCAGTAAATATTGAAAAATCAGATAAAGAAGTACATGAACGAAAGGTTAAATCAGATATATTCTCAAGAGGAGAAATATCTTCCAAGGAAGGAGAAATATTAATCATCAACTTTGAAAGATGTGATAAGTTGCTAACATCTTTTAATTGTACAAATGTTGATAATTTCAATTCTGTAATTCGAGGAGAAAGTGAAGGAATTGCAGTCAACCTCATTCGACTAGCAACGTTCAAACACTCCAACTCGTGAGTGAAATATGATGAATCGTGCGGAACACTCTCATCATAAGTTCGAAAGAAGTGGAAATGTTGCCAAGTAAGTCTGATTTGTTTCCATCCATCCTCTACTTTACTCAATAATAACCCTTGGAACTCTTTGTCTTCCATGTATTGCAAGCTTCTTCTCTCCGTCAATCGAAATACGATCGTTCTTCTCTTCAAGTGAGAGAAGTGTAGTTTGGAGGTGTTGAGGAAGTAGTGATAATCATCGTAGGAGAGGAAGGTTTGTATGAGTGTGAAGATAATTTCAGGCAGCTGAATCAAAGATTTCGTCATTTGTTGATAGTTTTTCGTAGTTCGAACTTTTACCTCCGCAATTTCCCGAAACTGGCTCAGGTCTTTAATTTGTATCTTTCTCAGGAAATTTCTCACTATATCATTGACTTTAGGGGTGTCTTATGTTACACTCAGTAGTGTTTGCTGATCGTTAAAGAGAAAGATAAACAATGGTCACAGGGTTAGCATGATTTACATTCTCTAAAATCTGTTCAGCAAAGACACGCAAAAAACACAAGAGTTTTCGCGTACAACAAACTTCGTACAACTAAAATCGCAGAATAAAATTTCCCACAGAAATCGCGAACGACAACATACAAATGCATCAAATCTCTATTTCTAATTATGAGATAGCTTTTCAACGATCTTTAATCTTGGAACTTTTGACAACACACAATAATCTACTATACCATCACATTCTTCAATTCTTACTACACTTACATTCGCTAAACTACTCACATCTTTGATCTGAGGACAGTTATTTAGTTCAACATACCTATTCCTACCTAATCCACTAATATCGATTAAAGCCCACATATTAATCAATCTGACCGTAGGAATCTCTTCAAAGCCTATGATAGCATATAAATCATTTGTACTATGAAGAGTTATTGATTGTAAATGCCGAAAATAAGCAACATCATCTCCTTTTAGAGTACTTATTAGAGGTGAAGGTAGTCTGAGTAGTGTTAAATGTTGTGTATTAGGGAAGTAAAGACTACTCATCTTTCTTAAATCGATTTTAGTAAAATCAATCTCAAGTTTGTAATTCGATAAATTTCTTAAATATATTTCAGGTATTTCTTGGATTGAGAGATCATAAACATGATTTAACTCGTGGATGTTCCAAATAAGAGGATTTAAAGTAACTGTTACTCTCCTTACATTCTTAATCGGGCTTACATCTTGAATTCTTGAACAGTTACGAAGTTCAACTGACTTTGCATATCTTAATACTCTTAAATCTGAAATATCACATTCCACTAGCTTGACCTTGGAAACTCCAGCCAGAGACGAATATCCGATCAAATTATATGAACAACACGATATCTCTAAACGATGATGCCCACCTAATCCTGATATATCTTTAACACACCTACATAAGCTAATACTTACATCATAAACACCATGTAAAGGTGAAACATCTTCTAATGAAGGACAACATGAAAGAGTTACACTTCGAAAGTTACTCAAACTATGAATACCAGTGATTCTCGTACATAATATAAAGTTAATAACCTTACTCTTTTCTCCACACAACATTGATAAGTCTGACAAAGCCTGACAGCTATTAAAAGTTAAATTAGGAATATTCTTAAGAGGAGAAATATCTTCGAGTTGAGCAGAATAACTAATTTCTAATTTTGAAAGATGGGATAATGTTGAAACATCCTTTAGCACCGTAAAGTGTGAAAGGCAAAGTTCCTTAACTTTCAGGGAGAAAGGAGGAAGTGCTGTCATCATTTTCCGCTCGTCATAACTCAGATTTTCCAAGTAGACATCGAAATAAGACGAATCGTGAGGAACGTTTGGGTCAGAAGCATGATACGAGCCTTTGGACTTTAGAACCTTCAAACTGATTCTGATTTGTTTCCATCCATCCTCTACTTTACTCAATAACAACCCTTGGAACTCTTTGTCTTCCATGTATTGCAAGCTTCTTCTCTCCGTCAATCGAAATACGATCGTTCTTCTCTTCAAGTGAGAGAAGTGTAGTTTGGAGGTGTTGAGGAAGTAGTGATAATCATCGTAGGAGAGGAAGGTTTGTATGAGTGTGAAGATAATTTCAGGCAGCTGAATCAAAGATTTCGTCATTTTTTCTATATTCCGGAATTTCGCGTAGTGTCAAATTACGTTTCTTTGTTCCTGTGTTTTGATTTTATAGGAGAACTTCAATTGAATTACTGCACAATTTGTCATCGAAGTCATATTCTTTTCCCTCTGTTCCAATTTTAAGAGAAAAAAAAAAGATACTCAATGAGAGATTTATTTACTTGGCACGTTTTTACAGTTGGCATTTGGACTGGATGCATCGCAACTGAAGTGTTCTTTGAGAAGCTCCTTGCTGACAAAACCAAGGAAGTGAAGACTCAATTAGCAAAGTTACATTACTGGGTTGATTTATGTATTGAAATCCCAGTGAGCCTTGCAGTTTATTTTACAGGGTTAAAGTTAATGCTTGGAAGAGGAACAGACCGACAGATTCTGTTAATGTCGACCTTTGGAACTGCTGCCTTGGTCAGCAATATCGCCTGCTTCTATAATGTTTGGGGACGATATCAAGCTTCGATTACGGATGATTGGGAAAAATACGAAAAGCACGATAAGATCCAGCATCGTGTAGGAAAGGGTGTTGTTCACAGTGTTGCTGGTGCTCTAGCAGTTGCATTATACATGTCCAGAAAACCTTCTTCTTAATATCATTTAGATTTCAATTCCTTGTTTCTGATTCTTGATTCATTTTAATATAATTATTTTTCTGTTTGCCCCTCTTTCCTATGACATACACTATTCTTTCATCACAAAAGATTTCGTTCCGTGTTACGGTTCCGTTTGGATCTGTATCACAAAAGAGAATTAAAAAATAAGAGTCAATGAACATTCGATAAAATTAAAGACTGAACAGAAGAAATAATAAGAATCCTAAAATTTGATATTACAACACAAACACACACAACAAACGACTTTACCGATACCGATACCGATATCGTTCTTCGAAATGAATCATTCCATTCTGTTCCATTCCAAGTTATGAATCGCAATATTCCCGCATATGATGCATACACGCAGGATCCTTTGCAACAAGTAAGTTGTGTATGAAATTTATTTCATGTTTCCTTCATAACGGGACGCCTTTCTTGTTCAGGCCCTGGCAAAGCTGCGACAACTCGAGGAGGAGAATTTAACATTAAGGAATCAGCTGTTCACCTCCAATGATGAAATCTTTCAACTTCAAGCCACAATTGCAACTATTGAAGTCGAAGCAAAATTTCAGGCGACACAAGAGGTGAACAATATTCAATCTCAGCTGAAATTCAAGGTAATTTACACCGCTACCTTTACCCCTCCAAACATTATTTTCTCTTGTAGGAAAAAGAGTTTGAAGAAAAGAATCGAGATCATAAACGTTTATTGAAAGAACTTAATGAGTTAAAGAAGGAACGAGGTCTCTTATCGTCCTCATCTCCCACTTTCTCCCAACCGAACAACCTCAATACAATTTCACATCCACAGTTAGACAAATCATCTTCCGTGGCTTCTAAAAAAAGAAAATCTGATGATATTAGTTCAGCGCAAGCCTCTTCGAGGTCGAGTGGACAAGGAATAGATCGCGACATCGATAACTTTGCCGGGAGTTCGTCAAATTTCAAACGGCAAGAAATGGAGATTAAGAATAAAATTGAACTTGATACAATGAATGATCTGCTAAAAGAATTCCATCAACTGTTATTACTTATGACTCAGACGAACACTTCCACCGTCTCCAACAACGAATCAACTGACTCGAATGAAGTAAGTCTGACCAATGATCCCCCATATTTACTTATTTTGGTTGAAAATAGATGGAATGTGATGATGGAATGCCTTCCTCCTCTTTCCGATCTCTTGACCCTCACAAGACTACCACACCGTCCACCCTAAAAAATACCTCCTCAACATCCACCTCTACTCCTCCAAACAACACAGAATCTTCTAACGCGGCAATGATCTCCTCTATCGGTTTAAAGTCTAGTGGTGGAAGGAGTTTAGATAGGCAGTCGACTAATAACGCGAGTAAACTCTCCACGGCCGAGAAGTGCCTTGCTCAAGTGACGTCAGTCAATATACATCATCTATTAAGCAATATTAATCATCAATTGCACAATTTTATGCATTTGGTAAGCCATTTCTTTTTGATTTTTGATACATCTTACACAGTTTGTATAGAATGTTGTGCAAAGTGAATCTAATTATAAAGGTGAAGTTAATGACGATGTGGAAACTGTGACGAGAAATAATCATATCTTTGACTTAACAAAGTCATTATATGACCTATGCCGATATTATTGGGAAGGAGTCTCATCCTTCCTTCTTATGTCATTTCCTTTAGAAGGAGTTACATCGTTCGACAACAATGAAGAGGTTCTCGTTTGTCATTTAGTATCATGTGTGACGTCAACACCTTACCGATTGGTCAATTCGTACTCTCTTGCATCAAATTCTTTTATGAGTGAAATTGCAAGTGCCCTTCCTACTTTCACCTCGTCGGGTGTTATCTTCGATCTGTTCATCATATCCTTGAAGATGTTGTCATTATTCATACAAACCTTCTTGACGGAGGATGTTCTCTTCTCTGTAGAGTGGATTCAAGGAGATAACGACTTGAATGCTTTTGATGAGGAGATTAACATGCTATTGGGAAGTATCAGTATTCCTCTTCTCTCAAGGGAAGAGGTTGAGAAAGGTCTGCGAAGCACCTTATTGGAAGGAGTGGAAAAGGAGGAAATGAAAGGTGGAAAGAAGAAAATGAAATTAAAGGAGGAATGGAGGTTTTTCTTTCATAATCTTATTGACTGGATGATTCCTATGACGTCTCTTTTTTATCAATTATCTTATTATCACTTGCCTAAAATATTGAAGTATTACCTGGAGCAACAAAGACCTGATTATGATTCATCAAACACAGCAGAAAAGCCAAAGCCCCTAATATTTACAAATACTGTGTTACCACCTAACTGTGAGTCGCCTTCACGTGAGCGAATGAAAGCTTTGAGTAAGGTAATGTCAGAGTATTGGTGTGGATGGATACTTTACCTTCAACAACAAACGATTACCTCTCATCTTGAGATACTTCAAACTCTTTTTGTTCAGTCTGTACAAGCTCAAATATGCAACTCTTCGAGCATTAACTCGCTTGAAGAAGGGGTCGGGATTATGAGTTCTTCAACCTCTTTTACCAACATCTTTCTTCCTCTATTTCAATTAGGGAATGTCAATTATGAAGGAAATAAAACTCCACCTGTGAAGAAACCAATAAATTATGATATTATTCCTGATTATTTTTTTATTCTTATTGCTTCTTCTTTTACAACCTTGAAGTTAAAAAAAGATTCTGTCAATTTACTTCGAAATCTTCTAATTAATGATGAGAGGTAATCAACACTTAATTTTCAAAGCACATGAATCTAATTTTATCGTGTTTAGGTTATTTCGATCATTCGTCAAGTATCAAACACAGTACACTTCTTCCGCTGCGACTCCCTCGACTCTTGCGGGAGCGCGAACTCCGAGTGCGATGAAAAGAGGAAGTAGCGACGGGCACCTCGTTCAGACACCTAACCCGACTTCAGCAGCACCTGAAGGAGTTAGTAGTAGTAGAAAAGTCATCGTCGTGATGCCAGAGAAGCGCTTATTCTATTGGTTGAGTGGTTTATTATGGCACGAAAGGAAATTTTGTCTCGAGAACCTTCCATCACACTCGAATCAGGCTTATCTGACTGAAGTATATCGCTATCATATTCAGGTAAGTTCTCTGACTCAACGATTTCTTGACTTTTAAAATCATTAAAACATTAATATAGATAATTCGGTTTTTTCATCGTTTACTTATCAAGTATGAGGCTGTGGCACTTGGTGCATGGTTACAAATGCCCTATGATGTTTTATTCTCCCTCGATGAAGGGGCAGATGATGAAGCTGGAGATGGGAGTTTATTCGATGAAGCAGCTTTCTTTACCGCGATGGAGGAGGAACCTTCAGTTGACGACAGTGTAATGGATGTCGAGGATGGAAGTAAAAAATCAACTCGCCCGCCAACTCTTCAACGACCATCTGTCGCCTCTTCGAAAGGAAGAAGTAAAGTAGGAAAGAAGAATAGATTTTGCTTTGATGCTCAAAGTGAGATTTATCTTCAAAATATTGATCGTCAAATTCTTCTTCGGTTTTTCAAGAGTTGGTCTTATCACTGGCTGTTCTTTGATCGCTTCAATTCATTAGATGGAAAGAAGAAAAATAGGAATATTAGATGTGAAGATGAATATGATGAAGATGATGATGATAGTATTGAAGCAGAGGGAAATTTTCTCGAGGAAGAGGAAGAAGGAGAAGTATTTATTATTGATAGGAAGTTTGGTGAAGAGTATATTCGATATCTACTTCATGCAACTCGTTTAATAAATGATATTGTCAGAGTGATCGGAAGACGATCTTATCAACATGCAATTTTAACGGAAGGGATTTCTTACATCGGTGCTTTCTTAGGTAGATTAGTGACAAATCGTTTTCCTGTACATCTAATTCCATGGAAGAAGAAGGATATACAATACATAGATCAACCTTTACATGAAAATGATTAATGAATTAGATTAAAGATTATTTGCCTATTCTTTCTTTTAAAATTTTTACAAAAATGAATTCTATTCTTCTCATTTATGACACAAAGGAAAGAATTAACGTTCTCTTCTCTCTTCAGAACATTTATTAAAAAAGTTGAGTTTCTTAAAACTCCCAAAATTGAAGTTCTGAGAGTGGATGAGTTCGTCTATTGTTTGAAGGGATTATCATATTGAATTTAAAGCGTCATCGAATTTAATTTTAAAGCAAATATGAGTCAAGTAAACAAAGCATTTACTCCACCTTCCAATTTCAAAAAAGTTGGTCATGTCTATATGCATCCAGAAGATGATTCAGTCTTTTATTCGCCCGTTACTTTTCGTAATGATCCGAAAAAGTTTCGTCCACTTCCTCGAGAAGATCCTCGACTCAAAGAAATGCGAGTTTATAAATGGGGATTGTATGAGTTAGAAGATATACTGCGAGATCCTGATAGTGATGGAGAAACATGTTACAGTGATGATAAAGACTATGCTGAGACGTGTTCAAGAATGCTTATGTTCCGCACTATGTATAGTAATAAGAAGATGTTTTGGTATCACAGTTTCCCTAATCCAGAGGAACAATTTATTAATATTTTAATTGATCGAAAACTTCGTCACATTAAGAACAATCAAGCAATTCAGAATGCTTGTCAAAATTGCTTGCTCACTATTAAAGGTGAGGAAAAAGCCACTTCGACACACTTTCTTCTACTAACCTCTCTTAGTATCCCTACTCATGAATGAAGAAGATGTATGGAGAATTATCCGAGTGTCTGCCTCTACCTCCCTTGCAGTAATGCACGATCAAGTTTTGGTTCCGGCAATGGGTTGGTCTCGATGTTATCATGCCTATGTTTTTGAAGACAAGCAAGATGGTGCAGCTATTGGACCTCAAATGAATAGCGGCTTCGTTGATATGATGTGGGTGAAGGATAACTACAAGGCGTTTATGGACAGCCGTAAAGTTCCATTAGCTGCTCTCATGCGAAGTGTTGGTGACGAATGTCTCTATACCTATGATCTTGGAGACGAATGGAAACATCGCTTAAAGGTCATTTCAGTTACCGATATCGAAGGAGGAGAAAGTGTGGAGATTTTAGACGGTAGAGGAGCATGTCCGCCAGAAGATAGTGTGGGCTTACCAGGTGAAGGGGTTGAATCCTACCATGATTTCCTTCAAAGTTATAAGAGTAATGCGAACTCATCAACTGTTAAAGAAAAGCTGCAAGAAATGTCATTAGCCATGAACTACACATCTCATTGACTGGTCGTGCAATCCCTTTTAAGCCTTTAGATTACAATCTTGAGTTTCACCGTTATGTCTTGAGACAAATGGTAGATAGTCCACGCATTAAGAAGCCTGAATACTGGAACTTTTCGCCTGATTTAAATGAATGCGCTGTTTGCAGAGATCGATTGAAGCCGCTAATGTCTTGCTCTCAGTGTAAGAAGGTTAAATATTGCAGTAAAGAGTGTCAAAGATCTGATTGGAAGATGCATAAGCCACTTTGCAA
>VFQN01004134.1_pt1 | contig 19566 bp, 15 predicted proteins | sample 3512371 | NCBI WGS metagenome assembly VFQN01 (sample SAMN10412370, study PRJNA504923) | tailings metagenome | isolation source: Replicate 2 from Balatoc abandoned mine | place: Philippines: Itogon, Benguet | collected 2017-08-28 | reverse complement strand
GATGGCAAATTTCTGTACGTGGCCTGTGGCAACGACAACACAGTGATGATGATTGACTTGGCTAAGCAACAAGTGGTTGAAACCCTCAACGCATCGTTGTATCCCAACGCGCCCGTGGGAAGTACCCCCAACGCCTTGGCACTCACGCCCGACGAATCTAAGCTGTTGATTGCCAACGCTGACAATAACTGCATTGCGGTCTTTAACGTGGCTGAAAAAGGCAAAAGCCGTTCGTTGGGCTTTGTGCCGACGGGCTGGTATCCGACGTCGTTGAAGGTCATTAATAACCAAATTTGGGTAACCAACGGCAAAGGCTATTCGTCGGCGGCCAACCCCAAAGGGCCGAATCCAAATCGTTCCAAATCTCCTCAGTACAAAGGAGCAAATGCGGAGGCTAATCGCGATGAAACGCAGTACATTGGTGGGTTATTTAAAGGGACGTTATCGATCATTGATTTTCCTGACGAAGATATTTTGGGCGTTTATTCCAAGCTGGTTTACGAAAACACCCCTTATACCAAAAACAAAGAAACACTGGCCGAGGGCGAAGCGGGCAATCCGATCCCGATGCAAGTGGTCGGACCGTCGCACGGGGGGGCGTCGCCTATCAAATACGTTTTTTATATCATCAAAGAAAACCGTACCTACGACCAGATATTGGGCGATATGAAAGAAGGCAACGGCGACGCGGCCCTGTGTTTGTTTCCCGAAAAAGTAACACCCAATCAGCACGCCTTGGCGCGCGAGTTTGTGCTGTTGGATAATTTTTATGTCGATGCCGAAGTAAGCGCCGACGGGCACAATTGGTCATCGGCGGCGTATGCGAATGATTACGTTGAAAAGCACTGGGTGACGAGTTACGGCGGTCGTGGCGGTACCTACGCTTATGCAGGACAAAAAGACATTGCTTACCCCCGCGACGGATTTATTTGGGACCACTGCAAACGTGCCAACGTCAGCTACCGCAGTTACGGTTGGTTTGTGGATGACAAGCCCACCATTCCCGTTCTTGAAGGTCATTTTGCCCCCAATTTCAAAGGTTATAATTTGGGTTACATGGACATTGACCGTGAAAAAGCCTGGGAAAAAGATTTTGATGAATTGGTGAAAAATAACGCTGTGCCACGCCTCAGTACCGTTCGGATGGGCAATGACCACACGTCGGGCGCTCGGGTGGGCTATCCTACCCCCGATGCCGCCGTGGCCGACAATGATTTGGCCGTGGGACGCTTTGTGGAGCACCTTTCCAAAAGCCCGATTTGGAAAGAGTCCGTCGTTTTTATTTTGGAGGATGATGCCCAAAATGGCCCTGACCACGTGGATGCGCACCGTTCGATTGCCTTTGTAGCGGGTGGCTACGTAAAGCGCGGTTTTGTAGACCATACCATGTATTCTACTTCTGGAATGTTGCGTACCATAGAATTGATTTTGGGACTCAAACCCATGAGTCAGTACGATGCCGCAGCGGTGCCGATGTGGCGCTGTTTCCAAAAAACGCCCAATACTGCACCTTTTCAGGCCAAAGAACCGGGCGTTGATTTGAACGAAAAAAACGTAGCGGCCAACTACAATCACCGCCGCACGCTCCAGTTTGATTTGTCAAAACCCGACGCCATTGACGACCTGATTTTCAGCGAAATTGTGTGGCAAACGGTGAGAGGAGAAAAGTCAAAAATGCCCGCGCCGGTACGGGGAGCGTTTGTCAAATTAAAAGAAAAAGAGGAAGAAGAAGAGGGGGATGATGATTAAAAATCACGGGGTTTCTCAGCGGCCGTTCAACCGCTTTTCTCAAAAATAGTACGACATTTGCGGCGTTATTATTTTCTCCAATATCACACGTTTAACGCATCAATTATGTTTACCGCTGAGCAACTCAAAACCTTTACGCAACATATATTTCAGAGCATCGGCTTCTCGGAGGCCGATGCGCATTTGGCGGCTAAAACCCTCATCTCAGCCGATTTGCGCGGGGTAGATTCGCACGGAATTGCCCGTTTGGCGGGCTATGTCCGCCTATTCGACCACGGTCGCCTGAATCCCAAGCACAATATTCCTATCGTACACGAAACCCCCAGTACGGGTGTGGTAGACGGAGACGCTGGCGTGGGGTTGGTCGTAGGGCCAAAAACGATGGAGATTGTCATCGAAAAAGCCAAAAATGTAGGTTCGGGTTGGATTTCGGTGCAAAACTCCAATCACTTTGGCATTGCGGGCTATCATGCCATGATGGCCTTAGAGCACGACATGATTGGGATGGCCATGACCAATGCTGCGCCGCTGGTAGCGCCCACTTTTTCGTTGGAAAAAATGCTCGGTACCAACCCCATTGCGGTGGCGGTCCCTGCCCATGAAGAACCCGCTTTTGTGGCGGATTTTGCCAGTACGGCGGCGGCTTACGGCAAATTTGAGATTCTTCAACGTAAAAACCTGCCGGCGCCGCTCGGCTGGGCGCAGGATGCCAACGGAGAAATTACGACCGATGCCAATCCCATCAAAAATGGCGGGGCATTATTACCCCTCGGCTCCGACCGCGAACACGGCAGCCACAAAGGATATGGTTTAGGGGCGATTGTGGATATTTTTTCGGGCGTTTTATCGGGGGCCAATTACGGCCCGTGGGTGCCGCCTTTTGCCACGGCGGGTTTTATGGCCGCTGCCGAAGGCGTAGGCAGAGGAACGGGACATTTCTTCGGGGCGATGCGTATTGATGGCTTCCGGCCCGCCGATGAATTTAAGGGGCACATGGACAACTGGATTCGTCGTTTTCGTAGTGCGCAGGCCGTTGAAGGTAAACAGGTATTGGTGCCGGGCGACCCTGAGCGTGAAATCGAAGCCGAGCGCTTGCGCGACGGGCTTGATTTGCTCGACCCCGTGGTTCAGTCGTTGGAAGAACTAGGAAAAAGATTTGGGATTACGTTATAAAATTCTAAATTGCTGTATAAACAGCTCGTTGACCATTGCTGACATTAATCATGGTTTCTTTATGAGCAGATGCATAAACTTGCTGTTTGAATTTAATGGCGGCAGATGCCGTCTTTCAACCTGAAAAAACGCAAGTCATGACAAAAAGTACCTACAACGAACTCATTAACGATTCCCTCGTTCACCAGTCAGTTACCGAACGCCTCGAAGATTTGGGTGGCAAAAACCGCATTGAGTTAGACAATGAATTGATCAGTCTGATTCTGGATTTGTACAACGACGATCAGGATTTTCCCTATCAGAAAATTAGAAAGTTTTCAATGGGGGATATTTTGGCGTATTTACAGGCAACACACCGCTACTATCTGACCAAAAAATTACCCGAAATCGAGCAATCGCTTTTGCATATATTCAGCAAATACGGCCAAACGCATGAGTTGTTGGCAGAACTTTGCCTGTTTTTTAACGAATACAAAAACGACCTCGTTGAGCACGTTAAGATGGAAGAGCGCGAGTTTTTTCCGTACATCAAAAAGTTGATGAAGGCATCGGCGGGTGAATATACCAAAGCTGAAATTACGGATTTATTGAATTCGGCTTCCATCAGTCAATTCACTGAGCACCACGATTCCATTGAGGACGAATTGAAAGAAGTAAGCCAAATTATTCACCGTTATTCGCCCGTTGAGCGCCCTCCTATGCCGTACCGGGTGTTTCTGAATCAGGTGGAATTTTTTGAATTAGAGCTTCGCAAACACGCCATCATCGAAGACCACGTATTGGTGCCGATGGCGGTGGAGTTGGAAGCACAACTGAGGGCCTCGCTTTAATTTTAATAGCCTATCAATTATACCCGTCCGACGGTTTTGTTACTTCGCTAACCAACCGTCCGACGGGTTGTTTTTTATTGCGCTACAAAAGCAAGTTTTTGGGTTTTGCGGTCAATGGCCAAACGCGTGATTTGTTTGATGCCCAAGCTGCTCCAATCGGCAACTTCCTGCCACTGTTTGTCGTACTGAGGGTTCCATTTGTACAGCTTCGAGCCCTGCGCCATCAACAGCGTTCCATCAGCCGCCCAGGCACAATCTTCACTGCCAGCGGGTGTTTGAATAAGTGTTTTTGTTTGTAATGTATTCATATCTAATTCCTCCACTTGCCATTCCGTAGCTGATATTTTGTGCACAAAACTGACCGCCTTTTGCGAAGGAACGCGCAGTAAAGAGCGCCCGACGTTGGTTGTAATCGTTTGGCCTTTATCGGTCGAGACCTGCGCCAATTGAAGCATATTGGGCTGGCCCAACACAAACAACACCAACGAATCGGAGCCAAACCAACAGTGATAGCCAACGGGCTTAATACTCGGTAAAATCACCTTCGGGTTTTTGCCCGTTGCCAATTCAAACTGCCAAAGCCGCTGCGTTTGGTCGGGTTCCACGCGAATCACCGAAAAATGCTTGCCGTCGGGCATGACCGTAGCCGAATATTCACTTTCGGGAGTTTGGGTTACGGCACTGTGGTTTTTCTTGGTCAAATCATAGGTCCAAATGTCCGTTTGGCCGTTGGCTTGTCGGGTATAAAGTAGCTTTTTCCCATCGGGCGTAAAGGAAGGTTGGTTGTCGTAACCCGCTCGTTTGGTGATGTTTACTGGAGGGCTAACCCTCACTTTTTCCGCCGAAACTTTCAGATCCGTTAGATATATTTCGGTATCGGGCACGGTAGGCGTAAAGGCTTCCAGCACCCGTTTGACGATGTCATCTAAAGCGTTGTTTTCAATCCAACGTACTACCATCACCAGTTCATGGTCGGGGTCTACGTAGACGATGTTGGTGCCGTTGCCTACATGATAAAAGACGTTTGCAGGCGCGCTCGGTAGCGGTTTTTGCCCTGTGTTCAGAAACCAGTTCATGTACCCGTAAGTAGGCTGAGCAGGAGTGGGAGTGGTGGCCTGTTTTACCCATTGTTCAGATAGCAATTGTTTACCGTTCCAGTTGCCTCGGTTGAGAGTCAGCAATCCGAACCGAGCCATGTCAAAGGCATTGATAAACATACCACCGCCCCAGTGGCCGCCACCGCTGACCGATTGTACGGGCTGACCGTCTAAGACAATCCAAGCGTTGCGGTAGCCCGTCCAGCGCCATGTATTAGACGCACCGATGGGGTCCATGAGATTTTCTTTCAGCACCTGCGGCAACGGCCTGCGCCACACACTCGTGGCGGCGAGCGCCAGCGCATTGACGCGCACGTCGTTGTACTCATACACGCTTCCAGGGGCGTTGCGCGGCCGGGTGAGCCAAGTGGCGGCATCCTTGTCGGGGCGGTCGGCCCACTCGGGTTTGCCCCAGAGCGTGCCTTCCCAATCGGAGGTTTGGCGCAGGAGGTGGTCCCACGTGATGCGGCGATTGTGGGGGGTATCAAAAAGCCGCAGCAATTCGGGTTTGCCAAACTCGTCGGCGGGGCGTTGAACGGGTTGGCCATAAAGTTCGATTGGCGGCACATAAGGCGCTACGGTATCATTTACACTCCGAATCAGTCCTTTGTCGACCGCTATACCCACGACGCTCGAAAGAAAACTTTTGGTGACGCTGTGCGTAATGTCACAGCGCGACGGGTCGCCCCATTGAGCTATGATGTAGCCTTTATAGACGATGATGCCCGTTTGGTCGCCCCGGTCGGCAAAGGGGCCGATGGCAAAACCGTAGGGTTCTTTTCCAAAACTCTGATAATGAGATTGCTCCATGCTGCGCGGATTTTTGGACTCGCTGGCTTGGGCAAACGCAATCGCTTCTTGAATTTTGACGGGATTCAAGCCCATCTCAGCGGGCGTTTTTTTTGCCCATTTGTGAGCGGGGGGAAAATAAGGGATGGGTTTTTGTTGAGCAAATGTTTTTTTATAACCAAAAACAGACGCCAGAAGAATAAAGATAAATGTCGTTGTCAAGGGTCGGAAACGGAAGAGATTAGTCATAAGAAGAAAAAGGACGGTGGATGGTTTTTAGGGTGTTTTGAAGTCGGTTTGAGCAAAGATAGGGACTTGGTCATGAAAAATTCAATTAATGACCTCGAATCGTCAAATCGCACTTTGCTTTGAGGCAAGGGTTCGGAGATGCAGAAAAAAACGCCAGCGATTTGGTGAAGATGGATAAGAAATTCAGCAGCCGCGACCGTGACCAGCAACAAAGCGGCAATCGTAACAGAAATAAAAAGAAAAAAGGCGGAGGAAGGGGGAACGCACGTGGAAATAATCCTGCCAATAACACTAAACCGAATAATAACCCACCAAAAGGGGCGGCGAAAAGAAGTAAGTCAATTTGGTCAAAATTCATTAAAAAAGGGATAACCTACTGAGGCTATCCCTTTTTTAATTTGTTGCTAATCAGGGTCTTAATCTCCATTTTTCATCACTTCTAAAGGGCCTTTTAAAATGCATATAGCCATTACGAGTGGTAGCGGGGATTGTGAAAGATGGCTTGAGTCTGCTAGGTATTACTTTATGTCTTGCCCGAGGGGTCGGGATTTGAAGGCGAAATGTACGTGGAGAAGTTTTCGGAAGATACTGCTGCCTTAATTCAGTTCAAATAAAACCATTTCAGTTAAATTTTTGTTGCAAAAGGGATAATCTTAAAGAGGTTGTCCTTTTTGTTTTTTTATTAATCACTAACTGTGCGAAGCAACGACCATGCAACCCGTATTTATCTATACAGAAGCGAGCCCCAATCCCAATTCGATGAAGTTTGTACTAAACTTCGAGCTTGTTCCGCAGGGACTTTCGTTTGACTATCCCGACAGCGAGTCTACCCAAATGGAAGGGAAAGCGTCGCCGTTGGCGGGAGATTTATTTCAGTTTCCTTTTGTCCAACGTATTTTTTTAGCGTCCAATTTTATTACGGTCACCAAAGATGATGCTACCGATTGGGGGGATGTCATTCTGGATACCAAGCAGTTTTTGAAAATTTACTTCGAAGAAAATCACCCCGTATTTGAACAAAAGACGGTGGACAAGAACACGGCAATCTTAGACACCGACAGCCCGACCGTCCGTCAAATCAAAACTATTTTGGACGACTACGTTCGCCCAGCGGTAGAATCTGACGGGGGAGCTATTTCGTTCCATTCGTTTGAAGAAATAACCGGAACCGTAAAAGTATTGTTGCAAGGCTCATGCAGCGGGTGTCCTTCTTCCACATTGACGCTCAAAGCAGGTATCCAAAACTTGCTTACCCAAATGGTACCCGACGTGAAAGAGGTAGTTGCGGAAGGAGTATAGGGCTTCTTTTGCTATTTTTATCCTATTTTTGAGTTTCTTTGCCTAAAATTCAACAAAAACTTTCCCGTTTTACCATTGGATAAAATCACGGAAAGTTTTTTTGTATAGTTTAATCATTGAAATTTAAAAAAACGTTATTTCGTACTAGATAAAATATAGCTGCGCAAATTGCGCAGACGTTGTATCTAAATACGTTAATACATTAGTTGTATAACTAATCACGATTCATTACTTACATGTCGACGATTCTTAAAACCCTACTGATTTTTAGCTGGATTGCGCTCTGCAGCTTTACGTTAAAATCTGATGCCGAAGGAGGGATAAAGACGGTGGTGATTGATGCAGGGCACGGCGGAAAAGACCCTGGTGCGCGCGGGCGCATCTCGCGTGAGAAAGATATTGTGCTGGATATTACCCTTCAATTGGCGCGTAAAATCAAGTCAGAAATGCCCGAAGTGAGGGTGGTTTTGACGCGTGCCAGCGATAAATTTGTGGATTTGGACGAACGCTCCAACATTGCCAACCGCCGTAAAGCAGATTTATTCATTTCTATCCACTGTAATTCTCTTCCGAAAAATAAAGTAAGCCCCGCTGGTACCGAGACCTTTGTGATGGGATTGCACAAATCGGACGAAAACCTAGAGGTGGCCAAAAGAGAAAATGCGGTTATTTTGTTGGAAAAAGACTACGAAGACAAATACAAGGGTTTTAATCCTAATTCGCCGCTTGCGTATATCATGCTTGCCAACCGCCAAAATGCGTATATAGCGAGCAGTTTGAATTTTGCGGGAAAGATTGAACGCCAATTTAAAAAACACGCCGACCGTAGCAGTCGGGGGGTAAAACAGGCGGGTTTTATGGTTTTGTGGCAGACTGCTATGCCTAGTGTATTGATTGAAGCGGGTTTTTTAAGCCATGCCCAAGAAGAAAAATACCTTAATTCGGAAGAAGGTCAGGACCAAATCGCGGAATCTATCTTCCGAGCTTTTAAGCAATATAAGGAAGAAGTAGAAGAAAACTGATAAATTTGCCATTTCAAACAGATAGTCAAGGGTTAAAAGCTAAGCGTTATGAATGCACTTTTAACGCTTCATTTTTAACATATACTCATCCATGAAAATATCAAAAGAAGCAAAAGTTGGTATATTAGCAATTGTCACCATAACGATGCTGTATTTTGGCTTCAATTTCTTAAAAGGTTCGGATTTCTTTTCAACAAACCATAAATACTACGTACTCTACGACAACGTAGGCTCCCTCCAGCCTTCCAACCCCATCAAGCTCAACGGAGTTGCTGTGGGGATTGTGAAAGCAACGAAGTTGCTACAAGAGCGAGGAAACGCCGTTTTAGTAACGCTCGATATCAATCGGGATATTATTTTAACCAAAGGAACCAAAGCTATGCTAACCTCAGAATTGCTCGGGGGAAGTGCTCTAATGCTCCAGATTCCGTCGGGTGCGCCTCGCCTCAACGAAGGGGATACTTTGTTGGCCGAAACTGAAAAAGGAATTCAGTCGCTGTTGCAAGAGAAAGCGTTGCCTGTGGTCAAAAATGCTGATTCGCTGATTGTTAGCCTCAATAAAATCATCAACCAATTTGACCAGACTGGCTACGCCCTCAACAAACTGCTGACCACGACCGACCAAACGGCCATGGGAATCAACGCATTGGTAGACCAGAATCGGCAAACAATCGCCGCTACAATGGCCAATATCAATGCTCTGTCGGCTTCGTTGATTGAGACTGAAAAAGGCATGAAGCCCATTCTTAGTAATTTACTCACTACCACCGATTCACTGAAAGCCTTACGACTAGGCCAGACATTGGCGCAGGCCAATGCTGCCGTGGCAACGCTCCAAAAGTCGCTTACAGCGCTCGAACAGGGTCAGGGAACGGCGGGTAAATTATTGAAAGATCAAGCCTTGTACGATAACCTGAACCGTACTATTGTGAGTGTCAATAAATTAATGACTAATTTCCGTCAATACCCCAAGCGATACGTAAATATATCGGTATTTAGCAAGAAGGATAAAGGCCCCGCTGATAGCCCTGCCGATACTACTTTAAAGTATTAGTTAAGCTAGATAATGAGCAGTATTGATATTTGGGAACTGCCTACTAAAAAAGGTCGTGAGAACTCTCTCGCGACCTTTTTTAGTAAGAATAGACTCGTTTATTAGGCGGTCGTTTTATTGGATGATGCCAATTTTGATTTGGCAAATTGCCACACCATCGGCAAAACGGAAAGGCCGATGATTCCGAAGATGACCAATTCGAAGTTCTTCTTTACAAAGTCTAAGTTTCCAAAAAAGTAACCCAACATGGTAAGGGATGGTACCCAAAGGATAGCTCCGATGATACAAAAGAGGATATATTTAGAATAGGTCATGCTTCCAGCACCCGCCACAAAAGGAGCAATGGTACGGACAATCGGAATAAAACGGGCCATGATGACGGTTTTGCCGCCGTGCTTGGCATAAAACTCTTCTGTTTGCTCCAAATATTCACGTTTGAAAAACAAGATTCGTTCTCGTTTCTTGATGGTACTGCCCAAGAATTTCCCGACAAAGTAATTTACATTATCCCCCATCAACGCTGCTACAATCAGCAATGGAATAACAATCCAGGGATTCAGTGCACCCGTAGATGCTGCTAAAGCGCCTGTTGCAAATAAAAGTGAATCGCCAGGCAAGAGTGGCATAACTACCAAGCCAGTTTCGGTAAAGACAATCAAAAACAGAATCAAATAGGTAAGAGTACCGTATTCATTGATGATGTCGGCGAGGTGTTTATCAAGGTGTAAAAAAAAGTCTAAAATCTGCGCGAGAATTTCCATTTGTGTGTGATGTTTATTTTGTATTTAATTAACGCACAATGGTGCGAGTTTACTTTGTTAACTTCCAGCGCTTACGCGTTTTATCGTTAAGAAAATGGGCGAATGTGTCGCCGCGAAGGCCCAAACGAATGGTTTCGAGTGGGATAATTTCATTAGGAGCAATATTACCAAGGTTGACATTGGCTCCAAGAAGTTTGACAAACCATACTTGTTGGGCTTTTTGGGGGGCTTCCCAGATGATGTCTTTGTTGGGAACTTGAGTTAAAATTTCTTCCACTAAACCTTGGCGCACTTCACCACTAGAGCGGAACAAACCCACGTTTCCAGATTCACGGGCCTCGCCAATTACTTTCCAAGCACCTGCTTCAAGTTCGGCCTTCATCAGTTGAATCCACTTGTAGGGTGGAATGATTTTGGTTTCATCTTTTGAACCCACTTCCGAAAGCACTTTTACCTGCTCGGCAAGCACCTTGATAAAATCACATTTGATTTCTTCGGGCATATCTACTGAGCCATCAGAAACTTCGGCGTACTCTAAGCCGTATTCGTCAATCAAACGGCGATAGTCTTCAAATTGATTGCGAACCACAAAGGCTTCAAATAGGGTCCCTCCGAAATACACTGGTATTCCAGCACTTTTATAGACGGCAATCTTATCTTTTAGATTAGGAGTAACAAACGAAGTAGCCCAGCCCAATTTGACGATGTCGATGTGCGGGGCTGAAATATCAAGCATATCTTCAATTTGACGGATGCTTAGCCCTTTGTCCATGACCATGGTTAACCCAAATTGACGAGGTTTACTGGTGCGCTCGGGGACCTGAGATAGTTTAAAATTCATACTTGTTGGTTCGGTATGTCATTAAAAATAATGCGTAAAATTAGCGATTACTATTACAACGTACTAAACCCAAGTCGAAAATATGCTGATTTTAGTCATTTATTTAATCACTACAAAATCCATAGGTTGAAAACTTTTTTAAATTTAGGCCTATTCATCAAATGGAATATGACTGCCGTTTTCCTGAAATAATCCTACTGGATTTAGAATAATAAAAAACCCGCAACCGAAATCGCGGGCAGGTGGAAAGGGTAGGAAAAGTAAGGTTTGGTGCCCTAAAATCAACAGAACTCAGGGTACTGGTCTGGTGCAGCTTCACTTACTAATTGATACACTGCTTCAAAAATATCTTCCACATTTGGTTTTGAAAAATAATCGCCGTCGGAGCTATAAGCAGGGCGGTGGGGTTTGGCTGATACGCACCGGGGAGCCGAGTCAAGCCATTTGTAAGCGTTTTGTTCATCCAGTACCTGCTGCATCATATATCCACTACCACCGCCAGGCATATCTTCGTCGGCAAAAATAACCCGATTTGTCTTTTTGATGGAGTTGAGAATTTGATGGTCAAGGTCAAAGGGGAGCAATGTCTGTGCGTCGATAACTTCAACACTAATTCCCGTTTGGGCGAGCTCCTCAGCGGCTTCCAATACAATTCGGCACATAGAACCGTACGTTACAATGGTTACATCCGTGCCTTCACGCAACACTTCAATTTGACCCAGCGGAACGCAGAATTCTCCAGGATTGGAAGGCATCCGCTCTTTGAGCCGGTAGCCATTAAGTGGCTCTACTACCAGTGCGGGGTCATCGCCGCGCAGTAAGGTGTTGTACATCCCTGCGGCTTGGGTAAGGTTGCGAGGTACACATACATGCAGTCCACGGAGACTGTGAATAACGGAGGCCATGGGTGAGCCAGAGTGCCATATTCCTTCCAGACGGTGGCCGCGTGTCCTGATAATGACGGGGGCTTTTTGACCGCCTTTGGTTCGGTAGTGCAAGGAAGCCAAGTCGTCGGTGAGGGTGGCTAATGCATAAAATACGTAATCAAAGTACTGAATTTCAACGATGGGTTTTAACCCACGAATGGCTAAGCCGATGCCTTGGCCGATGATGGTAGTTTCGCGAATGCCAGTATCAGTAATTCGCAACTCACCAAATAATTCTTGTAGGCCCGCAAATCCTTGGTTCACATCACCGATTTTGCCCACATCTTCACCCAAAGCCACGATTCGGGGGTCATTGGCAAATAGCGCCCCAAAATTGGCACGTACTACTTCCCGCCCGTCGACAAACGGCGATTCGTCGTCGTAAATAGGAGCAACGGGTACAATTTTTAACGGGGATTCGGGCGACTGACTGTAAACGTGTGAGCTAAATCGGTCGTGATTGATTTCGGTGTTTTTTTGAAGCCAATCTGCCAGTGCCTTTTTGGCGGGTATGTTTTCAGAACGAAGTGTGCGGAGTGTTTTTCGGACGGCAGTGGTATTGTATCGGTGTAGGGGCACAAATTCTCGCTGTACTTCGTCAATCACTTGGCGTAGCTCCTCTTTGAAACGGCTTTCTTGAACCGCTGCCTCTATGAGCGTTAAGGCCTCTTTCTGCTCTTTTAAAATAGCTTCGTGGTAGGCTTTCCACGCATCGTTTCTTTGATTCCGAATAAGTTTTTTTGCTTGTTCTTCGATTTCGTCCAGCTCATCTTCGTTGGCGTAGCCGTTATTTAGAATCCATTCTTTAAACTTACGGTTACAATCCCAATCCTTTTCCCATTCAAGCCGTTCTGCTGATTTGTAACGGGTGTGCGTGCCCGAAGAGGAATGTCCTTGCGGCTGAGTCACTTCTTGCACGTGAACGAGCACAGGCACGTGGTCGCGACGACAAATTTCTTCTGCTTTACGGTAGGTTTCCAGCAGACCCACATAATCCCAGGCTTTGACCGTAAAAATTTCAATTCCCGCTTCCTCTTCGTGGCGTTGAAGCCCGGCGAGGGCTTTTGAGATACTTCCTTTGGTGGTTTGGTACTCAACAGGGACCGAAATTCCGAAGCCATCATCCCAAACCGACATCAACAGCGGAACCTGTAATACCCCTGCCGCATTCATGGTTTCCCAAAACATCCCCTGCGAAGTGGAGGCATCACCGATGGTGCCAAAGGTAATTTCGTTGCCTTTCCGCGAAAAATTGGTCATCGACCAGAGTTCTTCATTTTGACGATAAAGTTTGGATGCATAGGCCAAACCCACCGAGCGCGGAATTTGCCCTGCGGTAGGGGCAAGGTCATTGATATGATTATAAGTATCTACCTGCGATTTCCAGAGGCCGTTCTCGTCCAGAAAACGGGTTGTATAATGATTGTTCATCGAACGCCCAGCCGTATGCGGGTCAAAGGCCACGTCGGCATGTCCGTACAATTGAGAAAAATATTGTTGCCAGGTGAGATTTCCCAGTGCCGCTACAATGGTTTGGTCACGATAATAACCCGAGCGAAAATCTCCCTTACGAAACACCTTGGACATTGCGACCTGCGCCAACTCTTTCCCATCGCCAAAAATACCAAACTTAGCACGTCCTCCCATCACATCCTTTCGACCCAATAAGCTGGCTTGTCGGCTTTCACATACCAAACGATAATCGTTCAGAATCCCTTGACGCGTAAGGGCAATAAAGTCGGTCGCGAGTTCGTTCTCTATCACGTTTCTTGATGAAAGTTTGTAGGTTTCCGTTGAAATAAAAAGTAAAATAAATAAACATTTACTAATTATTTACAACGAATAATTAATTTCATTGTTTTGGCAAGTAAATATAAGGGAAAACAAATCAGGTTTCAAAATACAAGTTTTTTCTGTTACCTTGCCATAAAAATTTCGTCAAAAAGAACGTTTGGCAAAACTTTTGCTAGTACAATTATTGTTAGATAAGCAACCAACTTTTACAAAACTAAATTTTACAATGAACATGAAAAAGTTTCTTTCATTTTTCGTAGCAATTTTGGTATTCAGCGCAACAAGCTACGCGCAAAAAGGAGTCGTAAAGTTCGCCAAAGTCGAGCATGATTTTGCCAAAATCGAACAAGGTAAGCCCGTAAGCCATGTATTTGAGTTTACCAATACTGGCACTGATCCCGTCGTTTTAGGAAACGTAACGGCATCATGCGGTTGTACCACTCCAGAATGGACGCGGGAGCCTGTAATGCCTGGCAAAAAAGGTTCAATCAAAGCTACGTTTAATGCAGGCGTAATGGGACCTTTCAACAAAACAGTGACGGTTCCGAGCAATGCTGAAAATGGCACTCTATACTTAACCCTCAAGGGGGAAGTGGTGGCCAGCAAAGCACCTGAAGCAAAGAAAGGTAAGTAAATATTAGTGGATGGTTATGCGGCTCATAACCATCAGATTAATCTTTAGACTACTAATTTTTAAAAGCATATAAAGGCTTTGGCTTGATGTCAAAGCCTTTTTTGTTATTTTTGTAAACGAAAGAGGGTATGGCCGGGTGTTGCAACGTATTGCGTAACGATCATGCTCAATACTCAATGCCTTGTCTTTATAACCTTCAACGATGTTTAAAACTGGTATCATTCTCGCATTAATTGTTGCGTTTTCCTGTAACAACACGGCCGACCACCACCATGCCGCTTCCCTTCAAAATGCACTGGCCGATTGTGTCACCGATGCAACCCTGACTCCAGAACAAATTTCTAAAATTCGGATGCGCATCAAGGCTGACCAAAAAACGGCGAGTTTGGATTCGATTTTTCGACGGAAGTACAAATTGGAGCGTTTTAACGGGAATGTCCTGATTGCCCAACAAGGGGTAGTGCTCTATCGCAACTCTTTTGGGTATGCGCAAATTGAACAAAAAGATACGATGCGCTCGGAGTCCAAATTCCAATTAGCATCGCTTTCGAAGACCTTTACGGCGGTGGCCATTCTGAAACTGTACGAAGAAGGCAAGCTAAAACTTGAGGATTCCATTCAAAAATTTATTCCGCAATTTCCCTATTCTGGGATTCAGATAAAGTCTTTGTTGTCGCACCGCAGCGGCTTACCCAACTATGCGTATGTGCTCACCGACAGCGTGCGCAAGAGAAATCCTTACCCTTGCAACGACGACATTGTGCGATGGTATTGTGCCGTCAAGCCCAAATTATACAATACTCCCAATCGGAATTTCAGTTACAGCAATACGAACTATGCCCTCTTGGCTACGATTGTAGAAAAAGTGTCGGGTCAAAAATTTGAAGACTACCTGCGGCAGTATATCTTCAAACCCCTCGGGATGAAAGATACCTATTTGATTACGAGTCGTAACGATTCCTTAAATTTATATCGTACCACTGGCTATCAATATAACCGTCGATTACCCAAGGATAATTTTGATGATGTAGTGGGAGATAAGGGAGTATATTCCACCATGGATGATGTATTGCGTTGGTATTCAGGTCTTAGTGGTGGTTGTGTTTTGCGTCCAGAAACCATGAAAGAGGCCTTTACGCCAAGGAGCTTTGAGCGCCATGGCATCAAAAATTACGGATATGGCTTCCGGATGCACGTAAACGAAGCTACGCGTGAACCCAAGTACGTCTACCATACTGGCTGGTGGAAAGGCTATAATACACTGATGTGGTTTAGTCCCAAAAACAAATTTGTCATTATCATTCTCAGCAATCGCTACAATCGCAGTATCTACCAAATCAAACCTATTTTGGAGGTGTTGGAAGGTAAAAGTAAAGTAGAAGAAGGCGTGGAGGAGGAGCTTTTTTAGGCTTATCCAAAGCCGACTTGATACGGATTGAGTTTCTATTTTACAAAATCGTATATCATCTCCGAAACATCGGCCAATATTCGTACGCCTGCTTTGGGGTCTTTTAGATTTTTGGAAAGTAGGACAAGCACGTATTTGCGTCCATCGGGCAAAAATACAATTCCTGAATCGTGCTGTACACCCGTGATAGAGCCCGTTTTATGCGCTACTTTTACTTCTTTGGGGAGTTTAGCGGGGATAATTTCGTTGAATTTTTGGTCAAATAAAATACGCGTCATGCCTTCGGAGGCAGTGGGGTCGATGGCTTTTTTTCTGGCGATTTTCTCAAAAATAACCATCAAATCATAGGCCGTTACGGAGTTGTTCATTCCGAGCTGAAACGCTTTGCTATCTTCTACGCCACGCAGTACTTGAATGTCATTTGCTCCAAAATCGCGCATGGTGGCGTTGGCTTTCTTCGCGTCAACCAACTCAATCAGAATGTTAGTAGCTAAATTACTGCTGACGATAATCATTTGGTATGTCAGGTCGTAAATGGTCATTTTTTTGCCAATCATTTTGTACATTCCGTCGGCACTGTCGTCGCTTATATCAAGGCTAAAAGCTGAGCCATCCACGATACTTTTAAACTCGTTTTTGACCAAAATAGAATCGGTAAGCTTGAATTTACCCCCCTTTGCTTGCTTAAAAACCTCAATCATTACGGGAGTTTTCATCGTACTTGCCGCATGAAAGTTTTCTTTTTCATTCATAAACAACGTTTGATTGGATTGCAAGTCTTTGAAGGCTACGCCAAAATTGCCTTCAACACCTGCTAGTTTGGCCTGAATGGCTTTTTTGAGAGGTTCAGTGGAGGGCTTTTGAGAAAAAGCGGAGCATGTCCATCCAAAAACAATGAAGGCAAAGAAGTATTTCATAAATAGATTATTGATGAAGGGTTGTGTATTACTTGACCAGAAACTGCACCCGCCGGTTGCGGCGGCGATTTTCGTCGGTATCATTGGGGGCAATGGGTTTGGTGCTGCCTTCGCCTCGGTAGATAAGGCGTGATTCATTGATGCCTTCATTGCCAAGAAAGTTTGCAATGACTTTTGCGCGTTGCTCAGAAAGAATTTTGTTCAGCCGAGCATCGCCTAAGTTGTCGGTATGGCCTACAATTTCAATATTAATGTCGGGGTTTTTGGTCATGACAGCGGCCAAACGTAGCAATTGACCGTAGGCTTCGGTACGAAGAATATAGCTGCTTTGGTCAAAATAAATGTTGTCTTCAATACTCACAGATTGACCCGCTTTAATATTGTCAAAAATCTTTTCATTGATGACCCGAGTTGCGGGGGGGGCGGTAGTTTTAACGAGGGGAACAAGCGAGATATTGGTCAAAAATTCACCCCGGTTGGCCCATTCTGCTGCTGCCATCTTCATGGTTGTTTTTTCGAATCCTTTGGCTTCAACTTCAATAAGATAGGTTTGGTCCGTTTTCAGCCTGGTTTCTTTGAGTTGTCCCGCTGGTTTGGTCGTAATTACCTTTTGCGTGGCTTCATTGATAATTTTTAATCGTGCGTTGGGTACTGGTTTTTGACTTTGGCCGTCCAAAATGGCAAAACGAAAGGTTTCTAAAGGGGCGTTGGTGGTGGGTTGTTTGGTGGTCGGTACGAGTTTAGCCTCGTAATTAAACACTTGTCCAACGCCAATCTCTTCGGCATCTATTTCTGCTTTTAAAGAGGCGAACCCCGGCGCTATGGTTTCGATTTGGTAAATATCGGGTTCCACAATTTTGTGTTTGACGGGCAATGCACTCTTTAACTGCGTCACTTGTCCAGTCAAGGATGCCGTAATTTTAAAAGTAGCCGCAACTCGTTGTCCAGTAGCCGCATTTATGGCTGATAGATTGAGGAAAATATCACCGATTTTCGACAACCGTATGGTTAAGGGCGTTGTTTCACTGAGCTTTTCTACGGCTTTTTCCAGTTCTTTTCGAAAAGGCATGTAGCCTTTGGCTTCGGTCTCTATCATATAACGCCCGTTAGGGTTGAGCGAAATGGGGATTTGTCCGTTGAAAGAATTTTTTTGGTTAAATAATTCACGGTTATCGCTCTCATTCACAATCCGGAGTGTGGCAGGAATGGGCTTGCCCGTTTGCTCTTCCAATACTTTGATTCTTAAAACAATGTCACCTTTGGATAATTTAATGATTTGAACGGGTTGATTTCCTGCTAAAGGTACAGAAACGGAGAGTTTAGACGCGTGACTTCGATAACCTTTTGCGTTCACGGTGAGGGTATATGGGCGAGGTTGTAAGGATACCCGCGCTGAAAACGTAGCATCCGTCGCACGAGTTGTGCCCGAATAGCTTTCTTTTAGGTCGTTGGTGAGCAAAAATTCCGCCGCAATTGGCATGCCTGTCAGGGCATCGACTGCCTGAAACGTAAGTTCTTGTTTGGGAGGAGCAGAAACGACGGTAGCGGGAGCAGTTTGGATAGGTTTGGACGGTTCCTGTGGTTTTTGAGGTATGGGTGCTGCATTTTTGGGTGGCACTAGCGGTTCCAATTCTATGGTCAGGAGGGTTCTAGAGTTGGTATTGCTTTTGGTAAATGTATGGGTTTGGCGGTAGGTCTTATATTCTTGAAAAGCCACCACTATCAGGTAGTTTATATCGGGTTTTGCTGTTATCACATACTGATCATAATTCATCTGCCCAGCAAGCTCCGTGGGGCTGTTTGGGGCCAAAACCGATATAATTGGGATAAGAATGCGCTTTGTGTACTTATCTTTTACTTCAATGCCTACTTCAAATTCATTTTGAGCAAAGCTTGAAGTACAACCGACAAAACTGAGCAGAAAAAAGCAAAAGAATCGCTTCATGGGTGCAACAATGGTTAAATGACAAATTTAACGACTTTCCCCTAAAAAGAAAGAATCAGTACCTTAACGGTCCTGCCTAGGCGGAATACCGTTAAAATACTGATTCAAAATAAGCCGTTAAAGTAAAGCTTAGTTTACAGACTTATCTTCTTCTTTTGTTTTCTTTATTACTTTTTTGATGACCAAAGTGCCGTTTTTGAGGCGCTTGGAAACTTCAATAAACGGCCCTGAAATGATTTCTTCGCCTTCTTTAAGGCCTGATAAGATTTCGATGTTTTCAAAATCACTAATACCCGTGGTCACTTCTCTAGTTACGGCTTTGCCTTTGTCATTCACAAAAACAAGTTCTTTGAGTTTTTCCTCTTTTTTGTTCTTTTGCTCAGGCTCGGCGGGGGCAGGAGGTGCATCGGGGCCTTCTTTTTTAGCTTCGTCCTCTTTGCCACGAGTTGTTACAGCCGCAATCGGAACCGAAAGCACACCCGCTTTACGGTCGGTGATGATTTCAACGGCGGCCGTCATACCAGGTTTGAAAGGGTACGATTTTTTGGAGCGGTTAACCATCAAATCTCGGTACGATGAGTTCAGAATTTTGATTTTTACTTCAAACTCGGTAACGGCATCGGTTGAGCCTGAGCTGGCCGAAGTCGTAGCCATTCCGTTGGCCGTATTGGCAATTTCAGTGACTATGCCCATAAATTTGCGCTCGGCGTAGGAGTCAACTTCAATGTCGACGGTGTCGCCGAGATGAACCCGCACAATATCGTTTTCGTTTACATCCACCCGAACTTCCATGTTGTTGAGGTTGGCAATACGCATCATTTCCGTACCTGCCATCTGCGACGTACCTACTACACGGTCTCCAAGTTCGACGTTTAGTTTAGAAATCGTTCCGCTTTGCGGGGCGTAGATGGTTGTTTTACGGAGGTTCTCGGCCGCATCGCGCAGGGCGGCTTCGGAGCTTTGAACGTTGAATTTAGAGGCCGAAATAGCGGCTTTGGCCGCTTCTACGTTTTGCAAAGCCACCCCATAGTCAGCCTCACTTCTTTCAAGGTCGGCGTCCGAAACAATTTTATCGGCC
>VFQN01004133.1_pt1 | contig 19567 bp, 16 predicted proteins | sample 3512371 | NCBI WGS metagenome assembly VFQN01 (sample SAMN10412370, study PRJNA504923) | tailings metagenome | isolation source: Replicate 2 from Balatoc abandoned mine | place: Philippines: Itogon, Benguet | collected 2017-08-28 | reverse complement strand
TGTGAGCTGCCTGCCATGGTCCATCTCCCCTTCCACCCCGCCACCTTAAGTACTGCAACCCACTGGCACTCCTGCTCCGCACTAGCGCACTCCATCGCTTCTACATCACAGCGGTACGCTCCTGCTACTCCTACTACCTCTTGTCCTCACCCAAAACCCGCTCGCCCACTGCCCCCGCCCCGCTCGCCCCTAGCTGCACGTTCGTGGAGACGGCGGTGGACCCCTCCACCCTGGAGCCCCGCGGGCAGCCTGCCGTGTCCTCCCTGGCAGCCAAGGGACTGTCGCCGTACGGCGAGATCGGCAGGCTGGAATGCGTGCCCCTGGGGCGAATGGCCCTCGAGGACGCCGAAGAGCCCAGTTCGCAAGCCGGGGGCGAGGCGGGGGGCTCAGGCGCGGGTACAGGAGCTGGTGGGAGTATGGGTGGTGGTGAAGGTGGTGGTGGAGGTGGGTCGTCCCGGTTTGCTGCGTGCGGCTTCCGCACCGCGCCCTCCCGGCGCCAGATGGTGGCTGCCCGTGCGCGCGGCAGGGACGTGCACGCCTACCACCACGACGGCCGCAAGCTTCAGAGGACCAAGAAAGGCAGCAACTTCATGGGGACCAACCCCTACATGGCCCTGGCGGAGCGGATACGGGAGGTAGGGGTGCAGCGACCTTGCTGGTTACCGTTGGCGCTGATGCCCGCTGCAAGCTGCCATCGGCTCGTTTTCGGATTCTGGCCAGGGACCGGGGCCATAAGGCCCTGTCACAATTGCAGGCATGGCATCCTGGAATTCAGGTTCGGCTTCGTTGTAGCAACAGGCAATGTGGTCCAGGAAGCGGTTGAGGAAGTTCCTGCAGGCAGCCTCACGCCTCCTAATGCACATTCCACCGCCAAAACCTCTTTCCCTTGCCGCCTGCAGGATCTGCCCCCCGGCGTGAGCCAGGTGGTGCTGCTGCTGGCGGCGCTGCTGCTGCGGCTGCCTGTCACGCCCACGGACATCGGGAGGTGGGCGGCGGACGGATCGCTGCCTTACCTGGACTGGGAGGTGGGGCGCGGGCAGAGGGGTACGAGGCACCTGGGGGAGGGGAGGGCTTGGCGTTTAGGAGTGCGGCGGTGTAAGGAGTCAGGGGACCGGGTGTGGCGACTGGCGGAGGTCAGGGGGGGCCTCCTGGCCCTAGGCTCTCAGTGGGTGGGACTGTCGGGAAGTAGGTGAATGACCGAGCGAGTGAAAGCATGGACTGGGAGGCTGGCCGGGGAAGGGGGAGGTGGAGGGCGAACGAGGGTGTTGAAGGAAGGGGACAGGACGCCAGGCGTCAGGCGAGTTTGTATGAGGAGCGAGGGGCGACCGGGCAGGAGCGACCGGGGAGGGGCTAGCGACGTCATGCGCCATCCATGTTGCTGCACCACCAGCACTACAGCCAGCTGGCAACCTGATCTTCCATACCAGGCGGCCTGTGCAGCTGCTCATGCTGCATGGCCGCACACCTGCCGCCTTGTCCAGCTGGCAAGGCAACGCGGTTGCGTGCTCGGTGGTGCGGGCGGCTCCGCGCCGAACCGCCCTCCCCTGCAGCCCGCTTGCCCTGCCCCGCACACCTTTTCGCCTCCCCTACGACCCTTCCCAGGCAGACCGGTGATGGCTTGGGTTGGTTACTATGTAATACGTATTTACCACGCCTGCATTGGACATCTGTCTTCATGCCTTACTCCTGCCACCTTGCCTTGCAGGCGCGGTCCGGCCCCCTGCTGGCTGCCTCCGGCCTGCGCATGCCGCCCTCCTTCCTGCGGGCCACGGGGGTGGTCAAGCCGGTGGCCATGCTGCAGGTGGGGTCGGGGTGCCGGTGCCCCATGAGCCACGGACCTGGTCAGCCTTGGGGCAACAAACTGTCACCCCCCGCCTTGACATCCGACCCGCTCTCGCTGATGACCTAGGCCGAACCCGGCAATTCGCACAATCCACTTTCTACTGGCATCGTGGAGGCGGCCAGTCTTATCTTCGCAGAACTTGCCACACACCTGCAAACGCACTGCTTTCGCTGTACTGCTGAATCTCAGCCGTTGCACTGTGACGCCTCAACGCCTCCTCCCTCTTCCTTTCCCTCTTCCCCCAGGCTGCTGTGGAGCTGTCTGAGCTGGTGGGCCTGCGTCAGGCGCTGCCCCCTGTCAACGCCGAGGGGCTGCTGGTGCGCATGGCGGAGGCGCTGCGCCTGCCGCGGGTGAGGAGGGGCGCCGGGAGGTTTGCGGATTGCGCTGGTGCGATGCGGGGTAGGGGAGTACTTGAATACTGTTTTTACATCAAACTCTTTATCAAACTCTTTGGGTACCTGTTTGCAACGCAAGTATGTGCAGGAGGTGGAGTCTACTGCCCACGTTGCACTGACATACCCGTGGCACGTGTGCTCTTTCAGCCCGGAGGGTAACTGGTAGCGAGCTCTCCAACGAGCCTTATCGCTCATAAGATGCTTGTTCTGAAAGCCTCGAAGGGCGCTTACCATGGCACGTGTGCAGATGTATCCTGCCGTTTCCCTGCCAGCATAAGGCCCTACCATGTTCAGTAGCAGTGCGGTAGCCATGTTTAACTCCCTGAACATGGCATGTCGCCAACTCGCCTTCCCCGCAGGCCGTGTCCCTGGCGGCCCTGGAGCTGCACCGCCTGCACCTGCTGGCCTCCCCCGCGCTGCACCCCGCAGCCCAGCCAGAGTACAGCAACACGCCGTACGCCCTGCTGGCGGCTGTCGTATTCTGGGCGGTCAAGCTGCTCTACGGACTGGACGAGCACCAGCAGAAAACGGTGGCGCAGGGAACAGCACCAAGCGGCGGACATCCGCCGCAGGGCCCGAGAGCGGCGGCGGCGGTGGCGGCGGCGGCGGCGGTGCCGCTGGGTGGTCCGGTGGCGGCGGAGGTGGCTCTTCCGCGGGTGGCGGGGGCGCCGCCGCTGGCGCTGCCGCCGGGGGGCTGGCCGGCATGGGCGCGGGAGCGCATGGGGGCGGGGCGGCAGCGGCTGGCCAACTGCGAGGTGCCGCTGACGGGGGAGGAGGTGAGGAGACATTGTAGCAATGCGTACAGATGCACCTGGAGGCTATTTATAGACCACTTGTGGTGCTGTTCAGCATAGGCAGCCCAAAGAGCGTCGGCGCTTAGGGTATCAGGTTTGTAACCTCAACAACTGTGCCGTGGCAAGGCGGGAAGGCCCACCGCAGCAATACGTGTGCTTGCGTAGTATGTCCAGTGTAGACTGCCATCACCGCTGTGAACAAGTACCCCAGCAACACCCTCCAACCCGCGCCGATGCCGACTTTTCCTCGCCCCCCCCCCCGCCCCCATACCCTCTCCAGGCCGCCCAGCTGACGCCCCACGAGCTGCAGCGGCTGGTGGGCGCCGCCGCCCAGGTGTTCCTGCCGGCGGGGCCGGGCATCGGCGGCCATCGGTGGGACCTGGCGGTGGTGGCGTCCGAGATGGTGCCCGTCATGCGGGCCCTGGAAGGGCTGGCGGCGGCGGGGGCAGCGGCAGCCGCCGCAGCCGCCGCTGCTGGCACTGCAACTGCAGCCGGGGCACAGAGGCCTGCAGCGGCGCCGCCGGTGCACGGCGATGGGAATGAGGCAGCAGCAGGGTCTGGAGGCTCAGGGGGTGGGGGTGGGCATGAGGCAGGTGGAGCTGGCGGCGGCGGTGGGGGAGGAGAGGGCTGGTGCGCTGGGGTGGCGGCGGTGGGGCCTACGGTGGCGGCCGTGGCTGGGCTGGGGCCAGGGAGCTGTCCTGAGCCGCATGAGGCTGCGGGCAGCGGGGCTGCAGGAGGCAGTGGCCTCCCTAGCAGGGCGGCGTCCGCAAGTGCCAAGGCGACCGGCACTACGCCGCATGTGATCCAGGTGTACGGCGCAGACAGTGTCGCGGCGGGCAAGGCAGCTGCCGCCGCAGCCGCAAACGTCCGTTGGCCGCACCCGGACGCCGTGCTGCGGCAGTTGGCACCGCCGCCGCCGCCGGCCCACCAGCCGTACGCCAGCTCCACCCCGCCCGAGCGGCCCCACGTGTACGGCAAGTTGAAGCGCAGCGCCGTACATCCGGACGCGCTTGCCGTACTGGCCGCGCTAGGCTGGCTGGTGGGCGAGGGGGGCGAGGAGATGCTGCGGCTGGCGGGCGATGTGCAGGACGCCATGCGGCGGGCGGAGAGACTAGTCAGCGGCGGCGGTCAGGGCTTGATGGCTAAGACCGCTCAAGCAAAGGCCAAGGGGGCCACAGAAGGAGCGGACGGGGAGCAGGAGCAGGGGGAGGCGGCTCGGCCGGCCAAGCGGCAAAAAGGTACTGGCCCCGGGACAGCGGCAAAAAGGGCTCAGGCTCCTACTGGGGCAAACAGGAGTAGCAGGAAGGATACGGAGGGCAAGACCAGGGAAGGGAGCAAGGGGCAGGAGGTGGAGAGGGACAGGGAGGGGAGCAAAAAGCGGCGTAAGAGGGGAAAGGGCGGGAAGGAGGAGGAGGAGGATAGCGATGCTGGGGGCAGCGAGGGAGAGGGGGACAGTGGGCACTGGAGCGAGCACAGCAGCAGCGAGGCGAGCAGCACGGACAGGTCGGAGGGAGGCAGGACGGGGGGCGGGGTCGGGGGCCGGCGGGCCGGGACGTCGGTGGCGACGTCTGGGGGCACCGCGGGGCGGCGGCGGAGCGCACGGCTGGCGGAGGCAGCGGTGGCAGCGGTAGTGGCGGCGGAGGCAGCGGCGGCAAAGGCGGATGGAGATGGGAGTGGGGAGCAGGGCGGAGCGGCGGTGTCGACCGGCAGGAAGCGTGAAAGGGATCATGTGCGGGAAGGAGGCGTGAAAGGACGGGGGGAAGGAGGGAGCGGCAGCGGCACCAGCACCAGCACCAGTAGCAGCAACGGCAGCAGCAGCAGTGGGGAGGACGAGGGTAACCGGGGTAGAGATGAGAGCGACGGGGATGTGGACGGGGGTACGGGGGTGGGGGCCGACGACGGCGCGGAGGCGGCAGCAGGGGGCGCGGCGATCTGTGCCAGGCTGGACCACCTGGCGGCTGGGGGGCCGGGGGGAGGCGGCAGCAGCAGCACCACAACCACCACAACCACCACGACCAGCAGTAGCAGAAGTAGTACATCTAGTGGCAGCAGCAGCGACGGCGAGGGTGGCAGCGATAGCCCAGGCGGCAGCAAGGGAAAGGGTGGCAGCGGCGATGAAGGCGGTGATGGCAGCAGCGAGGGAAGCAGCAGCAGCAGTGGTAGTGGCAGCAGCTCGGAATCATCCAGCAGCAGCAGCAGCAGTGAAGAGGACACAGGTGGGATCAGCCCTGCACCTGGGCGGCGGAGACCGGGGCGGCCTAGGAAGGCAGTCCAAGGGCAGCCCGTCAATGGGGAGGGGGCCGCGGGTCCAGCGGACGCTGGCGGGACCGGCAGTGCGCCTGCGCGGCGGAAACGGGGCCGACCCAGAAAAGTCGACCGACCGCAGCCCGCCAAGGGGGAAGCGACGAGAGCAGCTGGGCCCGGGGGCCAGGGGAGCGCGGGGCCAGCGGCTACTGGCGGGACGGGTAGCGCGCCTGAGCGGCGGAAACGGGGGCGGCCCAGAAAGGTCGTCCAAGGGCAACCCGACAAGGGGGAGGGGGCGGGCGCAGCAGGGCAGGGGGACCAGGGCAGCGCGCAGCCAGCTGACACCGGCGGGATCGGCAGTGCGCCTGAGCGGCGGAAACGGGGCCGACCCAGGAAGGTCGTCCAACTGCAACCCGCCAATGGGGAGGCGGCGGGAGCAGCAGGGCACGGGGGCCAGGGGCCAACTGGCACCGGTAGCGCGCCTGAGCGGCGGAAACGGGGGCGACCCAGGAAGGTTGTCCAAGGGCAACCCGCCAATGGGCAGGCGGCGGATGCAGCAGGGCACGGGGCCCAAGGGAGCACGAAGCCAGCTGACACCGGCGGGATCGGCAGTGCGCCTGAGCGGCGGAAACGGGGAAGACCCAGGAAGGTTGTCCAACCCGCCAATGGGGAGGCGGCGGGAGCAGCAGGGCACGGCGGGCAGGAGAGCGCGGGGACAGCGGACACCCGCACGCTGAGGTCAAGAGCAGATGCTGGTCCAAGCACGGCAGTTGGTGCCGCAGTTGCTGCTGGTGGGAAGGGTACGGGTGTGGGTACTCCCGCTGGTGCGGTGACTGACGAGGGCGGCCGGGTGACGGCGGAGCGGGCCCTGGAGTCCGCTGTGAAGGACGGGGCGGGAGGCAGCAGGGCGGGCGGGGCGGCGGGGGAGGGGGAGGGCGAGGGTGACCAGGGTCCGGGGGTGCTCAAGGCCATTCGGGCGGCCAAGGAGACCAAGAAGCGTGTTTCACGTGCAGCAGGATAGCGTGTCGCGGGCGGAAGCGTAGGTTAAGTGGTATGCATGTGTACTGCAGTTTGTGTTTTGTTGGCATATGGCGCTGCTTGCGCTAGAGTGGTAGGTAGGAGTCTTCGAGAGCCTGCGTGGGGGTGCGCCGTGCAGTCTCATGCGGTAAAAGCCTACGCGCACATTGGCGACATGCTCAGCAAGTGCAGCAGCTGTCTCAAAACATTTTGTCATTTATGGTTGAGCAGTGGTATGCCTTACAGCCAGAGACCATTGCATAAGAGTGCCAGAGTGCGACCCTAAACCAACCTTGTGCCCCGAAACCGGGAGCCTTGGCGGCAAGGCATGCGGCCCGATCAGGGCGATGGACTAGCCCGAATGACAGCACATCGAGGATAAGCTTCTTCACTTGCGAACATCTACTTGTTGCCCATTTCACATTCCAACGCCATGACTCTGCCTCAGTAGTCGCCAGCTCTCCGAGAGCCTTGGCAGAGCCTCGGGCATAAACACACCCCTGTTATTCGTCCCTAAACCTTGCGGCCTACATGTCGAGGCGAGCCGCCGGCGGTCGCGGCTCCAAGAAGGCGGTGCCCAAGGATGACTTGGCGCGCGCTGCGGCAGAAGTTCTAAACGGGATCACCGCCATCGCCCCGCCTCCGCCTCCTACAGCAGCAGAAGCGCTTTTAGCACAACCTGCCAAAACCAGTCATGCTCGCGAAAATGGGACCGGCGAGGTCGAGCCGCGCCCGTCGCAGCCTGTCGCGACCCAGGCCGCAGTCGCAACAGCAGCCGTGATCGCGCCACAGGTACAGCAACCGTTGCAGGTTGCTGGCACCATGAGCAGGGGCTTCCTTCCCGGCAGCGCGGCAAAGCCAGCCCGGTCGCAACAGCACGTCGTGACCCTGCCGCCCGACCACCTACACGACACCGCTGGCGTCACTTCCGCCTCACCAACAGACAACCAACTCCACCGCCCCACAGCCCGTGCCCAAGGCGACAGTCCCGCAGCCCTGCAGCAGCAACAGGCCCCGCACACCTTGCCCGACCAGCAGGAGCAGCAGCAGCAGCAGCACGAGACCCAGCAACAGCAGCAACCGCATCAGGGCCACGGCGGCAAGGCGGAGGACGCAGGGCCCTCTGCTCCACCCACGCTGCTGCGGCGGCCGGGGGGTTTCCAGCTGCAGGAGATAGACGAGGAGGAGGGCGACCCACATCACCAGGGCAGGGCTCCTCCCGACGGCACGAGCCCCCACCACGCCGATGGCGCGCAGGCTACCGGCAGCAAGGCGAAGCTGCTCGCGGCCGCCAAGGACGCTGCTGCAACCACCTGGCGCCGAGTGCGTGCCTTCGCCGCGGCTTCCAGCGGCCCCGACGCTACGCTGCACTCCCGCCAGAGCGCCGCCGCCATTGCCGCCGTGATCCTGTTGTTCCTCGCGCTAGCGCTTGGCGGCGGGGGCTACCGTACGGCAACTAGCGTGCGGCAACTGGCCGGTGAGGTTGCCGTACGGCTGAGCGCCGTGGAGGGGCAGCTGGCGGAAGCGGGTAAGCGGCACGATGCGCTGGCGGCTGTGGTGGCGGCGGGGGCGGCAGAGCACGCGCGCAGCGGAGCGGCGGCGCAGCGGGAGGTGCTGCAGCGGCTGCCAGCACTGGAGACGGGACTGGCGGAGGTACGCCAGGCGGCGGCGGAGGCGGCTGGCGGCCTGGCGGAGTTGAGGGCGGCAGCGGAGCGGGAGGAGCGGCTGGCGGCGACCCCACCGTGGCTGGCGCCGCCACCATCATTGCGCAGCAACGCGAGCGACTCCATCCGGCGCAACGCCACGGCTGCCGCCAACAGCGTCAGCAGCACCAATAGCGCCAGCGGAGGCACGGCCGACAGCGACGATGCTGGTGTTCCTGGCCTCGGCGGCGAGCTGCGCAACCTGCCACCCTGCCACGCGCGCCGCATGGCCGCCGCCGCTGGCCCCGTGCTGCGCGCCCACGCCACCTCGCACAGCCCCGTCGCTGCCCGCACCCCCACCCAGCGCCTGCTGCTCCGGACCCACACCCTCCTGTCATCGATCTTCGGGAGCAGCACGGACCCTCGTGTACACCCACTAGCACGCCTGGTGCCTCACCCGGGGCCGGCGCCACCCGCCTGCCTGCCCCTGGCGCTGCCCGTTGCTGCCGCCGGCGGCAACGGCGGTGACGTCACAGTGGAGTTCCAGCTGGACCCGCCCGCCGCGGTAGCTGCCGTCAGCTTCCGCTACCCCTCGTACGGCACGTGGGACACGCGGTCGGCGCTGACGGCGGCGTCGATGACGCTGCACGAGGGGCCGCCGCCGCCACCGCCGCCCTCCGCGGGCTCTGCCGCCACCTCCTCTGCGCAAAGGTCGTCGCGACAGGGGAGCTCACAGGAGGGCGGTCCGCTGATTGCACGGCACGTGGACCTGGGCACGCTGCAAGGCATGGAGTGCCAGTGGCGGGCGGCGCCGGGGCCCGGGGGCAGCACGGGGCAGGCGGGCGGCGGGGGCGCGCAGGGGCAGGGGCAGGTGGTGGTGCACCGCATTACGCTGCATGTGCGGGGTGGCTCTGAGGAGGCGGGGTACCTCTGCGTGCCGCGCGTTCTGGTGCATGGGGTGGCGTAGGGAGTAAGGCGGGGGGGGCGGGCGGGGGGGGGCCGGGGCTGGGGCTGTGCGAGGCCGTGCGCAGGTGGGGCAGGATTGAACTGGGTGGAGTGCAAGCGTGTGGGCGTAACGGGAGGTTGTTGTTTGGTAGTACCGTAGTGCCCAAACTTCCATATGGGGCAGAAGTGCCATGCTGTCAAAAGGGGTGCACCGTGCGCGAAAGGCACATGATGGGGTCAGGACAGGCCAAGGCAGGTGTCTTGCAGGCGAGATGGACGGTGCGCAGATGGAGGTCAGAAGCCACAACGAGAGTGGAATCCAGGTGGAACACAATATGGGTTAGCTGGTGGCTTGTGACGCTAATATGCAGGAGGCAGACACCCGGCGTGACGCACTGCTTGTTGTGTGCGACCAGCGCGTGCGGCATGGCCTCTGCGTGAGGCCAGGTGAGGCGCTGTGAACTGATCCCTGCTCACTGGGCCTCGGCTGCTCGGCGGTGGGAGGCATCGCCTTGAAACATGCCGTGCACATACGTCTCCTGCTGCTGTTCTCGCTGCTGACCGCATCTTATGTGCATGAGGGAATCACGGCGAAGCCAGGCTGCCAGCTCATACGGCTGCCGGACCGAGAATTCATGCCTCACGTCCGTGGGCTAGTACACCATAACCCCAGCTCAGTACCCTGCCGGGACGTCTGCATGCGCGCCTCTGCAGTCACTTACACAGACGCCAAGGACACTTGCAGTCGTGTCGTCATACCGTTACCTAGTCGTGGTTGCTGGAAGGGCGGCAGGGGCGGGAGGGCGCAATGAGGTCCACAATGGCACGTGTGCACGTGCTGTGCATGAAACGCTGCGGCAGCCAACTCCATCCCCGCACCCGCAGCGAAGACCAGCTGCAAGGCATCGACTCACAGCGTCATACTGTATCGCTAAATCGGCAACGTCACTCCGCCTCGGAACTTTACGGGGCGACCAGCGTACTAGGCAAACGTGTTATGCACTCCAGCTCACAATACAAGCAAATGTAGCACCTCTTTGTTGTATAATCTAGCATAAAGAGTAGCTTAGGAGAGATGGGGGCTCCGCAGGAGGAGTAAGTAGGACTTCCCGCGCGTTGCGAACGCGTTCACCTGGGTCTGCACCAGCTTACGATCTCGGCTTCCGATGCTGCAGCCCAAACCTGCTGCGGATTTTGATCAGCACGGATAACCACTTGGTGAGTACATGGTGCTCGCCTCCGTCTCGCACCCCTTGTCCATGTCCGTTTCGGGCAGATGTGCAACAACGCCTCACGCTCAGCGCGGCGGTATGCATTAACAACAATCAGGAAGGCCTCTTTTCAACCGTTGCCAGCATCCCAACCTTGGTCGGCTCCCCTCGGTTCCCCGAACACGCGACCAGCACCCCACCCCCTCAGCTCCTTTCTGCCACTCCCCCTCCCTGAGCTCCTCGTACCGGGTACCCCGCGCGTCCACGCCCATCCGCATACCACATACCATCTCTTATACTTGGCACCACGACTTTCAACTTCTGGTGCTTTGGTTCCCAAGTCACAGCTCCTCCCTCCCAATCCCACCCTCCTCACTTCTCCTGTCGCACCTAGCAGAAGCTCCACGCAACCCATATCCCCGCCCCGCCCAAACCACCACCCACGCTTCCCGCATCGCTTACACCTCCGCGCGGCACCTTACTGCAAACGCCCCCCTGCAGGGCGTGTGGGAGAAGGACGAGGTGCGGCGCGACGACTCGTTCACCACCTTCGAGGAGGTGCTGCGGCTGGCGGTGCAGCTGCGGGCGGACGCAGTGCTGCTGGGGGGCGACCTGTTCCACGAGAACAAGCCCAGCAGGGCAACGCTGGTGGGTGGTGGTTAAACATGTGCGCCAGGGAAAGGTGTGTTTGGCCAGTGCGGTTGCGAAAGCGGGAAAGGTCCATGGGGACAAGCCCAATAGGGCAACGCTGGTAGGTGCCACGTTGCTACCCGCGGCGGGGTCTCTTCCGGACAGGGAGCATGGTGGAGTAGGAGTTGGCCACCGCAGTTGCTTGAGCGGGGCAGGCGCTGGTGGGCTGAGCTCCGGGAAGCTTTCTGGAGCTGCCCTGCCCTGCCCAGTGGGGTCGACCAAGGGGCTCAGAAGGGAGGGTTGGCGGAGGCGGGCGGGCAGTGTAGCAAGCGGGTTGTAAGCAGTACGGGGAGTGCGACACGGCAGCAGCACGACGCTACAGCTCTGCAGGGTAACACGGCCCCCAAAGCCCCCTGTGTGCTGTACCCCCAGCCCCAAGGGCAGCCATGGGTCAAGGCCCCCGGCCCCGGCTAGCTGCCAACCTGGCACCTGCACGCGTGCACACGTGCGAACCTGCCCACGGTTGCCGGCGCAGTACACGCCCCGCTGTCCTGCCACGCGCCACGTGCCCTCGTGCGGCGCCCCCAGGTGAAGGCCATCGGCCTGTTGTCCAAGTACTGTCTGAATGACGCCCCGGTGCGCTTCAGGGTGCTCAGCGACCAGCGGACCAACTTCGTGGCTGGGTGGGTGCGGGGCCAGGGGCGGAGTGGGTGCAGGGGCAGGGGCGGGGTGGGGTGGGTGCAGGGGCAGGGGCAGGGAACCAGGGTTCCTGCCGCCACGGTCAGGCTCATGGCGGCGGTAGGGTGGTGGATGCGCGGCAGCAATGGCACGCGGGAATGGGCGAAGCCCGACCGCTCATGCGCCGACAGCATGTAGCACGAGCTGCAAAGCTTCATAGCTACAAAGTTATGCCCTGCGCAGCTCAGTATTCGCATCCATGCCACCACAACCCACGGCCATAGCCCCTGCCTCCTTCTCCCTGCGCCCCACCCGGCATGTAACCACTCTCCACTCTGCGCTGCGACGTATGCATATTCGGTGTTACCCTCATTGGGCCGTCACTCGCCCCTTCCTCGCCCTGCCAGCCGCGTCAACTTCGAGTCTGAGCACCTCAACGTGGGGCTGCCCGTGTTCACCATCCACGGCAACCACGACGACCCCGCGGGCCAGGACTCGCTGTCGGCCGTGGACATCCTGTCGGAGGCGGGACTGGTCAACTACTTCGGGAAGCACGTGGGTTGCCGTGAGCGGCTGCGAATCATGGGTCACGCACGGTTGAGTGGCGGTACTCATTATGGCTAGGGCGACGTGAAGAGTTACGTAGTATGGAGGCTAATGGCTGGGTTATGGTGGTTGTGTTGAAAGGGGCCGGCTGGCTGCCCTTTCATGGCCACTTGACGTAGGCGGTTCGGGAAGCTGGGGGAACAGCAGGCGCGTTGAGGGGTGGCCAGCTCATGCTTGCGTGCTTGCTGCTCCCCTCTGTCCCCTCCCCTCCCCACACCCAGATGCTGACGGGCACAGGCGCGGCGCGCATCACGCTGTCGCCGGTGCTGCTGCAGAAGGTGAGGCAAGGGCGACGGGGCAGGCGCAGGGCAGGGCCGCCGGGAGGGCAGCCGGTTGGTTGTCACGCACCTCGCCCCGCGCGACCAACGCAGCGTACGCTTTTGCCAGTCAAACCTGCACCCGCATGCCGTGCTCTCGAGCCCCGATACCGGTATGCGCACATTCGTCTGCACCTTCCTCTCTTCTTCCCGCTACCGTACCGCTTTTACCCCGACCTCACCTCCCCCGGCCCGCAGGGCGACACGCGGCTGTGCCTGTACGGTCTGGGCAACATCCGGGACGAGCGGCTGGGGAGGGCCTTCCAGACGCCGGGATGCGTCCAGTGGTGGGTGGGCGGGGGGATGCTGGTGCAGCTCGGCTGTCTACAGATGCCGTGTTCTGAATTGCTGTGCAGGTGTAAGTGAACCGGCAAACCCTGGCGCAGGCGGGGGCAGTGCTCTGGCACGATCCGTCCGGGCTAGTGCTCTGCTGTGGTTACACAGGGTTGCAAGAGAATGTACCGTTGAGTCAAGTATACACGTCGTCGTAACCTTTCCCATGCTACTTCCGGTGCCGTGTGCCTTGCCGTAGTGTCAGGACCCTTCCTGGATTCTTCAGCAAACCCCCATCTCATCCCCAACAACTTCCGCACCGCCTCCCACCACAGGCGGCGCCCCGCCGTATTTCAGCTGTTCACATCACACCCAACCTTTGAGCCCTACCTCACATGACGAAACCCACTTGTACAGATTCAACTGCTCCCGCCGACAAGCTTACTCCTTCCGATCAAGCAGTAACTCCCCCCGCCCCGCCCACCCCAGGCAGCGCCCCGCCGCCACCCCCGAGCACCCCTCCGACGCGTGGCTTAACGTGTTCGTGCTGCACCAGAACCGCGTGGCGCACGGCCCGCTGGCCAAGGCGTGCGTGCGGGAGGAGCAGCTGCCGGACTTCCTGGACCTAGCCGTGTGGGGCCACGAGCACGAGTGCAGGTGTGGGCGTGGGGTTGTAATGCCGTGTACTCCCTTCGCAGCAGCGCGTCCAATCCTGCCTCTGAACTCATGCGCGTAGTCCCTGCCGTGCCCCTCCCACGCCCTCCCCGCCCCGCCCCCGCGCCCCCTCCCCCAGGCCCGACCCCGAGGTGCTCCGGGGCGACGCCGCAGGGGGCGGAGGGCGCTACGTGGTGCAGCCGGGCAGCAGCGTGGCCACAGCGCTGTCGGAGGGTGGGTGCGAGAGTGGTACGCTTGCATGTGTGGGCAGGTAGTGACAGTACTGCCGGTGGCACGAGGTTCAGGCGCGGCCGGGAAGCTGGTAGGACAAAGCCTTGGGGACGGCCTGATGTGGACCGACACGCCGTGGCACCCGTGTGCGTGCACGCAACCCTGCACCACGCCGTCAACCCTAGCACCTACAGCTTCCCTAATCCCCAACACCCCACAACCCCTCCCGCCGCCCATTGCAGGCGAGTCCAAGCCCAAGCACGCGGTGCTGTTCGAGGCGCGCGGCCCGCAGTTCCGGCTCACCAAGTACCGCCTGCGCACGGTGCGGCCGTTCGTGTTCGACAGCGTGGCGCTGAGGGAGGCCAAGCCGCCCCTGGCGCCCGAGGACCAGGAGGCGGTGGCGCGGTACCTGGTGGACAGGGTGAGGGGGGAGGGTGTTGCAGTTACAGATAACAATGATACGGCTGTTGTTACAGTTGCGGCTGATTGCGGTGGCGGGGGCACCGGCACCTCCATGCGGCTGCTAGGCTCGCACGCCTTGCCCAGGCGCCAGCCTGCCAGTTACACTCCTCCTCCCGCACAAACCTCGTTCCCCGCCTCCAGGTGGAGTCGCTCATCGCGCGCGCAGTCGCCGACTTTCCTCCGCCGCCCGGCCCGGACAGCGGCCCCGGAACCCCCATGCTGCCGCTCATACGCCTAAGGGTGCGGGGGCTGAAAAGCGAATGGCTGTGGTCCTGTGGACCTTCTCACGCCGTGGTTGCAAACGTTTCGTAGTCGTCGCATGTTTGCATTTGCATTGGACTAGTCTCCGCATTGCAGGGCGCTATGCGCAAATGCTCTCCACGAACGAGGCTGCTCTGCGCGTGCCGTTGACCTTCTGTCTCCTGCATCCGTGGCCAGAGGGTGCGGACACCCCTCGTGCATCTGTTAGAGCCCCCGGCACGCGAACCCCTGGCAGCATTCCCCATGCACCGACCCTTGCTCTTCGCCCCTTCCCCCTCTCCGCAGGTTGACTACACGGGCTTCTCCACCGTCAACTCGCAGCGGCTGGGCCAGCGCTTCGTGGGCAAGGTGGCCAACCCGCACGACATGCTGCTGTGGACCAAGGCGGCAGCGCGCAGGTGCGTGTGGGGGGGGAAGGCGAGGCGCAGCGGCAGGCAAGCTGTAGTGCTCATGCGCGTCTGTAGCCCGAATCCTACAACCCCATTACGAGGGTTGATTGTTGGAGATTCATGCTAGTTCCACGCTTTTGCTCTTTGGTTCTGCACGTGCCAAAGCACTGCAGCGTCCTGCATGCGCGCATCCCCCCACTGACACTGCCTGGCCGCGTCCCTGTACGATTTTGCGTATGCGATAAACCCACAGTCAATTCAACCCACTTCGCAATTTTTCTTCCCATCTCCATTTGATGCGGTGCACACACCCTACCTCGACAACATACCAGTATTGACGCTGATCCCCTAAAAAGCCAGCGCACCCGCCCCATTTCCCGTCCCCAAGGGCCAAGGGTGAGGGCGAGGGCGGCGCCGCCGAGGACCCCACCGAGGCCGCTGCCGGAGCGTACGGCGCGGGGGGCTTCCTGCGTCCCGAGGCGCTGGACCAGGCGCGCATCGAGGACCTCATCCGCCAGCACCTGGGCGCGGGGGCGCTGGAGGTGCTGCCGGACGAGGAGCTGGGCGTGGCGCTGCACGCCTTCGTGGAGAAGGACGACAAGGTGGGCGGCTGAGCGGCCATGGCAAGCCGACTTGCAGACAGCATTGTCGTTAGTTCTTCAGGGTTGTCGAGCGTCCTTGGCTTGCATATTGGAATGAATAGTCCTTCCTCCCGGCTGCTACCTTGCAGTCGACTGCCGCTGCATTCCGTAGCACGCGCTCACCTCTTTGCCCACCGTGCCCATGCTGCACACACACACACACGCAAGCTCACCACGCCCCGTCCTGCGTCCATGGTCCTTTTACACACAGAACGCGCTGTCCGCTTGCATTGAGGCGGCGCTGGAGGAGACGCGGCAGGCGGCGCTGGCGCAGCAGATGGAGGGCCTGGGCGTGGGGCCGCGCGGCGGGGACGCGGCCAAGGGCGAGGAGGACGGGGAAGACATGGAGCTGGGGGCGGGCGGGGGCGGGGGTGCTGGGGGCAGAGGGGGTAAGGGGCGCGGAGGCGCGACGGGCAGCCCTGGCGACGACGAGGCGGCCCTGGCGCGGGCGGTCCGGGCGGGGGCGGAGGCGAGGATGAAGGCGCGGCGGGAGCGGGCAGCGGCAGGTGCGTGCGTGTTGGGCTGATGTAGGAGCAGGTGGATTCACCTGAGGATTGGCTGGGTGACGTTTGTGGCTGGGGCCGGCAGGGCGGGCGCGCGCATCGTTAGCGTACGGCAAAGAAGAATGCATGCGGCCTGCACGTGGGGTTCGAGTTTCAGCGGCTAGCCCTTAACACATACTTGTCACTCCCGAGCCCCCTGTTGCACATGAAGGATGTTGCAGGCTTGCAGCTTGCTCCATAGGCTTAATGGGTTGGGCACGAGTGTAACTCGCTTCAATTCCTCGCACGTATTCCGTGTTCCCTCATCCCCTCGCCCCCTGCAGGCGAGCCCGACCTGCTCAGCTCGCTGCCCGCCCCCTCGCTGGACGGCGGGGACGACCGGGGGGCGGGCGCCATGCAGGGCGGGGCGTACGGAGGGGTTTACGACGAGCCGTCGCGGACGGCAGGCGGCAGCGCGGCTGGGCCGTCGCAAGCCACCACGGGGTGAGCTGCATGCCTGGCTGCACGGGAAAGAGTGTGCCGTGTCTATACGGTGTCGCTCACCGCTTTAGGCACTGGCGTGGCGGGTCGGAAAAGCGGTACAGGGTGGGCTGCGTTGGGGAAGCCCGCCAGTCAGGCGAGAAGGTGTTGTACTTAAGGATGTGGTCCGGTTTACCCGGCCACCGGGGAGGGGGCCCCCTGACCAGGTAGTAGGCGCAGGCACTGGCGAAGAGACGGGGCATGTCACGCCGCCACGCCTGCCCTGACTGGACCTGCGCAGCTGCGCGGCTTGTCTGTGACCATCAGACAACTCCTCCCTCAGTGCGTCATTGGTCACACGAACTGGGAAGTGCGCATTCAGTCCAGACGCCCCTCCCTTCACATCGAACACCGTCGCTCGCTTTGGGTTTCCTTGTGCGTTCATCCTCTTGCGCATGTATGACTAATGTCGTGCCATTACTGCCGTGCGCGTTACTGGCAGGCGTGGCCGCGGGCGGGGATCGCGCGGCGGCAAGGCACGTGGCGCCGCCGCCGCAGCCGCCGGCGGGCCCATGGACATGTTCCTGCGGCCGGCGGCCCGGGGGGCGGCGGCCACGCCCGCCAAGGGGCGCGGCGGCAGGGCGGCGGGCGGCAGGTGAGCGTCACGGCAGTAGGGGGGAGCATAGGGTGCACAAAGCTGCGTTAAGCATCGGGTCCGTGAGGCGTGGGGGCCGCTGTGAGTGTCGGCGTGCTCCAGGCGAGGTCCTGTGGGCCAGGCACAGGGACAACGCCAAGTACAGCGTGGCATGTCTTGATGACTCTGCCCTGTAAGAAGCGGCTACCAGGTCCTTTCAAGATTGTGCTGGCGCGTACTTTTTAGGTGACACCGCTGTTACGTGGCACCACTGTGTTGCAGGGGCCGAGGGCGGGCTGCTGCCGCACGCAGCGACAGTGACGAGGAGATGGCCGACGCCCGGGGCCCCGGCAGCAGGGGCGGCTCGGACGACGATGGTATCGAAGACGATGACGAAGACGGCGGTTTCGGGACGGGGCCAAGGGGGCGAGCGGGGGCGGCGGCGGCGGCCAAGGGGAGAGGGCGCGGTGCGGCGGCGGCGAAGAAAGGGGCGGCAGCGGCGGCGGCGGCGGCGCCAGGGTCTGCGCAGCGGCGGCCGTCGAAGCGCACGGCGGCGGCTGGGAAGAAGCGGTACCGGGTGGACTCCGAAGACGAAGCAGGTGCGGCTTGGAGCGCGGTCAGGGGTTGGTGCGGGTCTTAAGCCTGGGCCTACGAGGGTGGAGGGCGGAGGCAGCGGGGCAACGTGGATGATTCCAAGCGATAACGAAGCCCCAGGCTAACGCTGCATGGCGCGCCTCTTCCTCTGAACTATTGCCCCCTGTGCACCGCCTGAACTCGTCCTCCTTGCCGCCGCTGTCCCCCAATCCCCCCAGGCGCCAGCGACGCCGACAGCGACTTCAGCGGAGAGAAGCTGGCGGCGGAGGCGGCACGTGGCGGCGTGGCCGACGACGACGACGACGTGGTGCTGGACTCGGAGGACGACGGCATCGAGGATTCCCCGCCGCCGCACTCGGCAGCCACGGCCTCAGCGGCGGCAGGCGGAAGCCGAGGCAGGGGCCGCGGGGCCGCCGCCGGCGGGCTGGGGGCGGGATCGGCGAGGGCTGGCGGCGTTGGGCGCGGCAGGGGCAAGACCGCGAGCTTGACAGGTGGGTGGTTGGGCACTGGCAGGAGGAGGGCCTGCCGGATGCTTGCGGTGCGTGCGGTATGGTCCTGCAGGTCGTGCACGGCGTGGGTTAGACTGCTGCAACACGTCTGACACTTGCATCTGGCAGCGCAAGCCGTGCCTTGCCTCCCATAGTGCTGGAAATCCCAGGCACACAAGTGACCCAAATGGTACATTTCGACAGGCACAATGAAAAGCAGTCCGTGCCCACCCCGCACCCATCTCCAATTTTCATTCGTTGTGCTCTACGTTGAGCCCGGCCGCAAGCACTGCGCTGCATGTCCTGCACGCCCCTTTACCGCAGGCTCAGCAGCCGCACGCCAGGCGCAGCCCGCCCCCGGGTCCCGCGCCCCCGACGTAACGCTCATCAGCAGCAGCGACGACGAGGACGGGGGTGGAACCATAGGCGCGGGGCCGGGGCCGGCGGCGGCGCAGGCGCGGGTGCACGCAGCGGCAGGGGCGGCGCTGGGGCTGGCGGGGCCCACCTCCATGACCGCTACCACACAGCAGCCTGGGGCCACAGGGTCCACGCAAGGGGGGTCGGGGACGCAGGCGGGGGGCAGGAAGCGGCCGGCCAGCTTCTTCGGGGTGGGGGCAGGGGTGGGGGCGGGGGCGGCGGGGACGCAGCGGGGGGCGGGGCGCGGGCGGGGGCAGCCGAGGTAGGGGCGGGGGAGGTGTGGGGGAGGGCTGGAGGAGAAGGGCTGTGGAGGGCTGCTGCAGCGAGATGGGGTACCAAGAGCAGGCTAGGAGCATGCTGTCGACATTATGTTGCCAGATGTAAGGTGGTGTGGTCACGTGCTCCTTACTTGTCCAGCCCAAATTCTCGCAAACGCGGGACCTCTACACTCCTAGCTTGAAGTGGTGAGGAAACGTGTGGAGGTGCCAGACATGTGTGTTGATTATGTTGCTTCAGGCCAGATCGGACGCGCTGTGTTGCTTGGGACGAGAGCACCTGGTGGATCTGTGTGGCTGTAAGCACTTTTTGACAAAGGGGGAATACCTTCTGTCCATAACAGCGGCGTACGCTCGTGCGTCGCGTTGCGTGCGCATGGCAACAAGTCCAAGGGTTCTCGGCGCATGGCAACACTCACATACGCTTACAAACAGCTAATTCATAGTGTCATAATGCGTACACATAAGACGACAAGCGACAGCCCGCGGTACCAGAAGTTGGAGTGTTGGACGGCAGCTGTCTTATTTGCGACACTTTCCCACACATCGTTGGTCACTGAGGTAGAAATGACTGCGCACAGTATCCAGAGGTTCCATAATTGCAAGGAGTCCACCTAGCCCTGATACATTTTCTCATCGGCACGTGCAAGCAAGCTTATCTGCATCAAAAACCCAGCCCACCCCACGCCTACCGGTCCGCTGACTTACCCCACCCCTACTGAGTTACCAAGTTAGGTAAGAGTTACTGACCGAACCATTCCACCCACTTTCGCTGACCTTTGCTGAGCTCTGCTGCAAAGAGCAGCGCAACATGCGCGACGCCGCTCCCAGCTTGTCGCCGTGCATAGGCACCTACCCGTCAGGCTCCCCTGCACCGCCCCCCGAGGCCTTGCCCGGCCACCTGGCAGCAGGGCTGGTATCTTATTTTATTTTCACAAAATACCGCCGCTTTCAGGCCGCGCA
>VFQN01004132.1_pt1 | contig 19568 bp, 26 predicted proteins | sample 3512371 | NCBI WGS metagenome assembly VFQN01 (sample SAMN10412370, study PRJNA504923) | tailings metagenome | isolation source: Replicate 2 from Balatoc abandoned mine | place: Philippines: Itogon, Benguet | collected 2017-08-28 | reverse complement strand
TGGTCAGGTCCAGCGGCTCCATGCCCAGCTGCTCCCTCAGCGCGTTCATCTCGTCTACCAGCATCTGCACGGCAGCAGCCGCCGCCGCCACCTCCGGCGCCGCCTTATCCAACGCCTCGCGCTCCGCCACCACCGCCGCCGCCGCCATCTCCGCCGCCACCTCCGCCGCCGTCGCCGCCGCCGTCGCGGCATCCTCCGCATCCGACACCGACTTGGCCAACCGAGCCAGCCTCTCCTTCTTCTTCTTTTCCTCCTCCAACTTCTTCTCCTCCTCCTCGCTAAGCTCCGTGCCTCCGTCCTGCCCCTTCGCCCCCGCCTTGCCGCCCTTCGCGCCCCCTTTCGCCTTTCCACCCTTTGCCCGCTTCTTGCCGCGCTTCGCCTCATCCGCCTCCTTTTCGGCTTCCCCGTTGGCCGTTCCTGCAGCTGAGCTGTCAGCTCCAGGGCTGGCAGCGCCACCGGGAGCAGCAGCGGCGGAGCCACCAGCCCCTGCCACCCCGTTCTCTCGAGGCAACTGGCCCGCTCCTGCCACCGCCGCCTCCGCCACAGCCACCGCCGCTGCGTCCTCCGCTGCCTCAGCCTCCTGCTGCTCCCTCTGGTATTGCTCCAGCTCCTGGTATGGTTACGTGCCAACAGTTGACATTATAACGTGGTCAGCACAGAAGGCATATGGTTGGCTGGAGTCGGTCCGGATGCTGCCCTCCACGCATCTAACCCAAACACCTCGCCAGCCCGAACCACCCATCCCATGCGGTGTGAGACATCGGTGGCGCCGGCAGGACCTCACGCCTTCCCAGCACGCCCTTTGCAATCGGTGGCCCAGTAGAGAGGCGTGCCATCCCGCTCGCATCCACCCAGGCGCGCCCCCGCCCCAGCACACACCTGTGCGTGCACCCTGGCCCTGTGGTCCGCCGTCTCCCTGGTGCGCGCCGCCCGCTCCCTGGCCTCCGCCTCCTCCCGCGCCCGGGCCCTGGCGGCCGCCGTGTGGCTCAGCAGCTGCAGCGTGCCCAGGGGGGCCTGCAGCGGCGGGTACGGGCGCGTTTGGCGATATGCGTGTCAGGCCGTTGCAGGGCACAAGCCACCTGGGACAGCGGACAATAGGATGGCTCGTGCAACCTTGTGGGGCTGTGCCCACCGGCGCAAGCAGCAGCATTTCAGGTGACTGCGTAAGGTAAGCCTGCAATCCACATGCCCCTTGCCCAAACCATGGCAGGCCGTCGCCCTTCAGCCACGTGCAGGCACCACGCCACGATGGAGGCGTGCAAGACGGAGGATAGAGGATGGAGGAAAACCCTGCAAACTTCAACAGTAAAAGGTATAATGCTTCAGTGCTGGCGTTCAGCTAGTGGCCAGCGCCCGCCGCACCCGTCCACCTGCAGGCACGCCACGTAGACGCGCAGCAGCAGGCAGTCCAGCTCCAGCTTCTGCCAGCGCCGCCTGCGGGCGCAACACGATTGGACGATGGAGCATGTGGTGTGACAGACGGGCACTGCCCGTTCATTCCGCCGTGGCGCCGGAGGAACCAGTAGCCGTCAACACCGCTGCACCTGTGAAAGCAAGTTTCAACGCCTCTCATTCCAGTCAAGTCCCACCCGCCGCCTAGTACCAGCTACGGTACGTCAGCACGTGCCTTGCCCACGGCCCCGCCCCCACCTGCGCTCCCTGGCCGCCTCCTCCGCCTTCCGCCTGGCCGCGTCCTCCAACAGCTTGTCCACCAGCGCCTGCCCCTGCGCCTGGCCCTCGCCCTGCTGCCCCTGACCGTCCGCAGCCGCCCCGCCCGCTGACGCTGGCCCCGCACCGCCACCTTCCGCCCCAGCAGGCCCCGCGCTGCCGCCCGCCGCTCCCGAGCTGCCTGCCCCTCCCTCCGCCTCAGCACCCTCCTCCTTGCCCTCCACCACCTTTCCTGCCCCCGCCTCCGCCGCCTCCGCTGCCTTCGCTGCCCTGGCCGCCTCCACCTCCGCCGCCAGCCTGGCCGCCGCCTCCAACATCTCCGGCGGCACCCGGCCCCAGTCCACCGCCCCCTGGGCCCCCCGCAGCCGCGCCTGCGCCACCTCCTCGGTGCCCGACACTATGTCCCGCACGCGGCGCACGTCCTGCAGCAGAGCCAGGACCGCGCTGACCCTGCCGCCGCCGCTGCCTGCCACCGCCGCCGACGAGGCAGCGGCTGCTGCTGCTGCTGCGTCCTGGCCAGGAATGGCCTCCGCTGCGATCGGCACTGCGGCACGAGAGGGCACAGTAATGGGAGGAACGCCCACCGATATGGGAGAGACTTCTGGGAGAGAGCATTACACGTGGAAGCACGATCGCCAGGAGCAGGGCGTCAGCGCCTGGTTGGGCAAACACGCGGTGTAAGTAACGTACGGCCTGCGCGTGCGTGCCCTGGCCCCCCACCTGGCGTGTCGAGGTCGGCCAGCCCCGCCTGCAGCAGCTTGGTGCCGTACAGCGCCGCAACGGTCTGTACAGCAGGAAGGTACGAAGAGATGCGGTCAAACGAAGTCAAGGTGCAGTGTTAAAGTGCTGCCTGGCGCGTTGCCGCTGCACGACGCAAGCGCAGCCTGCAGTGCCACAAGAAACCCCAACGAACTGGTGACAGGAGCCAAAAGCTCCATACCCGGTACACGACCCATCACACATGCCTGCCTGCCGTACCTGGTCGTACACCGCGTACGCCTCGGCCACCAGCTTGGCCATGATCTGCCGCATGCTCAGCCGCTCGCCGGCCGCCTTGCCGCCGCCGCCGCCGCGGCCGCCGGGCCCCACCGCCTCCTTGCGCACAATGTGCGGGTGGCAGCAGCACTGCCGCAGCTCCACCAGGGCCGTCGTCGCGCGGTGGTAGTTGCTGCGCGGGGGCAGAGCGGGAGGAGTCCCGACGTGCGGGGGAGCGGCTCCGTGCGTGGGCCCACGAGGCGGTGTGCACGCTGACACGTCCTTCGGCACAGGCAATATCATGGCCCTAGGAGATGGCTTGAAGCACATCTACAGCTCGTGACCTGGCCGGAAGGGAGCTCACCTGTGGGTCTTCTTCACGTCCTCGGGAGCCGCCTGGCCCGCGCCGCCGCGCCCCAAGCCGCCGCCACGGCCGGCGCCGCCGCGCCCTCCACCGCGCCCGCCCCGCCCACCACCACCGCCAGGACCACCTCCGGCGCCGCCCCTCGCCGCGTCCTCGCCGCCGCCCGCCTTGACAGCCGCCAGGGCGCTCATGTAGCGGGCCTGCGGTACAGGTGGTACGGCAGGTCAGTCTCGTCGTACGCCACGCCTCGTCGTACCCATACCCAGCCGCAGCTGTGCCAACAACAATTGCAAACATTTAGAGCGTTAGATGCACAGCGCCGCACGTGTGCACTCTGGAGCCATTGAGCTTGCTTGGAGCGCGTGTCGCCAAGTTTGCGCCAACACGCATACCGGAGCAGCCAAGAAATACATCGTTCGACTCCCAAACACAGCTGCTTGCTCCTCTCCTTCCTCCCACCTTGAGCACGTCGTAGAAGGTTCGCTCCACGCCGCTCAGCTGCACCGGCCGGTCGATGCGCTCGCAGGGCGGCAGCGCCAGCTGCGCCTCCACCGCCGCCTTGGAGCGCCGCAGCATCACGCCGCGCAGCAGCGTCCTGCGACAGAGCACGGATACGCATTGGGACCGAGGTGCACGGTGTTAGCGAGCCGCTGTCAGGGGAGACGTAATGGAACAGCACAACAGGTACACTGGGGCTTTTCTTCATGGGGTGGAGGCTTCGGGCGGGCTGAGCGGGGGCGCCGAGGCGTTGCTGAGCGATTTTGCCTTCAGTGCCGTCGTACCAAGCCGTCGCACATCGTAGGACACATGCTTGCGACACATCGTGTACCACCATGAGTCAATGTGCCCACCTGAGCGCGGTTACGCCCATGGCGTGGTGCGAGGAGTAGGGCGCGTGCACCAGGTGCTTCCACACGCTGGCGTCGCAGTAGGGGTGGTAGGCTAGGAACTCGCACAGCCCCGCCAGCTCCCCCAGCGAGGAGCTGATGGGCGTGCCCGTCACCACCCACGCGTGCCGCCGGTACAGCGAGCTGACCACCTGCAGAGGGCCCGATTCGAATACCGGTAGGGCAGATCCACTCGTTGCATAAACAGGACTGGGAGCAGCCATCGGTACCGTACCAGGAGCGCGTGGCGCAGGTACAGCGAGCTGACCACCAGGAGGGGAAGGAACCCGCCCCGAGGGGCCAGAGCGGTCAGCAAGCAGACGACAGATAGCGGGTAGGTGCAAGCAACGATGGGGTGAAGACCGCATGCAAATGGTAGGCATATGTTGGTCGCCAACGCAGCCGCTTGGACAAGACCCCGGCGGTAGAGGGTCGTGGACTACGGGTGGCACGTCAGGCGGAAAACCCCACAACGACAATCAGTGTGGGTTATGTACCTACGGCCGCTGCCCACCTGCGCCGCCACGCTGTTGCTGTTGGCCACCAGCTGCGCCTCGTCCAGCACGATGCGCCAGAAGCCCAGCAGCGGCAGCTGCCGAGCCGCCAGCCGCGCGCTGCTGCTGCTGCCCACGCAGTTGGACAGCTCGCGGCGCAGCACCTCGTAAGACACCAGAACCACGTCGCACTCGTGCACGGGAACCTGCCGCCACAAACAAACCAACAAACCACATCAAGCACCAGCTATGAAGACATGACACGTCCGCTTTGCTACAGCCAGTCCTAAAGGTCATCTGGAGGACCACAAGTGTATGGGTCCTTAACGCACGCGCGGCCTGCCACCCTCTGGACGCATGGCAATGCGCCGGCGGCATGGCGCCATGCTCTGTGCAGCTCCCAACAGGCCGTCGCGTCCCCATGCATGCACGCACCGTCTGGCCGTCCTCACCGACCGCCAGCACTGGCGGCAGCAGGTCCACGCCCTTGGCCGCGCCAGCAGCCACCGCCGCCGCCGCCGCAGGCTGCCGCGGCCCCCCGCGCTTGGAGCGCCGCGTCGCGCCGCCGCCGCCGCCGCCGCCGTCGTCCTCCGCTGCAGAAGCCGCCGCGGCCTGCGCAGCCGCCTCCCAGCCTTGGCTATCTCGTGCCCCGTGGAAGATGGCCCTGCGGAGCCGCAGAGACGTCAGTGCTCTGCAGCCTGAATCTCTCGCGGCACGGTCAGCGCTATCAAACGGCTCCGGAAGCGTCTCCGGAAGCGCACTGATAAATTGAATTCTATGTATTGGAGAGGTTGGGAGCTGTGAAATACACACGCCGGTCCTGGTCAGGAGGACGCGTGCCCTGCCCGCACATCCCTTGTCATGACATGCCACGGCAGGCGGCACGCATGCGCATTGTTTGTAAGCGACTTCATCCCCCACGTACCACTTGAGCGAGCCGCGGGCGAGGTGCCGCTCCATCTCGCCCACCCATTGCTCCTGCGGAGGAGACAGTCCGGGCGCCAAACTCCCGGCCGTAAGTTGGGCGTTGCTTATGCGATAGGGACTGCCAGGGCAGCCGGGTGGTCATTCAAGTTGCACTGCCGGGAAAGCCGGGCGATCACAACCATCCCGGCCGCTTTTGTGCGAGTGCAGAGCGGGAACGTCAGAAGTGTAGTAGCCCAACATGCCCGCCGTACAACCCAGCAGGTGCGCGCAGCAGTTTCTGTTCCCATGTGCTGCTAGCAAACGGCCACCGCCCCCTCGGTCAGGTAGCCACAACAACTGTACATCCCAAGCAGACAACAAACCGGTGCGTTACACAGCTAGGCACGACACGCACCTGCAGGTTGGCGGGCGTGACCAGCAGCGTGGTCTTGATGGCCGCCGGCTCCCTGTCGGGCAGCTCGGGCAGCGCAGACAGCCGCGGGCCGCCGCCGTGGGGCGCGGGCAGCGGCACGGGCTTGTGCGTCCAGTTGGGGGGCGGCGGGTTGGCCTTGATCAGCATCAGCGTCTGCAAGCTCTTGCCCAGGCCCATCTAGCGGGGCGGGGGAAGGGAGGAGTAACACCGTGTTAGTAGTGTGCAGCAGGTGTGCGTGGAAGGGAGTGTTAGTAGTGCGTGTAGTACTGCGACGGAGGGGTCGTGGTGGCACCGTTGTGAGCTGTGAAGGTCATGCCAGACAAACGAACGTTGAACCCGTCGAGACAGGCACGCGGTACGACACGCAATTCGGCTTCTCGCACTTGGTTGGTGTCGCCGCCCCTTACCTCGTCGCACAGGAAGCCCCCGCAGGTGCCTCCCACGGGCGCGGGGAAGAAGTCCGTGGTGATGTAGGACGGCGCCAGGCGGTGCACGTGCAGCACCTTGCCGCGGTCGGCCAGCACAACCTGCACGCAGAAAGCCAGTGTGCGCGGTGACACACAAGTAACGAAAGTGTCCTGTTCGACCATCACACGTAAACTGCGGTAAGTGCAGTAATTTGCAACTTCGGATATTCACACATCAGGAGCGGGCGGGGCAGCGCAGCGCCGCACCTGCGCCCACGCCGGGTGCAGCAGCAGCAGGGAGCGGCCCAGGGCGTCGCCTTGGCGCTCGCGGCGTAGCATCCACTCCAGGCCCTGCGGCGCCAGGCGAGACAAGTGGGGCACCATTGCGGCTTGCCGTCAGCCAAAAGAGTTGGACCAAGAAAGGATAATGGAGCGCAGCATCTGGCACTGCGGCGGGGTCGAGTTGCACAAGCAATCGTTTCGGATAAGACGGGTGATTAGGTGCTGCGCGTGCAGGACTAGCGGGAGCTACACGCCGTGCGGCGAGGCGCGCTTGCCTGCAGCTGGAAGGGCTTGGGGTGCGCCACCACCGCCCCCGGCACCGCCGCCTGCGGGAAGTCCTCCGGCGGCACCACGCTGTCCAGCAGCACGTCCAGGCTGCGAAGGTCCTCCTCGTCGTCACCCCCGCCCGGAACCGCGCCGTCGGCAGCGGCGCCGTCGCTGTCGCTGTCTGAGGCGGCGGCTGCGGCTGCGGCGGCGGTGGAGGGGCCGGCGCTGGCGCTGCGGCTGCGGCCGCGGCGGCCGGGGCCTGCGGCGGCAAGGGTGAGGAAAGGCTTGTTACGGCGAGCGGCGTTGCAGGTGGTTGCAGCTGGAAAGGAAGCGGTGGCTAAGCTAACCATGGCAAGCCGTCTTACGACTCGAACGGCAAGGTGAAGGTGTCCCGCGCACGAGCTTTGCTTGCCGTTCGCGCTTTGGTACAAACATGTACGGCCCTGTGCCGACCTCTCGGGAAGGCACGCATGACCCCGGCACTCGCCTCACGGCCCGGCCCAAACCCCAAGACGCACCTCCCTCCGGGTCACCGGCGCCGGCCCTGCCCGCGGCCGCCTGCGGCAGCGTGTGCGTGTCGCCCGTGTTGAGCGCGCCGTCGCAGTCGGGGCCCACCAGCAGCCCCGTGCCGTGCTCCAGCAGCGTGTGTATTACGGTGGCCAGCAGCTCGGCAGAGTCCTTCCGGTAGCCCGGCGCCCGGCCTCTGTACGACAGTTTACATTCCAAGGCGTGTAACTGCGTCAGTATGGGTACCGGACTACCGGTAGTGCAGAACGCAACAGACAGTACAGGCAATTACTGTGGTGCTGAGAGGCGTGCTGTGAGCACGTGTGCATGCGGGTTGCGTGCAAGTCGCTGGGGACGAGCTGAACCTGTTGCGAGGGGTTCAGGGCCGCCAGGAAGGCTGCGGTCCGCCAGTAGCGCGTTGTTGCGCTGAGGGTCACAGCTAGGAACTCACCTTTTTAGGCCGTTTGCGGCGACTTCTTCAGGGTAGTGCTTGGAGGGTGGGCACGCCTGTGGCGGGTGGGTCACGCCCAGACGTCAGACGTCATGGGTAGAGTGTGAAGGGTATTGGCTTTGAGGCAGCACCTCGAACCGCAGTAAGGGCCGGAGCAACCCAGTGTCACGCACAAAGCTTTAAAGGAGACTAAGATGCCCTCACGAGGGATCAGCAAGCCCGTCCTTGGCAACCCACCTCCAAAAGCTTCCGATCCAGAAAGAACTCGATCTGCACACGGAAGCCGCGCGCCTCCTCCCCGTCCTCCGCCTCCTTCGCATCCCCCGAGGCTGCTCCAACCACCACGCCTCCAGCCGCCCCCTTCCGCCTCTTCGCCGCACCTCCCTTCCCCTCCCCTCCCTCCTCCCCCGCCGCCTCCGCCACCTTCCGCTTCATCCCCGCCGCCGCCTTGCTCCCCTTCCCATTCGGCGAGGCCCCCGCCCCCTGCTTTCCCGCGCCCTCCACGCTTTTCCTGCCCTTGCCCTGCTTCCCCTTGCCCTTGCCGCCCTGGCTGCTGTCCTCCTTGCCACCGTTGCCGTCCTGCGGCGGCCGCGCGGCGTCGTCCCGGCTGTCCAGCTTGAGCGCCACGCCCACGGCCGGGGGCAGGCCGGGGCCCAGCAGCCGCACGTTGACGGGGGGCAGGGGGTCCTGCCGGCCAAGGTACCAGCCCTACGAGGTGGCAAGGCACATGGTAGATACTGAAATACCGGTAAGCATAAGGGCCGGCGCAGCTGTCGGAGAGCACAGCTTCGAGCATGGTGCCGTTAGAGAGCCATCACATGGAGGCACATATCGCTGCTGCACTGGTGGCAGCACCCTGCCGTACAGCGGTACGGTGCGGGACTGGCGGCATGGCAGGCGCCGTTTGTAGGGCCAGAAGGATTGCAAACAGCGGACAGGATGTACTACATACGTGCCATGGCAACACCGTACCGCGTTCAGTATGTCCAGCCCGGCATCCATTTTTTGCAGGACTCGCAGCAGGCGCTCCAGGGGACCCCCAGGCCGCGTGGCCGCGATGCGCAGGGCGGGCCTCGAGTCGCCAGTCCAGTAGCCGGAGCCGGAGAACCAGCGGGCCCTCTCCTGGAGGTCCTTGAGCGGCTTGACGTCCTGCGAGGGGGCGTGAGGTATGTTTGGCCAACCCAAAGCGAAAGTCGTGGGCTATGTTGTGCTGCCGCAGGGCTAAGTGCACTATGCAAACCTTTGGACCGCCAACGCCGACGCACCGGGAACTTGGCAGCTGCCGCGCCGATGAAGTCCTTGTTGGCCACGTACAGCGCCAGCCGGTAGCCCCTGGGAATGATGCGCCGCACCGGCGCCGCGCCGCCGGCCGCTGCCCCGTCCGCCGCCGCCCTCCTGCCGCCGCCGCTGCCGCTGGGCCCGGCGCCGTTCTCTGCCACCGCGGCGCCGCCCCCCGCAGGCACGTCCTCCACCATGGCCTCCACCCACTCCAGCTGCCACAGGAAGTCGCGAGAAGGTGCCTTGAAAGAGGACCCTTGCTGCCCGGCGCACCCGCTGAGCTTGCCCTGTGGGTTTCAGCGGTAATGCGGCAGGTAAGGGGATGGGTGATGACTGTACACCCACTGTAGCACGCTGCTCGTGCCGATGGTTCGTCGTGCAGCCTGTGGTCCCCCTGTGTGTCCGACACTCAGCCGGCAACTCGTTGCGTGCCCACATGTAGCCTTACAAGCCCATAACGCTTCCAGTCCCACCCTAACCCCATTACCGAGCCCGCGACAACCCCTTTTGGGTTAGCACCAAGCCCGCAAGGCCCAAAGAGGCCCAAAGCGCTGTCCCCGACTCGTGCCCCACCTCTGCCAACCAGCTGATGGCCAGCTGCAGCAGCTCCCCCTGCATTTCTTGCGGCACCTCCTGCGACCCGCCCAGCACGCAGCTGGTGCGGCCCCCGCGCAGCAGCGGCAGGTCCAGCTCCAGCGGAGCCGTCACCTCCCCCAGGCGCGGCAGGTCCATGGCGCTCGGGCTGGCATACAAGTACGACGCAGCGGGCACCTCGACCCGGCCAGGCGGTACGGCGTCATGGTCGGTGCAGTGCAGGGTGCCGTCCGGGCGCCGCATGGCAGGGAGAGGCAGCTCCGGGGCCACGGGGAAGGGACCTTGTCGCCGCTGAGGGGATGCAGGGCGCGGAGGGATGGGTGGGTACGGGGGACCTTGGCATGGTGCTTAAGGCCATGCTACAAATCAACCATCATGCGTTCTCTTCCTGGTTGGTGATCATCACGCAGTGCCTGAACATGATTGCAGAAGGCAAACAAGTCCACGGAGCGGGCTGTCTGGTGCACCTTCCCCTCCTGGCGCCCAGGCGGCAGCGCCTTCTACCTAACATCCCCACAGCTTCCTGCGTCCCTTCCTGTCCCCACCTTGGCGTCCGCCAGGAGGTCCCCGTTCAGCAGGGGCCGCAGTGCCGGCTGCTCGGCGCTTCCCACCTGAGCCACCCGCCCCGCGCCCGCGCCCACCGCGGGCTGCGGCCCTGGCCCTGGCCGTGGCCCCGGCCCCCGGCCACCCTGCCCCAGCGGGGGCAACCCGTGTGGCGGGGGCTGCCCCGCCGGCCCCCCGCCCGGCGCTGTCCGTCCAGGCTCTGGCCCAGGGTTCGGGTTTGAGTTGCCTTGCAGCGGCTCAGCCGTCGCAGGCTGCCTCGCTGCTGGCTGCTGCGGCGGGACGCCTGCCCCTGCGCTGGAGCCCCCGGCGGCTCCCGAGGGGCCGCCAGCGTTACGGCCGCCGGCGGGGTTCGCCGCAGCCCCGCCGGCAGGCCTCGCAGCCGCAGGTGGCTGCCGTGGTGCCCGCGCCGGTGGCGGCTGCGCTGCGGCTGGTGGAGCGGCGGCAGGGCCGCCTCGGGGTGCGGCAGCTGCACCGCCAGCGGGGCCCCCCCGGCCAGAACCGGGGCCGGCACACCCCGGGGCGGCTGCGCCACGGGGAGGGGCCGCAACGCGGCCCCCACGGCTACGTGCAACGGCCGCGGGAGGTCCCCCCGCATCGGCTTCGGCTTCGTCGCTGCTGTCGCTGCTAAGCATGACCACGTCATCGTCCGAGTCCCGGGCCCCTGCATGGGTCAGCAGGCGGGCAGAAGTACTCCATGATACGCCGCAGGGCACCTTTTGGGCACGTATGTCAGCGCCCTTTTGTGTGAAAGGGCACCTTGCGTTAGTTTCCGCAGCCCGCGTTGCCCCGCTGCCCACCTCTGTTGCCGTTGGCCGCCGGCCCGCCACCCAACCGTGGCGGCAGGCCCGCGGAGGGGTCGTCCAGGTACATGTCCACAGCGGCCTCCACGTTGCCACGGCACCTGAAGCACGATGTGTAAGGCAGGGTGGATGTGTAAGGCACAACTCGTAGGAAGGCGTACTGAGGCGTGTTGCGGATGCGGTGAGGGGTACAGAAGGCGGAGGTGGGTGTACTTGGGTAGTATTAGGATGTGCACCCTTTGGAAAGGTGGGCTTAGCGCAGCGGATTGGACGAGGGCAGACTAGCACTCACATGCTGAGTAAGTTCACTAGCTGCTGATCTGGAGGCGTGGACCCAAGGACAGCTCGCATTTGGGCCACGGCGCTGGGCCCATGTCCACCAGAGCCGCCCGCTGCTGCCTGGGGCTCGGCAGACGAGAGATACTGGGAGATCGCGAGCTCTATGTTCCCGCCGGTTGAATCAAGAAGGCGCTGAGCCCTGTCGCGTGTGATGTTTGCCGATCCGCCCAGGACGTCGACTAGGTGGTCGACTAGGTGGTCGTCCGACATGGTCGATGTCCAAGGTCTGCTTTGCGTGCTGAGGGTTGGGACTGGCTTGGGTTGTTCACCTCTTCAGCACCTATGTCATGCCAGAATGTATGGAGTATGTAATCATAAAGACGGTGTCATGAAAGCCCTGGGCCCGCAGCGCCTGGCGCTTGGCCCTTCACGCAACCCAGCTCGGGCTTGGCTGCCTGAAGGCACCGCTACGTAAAAAACATCGATGTTGTAAGACAGATATCTTATGCTGCGAACTAGGCACTCAGGATGCCTGCCCTAGGGCATCGCACGGGACATCCCATGCAAAGTTACGGAGGCGATCCGTTTGTTTCCACGCTGCCGACTGCCTTGCCCCTGTCGTCTTACAGCGAGAATACGTGAAGTATGATTATCCATGACATGACATGGACGCTTGCACAGACACCTCTTGTAACTCTGACCATCATGACTTTCCTGCGTGTGGCTCTCGCGGGCTGAAGGGCCCAACCCCTAGAAACTCAACATCTGTAACAAGGTCCATTGTCTCAAAACCTTGAACGGTTTGGCGCGACGGCCAGTTGACCAGTGCGGGCAACTGCCCACTGCTCAGAGCCAGGTCATCCAAAAGTTGTAAGCTAGCATTGGAGTATAAGGTACCGTTGTTCTGCTGTCCATGGTGCTCGGGCTTGCATGCGGCGTGGTAGCATGACAGAATGCGGGCGCGTGGGACGTGTACTAGGTGCTACGCCCAAGCGCAATGCATACCTCCGCTTCTACATAAACTCAGCGTGTAAATAGCTGCAGCACTGGTGCCATGGTGGCAGGGCCGCTTGTACCAGTGCCTGTGTTTGCCATCTTGTTGCACCCTCCTCGCACGTGCGTCGTGCACCAAAGCCGCTGTGCCCTCAAATCCATGCATTGTTCCTTACACCCTCCCTACATCCACTTTGCGCCGTTTTCAGGAGTTTCAGCAGCACGACCTGAGCTTACACCGACATGGATTCGGCCACGCGTTCCTCTCCTTCCACCAGCCAACACCCGTCCGATGCCCAAACCCCGTTTGCCGCCTACGCGACCGACCTAGACCTCTACACGTCAACATCTAACGATGGCGCCGACCGCTACCTATACGGAGGCCCGCAGACCAACAGCATCATCATCCCGCCGGCAGACCTGTTACCCCAGGGCCTGCTGCAAACCCCCCAGCCCTCCACCCGCATGCCCTCCCTTACACGGCCAGGCATCGTCCTCCCCACCTCTTCCGGGGGCAACGACTCCAGCGGACCTCAACGCCTTGTCCCTCTTGACAGTCTGATCCTTCCCAGCCCGTCCCTCTTGCCCGGTGGGGTCCACAGCCTGCCCACCCCCACAAACAGCTCGTCCGGCCTACAAAAGGGCGGAGACAGCCTAGTCGGGTCCAGCGGCGGCGGCGGCAAGGGTACCCCCCAAAGCCAGCCCTACCGGGACTCGCCGTCCACCGGGAATGAACACTCGAAGCCGCCGCTGGCGGGCGGTAGGCAACCCAGCGGGGGCAGCGGCCCAGGGGCGCCGGGCCGACCGCGCATGCCAAGCGCACCTCAGGGAGCGGGCGGGCGGGGCTACGGGCAAGGCTCGGGACAAAGCCGCCCCCAAGATGCCCAGAACCAACGCCACCAGCACCTGCAGCACCGGGAGCAGAAGAACCAACCGCTGCACAGTCAGCACCATGCGGCCTCGGGCTCTGGAGCTTCGACAGCGGCAGCGGGGCACGGTGGGGGCTACGGGTATGGCAAGGGTCCGGAGGCTGGCCATGGCGGCACGGCCGGTGCTCACGGCAGGCAGGCACAGGGCGCGAACAGCACCGGCGGAGGTGGTGGTGGCAACACGTCCCATGCATTCAGCACGGCCCATGGCACCCACCAGCACGTTGCTGAGGCCCATGCTGGCGGCGTAGCACAGTACGGTGGCATGAGCCAGCCGCCGCCCCCGTACGGCAGGCAGGGGCCGGCGGTGGCCGCAGGGCAGGCAGCAGCAGCGGGCGGCATGCAGCCGCCGGTGCCGCCTGGCTCACCCGCTGTGGACCTGTACGCCGCAGGACACTACTATGCTGCGATGGCTGGTGGGGGTGGCGGGATGGTGGGAGACGCCGGCGGCGGCCCAGCGGCCCATGCGGGGGCGCCCGGGCGTGGCGTGGAGGGCCAGGGGCGCGCTGGGGCCATGGGGACGGCTCCCGCCCGGCAGCACTACCAGCAGCATACCGCTCAACACCACGCACATCAGCAGCAGCCGCACCCACACCAACACCAGCAGCAGCAGGCACTCGGGCGGGGACCCGGTGGTAATGCGCCGCCGTATGGACATGGACACAACGGCCAGGCGGCGCGCGACAGCCCTCGCGCGCCGTACGGGATGGCGCCCATGCATGGGGGCGCCCCGGTGTACGGCATGGGCGGCCCGCAGGTGGGGTTCCTGCACTGTATTGTGTCATGCCGCAAGCAAGGACATGGGGCTGTGTGTGTAGCAGCTGTAACCTCCATGCAGCGTACCTACTTTGAACGATTCTTCCACCCCGGTGCAGCTTGGTAAACCTGTTGTAATGCTCCTATGCTCGCAGGGTGTCCTCCCCACCACTGGCTCCCCGCACCTAGATGCCATGGCTCAGCTGCTGCACGGCCATGGCGCCGGGGGAGCCGTGCTCATGTCGCCCCATCCCGGCCAGCCCCCCCGACCCATGGGTCACATGGGCCACATGGGCGCCGTTGGCGTGGGCCAAGGCCGCCCAGAAGACGTCTGGCTGCAGTTTGGGCACCACCCCCTGGCCGCGCACGGACACCACGGTGCCGTGCCGCCGCCCCCCATGCAGCACCTGGGCGGCCCCGGAGTAGGGCCCTTCCCGCACCACCACCACCAGCACCACCAGGGGAACCTTGGCATGGGCATGGGTGTGGGGCCGGCCTTTGGCGGTCACGCGCATGGGTTTGGGGCCGCGCCGGGCATTGCCCATATGGGTCAGTTCGGCGGAGTACGGCCTGGCGGCAAGCTGCTTCCGGGGCAGATGGGCTTTGGAGGCATGGGGCCGGCCAGGCAGCAGCCGTACGGTGGAGTTGCGGGCGCCAAGGGTGTGGGTGTCGGCGAGGCAGCTGGCGGCGGCCGGGACAGTCCGCGGCTGGCGAGGCAACGGAAGGAGAAGGCGGGCAAGACGGACAAGGGCGGCTCAGGGCAGGAGCGCCCGGAGAAGAGGTGAGCTGCAACGATCACTCAACATAGGCACAATAGCGGACGCGGGAGTAACTGCAAACTGCTTTGCACGGAAGCTCATCGGGCAACGGGGCATCGCGAAAAGTTGTTTTGTCCTGCGTTCTCAGCAATCTTGCATTACAGCTCCATCGGCCCCCTTAAGTCCAACGCCTTATTCCCTGCCTCCAGCCTCCGCTCCGCCCGCTCCGTCGCTTGATACTACCTGGTAGCTTGGTTCGCCCTTTCCGTACCACCGCCAAACTCTCCTCCCGCCCAACCCTGCAGCCGCGGCAACGTGCGCGCACCCGCGCTGGTGGCTCACTGCGCCGCCCCCTTTGCGGCCCTGGACGCGCAGCTGCACCAGCTGGTGGGCCGCCTGACGCCCTCCCAGGAGGAGCTGGCGGCGTACGACAGGGCGCTGCAGGAGGTCTCGGAGCTGGTGGCAGGCCGCTGGCCGGACGCCAAGGTGCACCTGTTCGGTGAGAGCCAGGGGTTCCGGGATGCGGGTACGTGACGCCAGTGCTCGCCGGCCGTAGTTGTTGTGCCTTTGATCGTCAGCGGGTTCGCAGGCTGGCATGCAAAAGCGAAATGCAGAGGCTCCCAGAGCTGTGTGTCATGGAGACAAGAAGGTTATCGAATCGGTTATCCGCGATGTTAACCAACGTCCTGAGCCCTCAGTTGTCGTGCAGTCACACACGTCTGTGTCCGCTTTGCTTGCAGGCTCTGCGGCCACGGGTCTGAGCCTGGCTGGCGTGAACGAGATGGACGTGACGGTGGAGGTGCCGGGCATGGCGTGGGACGACTACCCCGGGCGGCAGGTGGTGGTCGCGGAGCTGGGGGAGCTGGCGGGGGGGCCGCCCGCCTCGCAGCTGTTCCTCAACCTGCAGGCGCTCAGGGAGCGGCACCAGCAGCAGCAGCAGCAGCAGCAGGGTAAGAAGGAGGGAAAGGAGGAGGGAGCAGAGGAGGGAGGCAAGCTGGAGCAGGAGGGTCGGGAGGGTAAGGAAGAGGCGGAGGAGGTGGAGGAGGAGGCGCCGGGCGTTGGGCCAGGAATCGAGCAAGCGGGTGGGGACGCTGCATCACATGGCGGGGAGACAGAGACGGAGGCGGAGGGGACGAAGGAGGAGCAGCAAGGGCCGGGCAAGGAGGAGGGTTCCGTGGAGGGCGCGGCGGCGACAGAGGACGCAAGCGAGGGCAGTGTGGAGACAGCCCCGGAAGCACCTGCCGCTGCTGCTGCCGGTGATGGTGCTGGTGCCGGTGCTGCTGGCGCTGCCCCCCGGCGGCTGATGGAGGCGGTGCTGGCGCTGCCCAAGGCGCGCACGCCCGTGGTCAAGTTGACCGTGCCTGACACCAAGGTGTGCTGGCGAGGGAGCCGTAGCGCCAGGAGAGCTGCAGAACGCCTTCCGGGTATATGCGTCTTGGTATCCTGTCCAACGTACGGCGCAACGGTTGCGTGACCTCCACCCAGGCATCCGTGTTGTCGGTACTACAACTGAGCGTCATCCCTTCGGCCCCAGCCCGTGCACCACCGCCGCCGCCACGGTTCAACCCGCGAGGCCGCACGCTGCACAGTCCACACGCTCCACGTTTGCCATCATGCACCACTACCACGACACTCCTCGGTTTTGCCTGTCTTCGTGTCGTCCTACTCCCAAACCCCACGGCCCCCTGCCCTTCCCGTTCCCCTCCCCAGACGCGTGTGGACATCACGGTGCACAACCTGCTGTCGCTGCACACCACGCGCCTGCTGGCCTCCTACTGCGAGCTGGACCCGCGGCTGCGGCAGCTGGCGCTGCTGGTCAAGCACTGGGCCAGGGCGCGCGGCGTCAACGACGTGTACAGGTGCGGATCAAGGAGGCGGCACATACGCTGGCTTGACAGCATGCGCTTTCGTTCCCCAACAATCCTCGATCACCGCAACGGCTCTCTGTCCTGTAGCCATGCCTGCTTATCTCGCGTTGGGAGCAACACGGCCTCACCTACCTTGATAAGTTGGCTGCATGCGATCTTTGGTCTGCCTCCGCAGGGGCTCCCTGTCCTCCTACGCCTACGTGCTGCTGTGCGTGTGGCTGCTGCAGCAGCGCCAGCCGCCCGTACTGCCCGTGCTGCAGGCCCGCCAGCCGCACACGTACGACGTGACGGTTGGGCCGTGGCGCTGCTCGTACAACGACCAGCTGGACGACGTGCGCGGCTTCGGGGAGGCAAACAAGGAGACCCTGGCGGAGCTGGTGAGCCACACTGGGCAGAGCGTTACTGCAAGCACAAATGGTACCTTTGCACCGGCGCTCTGGACTTGGGTCCTGGGGCCCCTAAAGTGCGCTGCGCTGATCCAACCCTCCTCGCTGCCTTAGTCGCGCACTACGGAACGTACCACACTCGGATACCAAGGCAATAAGATGTTCACCAGCACGACAGCACAGCACCACAGTGCAGGCTGACCCATGTCAAGCCCCTCTTCCGCCAACCTGGTTATCCCGCCCTCATTACGGTACCTTCCTCACGCCGCAGCTGGTTGCGTTCTTCGACCACTGGGCGTGGCGGCACGACTACAACAACGCCGTGGTGTGCGTGCGCACGGGGGGCACAGTCACCAAGGCCGCCAAGGACTGGACCAAACGCCAGGTGGGAGGAGGGGTCAGGGCAAGGGGCAATGGCAAGGTTTGACCGGTTTGCCGTGCAACATCGTCGATCGTGACCCTATGCACACGTGCCAGGTTTTGCTGACCTAAGCCCCGTGTACAGGTCTTGCCACCTTGGGCGGTGTCCCTTCCTCATTACTGCATCAGAGCACCGGTAAAATAACGGTTGGACTATGGTGGTTTTGGTGCCGCTCACACGCGTGCGTCTTTGCGCCTAGGTACGTATCTGTGTTCCACGGACACTCTGCTACCTGCCACTGTTTAACCTACCTTGCCCACGTGCCTCTTCGCGCCTCCCCCGGCTCCGCAGGGCAACGAGCGGCACCTGATGTGCATCGAGGACCCCTTCGAGCTGTCGCACGACCTGGGCCGCACCATCGACAAGGCGGCGGTGCAGGTGGGTGTGGCCCGCAGCCGTCGCGCAGCGCCATTGACTGCGTCACGCACCTGCACACCTTGCCTCCTGCACCGTCTCCAGCAACATGGTATTTCCTGTCATTGCACACCCGTCCTGGCGACATGTGTGCCCCGCAACCGCTAGACAGACCCAGGCGTTGCTGCTGTCGAGGTGTCGCTGTACACCCGTGCGTCACGTCCTACAATTTTTGGGGTTCCTTAGCGGGCACCGGAAGTCGCCTCGGTGGCCGCACACATGCGCGGGTTTACATCTTGCGGAGGGAGAGCGCTTGGCTTCCTATCGTGCCATAACACCGTACCTTCTGACCCATGGGTCTCTCCTGCACGCCCTGCGGACCCGTGGGTCAGGTCCTGCGCCGGGAGCTGGAGCGCGCGGCTCGCGTGCTGGCGTCCAACCCCGACCCGCTGCCCGAGCTGCTGGCGGCGCTCACCCCCGAGGAGGAGGCCGTGGTGGCCGCCGCGCTGCAGTCGCGCAAGAAGAACAGCAACAAGGCCGCCGTCGCCGCCGCCGCCGGCGGCAACAACGCCGAGGGTGCGGGCGAGGGCGAGGGCCAGGGAGAGGCCGGAGATGCTGTGGCAGAGGGGGACGGTGCGGAGAAGGAGGATGGCAAGGAGGCGGGGGAGGAGGACGGGGGCAGTGACGAGGATGGAGAGGAGGACGAGGACGAGGCAGAGAGCGGGGAGTGCAGCCCGAAGGAGGGTGGGCGAGGGAGTGCCTCGGGTGAGGCGATGGCAACGGAGGAGGCCCAGGAGCAGCAGCCAGGGCCGTAGAGGGGCGGGAGGGGAAACTGCTGAAGATGGAGGTTGCAGGACGCGGGGGCGCAGGACCGTACGACAATCAGGCCGTGGCCACTCCTTACGGCTTTTTATGTTCGAGAGGCTGGAAGTGAGCTACTGTGGCGGGGGGCTTGACGTTCGCTACTCGATGGGTAGGGTTGCCGCCTGGACGTGTTGCACAAAGAGTACCTGCCGTAGTGGTGACCAAAGCAGGACGTACAGTATCACTGGGCATATAACACCACTCGTCGTGAGCTTATCTACGTCACCAATGCACATTACGATTTCGGCCCTTGTGTTGGCCGTCGTTTTGAGGAGCATGTGCGAACGGCGTGTGGATGCCGTACATGAGGTGGCGCATACACAATATGTTTGTGCATAACGACAACAGCCAAGTGTTGCCAACGGATGATGAGAACACAGACTGGCTGGCCCGAGACTGTGCATGTCTCGTTGTGATTCGCCGTGATGGATCCTTTGCTTGGCGCATGGAGTATCGCTGTCGGATGGGTCGGCATAGCAACTCGACATACCCTCCGTTGACGTGAGCACGTCACAGTGGACTGGGCTAATGGTGAAAGACACGTGAGACGTAAACGTACCGGTGCTCTTACTCTTGCGCATAGCTGTAAAGATTTCTGCAGCGAGCCCACTCGTCTTTACACCAAGCAATCGGAGGGGCTTGGATGTGTTTATCGGGTATGGTTCCCCCGCTGCCCCCGGTCGGTACTCCTCACCTACCACTCTGCTGGAGGCTTCTCGGCATAACGCTCACACCCATTGACACGCTGTGGTGTGTAGCAGGATGCGGTGAGGGGATATACAACGCATGTATCAGAGCAAAGGTAAGAGGACTAGACCGCGATGGCATGTGCGGTTACCAGGCAGGTAAGTGACCGAGGACGGAAGCTGTAGGCCAAGCCGCTGACATCTGCACTTATCTTTTTGATATTAATTCCAGCTGTGTCGGTGGCCCCCCGGCCCGCGCGGGACAGACGTATGCGTGCTCGCGCAAAAGCTACCGTATGCGATTCTACACGCTGTGGTGTGACGGAAACGCGCCAAGACTTGTATGGATTTACAGTTTTGGTCCCCTTCCAGGGCCCAGCCCCGTCCCACTCGGGAG
>VFQN01004131.1_pt1 | contig 19570 bp, 17 predicted proteins | sample 3512371 | NCBI WGS metagenome assembly VFQN01 (sample SAMN10412370, study PRJNA504923) | tailings metagenome | isolation source: Replicate 2 from Balatoc abandoned mine | place: Philippines: Itogon, Benguet | collected 2017-08-28 | reverse complement strand
ATATTGCACAAAATTTTATACCCGCTACATGAAGATCCTCATCAGGCAGGCAATGATTGCCGATCCACATGCTACATTCAATGGACAGGTAAAAGATATTTTAATTGAGGACGGAGTCATTACGCAAATAGCTGATACAATCACCTCAAAAGCAGATCACGAAATTGTATCCGATCAGTTGATCGTATCTCCAGGTTGGGTAGACATTTTTGCACACAGCTGTGATCCGGGATTTGAATACAAAGAAACATTGGCTACGATGTCAGCAGCAGCTGCTGCCGGCGGATTCACGCAGGCGTTTGCTTTGGCTGATAATAAACCTGTAACAGATAATAAAGCACAAGTAGAATATATCCGATTAGGATCTCAATGTTTACCAGCTAGTATTCATCCAATTGGTACCATCACAAAAGGAAAAGAAGGACAAACACTTGCTGAAATGTATGATATGCGTAACAGCGGTGCAGTGGCTTTCTCTGATGGACTTCAACCTGTTCAGTCACCCGGGTTATTTTTGAAAGCATTACAATATGTAAAAGCATTTGATGGTGTTTTAATTCAAATGCCGATTGATAAAAGTATTGGTGCAGGCGGATTGATGAATGAAGGGATTGTGTCTACCAGATTAGGTTTACCAGGTTTGCCCGCATTGGCAGAAGAACTGATTATTAAAAGAGATATTGACCTGTTGAGATACACCGGATCTAAACTGCATATTACCGGTATCTCTACTGCAAAAAGTGTTGCACTGATCAGTGATGCGAAAAAAGAAGGATTACAAATTACTTGTAGTGTAACGCCTTATCACTTGTTCTTCTGCGATGAAGACCTGCAATCGTACGATACAAATTTAAAAGTAAATCCTCCGCTCAGAACTCGCGAAGACATGATGGCATTGCGTGCAGCAGTGAAGAATGGGCAAATTGATTGTATCGCTTCACACCATATTCCACAGGATTGGGATCATAAGACCTGTGAGTTTGAATATGCAGCGTATGGAATGTTAGGCTTACAGACTGTATTCCCTGCGTTGCTGGCATCTGTGGATGGATTGAGTAATGATCAAATCATATCCTTATTATCCATCAATGCCCGTAATATTTTTGGATTGTCGCAGACACATATACAGGAAGGTGCTCAGGCAGAGCTTACGCTTTTCGCTACGGGTAAAACCGGAAAACTCACTAAAGAAACACTGAAAAGTAAATCCAATAACAGCGCATTTTTAGATCGAGAAATGAAAGGCGTAGTGATAGCCACCATCCATAAAGGACAGCTTCATCAACCATAAACCCACTCAACCATGAAACCGAATCTGAATCAAACTGCGATTACTTACGGCGTTATTACCGGATTAATCTATCTAGCCCTGACATTTGGCGCTTGGGCTGTAGGTAGTACTGATAGTTTTGTATCCATTACAGGCATTACCACTTTCATTCCTTATGTGATTGTAACGCTTATCATAGTGGGTATTAAACTTCGCAAAAGCAATGACAACTTGTTGAGTTTTCAAGAAGCACTCAAATTTACTTTCCTGGCTTATGTTATTTACGCAATCATTGAGGCGATTGGAAATTATGTATTGTATGCACTGGTTGATCCAGACCTCACTGCCAAAGTAATGGAGATTACGATGCAGAAGACCATGAAAATGATGGAAAAATTTGGTGCCAGTGAGCAACAAATGGAAGAAGCTATGGGTAAAGTAGAAGCTGAACCCAAACACACTTCATTTAAACAAATATTCTTAGGATTAGGTATTACTTTAATCTGGAACTTTTGTAAATCATTATTGATCAGCTTGATCATCAGAAGAGAAGCTAAATTTGAAGATCAATTATAAAATTACTTATGGACTTATCAATAGTCGTTCCGCTGCTGAATGAAGATGAATCACTACCCGAATTATGCGGGTGGATAGAATCTGTCATGAATAAACACGGCTATAGCTATGAAGTAATATTAATTGATGATGGCAGCATAGACAATAGCTGGTCTGTGATTCAAGAAATTGGCGCTAAGAACGCGAGTTTTAAGGGTATTAAGTTTCAACGGAATTATGGTAAGTCAGCGGCATTGAATGAAGGTTTCAAAGCAGCACAAGGAGATGTAATCATTACTATGGATGCTGATATGCAGGATTCTCCGGATGAAATACCTGAACTGAGAAGCATGATATTGGACGGAGGTTATGATATGGTGAGTGGCTGGAAGAAAAAGCGATACGATAATACATTAACGAAAAATATTCCTTCCAAATTATTTAATGCAGTTGCCAGAAGTAGTTCTGGTATTCGATTGCATGATTTCAATTGCGGACTCAAAGCGTATCGCAAAAAAGTGGTGAAGAGTATTGAAGTGTATGGTGAAATGCATCGCTATATTCCTATACTAGCGAAATGGAGTGGATTCAAGAGAATTGGTGAGAAAGTAGTAGAACATCGTCCACGTAAATATGGTACCAGCAAATTCGGATGGCAAAGATTTGTGAATGGTTTTTTGGATCTCGCCACCATCATGTTCTTAGGGAAATTTGGAAAAAGACCGATGCAGTTCTTTGGTCTATTAGGAACGATCTCATTTCTTATTGGTTTAGGCGCCAGTATTTCATTGGTCATTGCTAAATTTTTATCGTCAGATTTTTCTTTAACCAATCGTCCATCTTTTTATATCGCACTTACTACCATGATCATTGGTATGCAATTGTTTCTTACCGGATTTGTTGCTGAACTGATTGCAAGAAATGCCTCGGAAAGAAATGTGTACCTGATTGAAGAAACTTCCGGACTGGAATAACCTATCTTCCCTTTTGATGCAACAAAAAGTGATCATCATAGGATCTGCCTGGCCACTGAGAGGTGGTGGTATCGCTACTTTCAATGAAAGACTGGCCAGACAATTTCAAGCTGAAGGTGATAGTGTTACCATTTATAGCTTCTCACTACAGTATCCGTCTTTCTTATTTCCCGGAAAATCGCAGTACGGAAATGAGCCAGCACCTACTGATCTTACGATCAAGAGTGTGATCAACTCTGTAAATCCATTCAATTGGATCAGGGTGGGAAAAAAGTTACGGCAAGAGAATGCAGATTTAATTGTTGTTCGCTACTGGTTACCCTTTATGGGTCCTTGTTTGGGAACCATTCTCAGGAGTGTCAGAAAAAATAAGCATACCAAAATCATTTGTATTGCAGACAATGTAATACCACACGAGAAAAGACCAGGAGATCCTGCATTTACCCGATATTTTATTACACCCATTCATGCTTTCATCACCCTGAGCGAAAAAGTATTCAAGGATCTAAGATTGTTTACCAACAAACCTGCGGAAGTTGTTATTCATCCGTTGTACGACAATTTCGGCGAACCGATAGCTAAATCAGCAGCAAGAGAAACATTGGGACTTCCGAAAGAAGCACCCATCATTTTATTTTTTGGTTTTATCAGGGCTTATAAAGGGCTGGACTTGTTACTACAAGCACTCGCGTTACTCAAACAGAATGGCGCTACCCCACCCCAATTACTGATCGCTGGCGAATTCTATGAAGATCAAACAAAATATGAATCCTTAATCGATGAACTCAATATCAGGGATTTACTGATACTGAGAACTGATTTTATTCCGGATAGTGAAGTAAGAAATTATCTCTGTGCTGCAGACTTTGTGATACAGCCCTATAAACATGCTACCCAATCGGGTATCACACCTCTATCCTACCATTTTGAAAAACCCATGTTGGTTACCAATGTAGGTGCTTTACCTGCCATGGTACCACATGAAAAATCGGGTATCATTACTGAACCGGATGCAGCAGCTATTGCAAAAGGCATTCAGCAGCTGTACAGTTTAGGTGAAGACCATTTTTTATTTCATCTTCGCGAAGAGAAAAAGAAATACAGTTGGGAAGTCCTTACGGGTGCTATCCGCAGACTGGCTAAAGAATCCTAACCAAACATTTTGTTATGGCAACAAATATTCATTCCATCATCGCCGCTTCTATTGCTGTGAAACAGGAAATATTGGCTGATAGTGCTTTTCAGCAAAAAGTACAGGATATCACCGATGCCGTGATTCATGCATTTCAGTCCGGTAAAAAAGTGATGTTTTGTGGTAATGGCGGTAGTGCAGCTGATGCGCAACATTTAGCGGCAGAATTTTCAGGCAGGTTTTATAAAAACAGAAGAGCATTACCATCAGATGCATTGCATTGCAACACATCTTACTTAACTGCTGTTGCCAATGATTATAGTTATGATGATATTTATAGTCGCCTCGTAGATGGCACCATGGAAAAAGGTGATGTATTGATTGGCATCAGCACTTCCGGCAACTCTCCCAATATTGTAAAAGCCTTTGAAACAGCACGTACCAAAGGTATTGTTACAGTAGGTTTCACCGGAGCGAGTGGAGGCAAGATGAAAGATTTGTCTGATCATCTTTTAAATGTTCCTTCTACTGTTACCCCTCGTATTCAGGAAAGTCATATTCTGTTAGGCCATATTATTTGCGAATTAACAGAAGCGGCTATTTTTAAAGACTAAGGAGAGTTACATGTTACAACTGAATAATATTACCCGCGAGTGGACTTTATTTTTGGATAGAGATGGTGTAATTAATCATGAGAAAGACAATGATTATATTTTACACAAAGACGAGTTTCATTTTTATGATGGCGTAATTGAAGCATTGGCTACACTTCGACCTTTGTTTCGTTATATCTTGATTGCTACCAATCAAAAAGGTGTAGGAAAGGGTGTGATGCGTCTGGAAGATTTGCAGGACATTCATCATCATATGATCACCGAAATTGAGAAAGCCGGTGGTAGTATTGATAAGATTTACTTCTGCTCAGACCTATCAGATGATTCTCCGAACCGCAAACCCAATCCAGGTATGGCTTTTCAGGCACAAGAAGACTTTTCGGATATCGATCTGTCAAAAAGTATCATGATCGGCAACAGACCCAGCGACATGAAATTTGGAAGAAATGCGGGTATGCATACTGTTTTTGTAGCTACCACCCATCCGGAAGTTCCTTTCCCACATCCTGATATTGACCTACGTTTCGAAAATCTACCTGCTTTTGCAGCGGCAATGCAACAACTCAGCCATCTGCAATAAAATCTTAAAACTGTAGTGAACCGTTCTCTTTCAGCTATTTTTACAGTATGAAGCAATGTTTGTTTCTTTTTTTATGGGTCATTACATCTACTGTATTGCGGGCTCAAGATACACGTATGCAATTGCAGCAGATGGAAGATGAACTAAAGCCTCTGGCGTATTCAATATTGAATGAAGATCAATTCTTGGATCGATTCAAAGCAGACAGTGCTTTTACACGTGGATTGGTAAGAGCGTTAAGAACACCTCATTCCTTCCGTTATCGGTTTGACTCATTGATTACTATCTCACAACAATATGCGCCTGATAGTAGCTTTCGAATCTTTACCTGGCAGATACAAATGGAAGACATGAACCATTTTCGTCAGAAGGGTGCGATTCAAATGCGTACTACGGATGGTTCATTGAAATTAATTCCTTTATTTGATGCCTCTAAATTTACCGAAGCACCTTTTGATTCTGTAAGAACGAATCAAAATTGGATAGGTGCTGTGTATTACAATATCATACAGACAACCTATAACAACAGAAAATACTATACCCTCTTTGGTTACGATGAAAATGATGCCAGAAGTAGTAGAAAGTGGATGGAAGTGATGACTTTTGATGCCAATGGCAACCCACAATTCGGAGGACGCTATTTTAATTATCGGGAAGACGATATCAAACCCAAACAACCTGCGTTTCGCTTTTGTTTGGAATACAAAAAAGACGCCAATGCCAAACTCAATTACGATCCTGAATTAAACATGATCGTTATGGCACATCTGGTGAGTGAAGAAGGTGATAATAAAAAGAAACACACACTTGTACCCTACGGCACATTCGAAGGCTTCAAATGGCTAGGCGGAAAATGGGTACATCAAGCAGACATCACAGAAGTGAACCCTGATGGACGAGTGAACCCCGATCAGACGAGGAAAAAACAGTAAGACATTATTTTTGGATGTCAGATCGCAGATGTCAGATGTGTATAATAAATCTGACATCTGCGATCTGACATCTTCCATCTAATCCAGTTTCAGCACCGCCAAGAACGCTTCCTGCGGTACTTCTACGTTTCCGATTTGGCGCATGCGTTTTTTACCTTCTTTCTGCTTTTCTAACAACTTACGCTTACGGCTGATATCACCACCATAACATTTGGCAGTTACATCTTTACGCATTGCACTGATATTTTCGCGGGCAATTACTTTGGCTCCAATGGCAGCTTGTATCGCGATTTGGAATTGTTGTTTTGGTAATAACTCTTTCAGCTTTTCACAGAGTCTGCGACCGAAGTCTTGTGCGCGACTGCGGTGAATCAATGCACTCAACGCATCTACTTTATCTCCATTCAACAGAATATCCATCTTCACAATATCGGCTTCACGATAGCCGATTGGACTATAATCGAAAGAAGCGTATCCGCGGGTAGAGCTTTTTAATTTATCATAGAAATCAAATACAATCTCTGTTAATGGCATTTCAAAAATCAACTCAACACGTGAAGGTGTGAGATAGCTTTGATTAATCAGAATACCACGCTTACCCAAACAAAGAGTCATGATATTACCGATATAATCAGGTAAGGTAATGATCTGTGCTTTGATAAAAGGCTCTTCAATACGATCGATCTTCACCACATCAGGCATTTCAGCCGGATTATTTACGATGATTTTTTCACCGCGGGTGGTATATGCATTAAAGCTTACGTTCGGTACGGTAGTGATCACTGTTTGATTGAACTCGCGTTCTAATCGCTCCTGAATGATCTCCATGTGAAGTAATCCCAAAAATCCGCATCGGAAACCGAAGCCAAGAGCTTGTGAAGTTTCAAGTTCAAACGTAAGTGATGCGTCATTCAGTTGGAGTTTATCCATACAATCACGCAACTCTTCAAACTCATCAGTATTGACCGGGAAAATACCAGCGAATACCATCGGTTTTACTTCTTCAAAACCATGGATCATTTCACCTGGGTTACTTGCCAGTGTAATGGTATCACCCACTTTCACTTCTTTGGCATTCTTGATACCGGTAATGATATAGCCTACGTCACCAGCACGTACTTCTTGTTTGGGTGTCATGCTGAGTTTTAAAACGCCTACTTCATCAGCGAAGTAATCGTTCCCACTCGCCACAAAACGAATCTTATCTCCTTTCTTTAATACCCCATTCAAAATACGGTAGTAAACGATGATGCCGCGAAAACTATTGAAAACACTATCAAAAATCAATGCTTGTAATGGTGCTTCAGGATCTCCTGATGGAGCCGGAATGCGCTCTACAATGGCTTCCAGAATTTCTTCAATACCAATACCTGATTTACCACTTGCCAAAAGAATATCTTCCTGCTTACAACCAATCAAATCCACGATCTGGTCAGTTACTTCCGGAATTTTTGCGCCATCCATGTCAATCTTATTGATCACGGGAATGATTTCTAAATCATTTTCAATGGCCAGGTATAAATTACTGATCGTTTGTGCTTGAATACCTTGAGAAGCATCTACCAACAATAAAGCCCCTTCACAAGCCGCTAATGCACGGCTCACTTCATAGCTAAAATCCACGTGTCCGGGGGTATCAATCAAATTGAGCACATATTGCTCTCCTTTGTAATTATAGTTGATCTGAATAGCATGACTCTTAATGGTAATTCCTTTTTCACGCTCCAGGTCCATATCATCCAATACCTGATCCATCATCTCCCGCTCTGTAATGGTCTTGGTATGCTCTAATAATCTGTCTGCCAGCGTACTTTTCCCATGGTCGATATGCGCGATAATGCAAAAATTCCTGATTTGCTTCATAAGGGCGCAAAGATAAGATGAAAAGGGACAAGACTGAAGAATCCAAGAACAAGCTTAGCCCTGTTTACACACGCTTCTTCAACAAAACCGGATCAAGTGCATATTTTCCTATATTAGGGGTACTAAGTCCCTGAATACCATGTTCCTAAATAAAATCAATAAAAAGGCCCAAATCAACAATGAAACAGGGCTAGGTACCAATACGACCTTAAGTGGCGGCGGTCGTTTTTTCAATCGAGATGGCAATCCTAATATGGATGTAAGGGGCATGAATCTTTGGGAAAGACTCAATATCTATCACTCGCTATTGACCATGTCTTGGTTAAATTTTTTATCGGTTGTCGTAATCTATTTTATTACCACCAATTTACTCTTCACAGGTATTTACTTTTTAATTGGGATCGATCATTTAGGCGGACTGATGGAAGTAACGGGTATCGAATTATTTGGTGAAGTATTTTTCTTTAGTGCCCAAACATTTACCACCGTAGGTTATGGGCGTATCAACCCGATAGGATTTGCAGCCAGTTTTACAGCTTCCATGGAGGCTTTGACGGGTTTAATGACATTCGCTATTGCGACAGGTATCATGTGGGGGCGATTTTCAAAACCCAAAGCGTATATCCGTTACAGCAAAAATGCCATCATCGCACCTTTTAAAGATGGTATTGCGCTGATGTTTAGAATGGTGCCTTATACTAGGAATTACTTAGTGAATGTAGAAGTAAAATTGACACTGGCGATTCATGTGGAAGAAGATGGCCAGCGTAAGAACAGATTCTACAATATGCCCTTGGATATCGCCAAAGCCAATACGATGACTGCTAACTGGACATTGGTGCATGTGATCAATGAAGAGAGTCCTATTTATGGTTTTACCAAAGAAGACCTTACCAATGCACGTGCTGAAATATTGGTGTTTGTACAGGGGTTTGATGAAAGTGTATCCAACACAGTAGTGTCGCGCACTTCGTACACTTATGAAGAATTTATTTTCGGCGCAAAATTCTTACCGATGTATCATCCGAATGAAAATGGCACCAAAACAGTGTTGCATCTTGATCAGTTGGATGCTTATGAAGCAGTTTCTTTGCCTGTGAAATGATTGTATACGAAGGATGGGACGCAGATTTTTATGATTGATTATGATCATAAAAATCTGCGTCCCATCAATCAATACCTAAATATTATTTCAGCGAGTCAATAATCACTTTAAACTCATCAGCAAGTAAAGAAGCCCCTCCTACCAGTCCACCATCCACATCAGGCTGACTGAATAATTCTTTAGCGTTCGAAGCTTTTACGCTACCACCGTATAAAATAGTGATCTCTTGTGCAACAGCATCACCATACTTAGCAGCAAGCTGTTGACGAATATAGGCATGCATTTCTTGCGCTTGTTCACTGGTAGCTGTTTTACCTGTACCAATTGCCCAGATAGGTTCGTAGGCAATCACCACTTTTTTCAATGCATCAGCAGAGAGATGATACAATGATTCTTCCAATTGCTGGGCTACGAATTCATTTTGCGTACCTGCTTCACGAATCTGTAAAGGCTCCCCGCAACAAAAGATCGGTGTGATTGCATGTTCCAAAGCGATATTCACTTTCTCAGCCAAAAACTGATTACTTTCCTGAAAATATTCGCGACGTTCTGAGTGACCTAATACAACATGAGTAATACCCAATGAGTTCAGCATGAGTACTGATGTCTCTCCGGTATAAGCACCACTTTTTTTATTGTAACAGTTTTGTGCCGCAATGTACACTTGTGTTTTACCTGCAACTTTTGCTTGCGCCATCGCCAAATAAGGAGCGGGCACTGCAAATACCACTTGTCTGTTTGCATTCAAATCATAGCTATGAGACAATAACTGATCAAGTAGTTGTTGTCCTTCCGTGATCGTTAGATTCATTTTCCAGTTAGCGGCGGCTATTTGCTTTCTCATTGTATTTTTTTTGGAGACGCTAAAATACAAGATTCTTCTGTGTTTCCTTCAGTGAACGCTGTGTATTCTGTGGCAAATTAATTGATTTAAAGAGAGGGATAGGACGCGGATTTTTATGATCATAACAAATCATAAAAATCTGCGTGCCATCATTGGGAACTTAAAAAGATGACTGATAATGAAACGAATATTGCCACTGAAGGCACTGAAATGCACTGAAATCATTTTGTAGAGAGCGTGATGAGTATATGTTTTTCTATCTCACTCAAAGATTGATTTTTCATTTTTTTCCAGTTATCAATATCTACCAAAGCCTTATCTATTCTATATTTCACTCCCTTACAACCCCAACTAAAATCGGATATGATATTGGGTAATAAGCCTTCTCCAAATACATTACAGGATACACCAATGACAGAACCTGTATTGATGCAAGAATTGATGGCTGTACGGGAATAATCACCCATGATGACTCCGCATTTATAACCTGCCGGCAAATATTGTTGATCCGCTTCACTCCATACTTGAACAATGCCTGCTGTATTTTTCAGATTACTATTACTGGTACCCGCGCCCCAATTACACCATTCTCCAATTACAGCATCTCCCATATAACCATCGTGCGCTTTATTTGAATAACCCATCATAATACTGTTCTTAATCTCTCCCCCACCCATACAATAAGGGCCAAGTGTGGTGGCCCCATAAATACGGCTGTTCATTTTCAATACTGAATGATCACCCAAAGCAAATGGTCCACGAATAGCCGTACCCTCAATCCCAACTGCATTTTTACCAATATAAATAGGTCCGGTTGAAGCATTTAATATTGCATGCTCTACGGTTGCGCCTGGCTCTATGAAAATATGCTCTGTGTCGGTGCATCGATTGGTAGATGAGATGACAGCTGATGTTTTACCACGGGTTAATAGATCAAAATCAAAACGCAATATTTGATCGTTGATGGAAATGAGTTGCCATGGATAAACAATTCTTTGAACGGCAGCATAATCATGAACAACTTCAAAATATTGTACAGATTGAGATGGATCAAAATCTTCAAATACAATATTTGCTTTTCCAAAAATCAATCCATGCTCATCTGCCCAACTATGATTGGCGGGTACGCTTTGAATGCCATCTATTAAAGATTGATCTGGAATAACAGATGCATCTACCCACACATGTTCACCTGCGGGTGGATATCCATAAAGATTTTGTAAATAAGGGCTGGTATGGACAAACACTTGCAAACCCGTTAGCTTTTCCCATCTTTCAGCCATGGTAAGAATACCCATGCGTAAAGCAGCTACTGCCTTGGTTTGGGTCAGTGGCCATAAATGTTTTCTTTGTGCATTATCAAATAATATGATTGCCATTGCACAAACTTAAGTATTTGAAGGGAAAGCTTGTTGACAGATGACAGTTGATAGTTGACAGAAAAGCGTGCCTTTTTATTTTGGTTTTTGTTTGGGAATAGTTACTCCCCTAATTTTAGTTATATGACGATTATTCCTGCTATACCGTCCGACTATAAAAAGATCACAGATGTATGGGAAGCTTCTGTGAAAGCAACCCATCATTTTTTACCAGCTGATTTTACTACGCAATGGAGAAATCAGGTGGAGACTGTTTTTCTGCCCTTGGTAGAATTGTATTGCGCTAAAAATAAAGAAGGAAAAATCATAGGCTTTGTTGGAGTAGCAGAACAAAAGATTGAAATGTTATTTTTAGATCCTGATACCCGCGGCAAAGGTGTCGGTAAACAATTGACTGAATTTGCCATCAAAACTTTAAAAGCCAATAAAGTAGATGTCAACGAACAAAATGAACAGGCTGTTGGATTTTATTTGAAAATGGGATTCAAACAAGTTGGAAGGAGTGAAAAAGATGCACAAGGAAATAACTACCCTATCCTTCATTTATCCTTATAATTTATTTTGCATAGCGATAATGTCCAATTACTGGATAGTCGAATAAAACGTCTTCCATTACTTGTCCAGCTCCGATATTATGAATCACCAAAGGTCGTTTCCCATCTTTTGATCGTTGATGTACCAACAATCCTATATGTTTCATTCCCCGAGGTAATTGCCAGCATACAATATCACCTGCCCGATAATCAGCTGCATTTTTTGAAACCGGTAACACGACACCTTTTCTTGAAAAGAAAACCATAAGATTAGGTACTCTTCGATGATCTATATTTCTATCTGTCTTATTCAATCCCCAATATTTTGGATAACCATTAAAATTTAGACGCATGTCTTCATGCACTTCTTTTTGTAAATCAATACCCATTTTTCGATAAGCACGAATGACAACATCAGTACAAACACCTTTATCAACAGGTACATCTCCCATTGGATAATTAATACTGAAGTAAGAAAGATCATACATTACTTTTTGACGCGTTAACAGAAGTGCGGAATCAGCTAATTGATGATAAAAATGAGACGGTGCAAAAGCAGTTTGAAAACACATTAGAAATAATAAGACGCCTTTTGTAACCGGGTGTAGAATATTCATTATTTAGGCTTTTCCATAAAATGCCAACTACCCCTATTTGCATATACCCCTTCGTTAAAGTTTTCCTTAACTTTTCATCTCTTAGTCACCATATAATTAATAGCATTGAGATAACGATATATCAATTGCGCTTACGCACGATGTTAACTAAATATCAGGGCATGATTTGCAGGTGATTACTACAGTAATTGAATAGAAAAACTAATATGCCAGATAGATGCTTTTAACGAAACCTTGGTATTATCACATATGAAATTTTCATATTTTACAAAAACTGTACATGCAACCATTTCGTAAAACCATACGACTACTCTGGACTTTCTATAAAAGTTTTTTCCTATTCTCGTTCCTCATTACCATTGCTTGTGTTAGGTCATTTTGGCTTCATGGTTTTGCAAGTTTCATGGGTATTTTTTGGTTTAAAATATTGACGCTTGGAGTCATCTTTTTCTTTGTACATCAATTAAAAAAAAGAGAGTATTACTATTATCAAAATTTAGGTCTAGGAAAAACATTGCTTTGGGCTGCAACCCTTTTATTTGATTTTATGATGTTCATTATTCTTCTCATTCTCGCAAATCAATATTCATGAAGCATATATTAGAAACAGATGGTATTCAATTGGAGTTTAGCGGAAGAAAAATATTATCTGGTATCTATCTCCAATGCGAAACAGGTAAAATCACAGGCTTATTGGGCAGAAATGGACAGGGAAAATCTTGTTTAATGAATATTATATATGGCAGTTTACCTTGTGAGAAATCAGTGAGATTTGATCGTATATCTATAAGAGAACCCTTTAAAAGAACCGACCTGATCAGATATTTGCCTCAATTCCATTATCTACCCAACTCTTTATCCTTACAACGCATATTTTCAGATTTCGAATTGAAGTACAGTACGTTTATAGAAATATTTCCTGAGTTTACAGAAAGACAAAAAGATACGATCGGGAGTTTATCTGGCGGTGAAAAAAGATTGATAGAATTGTATGTAATTCTAAAATCAAAATCTCAGTTTGTGATGTTAGATGAACCATTTACGCAATTAACACCCATACAAATAGAAAAAATCAAGTTAATCTTACTCGAAGAAAAGCAGCACAAAGGTTTATTGATTACAGATCATGTCTACAAACAGATACTCGATATTTCTGATAACATTTATATCTTAACCAATGGGCGAACTCATCTCACCAAGGATCTTTCTGATTTAGAAAGATTGGGGTATATCATCTTGTAAATGAACATTCTTTTTTTAAGCATTGTATCATCTCACTTAAAAAATTATTTCCCTCCATTCGCTCTTAAATCATTGATGCAATTCGCATCTAACTGAGGGATATTGTTATTCAACATATTCATCAATCCAGTCGTCTCAATCGTATAGTACATCAAACAGTTGGTATTGGTACAATGTGCACGGTTATCATTGTCCTCATGCTGTGTTACCATACTTGTACCATTATTAACCAACCCAAGTATATGCCCTATCTCATGCAATAGCACTCCTGATTCTACTTTTACGCGGCTTGCCTGATTAATACCTCCACTATTGGATTGTATGGTTTTACCAAATAAACAAATGGCTGTATTTCTGTAAGCAATACCCACTACATTCGCTTTATCAAAATTTGCATCAGTAATATAGATGTATACCGTAATCCTATTTCCGTCGGTATATGCAGTTCTGTTTTTATCAGTGAAAGAAGTAATGTCTGCTACAGATACTACTGATTTTCCAACGGTTGCTACCGGTTTACTTTGTATGGTGATACCGCCGGGCTTATTGAGTCTTTGCTCCAAAAAACTACGCAGATTGGAGACAGTTTGTTCTTGCAATTGCATACCCGGACCATATTGCAATTCAACCGTTAGTGTATTGTAAGTATCAGAAGCCAGAAGCTCAGCTGCAGAAGCACCTACATTCCTAAGATCATTGACGCCGACTGGACCAGATAAAACAACACTTGTTATTTCTTTTTTACAAGACTGAAACAAAAAAGCAGATAGAATCAGTATGAATAATAAGGGCTTTTTCATAATTCATGATTTGGCTAAAAAACTCTTTGAAAAAATGATGCCAAATTTTTCGATCTCATATACCTTGTAATAATCCGCCCATTTGAACCTGCTAAATACACTGCCAAACCAATCATCCTAAAAAGCTCCCGTACATTATACAGAAATGATATTTATGTCCGAAATTTAGTTAATTTAGAAACGGATATCATCAACAGAATGATTTCCTACCCTGCCTGAAATCCAACTTATGCAACTCTTCGGACAATTGGATTGTCTGAGTAAATGTATTTATCAGAAGTAAAAGCAATGAAGTCTTTGTTAGATTTTTGGTGTAGCAACAAAAAGGTTGTTGGATTATTGATTGTATTGATGACGATCATCAATAACTCTTCGTATGCACAATGTCCTCCTAACATTGGCTTTGAGAAAGGCAATTTTGATAATTGGGAAACATTGAAAGGTAGTATCGATGGAGCAGGTAATATTACAATGACTCCTCAAGCTCCTGACTTTTTCAATCATGTTATGCTAAGTGCAGCCAACGATGGAAAATTAAATGATGAGTACGGAGGATTTCCTGTTGTTTGTCCAAATGGAAGCGGCTATTCTGTCAAATTTGGAACTGCCAGCGGCGGAAGAGATGCTCATGGACTCAGCTATACTTTTACTGTTCCAAAAACATCCGGTGATTATAGTATCATTTACAATTATGCAGTTGTATTGGAAAACCCTCCACACCAGCCACATGAACAACCTTTATTTAGCGTAAAAGTGTTTAATGTTACTGATAATAAATATGAGAATTGTGGTTCTTTTCAATTCATAGCAGCAGCAGATCTTCCAGGATTTAAGCTATCAAACGCTGGTCGCCCGAATGTTTATTATAAAGACTGGGCTCCTATTACTTTGAAATTACCTGGCTTTGAAGATAAAACGCTGAGGTTAGAGTTTACCATAAACGATTGTACACTTGGGGGACATTTTGGGTATGCCTATATAGACATAAATGAAAACTGTACTACACCCATTACTGGGAATGTATTTTGTACAGATGTTACCAATATGACCTTAACCGCCCCTTATGGATTTCAAGGGTATCGCTGGTTTACTGATGATTTTTCAACAAGGTTGGGCGACAAAAACACTTTAAAATTGAACCCTGCTCCACCTCCAGGTACAAGACTGGCATTAGAAATTACGCCATTCCCCAATCAAGGTTGTTTGGATACTTTGTATACCACCATTACCAAATCCTTGGATCCATTTGTCTTTAATGTAACATCAGATATTGACGCATGTAAAACGCCTGGATTAGACCTTACTCATGCTGATATTACAAAAGGGAGTACTCCCAATATGAATTACGAGTATTTTGCTGATGCTGATGAATCCATTTTTGTCACGAATCCTAAAACGATTATTAATAGCAGCACCTATTATATCAAAGCCAGTAATAAAGCGGGGTGCACAGATACCAAACCTATCAATGCGGTTATTAGAGAGAATCCTGTTCTTCGCATACCTACCAGTATAGAAGAATGCACTCCCAAAACGGTTAATCTCCGAGATCCTGCATTGGTTGCGGGCAATAGAACTGATTTGATTTATAGTTTCTGGGAAGATGTCAATACTACAAGACCTTTATTAAATGCAACTTCTATTACAAAATCAGGCACTTACTTTATTCAAGCATCTGATCCCTTTAAATGTTCCACTACACAAGCCATCAATGTATCAATCACAGCACCACCATTAACAGTGGTCAATAATGTTGCAGCTTGCGGATCTCTAGCATTATTCTCTGCAAATATTTCTGCAGGCAGTGATCCTTCTGCCACTGTTTCTTATTGGAATGATGCTGCAGCAACAGCAAGCCAACTGCCGGAAAATCATCTTTTCACAAGTACCACAAATCTTTTTGTAAGAGTAACATCTTATGGAGGCTGTGCTGTTATTCGTCCGGCTAAAGTTACCATCCACCCATTTCCTGATTTTACAGTAACAGATCCGCCGACTGTTAAAATACCCATGACGATTAATCTAACAACATCTGTACCTTTTAGTCAAAACTGGAGATATACTTATTGGGAAGATAGCGCTACTACTAAAACCCTCTTGAGCCCAGAACGTATTTTAAAATCAGGTAAGTATTTTGTAAAAGCTACTAGTACTGAAGGCTGTTCAGTAGTTCAACCCGTCAATGTAAATATTGATGATGCAGACATTCTCCCTGCAAATATTTTTTCTCCCAATGGAGATGGCATCAATGATTCTTGGCTCATTCCTTTGATAGAATACTATCCAGAAGCAACCATTGAGATTTTTACACGAAATGGACAATCCATTTATCGATCCAAAGGCTATACGCGTGTTTGGGATGGGAGATCGAATGATGGAAAAATCGTTCCTGTTGGTGTTTACTATTATTTGATCAAACAAAATGCAAAACAAAAACCGGTTTCAGGTACCGTTACAGTGATTTACTAAAACTTTTCCCTAAATGATTCTGTATTTTCGCTTCATAAGCAGAATGCCTTATGGATGTTAAGATAGAAGCGTCTTGGAAAGCAGTTTTAAACCACGAGTTTACCAAACCTTACTTTTTACAGGTAGCCACTCATCTGAAAACAGAAAGGGCAACAGGCGCTGTCATCTATCCACCAGGCTCTCTCATTTTCAATGCTTTTTTTTCAACGCCCTTCGATCAATTAAAAGTGGTGATACTAGGACAGGATCCCTATCATGGCCCCGGACAAGCACATGGTTTGAGTTTTTCTGTCCCTGAAGGTGTACCTCCTCCCCCTTCTTTGGGAAACATTTATAAAGAACTCAATAAAGATATCGGCATGCCCATTCCCAAAACTGGTGATTTAACCAAATGGGCCAAACAAGGTGTGTTATTATTGAATGCAGTACTCACCGTAAGAGCCAACGAACCTGCTAGTCACGCCAAAATTGGTTGGATGGATTTCACGGACGCAGTAATCAGAAAAATATCGGATGAAAAAGAAGGTATCATTTTTTTATTGTGGGGAAGATTCGCACAAGAAAAACAAATCCTGATTGATGAAACCAAGCATCATGTGTTGAAAGCCGCACACCCTTCTCCTTTCAGTGCAGATAAAGGTTTTTTCGGCTGTAAACATTTCAGCAGAACCAATGAGTTATTAATGAAACAAGGTCTCTCTCCAATCGATTGGAACCTATCAAATGAAGCAGCACAATCATGAGTAAAAAGAACAACACTCCTTTATGGAAATTGATAGTTGGTAGAATCATGGCAGTATGGGCATTGATTCTTTTTATTGTTACCATGATACCAGCTATTGTTTTCTACCTGCCTTGTTTTTTATTGAAGGAACCGGCTAAAGCTAGTTGGCATAGACATGTATCTCGTGTATGGATGTGGATCTATTTACACCTGATTGGATGCCCTTTGAAAGTAAAAGGAAAAGAACACTTTATTGCGCATACCAATTATGTTATTGTTTGTAACCACAATAGCTTAATGGATGTTCCTGTAAGTACTCCTTTCATGCCCAGACCCAATAAAACGATTGCTAAAAAAAGCTTTGCCAAGATTCCACTATTCGGATGGATCTATACTTTTGGCAGTGTTCTGGTAGATCGAAAAAGTGATGAAAGTCGAAGAAAGAGTTATGAAGAAATGAAACGCATGTTAGCCATTGGATTAGACATGCTCATTTATCCGGAAGGAACACGCAACCGGACTGAAGATCCCTTGAAAAGCTTTTATGACGGCGCTTTCAGACTGGCTGTAGATACCGGAAAACCTATGCTTCCTGTAATTCTCTTACACACCAAAAAAGTATTACCTGCACAACTGTTTTTTTATCTGATGCCTCACCAACTCGAAATGCATTTTTTAGCTCCTGTTACAACTACAGGAAAATCTGCGAGCGAACTTAAAGAAGAAATATTTGCCATCATGTGTAAATATTATCAAGAACATGCCTGATTGTATTAGAATCCGGAATTAGAGAATACGCGACTTCTATTGATACGTAAATCACGTAGAATACCTGATTTAGGATTGATTGTGATATTAAAGGAACGGAACAATCCAATCGGGGTTACGTTCACCGACAATTGCCAACAGTGCATTTCACGTGTAATGAACATACTGAATTGCTGTAAGCCGCCTTGTGAAATATCATAATATCCATTACCACCTAGTTTCCATTTATCAGTTAAACTAAAGTCGCCATTGAAGTTGATACTTGAAAACAATTGTGTTTGGAATCCTGAAAAATCGGGTTTCAATACACGACTAAAATTGAGAGAGTAAGACAAATTCAAGGTCCAGGGAATATTAAAATCTGTAAACTCTGCCGGATTTGCTCTCGCAAACTGCAACTGTCTTTGTTGTTCCTCTGGTGTCATAAAAGGATCAATGGGTATATCTCTATCTTTTTCAGTACTGCCATCTTTCGGTTTACTAGAAAATGAGGTAGATATTGCCAGATTACCACTAGTGATTCTTCCAAATTTTAATTTACCGGGGTCGAGTAAAATACGATTTACACGATAGCCTTGTCGATCAACATCATACGGATCTAAATTCATGCCCGCTGTAATATTGATATTATCAAACAAGGTACTCCGCGCATAAATATTGAAGTTGCCTAAGGCAAAACTATCCGCTAAGAAATTATAGGATGAGTTAAATCCAAAACCATCAATCAGTTTTATTTTTTTAGTCGCCTTTCCGGTACTATCAGTTTTGTCCTTCACTTTCATCTCCAACAGATTATCGATACCAAATGAAAGTCCACCAAAAGTACCTTCTGAAAATGCGCCAATAATGCCACCTTCAAATTGAGAGAATCGGAGTTGTCGACCTGTAGTATCTACTTGTGTATTATAGTAATATTTCTTAGCCATATCTGGTCTATAATTGACAGAAATATTGGGTCTTACTTCATGTCGAATAATCTTACCTCCATCTTTTGACTTAATATTATAGGTACCGAAAATTCGGGTATTGGCACTGATACCAAATGCCATTTGTCTGGCAGCATAAAATCCTTTTTGAGTAGTAGTTTCCACTCTTTTAGCAACATCATCCCATCTTCTGAAAATACGTTGTCCATACCAACGTTCTTCATAAGATACGCTCGGCGCCAA
>VFQN01004130.1_pt1 | contig 19570 bp, 25 predicted proteins | sample 3512371 | NCBI WGS metagenome assembly VFQN01 (sample SAMN10412370, study PRJNA504923) | tailings metagenome | isolation source: Replicate 2 from Balatoc abandoned mine | place: Philippines: Itogon, Benguet | collected 2017-08-28 | reverse complement strand
AAATAGGTCTCCGATAATCCCATAACCCTTCTCCTGAAAAAAAAAAAAAAAAAAAAAATGTAGCTAGCCTGGGCAAGCATGTGCCGTAGTGTCTGTGTAACACGGGGATTTCCGGTCTACCTTCCCTTCTAGCATCAGCGTTTTACGCTCTTACAGTCTGCGCCAGAGCATGCCAAAAGACCAGACAGGAAGGAGAGCGCAGGGGACAGCAGGAAAGGAAGGAAAGGAGGCAAAGGACACACAGAGGTGGGCACTCACGCACCTACCGGTATCCTAACACATAGACTCAGACAAGCAGAGCGCTTGTGGGTTGTGGCTGCAGGCCTCCAGTCATGCTGATGACTTATGAGTTCCAGGCTTGATATTCGAGGGATTACTGTAACTGCTGTTACAGAACACGCATATATACAAGGTTAGGCCTGGAACTCTGGCGTGGCAGAGCAGACCGGCACACGTAGGGCTCGCCGCTTGGGGACTAACGGTATCAGTACGCTTCCCGCCTTGCCAGACCTCACCATTCACGTCATGCATATTATTTGAGGCAGGATTGTAGAGAGATGGTGGCCCGGACCTTGCACAGCATAGTCATTGTTGAGACGGTTTCGCTTCAGCAGCCTACAATGCACGCTTGATAGGCGTGATGATGGACAATCGGTCTCAGGGACATGCATTTTCGGCAGCACCGGTAGCGCGTTGTGTGACAGGCTGACAGCAGCAGCTGTAGGTAGGGCACGCTGTAGGGTAGGGTACGTGTCAATGTGCCGCCCGTACGGTAGAAACGGTACCGGTCAGCAGCGGTAAGGTACAGCATGACGCTCGCCTCGTGGCCGGGCACTCAAAACATACATTACGGTACGAAAAACGGACCGTGCACTCGAGACCCGCGTGACGGGCTTGCGTAACAAACACTTCTGGCATCCAATAGCAAAGCGCACACTGCTACCACCCAGGCGACACGTCATAGGCGACACCGCAGCACCGTACACCCCGCCAACCATGCGCAACAGCGACCCCACATGCCCAAGCAAAACCCGCCGTAGCCAGGAAAGCCCCACACTGGTGGGCGCCCCACACGAGGTCACAGAGGTCCACACTGATCCACACGAGGTCACACGAGGCCATATCAATTACAGTACATCGTATGCACAGATTCCGGGATGCTCATATAAAATACGTCTGCCACCCCGCATGCCGGCAGTCGCTTTTCATTGCAAATGTCACCGTGTGGGCAGCCCTACCTCCCCTTACACAAGCTTCCTTCACGTGCCTTTCCGTTCCAAACTTCCAACATTCAGCGCTCAGTAGCTCAACAGACTCCCCAATACCCGCTGACCAAGACAATCAGGTCGCATTGCCTGCCTGCGTTGTGCGTAGCCGTGAGAACCTGCCCTGCTGCTGTGGCTGCACCAGTCCGCTGCGGCTGCCACCGAGCCTTTCAGGTGCAAGGCTAACAGAGCGGCTCAGTGGGCTCTTGGGAGCAACGCTGCTACCATTGCGCTCTCCTGTGATGGAAGGCAGTACCGTGCTCACGACGCTTCCAGAGTGTGCTCGGAACAACGCGGGCGGTTGCTGCTGCCGCCCTGCCGTGCCTTGCACCGTGTGCGCGCCCCTGACTGCAAGCTGGAATGCAGACGGACTGATGGGCACAAAGGCCGCCTCAAGGTGTGTGGTAGGCATGCCGCCATCGCCGCCTACCCCGCTGTATGTTCCCCTGTACTGCAGGCTCCTCAAACCAGCGGGGGAGTACAGGGACATCTCCTGGGCCTCCCGGGCGGCCACGAAGTCCCGCCATCGCTTGCCGGTGGTGCTGGTGGGGCTGGCAGCAGCTGCCGGAGGGGTTTGCGGGTGGGCCTGCGGGGATAGATAGGGGCCCACGCCGAGCGAGGGAGGAAACAATGCGTGAGTGTGATATGCACTTCCAGTGGCACTGGCAGCAGTTGCATGGATCGGCTGCTGGCTGGTGGACCTCCAGGGGATGGGACCCATTGCCAGTGCGTGAGTGTCAACGCGGACCTCGGTTTACTCAAAATGTGCAAATGCAACGGTCCAGGCCCCTGAAGCCACAGTATGAACGCATCGAAACGCTCCTTTTTATGCAGCAAAGTCTCGAGCGTTGCAGCCATGCCAAAACACAGCCCTTTCTTGCGAACCGCGGACCCGCGACTTTAAATTTTCAGGCGGCTGCACTGTAATTATAGCGCTCACCTCCGACGCCCCGGCGACGGCCTTGGGGCTGTTGCTTGTCGCGCCCTCTGCCCATCCGCGGGTCGTCGCAAGACGCCCGACCTCCAGAGCAGCCAGTCCTGAGCCTCGCCTCGTGGCCGTGCCAGGCTCACTCCCCCGCATGCCGCCAACTGCAAACTGCCGCTGGTTTGCAATGCCCATCGCGCCCACATTAACGGGGCGAGCAGGGTACGAGTAATCTTCTGCAGGCTGCTGGCCGCCGTTTTGGAAAGGCCAAGGCATGCCGTCCCCAGTGCCTTCCTCATGCATGGGCGTGGCTTCTGCTAGGCTGCTAGCAGCGCGGGGGCTCCAGACACTTCCTCTGGCACCTCCAGAAGCAGGAGAAGAAGGGACTGCGGATCTGAGCGCCTCAGGCCGCCTGGCGCTCTTGGGGCGCAAAGGGGCACTCCCCATGACAGTGCCTGGCTCCACCTCAGCCGTTTGGGGCTCCACTCCCGGAGACGCGTTGCCAGCAAGGCGCCACACGGATCGAGCAGGAGAGGCGTTCCGGGAGCTGCTGGCGCTATGCTGCCGTACATTCACCAGCTCCGAGTCATGGCCGTACAGTGAGCCCGCGTCCTCGCGGTCGCCCTCACGCATCCCGCGGAACCGAGCCAGGGTGTTGCTGCCGCTGCCAGTGTGCTCACGTCCGTCCGCATCCATGCCGCCGGCGCTGGCCCCACGGTCGCCATCATCACTCCTGTCACCGTCACTGCGACTGCCATCCTCACGAAAGAGCGGGTTCTGGCCCTCCCAGTTGTCTTGGGCACCATCCCCAGCGGCATCCACTGCTTTACCGGGCTGATGCAGCTGCGGCTCTGCTTCAGAGCTCACCTCTGGCTCACCAAAGCGCACACGTGGCCAGCTGCCCAACCCGCGGGCGGCCCTGGGCGAGTCATTACCACCGCCAGAGTGTGCACTGCCGCCCACGTCCTGGCTTAGAGGGCTGCCCCTGACGCCTGCTGGTGCAACCATTTGTCCGCTGTCCAACTGTGCCATGCTACCGGCTGCATGGGACAACAGGCCTGGATGCATGGGCATACGCCGCACGTTGGCACTCCCAGGCCTCGACAGTACCAGCCCACCATTGGACGAAGACCGTCCGGGTGCAACTCCGTTGACCTCCTGCACGGTGCTTCCCGTCCCGCCTGCCTCCAGCGCCGCTGCCTCCACCGCACGTCGCCACGCTGACCGTGACCCAGCCGGCCTCGTCCCGCCTGGGGACGCCGGGGCGGAACCGGGGGCACCAGCTGCCGCTTCGGCACGTAAGCCATGCACCCCAGTACTGAACGGGGACTTGGGCTCAGCAGGCCAGGGGGCCGCACCGGAGTAGCTGTGCGCGGCACCTGTTGCTCCCACGGAGGGTGACCAGGGGCGTGCAGGGCCATGTGCAGGGGAGACTCCCGGCACGCCCCGCTGTGCGGCTGCTGCTGTGGCCGCTGAAATCGCAGCAGCCGCAAAGCTGCTCCTGAGGGCCGGCAGCACACCTGAGTCGCCTGCTTCCAAGCCGTGTGGGCTACTGGGCCTGCCTTGGTCCGGGCCACCCACTTCCCCATCCACAGCTGCACCAGCATCGCCATACACCCCCGGACTGCTAGCCTGGCGCCAGGAGTCGTAGGTGCCGCCAATGGTGCGGGCCCGAGGGTGGTCCCACACCTCTGTACTGCTGGCTCCCGTGTCCATACCGCCGGCCCGACCGTACGGCAAAGGCCCTCCGATACCACTTCTAACAGCCTCAGGGTCTGCATGGTCCTGCATGCTGCTGTGCAAGGTGTCACCAAGTTTCTCCTGCCTACACACGGAAGGTGAGGCGCCACCAAGCGTGCTGCCTGGAGGGGATGTGCTCTCACTAGAACGGCGCTCTGTTGGCATGCCCCCGCCAATGCTAGCACTGCGGTCCAGTGCGACGATCTTCCGAGAGCCGCGAGCAAAGAAGCTTGGCTTGCGCCTGGAAAGACTCAAAACCATATCTGACGGCTCGTTGCCCGCAGCAGGGTTGCCGCTGCCATTGGATAGTCGGTACTGGGCTGCCAGGCCGGACGAGGGGTGGGAGGGGTAGTCCTCTTGGGAGGGGGGCAACGTTAGGCGACGCTGGGGCAGCGGAGAGGAGAGGCCACCAGCTGCTGCACTGCGCGGGTCGGAGGGAGGGCGGCTTAGGGATGGAGACGCAGCGGCCGCGGTTGCCGCACCCGACCACGAGGGTGAATCTGCCTCCCGGCTCCCTGGCTCCGAATAATTGATCCGGGAGGGGGAACGCATGCCATTGAAGCGCGATTGCGGCTGCTGCTCTTGCAGCTCGCGGAGTGCCGCAAGCTCCTGGGCTTGCGTAGCCTTGCTGGAGAGGGACTGCTGCAGCAGCAGGGGCAGCGGCCGCGGCATGCCCCGTCGCCCCGACGCAGACTGGGCGGCCCACAACACGGCACCCTCGCCGTTATCCCCTGATTTCCTGCCGCCTGTGGCGGCCGACGAGCTGTCCTCATTGTCGTCCCTCTCTTCCGTGCCCCTGCCGCCCCGTAACCGCCACCAGGGGGTGGCCTCCTCCTCACAGTTTTGCCGGTAGCCTGGGGGCACCATCTGCGAGCGACATGCACAATACGCGGATTGTTTGATTTGTGTCACCATCAAAGAACAGGACCGATCTCCTTCGCCCATCCCCAGGCTTCAAACGAATACGGTTGCAACTACTTCGCATTCCTCCAGCCCTATGGCAGCCGAAACGGCTTTAACCCCAAAAAGGGCACCTTAAGGGGTCCGTTACGGGTACCCGCCCCGGGGCCAGGAACACCCCAAAGCGCACTATCTGGCCTCATGCCCCTACTTTCCAACATGTATATGCACAATGCTTGCTTCTTGCAGGGCCCCGCAGTCGACCTGACCACCGAGAAGGAACTTGCACCATCCGCGAGGGCGCAAGTCGACGCAGCCGCGTCCCCGTCCCTGTTATGACATATTTACTGCCTAGTTGGTAACCGTGAACAGCATTTCACTTGGCAGCCAGGCTCCTCTGGCCCTGTGTCTCCGCAACGCCCCCTCGCCATGTACATGGACCGCCAAGTCCATTGTTGAGGAGTGCGGTGTTGCTTACTCTCTAGACCTCTTGTTGGGTGCAATATTGTTGTAATGGCATGCACTGGTCGGCCGCAACGGCGTGCGCCGCGACCTTTGGTAAATGGCGAGTGCAAGTCCCCTGTTATCGCGCAACTGTGTCTGGTATCCTTTCGGGAGCGCATATGTTCGTCATAAACATGCGGTTGTTGCGAGGACTACACTGCTAATGCGCTGTCGCCCCGATATGTAAGCACCGCGGATGTCCCGCTGAGCTCCAGATAGACCGGCAGAGTCAAGGTGCAAAACACAACTCATGGCCTTCTCTTTTGAATTTACAAAGTGCCAAGAGACGGCCGCACGGAGAGCTGCCGTACCAGCAGGAGGCCCCGCGGCCGGTTGTCATGGCAGGCAGACAGGCAGGCAGGCAGCAAGCAGAGCGCCCCACATGCATGCACCCGCACAAACTGTCTTCCCCAACAACAACGTTGCTACCGGCACAAGCGTAGCATATTCCCTCAAGTGCAACCTCACAGCCATGCTTAGGCGGGCACGCTCTTGGCACACTGCTCTGTGCAGCCCCTTCCCGCCCAACAGGGGCACTCCCCTTGCGCTGCCGGTATCAACACCCTCGCACGCCACGTCTGGCACACCAGGTCCGTGCAGTCGTGCAGCTCAGTCAGGCACGCTCACAGCAAGTGTTCCCTGGCTGCTCAATCAGCAGAGCATCGTACCTAGGCAGGTACGCAAGTGTAACAGCCTGCAGCAAGTCACGCAGGCACCGCTAGTTACTTTTCTCCAGCCGCACAGCCACGCTGAGGCAGGCACGTGCATATCAATTACGGTACGACACCCCAGAGTGCTCCACGTCACAGCCGCGCCCCGCTTCCACCCACCCACCCCATGCCTCCACCACATGACCCCGTCCAGGGTTGTTCCATACGTATACGCGTATAATACGTATTCGTATACTACTTCGTATGTAGAATCCACTTCTGCCTGCCATACGTTTCAATATACGTTTTATAAATACAGCCCTGGGCCTTGGACGGCATCGTGAAGCCTTGTAAAAGGCGTGGGGTTGCTGATTGTAATAAGCAAAAATGACTGGCAAGAGTATGGCGGGGTATAGAACCGCATGTGTGTGCAGTTTGGTTAAACAGATGCAAGGTAAGGCCTGTTACAGGGGAGCTCCCCTGGCCGTTTTGGGCCAACCGTATATTGCACGTATATATAGCGTATGTATAGTAAAACATGCATACGTTGTAGTATACGTGCGTATATGAAACGGTGTCAGCGTATGGAACAACCCTGACCCCGTCCCTCACCGATAATTGCCTGCTTTAAAACAGTACGAGTTCCCAACACCCCCTCCCTCAAACCCCAATCACCCTTGATCTTCTACATGCAAAGCTGTGTGCACCTCGCACTCAAACCCCGAGGTGTCAGGCACTTGCAGGTGCTGCAGATCTCACACGAAGTGCTCTGCGAACCTCGCCCGCGCGAAGTCAACCAGCCACACCCGGCGGTCGTACTCCTCTGTGCTGATGTAGTATGTCAGCTTGACGGCGGCCTTGCAGTTGACCCCCTCGGCTGCAGCGTAGAAGGTGCTGCCGTCCAGCACCAGCACCTTGCCCGGTTCCACGCGCACGCGCACCACCTTGAACACAGGTGTTGCGCTGAGGATCACGTCCACGTAGCGGGCCAGCTCCAGGTGTCACTGCTTCGAGAACAGGTGGCTGCGCAGCGCGACCAGGATGTCCATGGAGCGGTTCAGGGGCGCAATGATCACGGCGCCCTTGGCGTCAGGCGGCATGGACAGGTGCAGGCGCTCTGCTGCTGCCGGCCCCTGCGCGCCCTCCTGCACGTCCATGTCGATGACAAGGGCACGGAGGGTGCTCTTGCTTAGCCCCAGGTTGTCCGCCAGCTTCATGACAAAGTCCTGAATCAGCATGCGGGGCGAGTCCAGTAGCGCCTGCATGCTGCTGCTCTCGAACGTCCACTCCTTGCGCTGCCCCTCCCCCAAATCGAACTCCTCCGCGGGCGCGCTGCTGCTCAGGGACTGGGGTTTGCGCTGCATGGGCTGGCCATTGCGGATGACGAGCCGGTGTGCCATTACGATCTCGTGCATCGCCAGAGCGTGCTTCAAGCCCTCGACCTTGGTTGTGCCCGCCCCCAGGTAGCTGACCGACTCCTGCAGCTGAACGATGTTGACACAGTGCAGCTGCTTGCCCTCCACCACCTCCCTCTCCTTGCCGGTGAGGGAGCTGATGCTGTTGAGCTGGCCCGAAGGGGCCGCGCAGGGACCGGAGGAGGTGGGCTGCGAGGAGGTGGGCTGGCTGCCAGCATCTTTACCGGTACGGGGCATCTTGGCAGGGTGCCCGCTTGCCGCCGAGTCGGGCGCTGCGTCCCCGTCCACCCCACTGCCCTCATCGGCCGTGCTGCTGCCGACCTGGCGCAACTTGCGACCGGCAACGCGAGGCTGGGCACTCCGTCCACTGGATGGACAAACTGATTAGCAAGCGCAGACGGCTTGAGCGCCGGCCCCGGGATGCAAATGGCATCCCTATTGACGACGACCTCCCCACCGGCCCTGGCCCGCCAGGGCACCCGCCCGGGGGAGGGGCCCCGTAACCAAAGCAGCAGCTTTGACACCCCCAACCCGGTGGTGGGCGCATGGCGCTGAAGCTAGTCTTCACCCTATTACACGCCTGCCTCCTGAACCCACGCTCGGACGGATGTCCTGCGTCACTATTATTATTATTATTATTACGAGGCTGGGCCGCGGGGAGCTTGAACGATGTCGGCCGAGCGGCTCTTGGCTGCAGGTAACGAAAGAAGGGGTGCACAAGCAACGGCTGGTCAACAAGAGTTGCATGACTGGTGCGACGGCAGGCCTGGAAGTGTACAGCAAGCAACACCGGAACAGCTCAGACTGTCACGTCATTGCCATGCCTGCTATTCTCCGGTTAAGGCATTTTGCAATACAGCCGTGCATTGTCTCTTAATCCTACCGGCAGTCTGGGGCGCCGGTTCTCCTCCGCCTCCGCCTGCTGGTTGCTGCCGCCGGCTCCGCCGTCGCCGCCGTCACCGTGCCCACCGTTGCCGCCGTCACCGTGCCCACCGTCGCCGCCGTCACCGTGCCCACCGTCGCCGCCGTCACCGTGCCCACCGTCGCCGCCGTTACCGTGCCCACCGTCGCCGCCGTCACCTTGCCCACCGTCGCCGCTGCACTCCTCCACGTCACCGCCGTCATCGTCGCTGGCGTCCAAGGTCTTGTCGCTGTCCACGTCATCAGCCGCCTCTCCTCCCGCCAGCAGCTGGTCGAGGATGGCCACCCCCTGCACGTGTGGACCGAACACCCAGAGTCAAGCTGTTGAGTCCGGGCGGACAGGCGGCTTTCAGACTTACACCAACTCGCCCCAAGAACGGCATGGCTTCGTGTGTAGCCTGACAAAAGTAAGGAGTGTTTGTGTTGGCAACTTGCAATGGACGTGACGTAACAGAATACTTTGAGCAACGTTAGGCTGGTTTCTATTAGCCTACCTGGCTGGCGAACGTGTCTGGCACCATTAAGATGCCGGCGCTCCCAACCACCAAGCCCACAGGCACCCCAGAGCGCGCGGTAGCCAGAGTAGCTGCGGCCTCCCCAGCGGCAGCAGCAGCAGCAGCAGCAGCAGCGGCGGCGGCCTCCTCCTCGTCCTCCTTCTTCTTCTTCTCGAAGGCCTCGTGTGCGGCAATTGTTTGCTGTGTAGTTGGGGCGGGCAAGGGTGGGCAGGGGTGGGCAGAGGCGGCCAGGGGCAATGCGTGAACCTGGTTAACTCAGCACTATGTCAGGGTGCATTCAGGGCTCGTCAAACAATACTGGGGCTGTTTACGGGACCGTCAAGTCCAAAGGTTCTGGATGACTCAAGGACCGTAACCCGTGGGTTACGGTTGGCGTGTGTTCGGTCCGTCCCCCACCTGCCCTTCCTCATCAACATACCTTCCGCAGGAGAGCCCATGGGCGTTGCGGCCAGTGGTACTCCCCGTCCAGGCTATCGCCTATCTGGTCAGGTGAGGGCGCGGTGTCCATGAACTTGTTCGAGGCGTAGTGGCGCCGTAGCAGAAGCCTGGCCTCCTCGTCCGCTGTCCGCTCGACGCTCGACCAGTCCTCCCAGGTAGGCAGCTCCTTTGCCAGGTAGTACTTTAACCCCTTGTTGATCATGATACGAATGTTCTTGGGCCGTATGGTGGTGCCCGCTAGCTTCAGGATGTCCACCGGGGGCTGCATGTCAGGAGGCGAATGTTTAAAGAACATCATTGCAATTTAGCTGTATAGGTTATGGTTGTGTACCGACCTGCCCATCGCAGTTGAAGACCATACGCGCAATAGAGCTTGGCTTCGCATTCTCTGGGGCCTCCGCCACCCACGTCCTCCCCTGCTCGTCGATGTAGTGGAAGCCGGACCCCTTCTTGCTACTAGCGATAACAGAGACAAGGTTGTAAAATTTGAGTGAAAGCGTGCATTTTGAATCCGTGTACGTGCTGAACGCCGTCCCAAGGTCCTTGACAACTGTGGTAATATCGTTCACCTCGTTAGCGGCCATCTGTAGAACTGACAAGCATGAGGCTGTCACTTAGTTACAGAAGACATGAACGTTGGCGCCCACTGGCCCAGTGCGCTCTTTCCGCGCTCTTTCCGCGCTACGAAACCACACAATTCAACTTCAATTCTTCCTCCAACTTCACTGGCTTTGCTTATTCCTTCATGCAATATATACACATTATGACAAGCTGCGGCCGTAACGAGTAGACTATCAGCACGTTGAGCGCTTTGCTCTGCGCAGCCTCGTGTCGCTCCACCTCCACACGACAGCAACACGACAGCCACACTCATGACACGCTCCTGCTCCGCGCAGCCCAACAATAAGCCACATACATGAACACTCCAGGGACCGCCGCACAGCCCCTTGCAACCCCCAGCAGGGCGCTCGCCTCAAACCACCATGCCACTTGGGCACCACCAGGTCCTTGCACCGCACAGCCGCGCTCAAACTGACACGTGCTTGCCAACACGCCGTACCGCACAGCCCCTTGCAACCCCCAGCAGGGCGCTCGCCTCAAACCACCATGCCGCTTGGGCACCACCAGGTCCTTGCACCGCACAGCCGCGCTCAAACTGACACGTGCTTGCCAACACGCCGTACCGCACAGCCCCTTGCAACCCCCAGCAGGGCGCTCGCCTCAAACCACCATGCCGCTTGGGCACCACCAGGTCCTTGCACCGCACAGCCGCGCTCAGACTGACACGTGCTTGCCAACACGCCGTACCGCACAGCCCCGCGCAACCCCCAGCACTACACCAGCCAAGGGGGCGTGGGGATGGACGGGAAGTGCCGCAAAATGTGCCAATGCCGCGCTAGCGCTACCTTAGTGTTCCGGTCCCTGGGGTGGTCTACGACCAGGCACGGCCAAGGCACGATACCCTGTGCCATGAACCAGGGGCCATCCACGTGGTCGTACACCTCGTTGCTGAGCAAGGGGCAGCGGATGTCCGGATCGTAATGTTTGAGCACCGGCTGCTCTCCCCGACGGCCTGTCTTCTGATACGTGTGGTACCAGGTGGCCTTCACCCACGCGCGCACAGCACCAGCCCCGTCCCTGTGCTTGTACAACCCCTGTACATGTCCAAAGTACAGCAACTCGCTCGACCCGTCCGGATGGCAAAAGAACCAGCTCCCAACATTCAGCTTCATGCTTCCAATCCACATGCAGCTGACCGGCATGACGCGGCATGAGGTCCCGGGGTCAATGCCAGCAAGGCGGTACATACCATCAAGTAGGGCCTTGTCGTTGGGCGAAAGGCGTTTGGTGCTGGCGGCCCGACCGCATCTCACACGTGGCGTTGCCTGGAAAAACGCTTCCTCGTCCCACAACGTAATCTCCTCCTCAGCAGCATCAACCTCCTCGGCACCCGAACCCGACTCAACCTCGTCACCGCCCCCGCGACCATCGTGCTGACCGTACTCCTCGTCCTCCTCCTCTGTCGCATGCGAGTCTCCCTCCGCGTCCTCATCGGTGCCAACGGCAGCTTCCTGTGGCGGGAGGGAGGATGCCCAAAGTTGCCTGACTAATCAATGTGCACGGTGCGTACAGCAAGCAACAGGGGATGGCGAGCAGCTTGGAAGGACGCCAACGTGTGTATGCCAGGTCCCACGTAAGCAAACGTGAAAGGGAACCGCGTAGACACTTCGTGTCTCACCTGGTACTGGCGCATCAGAGGCAGAGACACCTCACGGTCGATTGCAACGTAAAGCATGCTGGACTCCATATGGCGCCTGCTGTGGGCAAAGCGTCCGAGCTTGCCCCACAACGACTCAGCACGGAACATCGCGTGTGTGTAGAGCGGGCCTGCAGGTAAAGGAGCACGAAGGCAAGAAACGTCAAGCTGGGAACAGCTGCGGGTTAGTAAACATGCAAAGCGGCAACATGTCCGTACTCTACCGGCCTGGTAAGCGGAGCAGTCAGCAGGGCTTACAGATAAGCTGAGTCTTTGCAACTTGACCAACTTACCCATGTTCTCAATGGCGTCTACCAAGTGTAGCAGGTTGTGCAGCTTGATGTCGGACTCGTTGCAAGACATTGCCAGCTCCACGCGGCAGATGGCCTCCGCTACACGGGCCCTCATGCCCGCCAGCCGGTCACGGCACTGCACCTTGCACCAGAGCTCAGAGCAGACGTTGATGATGGACAGCATGGCCGCCTCCACCTCGCTAGGCAGCGAAGCAAGGCGAATGGCGTACGCCCCAAAGGGCCCCGCAAGGAGGAACATGGTTGCAGTCTTCGCCTTCTTGCCAGGCATCGTGAGACGGAGGAGGCGGCCTGCAATTGCCCCCGGCAGGCCAGTGGCAATGGTCTCCAGGGCAACGCGGAAGTCAGCCAAGTACGCTGTGTCAGGGCCAAACACGTACACGCCCCGCTCGGTGTCAACTTCCACAACCGCGTGTCCCCTGGTGCGCAGGCCTTGCAGGTATTTGATGATAACGTCCTTGATAACACCGCCAATGGTGTGCATGGCGTCGTAGTTCAGGCCCCGTGTAGGCTTAAACGAGAGGAGCTCGTATATGGGGCACGACAAACAACCCTCCTCGCCAACGACGCCAGACCAACGCTTGCCGCCAGGCGGTGGCTGCGGGATAGGTTCGTCCGGGGAGTTCATGCCGTGCCATAGCTCGTCATCAGTACGACGGGGTGGCTGAGGTGGCGGCGGCTCTGGTGCAGGAGGGGGGGCGGGCGGAGGAGGAGGCGCAGCTTGTGTGGCATGGCGACGTGGGCGTGGCGGAAGGGGAGGTGGTGGAGGGTCAGGTGGCGGCGGCTCTGGTGCAGGAGGGGGGGCGGGTGGAGGAGGAAGCGCAGCTTGTGCGGCATGGCGACGTGGGCGTGGCGGCTGGGGCTGTTGCTGTTGCTCCTGCTGCTGGTGCTGCTGCTGCTGCCTGGGTTCATAGCTGAGGGCGTGCAATGCGTTCCGTAGCTCCGCGTTGCGGTCGCTGAGGTAGCACTCGTGACGCGGATAGATAGTCTTGTTACCCAAGCGTACGCCCGCCAGCCAGCAAAAGATGCAGCCATGGATGGCCGGTGACATCTTGATCCCCAGGTGCTTCTGATACCCACGGTAGTCGGACGTGATGCCCAGCAGCTTGACACGGCACCAGAACGGGTCGCCATCACGACCGTCAGTGACACTCACACCAAAAGCCTCAAGAGCAGCGACTTCATCCTTGATCATGGCTAGGACGTGGTTGTGGTCCATAGGCTGTGCCGGGTTGCCTGCACGCTTGACGTTGCTCCCCATATTCGTGACGACGTGGCAGTACCCGAACTGGTGGCGCTTCTCCGGATCCCCGGCAACCTGCATGGGACCCACGGGACAGTAGGCAGTAGAAAGCTGTAAGAGGGTCACTGTGAAGCAGGCGCGTAGGTCACCAGCACCGGCAACAGGTACGCTGTGATGCTGGCACGTATACTACCAGCGCCGGCAACAGGTAATTGGCCCCTGCCAACGCACAGATGCGCCTTTCCGCGGGCGGGGCCCCATGCCCCTGCACGCACCAACCCTGTACCCACGCCCACCCAGACCCAGAACCTACCACCCATAAGTTGTAAACTCACCTTGTACGGGTCGGTAATCAGCACGCAGAATACGTTCCGCTTATCCGACACAATCCCAGGATCGGCTCGAACAGCATCTGAGAAGGCGGCACCGTGAAATATGTCGGACAGCTCCCTGCTCCTGGGGTTCGGTAGCTGCCACGAAGAGAACTCCTCGGCGTGAATAGGGTCTGCATAAACGCGTTCAAGAAACTGGGCGAGCGAGTTGTAGATGACGGACCGTGTAACACCGGCTGTGCGGGGCAGACTGCATGGCTGCTGCGGGTTGCCTGGCTTGCGTGCTGGGCACGTGACCGCTTCGGCATGCTCGCAGCGGTACACAAAGCCACAGGGGCAGCGGTCGTATCGGAGTAATGTAGGCCACTTCAGGTCAGCCTCGCTCTCTAGCAGAGTCAGGGCCTCCTTGAAGGTTGAGGGTACGTACGGTGCTGCGAGTCTCTGCATGTTGCTGGCGTATTTGCTGGTGAACTGCTGGTACGTGCTCTCCAAGTGACACTTCACAGCTGACTCGGTGGCACCTGGACTGGACTCCCGCTGACGAAGGGCCTGGACGCAAACACTCAGCACCAGCTCGCGGATAGCCTTAGTGCGAGAGCTGGTTGGCTGTGGCAGGGCCTTGACGGAGACCTTCTCAAAGCGGCGTCCCTTCTTGCCGCCGTCGCGCCCAGGGTAGCGAGCCCTTAGCCTCATACCATGGGGGTCACGGCGAGCTGTGGGGCACCATGTGCAAACACGTACCAACACCTAAGCGAACGTACATGCCCGTACATGCAGCTGCGGTTGCCGTTACACACGTACCGAAGGCGAAGACTGGGTGCGTGTCGTCAGCCTCCACCCCAGCGTCCTCCCACTGAACATCTGCATCGCCATCACTGGCGTCACCGTCAACATCGCCTCCCAAAACGTCATCTGCCGAAGAGTCGCTATCCCCGCCCTCATCCACTGCAGCCGCCCCGCCTGCCCACGGGCCCTCTGACCCACTGGGCCCAGCATCACCCTCCACCCCCGCCTCTGCCTCTCCTTCCCCCTCGGTCTCGACCACCTCCTCCCCCTGTCCCTGCGACGCCTCATGGCCGCTCCCTACATCCGCCCTTGTCCGTGGAGGGGGCCGCCGGAAAAGAGACTTGTCGACCTGCCGCGGTAAGGTAGGGCCCCTAGAGAATCCAGCATCTTTGTTAACATGTACTCTACGTTTTTTCGAGCTAGATGTAGGGCCGGTTGTAGGTAAACTAAGGTAACTGCGGCGCCGGACAGGTTGCTGAGAGCCGTTTCCTAACCCATTATGTATACGAGGTGCTTCTGTACTATTTGATTGCTCCACGAATGACCCAGAACGGGAACAGCAGGCCAGGTGCTGTGTTGCTCCCAAAGCTGTGCCGTACAGCTCATCTTCTGGTGTCGGTGCTAAGGAGTCACGCTGAAACCAGACCCTGAAGTGATGATATACTCATCAAACTGTACAGTTCTTTCAACATAGGTGCCGTAGAGCTCAGAATGACATTGCATGATCGCTAGAAGTCCCTGTGCGAGACCCCCCCATGTCCGACAGGTGTCTGGACAGCCTGGACACCTGTCCGGACAGTCCCAGCAGCAACCCTGGTCGACTGGTGCCAAGGTGCTAGCCTGTCCGGACACCCCAGACAGCCGTTATGACACGTCCAGGCATGTCCGGACATGTATGGCCAGTGCTTAAACATGTCTGGCCAACAGGTCTATGTTTGCAACACAATCTGTTAGCAAGGTGAAGTTGAATTTGTGTATTAGCTTAGCCAATTTCTACAAGTTGAAGTGTTCCAGTTGGCAGTCCGTTTTCTCCCTTGAAGCAGACTGCGATTTCCGTTATATACCGTTGGACAACAATAAGTGCCATGTTGAGTTTCCTGCTCGCGGATAGCGCACGCTGAAAGTTGCTGCAATGGGTCAATAAATACAATAGGACTCCTGTTCAATTCCTGCTGATATTGCTTTTGTGATTTACACATTGGGCTGTCCGGACAGGTGTCCAGACATGTCTGGACACCTGGCTAGGCAGTTTCGGACAGCGGCCTGTCCGGACAGGTGTCCGGGGCCCGGACAGCCTGTGAACACCTGTCCGGACAGGGGTGTTTGGACAACTGTGGCCTGGGTGTCCAGACACCTGTCGGACATGGGGGGGTCTCGCACAGGGAGTTTGTCCCCAACACTAGGCGCGTTTACTTGAACATTTTGTCCATGCAATTACAACAGTCACAATAACATGTTTACGGCGGCAAAGAGGCGCTCATCGTCGTTGTCGGGTTCGCCACTTCAACCCCTTCGTCGAGCACTTGTGCACAACACCTCCCATAGGCAACTTGCTGAGGACCTTTATAGCGATATTCCTGACACTTACCTCGCCAAGCTCAATGATGACGACGACAAGAAGCTACTCGAGATCGCATTTCAAAATGTCACCAGTCGACCAGTCCCACGAGTGATCTCGACAGCAACAACGTTCGCACAGCAAGGAGACACCGCTACCGCGCTCGGGTACCTGAAGAATGCCGGGGTGCCTGAGGACAGCGCAGAGGATGTGCTTGCCATTCTCCTGACCGTGGCTAGCTGCTCGGACAGCACTACCACAGGCAAGAACAAGGGCAACAGGCATGTAATAATGCTAGGACAAATAGCATCGTGTGCCGCGACTCGGCTTGAATTCAAACTCGGCTGTCGGTAGGCTCGACCGTAACTCGCGGGTTACGGTCGCAGGCCGTGCGCGCCAAGGTGCCTGACATAGACCTCACCCGTGCAGCAGTCGTCAGCACTCCATGCCATATGCCTATCCATATTCGCTGTATTGAGTTAAACTGTATACTCTTTTAACTGTGATTGTGTGTGGCTACTGTGTCCTACCACTCCCTTTGCAGTGACAACTCATCTGGCACTAAGAAGCCGGGCGCGACTGACCACAAGGTCCGCCCAAGCATTGTTCCCGACAAGTTCCAGCCCATTTGGGAGAACATCCTCAAGAACGTCAACAACCAGGACCTGAGCAAGATATGGGCTTCCTCGTAAGCACTAGCAAGCGGGCTGTCTGTCCTGTGTGCCGGGGCCGCTGACACAGCTGGTGCAACTCGCCCTCGGCAACATCATCTCAGTGTATCCATACCTCACAGCCACTGATGTTTGCTGAGCAAGAGCAGCAAGAGAAAACCTAACACGCTGTTGCAAGTTACGTGTGCCATGACCCTTTTCGTTTACCACCACAGACTGCATGCTGCTGGGATCACTTGGCCGGTCGTGAAGAGGGCTTATGCCACTGGCTTCGAGGAGGCGTACATCTTCAAGGGCATCAAGGTCAACACCGTCGTGTACGGTTGGGTATCCAACATCGCCAGTGCCAAGATGGACCTGAAGAACGCGATTGAACACGTGGAGAAGCAGCCGTTCAACGTGACCAAGGCCATCACGGACTGCATTGTGCACAGGACCATCTACAACGCCCTCAACAACCACGGCAATTGACTAGGCGATATCACCGCAACAGGGCCTTGTTTGGTCGCATGATCACTTGGAACTTAAGTACGAGAGTACAGGCATTTGTCTACATGTGTCCTCACGCTGTTCACGCTTGCCGTTGTACTACCCACGCTCTTACTAAACCTACACCGCACTGCCGTGTTCCGTCACCAACGTCCATCCCTTGTCCATCATTCCTCCCACTGTCAGGCGGCAAGCGTGGAAAGATCGGCTACCCACCCTTAAAGGTGCGCGCTGGCGAGGACCCGGAGGCGGCTGCACACCGCCTGGGCGAGCTCATACTGTCGAGGCTCGGTGTAGAGTCAGGTAAGATGACATACCCGCAGTCGTTGTGACAACAAAGCAGGTTATGGCCTGAACAGTTAACCATGTGTTGTAGTTACCTTGCCGCCTCCGCACCTCGCTGCTTTTCATGGCCCCTCCCTGCTACTCGAACTTTGCCCCACTTACCTGCGTCTCAGTATCAGTGAACGTTATACACCGCCACCCGCTTGTCCTTTTTAAGGTGCGGAAACCGACCCCGACGACGAGGAGGAGCGCCAGGACGAGGGGCTGGAGGTGGCGGGGGAGGAGGACGTGGACATGCACGTGGACGGATACGAGGTGGAGGTGAGCGACTGCTTCTGCAGCCTTCCCTTACGGCATGGTGTCAGACTGTACCAAATTGAGCAGCAACGACCACACCTCACATCCCTTGTTGTTGTTACCGTTGCGCTTTGACCTTGTCACCATTTATTTCATACTGTAACCACGCATGCACATTACGAGTATTTGCATACCCCGCCACCCCTTGACTCGGGTTCACCCTTTCACCCTTTTACCCAGGTTCACAGGGGCGCCGATGCGGCCCAACGAGCCCTTTCCGAGGACCTGCTGTCAGCTGATGACGACGAGGGCAGCGATGAGGACGGCGACGACGACAACCCAGCCCCCAGGCAGCAGCCCGTGCAGCAGCGCTCGCAGCAGCCGCCCAGGTCCACGCTGCATGCGCAGCAGCCCGTGCAGCAGCGCTCGCAGCAGCCGCCCAGGTCCACGCTGCATGCGCAGCAGCCCGTGCAGCAGCGCTCGCAGCAGCCGCCCAGGTCCACGCTGCATGCGCAGCAGCCCGTGCAGCAGCGCTCGCAGCAGCCGTCCAGGTCCACGCTGCATGCGCAGCAGCCCGTGCAGCAGCACTCGCAGCAGCCGCCCAGGTCCACGCTGCATGCACAGCAGCCCGTGCAGCAGCACTCGCAGCAGCTGCCCAAGTCCAAAAAGCAGACAAAGGGTCCTGTACAACCTCCGCAGCCCCGGCAGCGTAAGGCTGAAGAGTCAGCAGCGGGTGACAGGGGGCTCGTAGGGGAACAGCTGGCGCAGGAGCAGGAGGATGATGGGCAGGGGCGGTCAAGGCGCAGGCATGCGGGGAACCGCATAGACTACGCCGCGCTGGACGCGGGCCGGGACCCACAGAGCAGCGCTGCGCTCGACGCCGTGGAGGAAGCCCCAAACGGTGAGAAAGAAGAACAAGCTGCATGGCTAGTTGGTTTGTTCATACTTAGTTTGTTGGCTGACTTGGGCGGTGTTCCTGTCCTGCTGTGATATTCAGTTCAGATCCTGCTGTCTTACACTAGACCCACCCTCCATGCCCTCGCATTGCAGGTTCAACACAGCTGGCATGGGCGCGCCAGCAGGACGCTGCTGCAACGAAGGCGGCAAAGGATGCTGCGTCGTCGCCTAACAAGAACAAGCAGAAGAGGCATGCAACTGGAGGCGCAAAGTAGAAGGGATAGTGTTGCCGTGCTTGCCATTAGGAGGTACAAGACAGGAGATTGGTTTGTATATGTCTCTATTGCATAGAAGTTCACATAGTTGATACCGTACATGAGCGGCGAGCATGCGACGCCGGAAAGGTGGTATGATATCATATGAGCAGTAATTTCAGCGCCTGTGTGTAGAGGCATGTGGGCTGACGGGCGTACGGCAAGTGCTGTGGGTGTGTAGTACAGCACCTTGGCTGGTGTGTAACCTGTAGGTTATGCTGCACAAGGATTATAGAATTGCATGGTGTTTTGGAGACTACGGCGTGCGGGAAGGTGGCCATGTGTGCGTTGCAGGGTGGAGCGTAACCGCTGGGTTACGCCAGCTACTTGACCTAGGCCTAACGCTAAACAGGCAGGGCAAGAATGCATATTATGGGTTTCGGAGATCATGCATGATCTCCATATGGGCGTCAGCGACGAAGACACGCGTACGTTGCGGAGCGTAACTCCTGGGTTACGCTACATGTAAGGAACAAGCGGGCAAAACCTGAGACTTCAGCGTGCCTACAGCCAGCAACCTGTGTGGTATCCTCCTTTCCGCTCTCCCCGGAAAAAGGACCTTAAGGTAAGCTTAAGGACTCCGTAACCATTAAGGAAAAATCCCGTAAAGGTTAAGGGAACTTTTTCCCGTAAGGGGTTAAGGTGTTCCGTAAGGGGGTTAAGGCCGTTTCGGCTGCCGTAGGGTTCGTCAACATGGCTGTTCCCGAGGAGCTTGCGTTTTGGCTCAGATGTCAAAGAACCGGCGAATGGATGGCAGTGAGCATCGGAGATGCTGCTGCAAGTATGCACAGCGCTGCTGGCAGTGGGCCTTTCGGCCGCGATGGACCTGGTCAAATGTTGGAGAGCGCGCAAGTCGG
>VFQN01004129.1_pt1 | contig 19575 bp, 31 predicted proteins | sample 3512371 | NCBI WGS metagenome assembly VFQN01 (sample SAMN10412370, study PRJNA504923) | tailings metagenome | isolation source: Replicate 2 from Balatoc abandoned mine | place: Philippines: Itogon, Benguet | collected 2017-08-28 | reverse complement strand
AGCATGCTTCCCGCCCTGGCGCCCGACATGCATCAGGTGATCGAGCTGTCCCACGAGTGCCCTAGCGGTCGAGGTCACATCAACGCACACGCACCTCCAATGCCACGCCACGAAGGGTGTGGGCTGTGGGCCGTACAGATGGTTCGGGTGCTGTGGTTTGCTCGCCCCACCAGCGCGGGATGGGGCTGCGCGCAGCGGAACAAGGACAGCGATACGGGTCAAACTCATCAGCCGCGTGCCAAGGCATGAGGGCCAGGCAGGCAAACGGTCATCCGGCTCCCGTGCGTGTGACCTGACCGCCTTCCAGGCTAAGGCAGTCCATGCACATGCAGCGCGTGGCGCGAAGCCTCATCACCGTGCTGCAAACTGAGGGCTGCGATTGAAGGTGCGGACAGCTGCATATCCACCTCGCGCACGGCCCGCCGACCAGCGAACGCAGCCCATCCATAGTAAGGTGCGTTCACTGGTGCCTGCTGGGCAACGCTGGCAGTCCGCTGTATGCCTGCGACGGCACATCCAACCAGCCGCCCCTGACCTGGCCGTTTAACCGCCGCCCCTGTGACCCCGGTGGTGTGACCGTGTGACACATGTCACACGTGCCTCTTCAACGCGCGCTGTAGCCCGTGTGTGAAGCAGGCAGTACATGACGTACCCAACGACCAAATGGACATACGGTACGTTACATGCTTATGGTGCTGTTGCTTGCTGTTCATCGGTACGGAAAAAGTATCCACGGAGACACATCCACCACGCGCAGCTCACATCAGTAACGCTTGCCAACTCACCTTTATTGCCAGAGTACCTTCAAAATCGCCACGGAGTCGATGAGTGAACGCGGGCTTTGAGCATTTGGCGCGTGCTTCCGTTACCAAATAGCAGGCACGCCGTCCGCCTTGCATCACCACTATCTTGTTGTAGCAGCCTCTATATGGCGGCAGGCCAGTTGACCGACGGCGCCAACACACAGCAGCTGCAGTGGACCGCATTGCATTCGTGCATGCGTGCCGGAGCCGGCACCATGCATGTAGTGTTTAAGACTCCGAAACGAGACAACTTCGTGCATCATAACCTAGGTTGTTACGGGGTATCGGCGCTGCCATTGACAGCTGCTTACATGTTCGGAAAGCCAGTGAGTGACCTGAATTACAAATTCACCAAGGAGGCGGCACATAAGGTATGACAAAACAGTGAATATGTATGCAAACAGTAGGATCACAAGCCATGACGGGCGCGGCGGAGGCGAGCGATGGTTGCTCGTTGCTGGCTCCGAAAAACATGGGACCTGTCCGTACCAGGAGCAGCAGTGACACAGTGACGCCAAGCACTTGTACTGAGCCCTGTGATCAGGGGCCGATGCGTTAGACAACACTTGAGCGACGGCGCCCCTGACGCATAGTTGCTACACACCTGCACCTGCTGTTGCTGTTGCTTGTAACCGTCAAACCACCACTCTTGGCGGACCCTTTCGCTCAAGCCACTGGCAGTCCTCTGCCGGCAGTTGCAGGACAAGTGTGCATGTTGTGTGCATGGCCCTATGCCCCAAGTACGACGCGTGCGCTTGGCTGCAGTGTTCACTGCCCTCTCAGCCTGGGCAGCAGTTCTTGGACAGGCCCCTGACCGCTGCCCTGAACCGCACAAGCTCATCCTCAATGAGTACAAGCGCTTCCACGACGCAAACCGGAACGCTCCGGATGCCAAGTACTTGCTTAACACATGCTGGGGGCATTGCCAGGTGCGGCGGGAAGGTCTGCCCCATGCCGCCCTCACCTTGGCTAGGGAACTAGGGACCTAGGGACCTTGGGGGCTGATATGGGGCTACCTGAGCACAGTCAAGAGCTCGTTAGGTGATTTGAAGGCCTCACACGCAACGGCGTGCCTCTTATTGTTGTGTCCCGCCAACCCGCCAACAGGGAACAGGTGAGCGGCTGCTGGGCGACGCGCCATGCTCCCTTGCCAGGATGAGACGGAGCCCCCGCTGGCTGGGGTGCTGCGCGCCTATGCGCACCACAGCAGGGCCAGACTGAAGGCCTTTGTGGCTTTGTCATACATGGGAATGGGTGCATGGTACGCCAAAGGCACACATGCCGTGCTGCTTGCTGGTCGCTCCTGCAAGACTCCCTGAAGCAAGTAACGGTATGACGAATGAACCTCACTGCCTCCACGGCAATGGGTGTACGAGTGGGCGGTACATGCCCCCCGTACACGTGTTGCCAGCACGGCAAGCCAGGCCGCCAGACAGCGGACAACGCGGCATAGCGGTTCACACAGTACAGTGTGTTGCAGCACTAACAACAGTGGTCCTGTGAAACTCCTGCCTTCCTCCGATGCATGCAGGCGATCGGCTCAGGGGCATCCTGTGGACACTGAGGTGAGCTCACCACCCACCCGTTGCCTATTTTGACGCCGCCGTTGCTTTTGCTGCATGGCGTACCGGTGAGCGACAGCCGAGCATACGACAAGTGCACCAAGGGGGCCCTTCCGTACGCCATGCTTGCAACCATAACGGTCACGTGTGCACGTATCGGTGCGTGTGTTGGCATGCATCGAGGCTGTCCGGCACCGCAAGGATACACACGCCAGTGGCCCGGCTGGACATTCTGGGTGGTCGGGTGGCTTACGAAGGTGTTAGTTGTTGCCCATCCCGCCCCCTGTTGCTGGCCGCCTCCCCTTGCTACCCTCCCAAGCGCCGAGTTGATATGCCACTGCACTCTGTTACTTGCCGTGCTTTACCTTACACTGCGCAGGCTGGCCGTCGCGTACCGGCGGATCCTGCTCATCGACTGGACGCACCCTGGGCCCATCACGGACTACCTGTTGCCAAGCAGCATCAACTGGACCACCGAGGGCTTTGACCGCACTTTCATCACCGATGGCCCGATGATGGGTAGGCAACCTGTGAATCACCCGCCAATCCAGCAGTCAGCTGGATAGCTCAACAAGGGCGGAGCACTATTGCGACTGCCGTGCCACGTTGTCGAGGGCATGCATACAAGACGAGTACGGCTACGAAGCTTGGTCTGCACGCAATGCGAGAGGACAACAAGCAAGGGGCGGGTGCACGTACTGCACATGCACCAGCCCGTGGACGCATGCATGCTCTTACTATGCTATGACGCAACCACGTCGCCCGCCCGCGCTAATTTTCCTTGCAACGTGCACGTGCTGTGTACGGCGTCGCACACCAGGTCATCAGGAAGTGTACGACGCGTGGTACAAGGCAGACCCCGTCGCCCAGGCCGCATTCAATGAGACCAAGGTGGGAATGAGGAAAACATGACAACGGGAAATGAAGGTGCTAGCTTGGTGCGGCCGGCTGGGTGGCCAGGACCCGGCGTTAGCGTGTATGATGTGGGGCGCGCGATCGTATTCCCTGAGGTGCAAACAGGTTGCAAGAATGGGTTTTCTTGCGCGTAGAGATGGTACGCAGCTGCCTAGCTCAGGGTGGGTGGGTCCACGGGCCGAGGCCCTATGGCGGGGCGGGGCAAGGACGATAGTGGCGGTAGCAGCAGATGGAGCGGAGCAGGGTGGAGCAGGGCGGGGAAGTGAGGGAAGGGTGGTGCATGATTGGTGCGGAGGGCGGAAGGGTGGGGCGGAACGGGGAAGGGGAGGGTTGGACGGCATTGGATGCCCTAAGGAATGCCGTCCAAGGCGAGTGCGGCGCAGGCGGGGCGGGGCGGATTTGGTAAAGCGCGCAGTGCGAGCAGGACGGGGTTGGGGGCCCGAGACCCTTGCTGCCGGTGCAGAGAGCTGCTGTACAAGACACCTGTACGGCACCTGCCTATCCATTCGCCTGAGAAGCAGTCGGCGTGGCTACATGCGGCCTTGGGGGATGCGGTCACCTGCTGTGCGCCATGCCGTACCCTGTGCCCGCATGTTGGGGCGGCGCGTGCATCTGCCCTTACTGTACCCTACCTGCCGCTCTATCTGCTGCCCGCAGATTGCACGGGTGCTCACCAATGAGTGGTTCTACATCGACATGCCGGGCACCACCCAGGTCAACTACACGGACAAGGTGCCCATCGGAAACTGCTACTTCCACTTCATGTTCAAGGCAAGAGCACGGCTAGCTGGGCAGTAACCATTGTGTGTAAACAGGAGGCTAAGGGTGGGTGATGCTAGTCCTCCTGTATCACGGCAAGCACTGTGCCGTTGCCGTACGGGTATCAGTCAGACCTCCAAAAAGGCAGATTGGGGTTGGTCTCGTCTGCGTACAGCACGTGCCGGCACGAATGCAGAGCGCTATGTCACGAGCAATGCCCACCAGCAGGGGCTGGTACCCGGGGGCCCTTACCCATGCGTGGTCGCTTGCTGCGGTCCACATAAGGAGGAGAAATATTCGACACTACACTGCCCTCCCACTGTGTACTCTGCCTGTCACAGGTAAACCCAGTCATTGTGGAGCGGGCGAAGCAGCACTTGGAGGACATCTACGGTCCGCAGCCCACGCCCTTCGTTGCATGGCACTGGAGGTGAGCGGGGCGGGCAGGCGCTACGGACTGGACCGACCGCTGACAGGTAGGCCCGGGTACCGCCAGTCTGTGGCTCACACGTAGACACCAATCAAGGCCAACCCCCATGCACCAACCTAGCCCCAGCCGCTTGCCACCCGCGGCAACACCGACAAACCCATGCATGCGAAGACAATGCACGTCAACTGCTGCGTGTCGCGTCACATGTACGACACGCACCGTCATGCCGCCAGGCCACGCCGTCGCCTTTTGCCGCCACGTGCCCCCGCCCCCACCCCCACCCCTGCCCCTACCCCTAGGCACGGCGACGCCGACCAGCACGAGGAGAAGCCGGTGCTGGTGTCCCACCTGCACAGCGCGCTGCAGTGCGCGCAGAGCCTGGCGCGGAACGGCTCGCTGGAGGTGTCTCCGCGCAGGCCGCTGCTGCTCATATCAGACTTCAACGTGGGTGTCGAGCGTGTCAATGTGTCATACACGTGCGTGGGGCCCTTGGGTTAGTTTGGCATGTGCCCCTCTGCCAAAGGCGTGGCGGGCCCTGAGTGAAGTACGCGAAGCTGGACACACTGGCAGTATGCGTGGCCTTGTGCGGCGGCAAGCAGGCAGGGGCGGGGGGACCAGAGCCTTTACCTGCACAACTAGCATCACCAGCAACGGCAAGGTGCCATGTGGTGAGAGTGTGCAATCACCCCCGCGCCCCTCCGCACGTCTTACACCGGTTATGGCCTCACCTTCCTCCACCCAAAAAAATTTGGTACTTTTCTTATGCGCGATTGGCAGTAGGCACCGGAACCTGATAGCAACGGACAAGGCAAATATCCGTGAACTAAGAGAAGCACGCTCCTCGGCGCAGTCGCGCAGCAGCCAGTGCGTGGCTTGATGCAGTCCCGTACACCAAGCGCAAAGGTCGTCCCTGCACCACACCCTGCTCCACCAAGGGTCGGTTGGTACCTCGCTATCTACCCACTTGCTGCCCGCAGGTCATGCGGCACTTTGTGCTGCACGGCTACACGTCCATGCTGGCAACGCCCAACATCACGGCAAAGTGAGAGCAGTGACGTGTGCCCCGTTGGCGGGCCGCTGGCTGTTGGGGCAGGCTTACTAATGTATGCATCGGGATCGGCGCGTGCAGCAGCAGGTGACACCGCAGTCACCCCATGCCCCTGCCATACCCCATGCCCCTGCCATACTCCGGAACCCTTCTCATCTGTGCGATTCAGACCTCAACAACGTGTCTTCTCCACACAATGCACAACACAATGCACAATCCATGAAACGCAGAATAGCAGCTGGTAAAACGTGTTTGGCATCTCCCTTGTGCGCCAGGCACATCGACCAGGACGACCACCTGGCTGGGGCGGAGGCGGCCCACCGCGCCGCCGCCATGGCGCTGTTCCGTGACGTGTTCGTGGACCTGTACCTCATGTCGCGCGCCAGCTGCCTGCTGACCAGCCGCTCGGGGTTCAGCAAGGCGGCGCTGTGGATGGCCGACAACGACCTCATGCACTGCCACAGGGTGGGTGACTGCCGGAGTACATGCGGGTGTGCAGTTCCTGGGGTGCCGTACTTGGCGTATGTGCATGCCGCAGGCTGGCAGATGCGGGGGGGAGGGGGGATTGATGGCGGGGTACCATTTCGCGAGGCCCAGACAGGAGGCCCTGTAAGGCACACCGGCGTGCGTGCCGCTGTCACGTTCCTGCGTGGACCACTTCTGCGCTCGGTCCTGTCGTGTGAAGTCATGACTCCTGCTTGAGCTGCATGTGGAGCAACTGGGCTGTGTGTGGATCACCTGGGCTGTGTGTGGATCACCTGGGCTTTGACTCACATGTTTCCCCTCTTTTTCTTGCCTCCCTGCCCGCACAGGACTGGCTCACATGCCAAGAGGAGATCGTCTGGTAGCAGTGCAAGGCGCCGCCGCTGTCTATAGAGTCTGAATCTTGGGTGCAGGGACTCAGGGGTTAAGGCACTACATGCATGCGTGTCCCTGTATGAAGTGATGTTGTTGCGTAGCGTTGCAGGTTGCTTACCGGTACTTCCTTGTGTGGGACGAGCCAGGAAGCAGCAGAGCAGGTTGCTTTCGCTCCGTTGGTGACGTGAGCAAGGGCGGCCACCGGCCAGCCAACGGATCGTGCAGATAGGTAAACACTGCTGTAACACTAAGATCGTTTCAAGTCCTGTACTGCGTACTGCACCGGTACCATGTGCTACGGTACATGGGCCACCAGCCAGCGGGTCCCTGCACAACGCAGCCACGCCAGCAGTAGCTTGTCGCAGCTGCCTGTGGCCGTACGGCCGGCAGAGGCCAGGCAGGCCGTGGGCCCTGCTCTGGCGGACACGGTCCGGTTTTTTTTTTCCGGTATGGTATCCCCGCCTGCTCCTCCCTGCGCAGTGCTCTGCACGTCTGCAGCGCCTGCTGGCCGATTTGGGGCATCGCCACGTGGGCTCCCCAGCTGCCATTGTCGGTTGGTGATGCTATGCCCCAGGGTGCCCGGGAAAGCACAACGGAGCGAGGCAGGTGGTCCAGGCATGGGAAACAGGGCGGTCCTCCGCCACCTGTACCAGACTTCCAGTAGTGTGTACCGGTATGGGTCTTTTCCTCTTACCAGTTTGCACCCGTCCGCTTACGGAACGGGACATGGCCGCGTGCAGCGGTACGCGGCGCTTTGGAGCCGACGCGCGGCGACTGGCCTTTATACCGCATGTGAGCTGGAAAGGGGAGGTCCCTTGGTGGAGTAGACAACTTTCACAGGCGCCACTGCATCAGGCCGCGTCTTAATGTACGGCATGCATACCTTACGGTACATCACCAGCATCGGATGCCCTCCTGGGTAGTGCCGTGCGCACATGGACGCCGCCATTGCAAGGCACTCGAAACGCTAGGGATCCCGCACCTGCCAGTCGACAACGCAACAACCAAACACCCTGCCATGGCTGTGAGTACATCCTTGCCAAAGCCGTCTTGCCGTGGTCGCAAGGGGGAGACAGAGAGGAACATGAGTTGCAGAATTACAGCCAGTCCACCTGTACAGCCAACAAGCAGCTTGGCAAATTAAGTTGCAGCGGGCCAGGGCGCCTGTCACAAACCGCGCGCCTACTACCCGAGCTCGCCAAAAGACACCACCGAGCCCCATCCTTACGCAGGCCCCGGGCGCACGCTCGTCATCTGCCGTTGCCGCACGCAGTCTCAAGGTCTTCTGGTCCTATGTACAATGCACGCCGCGCCATGCCACCTAGCCTTAGCCAAGCCATGTGCGCGGTGCCGTGCGCCGTGCTGTCATGTGCACGCGGTGTCATAACCCATGCACTGTCTCCACCTGCTGCCCAAGCGTGCTCCCAACGTTCCAGCAGCAAGCTCCCATGTATCACACCACCACTGCACCAACGCGGCCAGCACCACACCCACAACCCTGCGCTCTGCGGCCACCCGCAACCCTGCCCTACCACCGTCGCCCTATCCCCACCGAACCCATTCCCCCTTCCAACCCAGGCACCCTCACATGGGCGCCGTGGCCCTCCACTCCAACGGCCCATTCTGTGAACCCGACGCCGCGCCCGCCCCTTGCCCCATCCCTGCCCCCGCGCCCCCTGCCCCCAGCCCCTCCGGCATCTCGTACCCGCTGGCCGTAACGGCGCCGCCGCTGGCCGCCGCCACAAACTGCGCCGCGCCCGCAGCCACGTGCGGGGACATGCCCATGAGGTCCTCGTCCACGGACTCGTGCAGCGAGGACACGTTGTGCGTGCGGGCCAGCTCCGGGCCGATGCCGTCGGAGCAGGCGGCGGTCCAGTAGCCCAGCTTGGGCCGCTCCGAGTCCGCCCTGCTAGGGGGGCCGAAGCAGGGGGAGAGGAGACAGCAGGCTCATTCTACTCGTAGGGGATGGCTGGGAGAGCAGGGACGCTGCAATATGCCTACAGGCGTCAAAAGTTCGACAGGTAACGGAGGAGGGCGCTGCGCGTCGCGCGTCGTGGCCCAGGCGCACCCATGCTTGGACCTGCCCAGGCTCCCAGTTTGCAAGGACCCGGGCGTGCACCCTCCTACCGCTTTCTTAGCACGGGCACGCAGACGCAGACCCTCAACCCTCCCTTCCGGTTACTACTTCTACCACCTTTCCCTCGCGTTACTACTTTGTTCCCCTTCCCCACCCTGCGCGCCCAGCCCCCGCGTGCCGCACCTGCGGTACTTCTTGTGCCCCCGGCCGTCCTTGGTGGCGGGGCTCTCCGGCCTGCCCCCGGGCCCTGCCAGATGCCCCAGGGCCCCCACCGCCGACAGGTGGGCCATCGGGTCCGACAATGAGGGCATCGAGGCAAGCGAGGGCACCATGACACCGCCCCCAGCAGCGCCGCTTGCGCCGGGACCTAACAAGCCGGTGGACCCTGGGGAAGGCGACGGGAAGCGGGGACAAGGACAGGGTGAGTGACCCGTCGCGGGACTGACATTGCAAGGTAGCAACGGCGCCAGGCTGTGCGGGAAGAGCAGGTTCGGTTCCGTTCGGCACTACCGTCACCGGCGTAAGAGGGCGCAACAGACGGCAACGGGGCAGGCCGTGCAAGTCCGCCAAGCAACCTGCAGCTGCTCAGACCAAAGCGTGTTCGCCCCGCCACCCTCCCACCTGCCCCTTTCATTCGGTCACTCCGTCCACTCCTTGCTCAAGAGGTAACCCTGCCACCACCACCTGCCCCTCCTACCTGCCGCCGTGTCGTACGACGCCCGTATGCCGGAGACCATTGGGTCGTACGCCCCCGCGCCCGCCACGCCGCCGCCGCTCCCCGCCCCCTGCAGCTGGTGCTGGTGGTGCCAGAAGAGGGAGTAGTCCTCGCTGTACTCGTCCACCTCCTGCGGCACCCACCGCTGCACCGCCCCCACCCCCGACGGTCTCCAATCCGCCCCGCTTCCCCCCGCCCCCAGCCCCCGCCCCACGGTGGGTGTGGACAGCTCCATGCTGCTCCGACTGCTCGCCAACCCGCTCAGCCCCAGCCGTAGCCCCAGTCCCCCAGCGGTCAACACGTTTAGCCGCGGCAGCTCCGGGACGTCCACGTCCATGTCGTTGCTGTTGCCCGTTGGCAATGACTGCTGCGGCTCCTGCTGTTCCCGGGGCCCTTCCCCCGGCTGCTGTTGTTGCTGCTGCTGCCCGGGCTCCGGCGGCGGCGCGCCCCCGCCCGTCATGCCCCCGCTGGGCAGGAGGATCTCCCCTGTGATGGAGGACCGCTTGGCGTTGATGCGGGCGGCCTCCGGGTCCAGGGGCGGGGGGTCCAGCAGCGCCAGCAGCTCGGGCGGCTCCTGGCCTGCGGTGGAAGGCGGGGTCGGGCGTTACACGTAAAGCGACGCAGCGTGTCCAATTTGTGCGGTGATGTGAGTTGCGGTTGGGCAGAATCGGGGTGACGCAGTCCGGTTGGGGTTTGAGCGCACGAGGACTATAGCCTAGCGAAATTGGGGTGCGGGAAACGCCCAGCCACGTGCGACCTCCGCCATGCGCCATGTACAAAAAATATCGCACAGCAGCGCCCCAAGCCCACCAGCCAAGCCCAGCGTTCTGATGCGGCCAGCGGCACGCCCCTGACCCAACGCCCAGCCCGCCCATGTGCCAACGCCACGAGGCAGCCCTTGCGCCGGGCCGTCGTACGTGCCCCATGACTGCCCGAGGCCCCCGCCCCGCTGCGGTGACTTTCGCAACCCTGTTCGTCCCCTTGTCCGAAACCCCAACGCACCATACTGTGGCCCAGCTCTGCCACATCCTTCCTCCTCCACTAGACTCCATCGCGAAACCCACGCCCTACCCCGAATCCTCTCCCCTGTGCATTTTCCTTCCGTTTCCACCCACACATCCAGACCCACCGCGCGCCTGCGTGTCCCCGGTACTGGTGGTCCCTTCCTCATCCCTGCCCTGCGACGTATGCCCTACCTTGCCTCGCCTCCACGATCGGCCCCGCGCCCTCGAACTTGCGCAGCTGCGCCGCCGCCCGCCGCGCCGCCTCCGCGTAGGGCTCAGGGCAGGCCTCCCCCCGCCACACGTAGGTGGGCCCCCCGGGGGTGGACACCACAAAGGCGCCGCGCGGGTCCAGGTCGCGGTGCGTGTTGTGCGGGAACTGCCGCGGCGGCGTGATCAGCTTGGGCACCTGGACGGGGGTGGAGCAGGCGGCAGGCGTATCGCGTGGGTCACAAAAAGGGCAGAGAGACGATGCACTTTTGTCGTGGGGACTTTCCCCCGGTTCTGGCAGTACAGCAGCACCTGGATAGCTTGAAATGCTTGTAGTACCGGTGCCAGTGTAAGCTACGTCTAGATCCCGGCACCCACCAGGTAGCCCGGCGCGTACGAGCAGTGCGAGGCGATGCGGTACATGCGCAGTCGGGCGTGGCTGGTGGCCACGCGCTTCTGCCACTGCAGCAGCTGGCAGGTGAAGCCGATGTTGGGGTTGGCCACGCCGCGGATTGACTTGACGGTCGCAAACACCTGGGGGCAGGGCGAAACGGAGGCAGGAGGGCAGCGAATGGGGCAGGGTATGCTGGTGGAAGTAAGGATGCAGGTGGCCCCCATGCAAGACGCCACTCCCTAGCTGTGCACGTCTTGCGTTGTAACACTAAGTAAACCCCTGCGCGAAACCGGTCATGCATGCCCCAAACAGCATGTGCACGCCAGCATGGCGCTTAGCGGTAACCGCCGACAGCCGACGCTCTCCCCACCAGCCCCTAACCCGTTCCATGTACAGTGACAACCAAGGACAAGCCACCAGAAGGTACCGGCCGTCAAGCGGCATGAACATGACACTTCCTCCACTGTCTGCCCCTGCATCCCAGCACTGGCGCACTCGCTGGTAGCTGCTTCCCGCTGCACCCCAGCACTGCCCTGCTGGAGCATGCTCCGGCGTGCACGCACCTCCTCGTACGGCCGCCTGCTGCGCCACATGATGTAGGCGATGGCCAGCGTGGCGCTGCGCGACACGCCCTGGCTGCAGTGCACCAGCACGCGGCCCCCGGAGGACAGCGCCGTGTCGATGTAGTCCAGGCAGTCGTACAGCACGCAGGCAATGTCCTCCGCGGGGGTGTCTGAGCAGGGAGGGCACGGGTGAGGGAACAGCGTGATGCGTTGAGGGTCGTGGAGGTGGTGGCATTGCGGGGGTGGGGGGTGGAGGACGTGAGCGTTGGGCTGTTGGTGCGGTGGTGGTGCCAGAAATGGGCGCAAGCTGAAAGGGATACGTGTGCTGCAGGTGTGTGTCCTGCAGGTGGATGGGAGTCGTGTCAAGAGGTGTGCAGGCTGTCGGCAGTTGAGCTGTGCTGCCTTTGGCCTGGACGGTGCACGTGGGCCTGCTGGGCCAGTCAAGCACAGGAGGAGGAGGAGGGAGACCCCTTGACCAAGGGTACGCTGTGTCCAGACGATGCGCGACCCGTGCCCACGCCCCACACTAGGAGTAGCTCGCGCATTTCCTTGGATTCGTTGTTCCCGTGCACTGCGTTGTTGTGGCAAGCGCCACCCGCGAGTGCCTCAATTCCCAAGCTACGGCCGACAGACCTTGCAGGTATAACGTTTTGTAGGTAAGCTCCTCCTTGAAGTACTCCTTGCAAATAAACCCAACGCAGTTGAGGACGTGCGTGACGCCATTCACTGCCAAGGTCTCCCGGTTCTTGGCTACATAGTCGCCTGACAAGAATAGCCCTGGTGAGACTTCCGAGCAGTGCTTCTCGAAATACAAGTACTTCTGTCTGCGAAGCTGCGTCTCGCTAGGAGGGCCATCGTCGTCCTTGGGCAGAGCCCGAAGGTCCAACGACCGAAGGTTAGGACGATTCAGCGTTGGTGTTGTTGCAGTAGCTGGTGTTGGTGCGGAGGAAGGAGCGTCAATCTTGTGTGCTACCCGCTCCTGCGGGTTCATGCCCCCGCCGCGCGCTGTTGCTGTTGTCGGGCCACCCCAATTGGTAGTTGATAGGAATTTACTTCGGAAAAGCGGAAATTCACAAGGTGGGGAAGGGGTCGCCACAGTGGCGGAGCTCATCGTCCGTCAAGAGTCAGTGAACTCCCTTCGGTAGCTATGGTGGCATGTATGTCATTGGCGTGTAACCTAGCACCGGAACTGTGTCCTCTAGGTCAAGGTTCCGGGACCCTGACACGACGGCACCGACTTGCTCGAAGTTTGCGTACGGAGCTTCAACTGTCCAACTGTCTTAGTGGTGGGCAGCTTGGCAGCTTTGCAAGAGCACCAGTTGCGCTGCATTGCCAGGTGGTAGGTCATGTGGGTGCTCCTGAACTGCAAGTTTAGTAGGGCACTGGGCAGCTGTGGCCTGCCGCCGCGAACTGCGCTTTCGTGCCTCTTACAACAGAGTGCGTCTTCTGGCGAAGCGTGCAAGCAACGGTATTTTGCACCTAAATAGCTTTTTTCTGAGGCCAGATATACTGGAGCTTCAGGGCTTGTATGCGTGTTGGGGCTGACGGAAGGCACTCCGGCAGCTGAAAAGCTTTCGTGATTCCCCAGCTCGCCTCCACTGTCACAGCCCGGCACCCAGACGCCATGCTTACTGCCCCACTGTCACATCCGTAGACCACTTGCACCCCGAACGAAGTTATGTATACTGGATGATCACGTTGCCAACCCCCAGTGGCCACGTGCATCGGGATGGCAGGTGGGGCATGTCCGCCCACGTGTGCAGGGTACGTGGCAGGGAGTCGAATCCGTAGAACCGTGGACCAGCTAAGCTCTCTTGGTGGTGCGGTGGCCTCCTTCTGGCCCGCCAGATCTTGTCAGTCAGATCATGTACACGGTGGACGGTGCTTGGAGACAAAAGCGGGCTTACAGTGTGTTCCCTGAAGATGATCTTGTAGGTACCGCACGCACGGACCTCCCGCCTCCATTTCAACAGTGCGCTGATGACGGCGCCACGTACCGTACAGAAATGCCCTAATGGGTCGAAGCTGATGCAACAATTAACAGGTTGACAAATTAGCCAACGTGAGGACACCTCGCTTTGAGACTGGTGCCAAGGAGTGACCGAGTCTACATGTCGTGAGGCACATCACACAAGCAGTGACGAACAGACTCCACGTGGGACAGCACCTCACGCTCCACTAAGCATCGATAAGACAAAGAAAAGATGAAGGGTAATCAATAGCTAGCAGTATTGCTAGGTCTCCATGTATGGCCAAAGGACCGGTTTGCACCGGCCGCTTGTGCAGCGCCTGATGACGTTCCATGTCGAAGACACCACACGCCGCACTAGAAGTGCAGAAAGGTTTTGCACATAATCGACAGCTCTGGTGCTTGTAAAGCACACACGCATTAATGTATCAATAAGAGAGGTAAGATGGGATTCAGGGTGCATTTGGTGCGTGGCCTTGCAGCCGTTACCAGCAAATCAGCGCCGTACGTACGACCATCCCATTCAGCACGTGGCATAAGCGCCGACGTTGCACCACCACGCACATGCCTACCGGTGACTTGCAATGAGGTACAATAGAAAAGCCCATATGCAGAACGGGCGCCGCTGTCATGCACTTGCAGCATTTAGGAGTCAACCCATCTCGCGCCAACAAGGACGCGCTTGTAGCCTTGTACACGAAAACGGTATTGCGGCCGTGCCCTGGCCCCCAATCCTCCCCAATACACAGACCCCTTGTCCTCTGCCGGAAGAGCACGTTGCCCCGCAATGCCCCGTCCCCGAGCGCTGTCACATACTGTCACCGCCCGACCTCTTCCCCAGACACACTGCTTGGACGCACGAGCACGTGTCGGGCTTCGTTCCCTGTCGCTACTCCCTGAAGGACAGATGCTATCATGAACCGGTCTGCCCCCGCTTGCAAATCGCGCAATGTCACGTGTGGCATTGAACAACGCATGCATCGCATCACAACGCATACAGTACACCGAGTCCCGGCCCTCGCACACCAGGAACCGGTAGTGCACAGCGCTCAGTACCCTTGCCCATATCCCGTCGTTCCGAACGACATCTAAAACCCACGCTGTCCTCCGGATGGAGCCCATGCCAGTCTGTCATCCAGCCCACGTCCCCGTTGCCACGACACGTGGCCCCCTCATAATCACAACCCGTGTGACATCACGACATCCCTCCCCACACATCCGCCGCTCTGCCCCACCATGTTCATGCTCTCATCCATTACGTTCCTCTTCTGACCCACATTGACATGCAATCCCACCCAACCTGATGCGAGACTACCGCTCAGCACCCCCAAGACGTACCACCTAACCCCTACCCTCTGCAGGGGGGGCGAAAGCAGAGTCGGGTATCACTAACGACGCCCTGCGCGGAGATCCCGGCAAAGAGCGCTCATACGCCCTCAGCTCGTCCAAGGCGCTACTGCCGCCGCCGCCGCCCGTGCCCGTACGGCCCAGGCCCGTAACAGTCGCAGCCCGCCGAATTAAGGGGCTGTTTGGGCCGCCGTACGGACCCATGCGTCCGGCTGCGCTGGTGTTACTGCCCGACATGGCAGACACCACGTTGCCGGCGAGTGTGACACGTGGCCGGCTCGCCGGCGAGCGAGCCGTACAGTCAGCGGTTGCCGTGGTGGGCGGTGTCGTACCAAAGGCGGTCATGGACTGGTGGCGGGGGCCTTGCGGCAGTGCGCCGGCGACGACGGTTGCGGTTGGCATCGCCAAGGGCACGCCGGAGAGCGTAGGGCGCTTCACGGGCATGCGGCCGGTTTTGCGGAATGCTGGGGACGCTGGTGCCGTGTCGGTGCTTGCGGCATGCTGCGTGGCAGGGGAAAGGCGTGAGGCGACAGGTGAGACCGGTCAAGTGTAATGCCAAGGGAAATTTGTGCCAAGGTCGCGTGGCCTCTGAAGCAGTCCGGAGGGCATACTGTAACACGCCCGGGAACGAGAGGCAGGTCCGCAGATACTGCAAGGGTGTACCACCGCAGAGCGCGCGTGGCGTGGTGCTCGCAGCACCGGGGCCCAGACCACACGCTAAGACACTCCAGTGCATTATTGAGCACTAGCCAACCCCAAAGAAGGCCCTTCACAGCCAGGGCCGAGCGACACTCAGCACTCACCAGCACCTCTGAGGACTGCAGGGGGCTGCTCCCCTGCTTCCACAGCGGGACACCCCGCGGCGCCAGCTGGCCCAGCCCACGACCAGCAGCCGCCGCCGCCACCGCCGGGCTGTGGACCGCCGCCCCCGCGGCCGCAGGGTAGCCCCCAAGTGTTCCGTTGCTGCTACCGTCCTCGTACTCCTCATCCGAGGCGCCGGTGGATCGGACAACTGGCACATCGTTGTCCCCGTTGTCGCTGTACTTGCCTCCCATGCCGCTGCGTGAGTGGCGCAGGGCTGCTGCGGACTGTCCGTTAACGGGTGATATGCGCCCACCGGTAGCCCGCTGCTGCTCCTGCTCCTGGTAGTGCTGCTGCTGCTGCTGCCCTACCGCGGCTGACGGCCCCGGCACACGCGTGAATGGGGACTGCAGGGTACCATCCACAGAGCGCGTCAGCTGCCCTGCACCGCCGTAAGATGAGGGCTGCTGCTGCTGCTGTTGTGTTGGCGGCGGCGGGGTCAGGGTTGGCTGCACCTGCTTACCCAGGCGGCTCAGGCGCCAGCGTCGGGACGCGCCACCTGCAACCATGGGCGACGCTGTGGAGGCGCCAGGGTAGCCGCCAAGGTTGCTATTGCTGCTGGGCTTGCTGGCGGCGGCGGCGGCGGTAGTTGGGGACGCCACCCCTGCACCCTGCGGCGTGCCGTTGAGGCTCTGCCGTGGGGAGGCCCAGCTGACCGCGCGCTGCAGGGGAGACCTCAGCTGCGGCCAGCTGCCGCCGGACGCAGGCAGGGGAGGCTCCCCCGGGTAGGGGTGTGAGGTACGTTCGGGGGCCACCTCGTGCTTGCGTGCGCCGGAAGGGCTCCAGCGGCCAATGCCGCCGCTGCTGGAGTTGTGGGAGGGCGAGGTGGCGGGTGCGGCGGCGGGGCGGGTGGGGCCATGGCTGCGGCTGCCGGCCGGTGCCCACGTCCGGAACCCCGCGGGCGGACCGGGGGGCAGATCGCCATCGTCCTTGTGGAAAGTATCGTTGTCATGTATGTTGCTTGCGCTGGCGAACGGCCGTGAAGGTGAGGTGGCTGCGCCCTTGCCCGGGGAAAGGCGGCTGCTGGTCCACCGCAGGGGCGCCTCGTGCAAGTAGACTCCGCTCAGGCTCACGGGACGGCTGGGCGGCGCAGCGAACTGGTTGCCCTCCCATGGTGCGGCGCCGGGGGCGGCGGCGGCGGAGGGTGGGGGTGCGGCGTTCCAGGGCTCCTGGCCGGCGGCGGCCTTGAAGGCGGCGAGCTGCGTTGGGGGTTACGGTGCGGGCACCAAGGCACATAGGGCAAGCATGGCATGAGAAAGGTGCCGGTCGCATGTCTTTGACAAGCAGGCCAGCGACTGATACACCAGAGCCCAGAGTAGGCCCCCAAACGTCCTGATTCTGCTTGGTTCGCTCAGGGCACCGGTACTTGCCGATAGCCATGAAAGCGCACTCTCGCACGGCCGCACCGCACCGCCCAGCTCACCTGCCGGCGCCGCTCCTGCTCCTCCCGCTCCTCCTCTTCGTCCCGCCGCCTCTTCCTCACAAGCAGCACCAGCAGCACCAGCATGCACATGAGCAGCACACAGCCGCCCACGGACACCGCCGTCGTCACCAGGACCACCATCCAGTTCCTGCCGCCTCCGCCTGCGCCGCCAAGCCCCCTGGCTGTCGTACTGTCTGGTGGCGGCGGAGTCATCCCCGCCGCCTGCGTCACCGCCGTCACCGCACACAGGACCTGAACTCCATTGATGACGCCCTCCGCTGCCGTGCTGCCGCCGCCGCCGGGGGTGCCTCCAGCGTCAGTGCCGCACTGCGAGCCGTACACGTTCGCACCCTCCGTACTCAGCGGTACGGCGTACGTCACGTTCAAGGCGGTTGTCGTACGGAAGTCCTCCAGCGGCGGCGGGCAGAACACCACCTCGGAGGAGTTGGCGCTCAGTTCCCGCACGGTCTGCTGGATTAGCTGCTTGTACTGCGTAACGTTTGCGTCCGCTGGCAGACGCAGCTGCAGCTCCAAGTTTGAGGTCGGGTCGTTGCAGATGGCAGGCACCGGTGCTGGCGGCGGTGGAGGCACTGAAGGGGCAACCCCCAGCTGCATCACCGCCCGCCCGTGCCTGCCATGAGTCACAGTCGAACTTTCATCGTACGACACCGCATCGCCGCCGGCAGCGCCCTGCAGCCGCCGCCTGCGGTGCGAAGCGGTTGCGGGAGCGCCACCACCACCGCCGACATTGCTGCTGCTGCCGCCGCCGCCGCCACCACCACCGCTGGCGTCCGTACAGCTGACCTGCTCCACCTGGCCCAGGTCAAGCCCCAGCTTGCTGGCCAGCTGCTGCATGAGCGCCTGTACGAACGCATCCGACCTGCACAGCTTGTCCTTGACGCCCACGGTATCGCCCGCACCCGTGTCCCCGCCCGTGCCCGTGCCCGAGCCGTCCCCCCCAGCCGAGCCGGTACCAGAGCCGGTTCCGGAACCGGTTCCGGAGCCAGCACTGGCCGAGATGGAGATGCGCACCATGCCCATGGGGAAGTTGACCAGGCGGTCGGTTACGGTTACGTTGGTTGCGTCGGGGAAGAGGTTCCGGAGCTCCTCGGGGGAGGGCGGCGGCTGTGCGGTGTTGGGCGACTCGGGGAGCAGCACGCTGTGGCTGACGTACAGCACTGCGGGGAGGCAGGGACAGGGGCAAAGGTCAGCATGTGAGGTGACGGCAGAGTAGTAAGGCGCATGGGTGGGGGTGCTGGTACGTACATAGCTAGCTGGACAATGTTTCTGCTTTGCAGGATTGGCCTGTTTGCACACATGTACAGCGAGTCAAAAATTTGACATTGTGCCTGGGACCCTGCCTGGGACAGCCCGGGAGCGCTTCCTGGAAGCGATTGCCGCAGAGGGAGAGCGATGCAACAGAGGCGCGGGAGGCGCCGGTGTAGAATGGCTGGTACTGAGGCGACTAGGGGACGCAGGGTTCGGCCTGGGAGGACTACTCCTGTTGCAGGCCCGAGACGTTGATGGGAATCACAACCTACCTGCTGAGGGGTCTTCCTGGCTGATGAGCTCCTGGGGTATGTTGAGGGTTGAGAGGAAGGGAGGGGGAGGAGGGGGAGGTCGAGGGGTGGGGGGTGATGGGCCGGGGGGCGGGGGCCTAGGGCTCGGGGGTCGTGACGGGGGCCTCGGGGGAGGGGGCGTCGTAGGGGGCTTGGGAGGGGCGGGTGGGGAGGGCGGGGCGGGGGGCGTTGGGGGAGGGGGCGATGGGGCTAGCGGGGGGCTGGGAGGGGAGGGAGGTGGGGGCGGCAGGGAGGGAGGAGAGGGTGGAGGAGATGGAGGGAAAGGGCGTGGCGAGGGCGGATGGGGAGGGGAGGGAGAGGGGGGCGTGGGGCTGGGCGGCTCTGGGCTTGGAGGGGCAGGGGAGGGAGGCAGAGGAGATGGAGGCGGGGGAAATGGGGGCTCCGGGCTGGGCGGTAAGGGAGATGGGGGCTCCGGGGAGGGCGGCAATGGTGATGGGGGCGTCGGAGAGGGAGGCGTGGGAGATGGTGGCAGAGGGCTGGGAGGCTCGGGGGAGGGTGGCAAGGGACTTGGAGGTGGTGGGCTAGGAGGTTCCGGGCTGAGGGGTGGGGGCGACGGCGGGAACGGGCTGGGTGGCAGCGGATTAGGGGGATGTGGGCTTGGAGGGGATGGAGATGGTGGCTCGGGACTGGGAGGAGGAGAAGGCGGGGGGAAGGGGGAAGGAGGCTGGGGTGACGGGGGCTCAGGTGAGGGTGGCAAGGGGCTGGGCGGCTCGGGTGAGGGTGGCGAGGGGCTTGGTGGCTCAGGGCTGGGTGGAAGGGGGCTGGGGGGTGGTGGAGATGGAGGATTTGGGCTGGGAGGAGGGGGAAATGGTGGGAGCGGGGAGGGGGGAAACGGGGAAGGGGGCTCTGGAGATGGGGGCCGGGGAGACGGCGGGTATGGCGAGGGTGGGAAAGGGCTGGGTGGTGGGGGACTCGGTGGCGTGGGGCTAGGGGGCGGTGGTGATGGAGGGTCAGGGCTGGGGGGTGGTGGGGAAGGGGGCTCGGGGCTGGGCGGGAAGGGAGAAGGTGGGTGAGGGGAAGGCGGGTGGGGGGAGGGGGGCTCGGGGGAGGGCGGGGACGG
>VFQN01004128.1_pt1 | contig 19575 bp, 19 predicted proteins | sample 3512371 | NCBI WGS metagenome assembly VFQN01 (sample SAMN10412370, study PRJNA504923) | tailings metagenome | isolation source: Replicate 2 from Balatoc abandoned mine | place: Philippines: Itogon, Benguet | collected 2017-08-28 | reverse complement strand
GCCTCGAACAGCGATTTCTGCACCTCGCTCACCGACAGCTTGATGAAGGCGGTGGCGTCGTTGGCATAGGCATAGGTCAGGCCGTCGGGGAAATCCTGCGCCAGTTCGGCAACGCGTGTCTTGACCCGGTCGGCGGTTTCCAGCGCGTCGGAGCCTGGCGACAGCGAGATCGAGATGCCGGCGCCCGGATGGCCGTTGATGCGCACGATCGTCCCGTAATTTTCGGCGCCGACCTCGACCCGCGCGACATCCCTGATCCTCACGGTCGACCCGTCGGGCAACGTCTTGAGCACGATATTCTCGAACTCCTCGGGCGTCTGCAACCGCGACTGCGCGGTTACGGTCGCATTCAGCATCTGTCCCTCGGGCGCCGGGGTGCCGCCGACCTCGCCCGCCGCGACCTCGCTGTTCTGTGCGGTGATCGCGGTGACGACGTCGCCGGGCATCAGCGACACCGCGGCGAGCCGCTGCGGGTTCAGCCAGATGCGCATCGCATGCGGCGAGCCATAGACATTGACGTCGCCGACGCCTTCGACGCGCGACAGCGGATCCTGCACGTTCGACGACAGATAGTCGGACACATCCTGGTTCGATCGCGTGTCGGTGGTGTCATAGACGCCGACAAGCAGCAGCGAATCCGAATTGGACTTGGTGACGCGCACGCCCTGGCTTTGCACCTGTTGCGGCAGGCGCGAGATGGCGGAGGCGATCTTGTTCTGCACCTGCACCTGCGCGATGTCGGGATCGGTGCCCTTGGCGAAGATGGCGGTAATCGTTGCTTGCCCGCGCGAACTCGACTGCGAGCTGAAATAGAGCAGGCCATCGATACCGGTGAGCTGTTGCTCGAGCACCTGCGTGACGCTGTTCTCGATCGTCTCGGCCGAGGCGCCGGGATAGCTGGCGCGGATATTGACCTGCGTCGGCGCGATATCGGGATATTGTTCGATCGGCAGCGAAAACAGCGCGCCGAGCCCGCCGAGCATGACGACGATCGCCAGTACCCAGGCGAAGATCGGCCGATCGATGAAAATGCGCGACATGGGGCGTTATTGTCCTTTCGTCGCGGCGCTCTTGTCGGCGCTCTTCCCCGCGGGCGCCCCCACCCGCTGCGGACTGGTCGCGGGCACCGGCTTGATCGCCGATCCCTGCTTCAGATTGCCGACCCCCTGCGTGATGACCCGGTCGCCCGGTTTCAGCCCGCCGGTGACGACCCAGTTCGCGCCGACCGTGCGGTCCGCCTCGACCTTGCGCCGTTCGGCCTTATTGTCCTTGCCGACCAGATAGACGAAGGCCGATCCGTCGAAATCGCGCTGCACCGCGGCCTGCGGCACCAGCATCGCCGCGGGGTTTACCGCCTGATCGAACAGCGCGGTCACGAACATGCCCGGCATCAGCAGGCCCGAAGGGTTGGGGAAGCGCGCGCGCAGCGTCACCGTTCCCGTCGCTTCGTTCACCGTCACTTCGGAAAACTGGACGGTGCCGGGCAAGCCGTAATCGCTGCCATCCTCCAGCTTCAGCCGGACGCTCGTGCTGCCTGCGGTCACGCCGCCGCTGGCGAGCGACTGGCGCAGGCGCGTCATGTCGGCGGCCGATTGCTGGATGTCGACATACATGGGATCGGTGCGCTGGATCACCGCGAGCGGCGTCGCCTGGCTGGCGCTGACCAGCGCGCCGGGAGTGACGAGCGAGCGGCCGATATGGCCGCCGATCGGCGCGGTGATCGTCGAATAGCGCAGGTTGATCCGCGCGGTTTCCAGCGATGCGGCGCTTTGCGCGACCGCGGCGCGCGCGACGCGCGCCTGCGCCAGTGCGTCGGTGTAATCCTGTTCGGCCACCGCCTGCATCTTGGCGAGCGGTTCGAAGCGCTTTGCTTTTTCTTCCGCCGCCTGCGCACTCGCGCGGGCGCTCGCCAGATTGGCCGCCGCCTGATCGACCGCCGCCTTGTAAAGGCTCGCGTCGATCTGGAACAGCGGCTGGCCGGCGCGAACCGTCCCGCCCTCGGTAAACAGGCGCTGGCGGACGATGCCGTTTACCTGCGGCCGGACTTCGCTCGTTTCGAAAGCGACGGTGCGGCCGCCGAGCGCGGTGGTGATTGGTACAGCCTCCTCGCGCACCACGACAAAGCCGACCTGCGCGGCGCGGTTGCCGCCCTTGTCGTCCTTGCCCGAACAGGCGCCCAGCGAAAGCGTCATCGCGCACAGCGCTCCGGCAAGGAGCAGCGGCTTCTTGTGCAGCATAGTCTGTTGTCTCGTGTCGAAACCGCCGGGGGAGGCGGGGGGAAGGGCGCCTATTCAACCTATTGCGCCGCACCATGCAAGCCCCATGGCGGCTTTGCGACAAATTACGACAATTTTCCCGGCGCGGGGATGAACAGCGTGCGTGCGGCCTGCACTTCGGCGTCGAGCCAGTCGATGAAGGCGCGGATCCGCGGCTGCGGTGCGATGTCGCGGTGCAGCGCCAGCCAGAAGGCGCGCGCGATCGTCTGGTCGCCGCGGACGCGGACGAGCGCGGGGTCGCCCGCGGCAAGGAAGCAGGGCAGGACGCCGACCCCGGCGCCGCCCGCGATCATCCGCCGCTGCGCGAGGATCGAAGAGGATCGGATGCCGGCGCGCAGTCCGGGTTCGATCTCGCCCAGATAGTCGAGTTCGGGGGCGTAGAGGATGTCGGGGACATAGCCGACGACGGGAATACCGGTACGCGAGAGCGGCGCCGCTTCGACCGCCCGATGCCAGTCGCCGCGGTCGGCGGCGGCGTAGAGGCCGAGGCTGTAGTCCGCGAGCTTGCGCGTGATCAGCGGGCCCTTGCGGGGCCGCGCGAGCAGCACCGCCATATCGGCCTCGCGCCGCGAGGGGTTGAGGAAACCCGACGAGGCGACAAGGTCGATCTCGAGCTCGGGGTGCGCTGCGACGAAGGCGGCGAGGCGCGGCGCAATGAAGCTGTTTCCGAAACCTTCGGAGACGCTGATCCGCAATTGTCCCGACAGCGCCGCGCCGCCATCGCCTGCCGAATGGATGCGCGCCGCGGCCGCCGCCATCGCTTCGGCGTGCGGAACGAGCGCCCGGCCGGCCGCGGTCAGAACGAAACCCGTCGGCGCGCGTTCGAACAACGTCTGCTGCAAGGCGCTTTCCAGCGCGCTGATGCGGCGGCTGACCGTCGTGGCGTCGACGTGGAGCGCCTGGCCGGCCCGCGCCAGCGTGGCATGACGCGCGACCATCAGGAAATATTGCAGGCTATCCCAGTCCATATACTGCAAATATGCAGGATAAAGCTGCAAGTCTATCCCTTGCAATCGCGCCGGTTTTGGGTTGTGGCTGCGACACGTCAGAAACGGGAGACTCGACCCTCATGCGACAGATCGATCATCACATCGTCGGCGGTGCCGGCGGCAATGCAGGACGGCTCGGCGACGTGCTCGATCCGAACAATGGCGGCGTCCAGGCGCAGGTGGCGCTTGGCGACAAGGCGCTTCTCGATCGCGCGGTCGCGGCGGCCAAGGCGGCGCAGCCGGCCTGGGCCGCGGTGAACCCCCAGCGCCGCGCGCGGGTGATGTTCGAATATAAGCGGCTGGTCGAGGCCAATATGGACGAGCTTGCCCAGATGCTCTCGGCCGAACATGGCAAGGTGATCGCCGATGCCAAGGGCGACATCCAGCGCGGGCTGGAGGTCGTCGAATTCTGTTGCGGCATTCCGCATGTGCTGAAGGGCGAATATACGCAGGGCGCCGGCACCGGCATCGACGTTTATTCGATGCGCCAGCCGCTCGGCATCGGCGTCGGCATCACGCCGTTCAACTTTCCCGCGATGATCCCGCTGTGGATGGGCGCGGTTGCCACCGCGGTAGGCAACGCCTTCATCCTGAAGCCCAGCGAACGCGACCCGTCGGTTCCCGTCCGCCTGGCCGAACTGTTCCTCGAAGCCGGGATGCCCGAGGGGATTTTCCAGGTCGTCCACGGCGACAAGGAAATGGTCGACGCGATCCTCGATCATCCCGACATCGCCGCGGTGAGCTTTGTCGGCTCGTCGGACATCGCCCATTATGTCTATGAACGCGGCGTACGCGCGGGCAAGCGGGTGCAGGCGATGGGCGGCGCGAAGAATCACGGGATCGTCATGCCCGACGCCGATCTCGACCAGGTGGTCAGCGACCTGACCGGCGCCGCCTTCGGCTCGGCGGGCGAACGCTGCATGGCGCTGCCCGTGGTCGTGCCGGTGGGCGAGGATACGGCGCAGCGGCTGCGCGACAAGCTGGTCCCCGCGATCGAGGCGCTGCGCGTCGGCGTATCGACCGATCCCGATGCGCATTATGGCCCCGTGGTGACGCAGGCGCACAAGGAAAAGGTCGAAGGCTGGATCGCGAAATGCGCCGAAGAGGGCGCCGAGCTCGTCGTCGACGGGCGCGGCTTCAGCCTGCAGGGGCATGAAAAGGGCTTCTTCGTCGGCCCGACGCTGTTCGACCATGTCACCCCCGAGATGGAAAGCTACAAGGAAGAAATCTTCGGCCCGGTGCTGCAGATTGTCCGCGCGCCCGATTTCGAAACCGCGCTCGAACTGCCGTCGAAGCATCAGTATGGCAACGGCGTCGCCATCTTCACGCGCAACGGCCACGCCGCGCGCGAATTTGCCGCGCGGGTCAATGTCGGCATGGTCGGCATCAACGTGCCGATTCCGGTGCCCGTCGCCTATCACACCTTCGGCGGCTGGAAGCGCTCGGCGTTCGGCGATACCAATCAGCACGGCATGGAGGGAGTCAAATTCTGGACCAAGGTCAAGACCGTGACCGCGCGCTGGCCCGATGGGTCGCCTGACGGCGGCAACGCCTTCGTCATCCCGACCATGGGCTGACGGCGCGCGGGCGATGAAACCGGCCCCCGTCATCGGGCATTTCCTGTTGGGGCGCCGGCCGGTCGCTGGCGCCGTGCAGGAGATCGAATGATGACGCGCTGGCTGTTTTCCGCTCCATTACTGCTGCTTGCCGGGTGCAGCGGCGGCAGCGATGGCACCGATGGCACTGATAACAAGGCACCCGCCGCCAAGGAACAGGCAGCCGATACGCCGGCCGGGCCTTCGCAAAACGCGCCTGCTCAACCGGCGCCCGCCCCGGGCGGCGCCAGCGATGCCGACCTCACCTATGTTGCCGATCCGTCGGTGGCCCCGCCCAAGGCACCCGAAGCGGGAGTCGGTATCGGCGGGCAGGCGATTCCGGTTGCCATCCGCGGTCGCTGGGCGCTGAAGGCAGAGGATTGCGGCGCGCGTCCCGGCACCGACCTGACCGCGCTGGTGATCGACGCAAAGACGCTGCGCTTCTTCGAATCGGCGGGCGATCTGGCGCGGGTTCGCGATCGCGACGCGAACCGCATCGTCGCCGATTATAAATTCAGCGGCGAGGGACAGCAGTGGGACCGGCTGATGCTGCTCGGCCTCGCCGACGGTGGCAAGACGCTCGTCCGCCGCGATTATGGCGATGGTGCCGCGCCCGATGCGATGCGCTATACCCGCTGTGCCTGACTTGCGAAGAAAGGGAGATATATGATGGACATCCGTTTTCTGACCCTCGCTGCCGTCCTGCCGCTAGCCGCCTGCGCCGGCACCGGGGACGGTTCTCCCTCCGATGCCGGGCCGCCGCCGCCGGCCGCGATGACGTGCAGCGCCGATGCGGCGCAAAGCTATGTCGGGCAAACCGCTAGCCCCGATCTGGGCGGTGCCATCCTGAAAGCGACCGGCGCGCGCACGCTGCGCTGGGGCCCGCCGCGCAGCGCGATGACGATGGATTATCGGCAGGACCGGGTGAACGTCATGTACGACGACGCCTACAAGATCACGCAGGTCACGTGTGGCTGACGGCTGGCGGCGCAATCACGGCTCGGCGTCGCCCTTTGAGCCCGTGTACGGTTACAGCCGCGCGGTCCGGGTCGGCAATCGCATCGACGTCGCCGGTTGCGCGCCGATCGAGCCCGACGGTTCGTCGACCGTCGGCGACGCCGGAGTGCAGGCCGCGCGCTGCCTGACGATCATCGGCGAAGCGCTCGAAGCCCTGGGCGGCAGCTTCGCCGACGTTGTGCGCACCCGCATGTATATCACCGACGCCGCCGATGCCGATCGCGTCGGACAGGCGCATGGCGCCATATTCGGCGCGATCCGCCCGGCCGCGACGATGCTCGTCATTCCGGCGCTGATCCGCCCCGAATGGAAAGTCGAAATCGAGGCCGAGGCGATAGTGGGGGCGGCTGAATGACCATGCGCGCAGCCTCGATTGGATGCGCCGTCGCTGCATTGCTGGGTGCTGCCGCAGCATCCGCCGGCGAGTTGAAAGGCCCTGCACGATTTTGCGGTTATTCGCCAATCATCGACTTGCTCCCCGGTGAGCGGATCGAAACGCTGAGTGGAGGGATTCATGGCGGAACATTCCGCTGGACGGGTAATTTCGGCTCGTTGAAGGTTAATGGGATTGGATGGGCCAGCAAACCCAAGGGCAAAATCGCCTCAAAGCGAAACGCGATGGGGCACGTCCGCTTCGCTCAACGACGCAGCGACGGCGAATATGTGGTGGCAATTTGGAATAGATCGCACGGCGCGGCCTATTTCTCGTCTGCCGACCCCATCACAAAGCTACAGTTGGCGGCAATCGACCGGGTCGATCTCTTTAATGAAGGAGAGCACCCCGAAGGCTGCAAGCTACAAACAATTTTTTCTTGGGAATGACGATGACCGACCAGTTCCAGCTTACCGACGACCAGCGCGCGATCCAGGACATGGCGCGCAAGTTCACCGCCGACGCCATCACGCCCTTTGCGGCCGAATGGGATGAAAAGGCGCATTTCCCGCGCGACGTGATCAAGCAGGCGGCCGAACTCGGCTTCGCGGCGATCTATGTCAGCGAGGAATCGGGCGGTATCGGCCTCGGCCGGCTCGAGGCGGCATTGATCATGGAGGCGATGGCCTACGGCTGCCCGGCGACGAGCGCCTTCATCTCGATCCACAATATGGCGAGCTGGATGATCGACAGCTTCGGCGGCTCTGCGGTGAAGGCGAAGTATCTTCCCGACCTCGTCACGATGGACCGCATGGCCAGCTACTGCCTCACCGAACCCGGTTCGGGGTCCGACGCCGCGGCGCTCAAGACCACCGCGACGCTCGACGGCGACCATTATGTCGTCAACGGCACCAAGCAGTTCATTTCGGGCGCCGGCGTCAACGACCTTTATGTGACGATGGTACGCACCGGCCAGCCGGGACCGAAGGGGATCAGCTGCCTCGTCATCGAAAAGGACATGCCCGGTGTCAGCTTCGGCGCGAAGGAACGCAAGCTCGGCTGGAACGCCTCGCCGACCGCGCAGGTGATCTTCGACAATGTGAAGGTGCCGGTCGAAAACCGCGTCGGTGCGGAAGGCGACGGCTTCCGCTTTGCGATGGCGGGGCTCGACGGCGGCCGCCTCAACATCGGCGCCTGCTCGCTCGGCGGGGCGCAGCGCTGCCTTGACGAGGCGATCGCCTATACCAAGGACCGCCAACAGTTCGGCCAGCCGATTTCGGATTTCCAGAACACCCAGTTCATGCTTGCCGACATGGCAACCGACCTCGAAGCCGCGCGCGCCTTGCTCTATATGGCGGCGGCCAAGGTCACGGCGAATGCCCCCGACAAATCGCGCTTCTCGGCGATGGCGAAGCGGCTGGCGACCGATAACGGCAGCAAGATCGTCAACGACGCGCTGCAATTGTTCGGCGGTTACGGTTATCTTCGCGACTATCCGATCGAGCGTTTCTGGCGCGACCTGCGCGTCCATTCGATCCTCGAAGGCACCAATCAGGTCATGCGGATGATCGTGGGAAGGGATTTGCTGCGCCAATGACCGAAGATGTTCTGATTTCGATCGACGGCCGCGCCGGCCGCCTGTCGCTCAATCGTCCGAAGGCGATCCACGCGCTCAACCTGCCGATGTGCCGGGCGATGATCGACGCGCTCGTAAAATGGCGCGATGACGATGCCGTCGAGGCGGTCATCATCGACCATAGCGAAGGCCGCGGCTTCTGCGCCGGCGGCGACATTCGCATGCTCGCGGAAAGCGGCGCGAAGGACGGGACGGAGGCGCGGCAGTTCTTCCACACCGAATATCGCCTCAACCATCTGCTCTTCACCTATGCGAAGCCCGTCGTCGCCTTCATGGACGGCATCACCATGGGCGGCGGCGTCGGCATTTCGCAGCCGGCGAAATATCGCGTCGCGACCGAACATACGCGCTTCGCCATGCCCGAGACGGGGATCGGCCTGTTCCCCGACGTCGGCGGCGGCTGGTATCTGCCGCGGCTGGAAGGGCGCGTCGGCGTCTATCTTGCGCTGACCGGCGCGCGGCTCGACGGGGCCGAATGCCTCGCGCTGGGCCTCGCCACCCACTATCTGCCTTCCGAAAAGCTCACCGAAGCCAAGGCGCGCATTGCGCAGCACCCCGATCGCATCGGCGGCATATTGGGCGAGCTGTCGGTCACCGCGCCGCCCGCCGCGATCATGCAGCATATCGACCGGATCAATCGCCTGTTCGCGAGCGACAGCTATGAAGAGATTCTTGCCGCGCTCGAAGCCGATGGCGGCGAATGGGCCGAAAAGGAACTGGCGACGCTCCACGGCAAATCGCCGCAAACCTGCAAGGTGGCGCTCCGCCAGCTCAAGGAAGGCGGCGAGATGCACGACTTCGCCGCGCAGATGACGCAGGAATATGCGATCGGCAGCCGGGTGGTGCAGATGCACGATTTCATCGAGGGCGTCCGCGCGCTGATTATCGACAAGGACAACAGCCCGAAATGGGACCCGCCGACCCCCGAGGCAGTCACCGACGACTGGATCGACGCGATCTTCGCGCCGCTGCCCGAGAATGAGAAATGGACCCCGCTTAGCTGACCGTCGCCCCCGCGAAGGCGGGGACCGGTCGCGGCACAACGCCAACGGCCCCCGCCTTCGCGGGGGCGACGGAGAAGAAGATGACCTACGAATCCCTCCTCGTCGAACAGCGCGGCGCCGTCACGCTCGTCACGCTCAACCGCCCGCAGGCGCTCAATGCCCTGAACTCCGATGTGCTCGACGACCTGATCGCTGCTTTCGCGGCGTTCGAGGCCGATGACAGCCAGCGCTGCGCCGTTCTCACCGGATCGGGCGACAAGGCCTTCGCCGCGGGCGCCGACATCAAGGAAATGGCCGACAAGCCCGCCGCCGATTTCTATCTCGAGGATTTCTTCTCGAAATGGACGAGCGACTTCGTGAAGAAGGTCAGGAAGCCGTGGATTGCTGCGGTCAACGGCTTTGCCTTGGGCGGCGGCTGCGAACTGGCGATGATGGCCGACTTCATCATCGCCAGCGAAAAGGCGAAATTCGGCCAGCCCGAAATCAAGCTCGGCGTCGCCCCCGGCATGGGCGGGTCGCAGCGACTGACCCGCGCGGTCGGCAAGGCGAAGGCGATGGAAATGTGCCTGACCGGCCGGATGATGGACGCCGGAGAGGCCGAGCGTTCGGGCCTCGTCGCGCGGGTAGTCGCGCATGAAACGCTGGTCGACGAAGCGGTGAAGACGGCGACCACGATTGCAGGCATGCCGCCAATGGCCGCGATGGTGAACAAGGACATGGTCAATGCCGCGTTCGAAACGACGCTCGACCAGGGCCTTCTCTACGAGCGCCGCCTGTTCCAGATCCTCGCCGCGACCGAGGACAAGGCCGAAGGCATGGCCGCCTTCATCGAAAAGCGCGAAGGCGTGTGGAAGGGGCGGTGATCGTCTCGAATATAGTCCATTTTTTGAGTGAAAAGCTGTGTGCCCCCGCGAAGGCGGGGGCCCATCATCGGACGGCGCAATTTCAAACTGCCGGATGATGGATCCCCGCCTTCGCGGGGACACACAAGCCTTTGAGGTTTGTGGAGAGACTTATGAAAATCGCCTTTATCGGACTCGGCAATATGGGCGGCGGGATGGCCGCGAACCTTGCGAAGGCGGGCCACGACGTCCGCGCCTTCGACCTCAGCGAAGAGGCGCTGACGCGTGCGGTAGAAGCGGGCTGCACCCGCGCCGCATCGGCGGCCGAAGCGGTGACCGGCGCCGAGGCTGTCGTCACCATGCTCCCCGCGGGCAAGCATGTCGCGGGCGTTTATCAAGCCGACGTCTTCCCCAATGCCGCGCCCGGCACCTTGCTGCTCGATTGCTCGACGATCGACGTCGCGACCGCGCGGGCGAATATCGAGGCGGCGACGGCGAAGGGCCTCGTCGCGGTCGATGCGCCGGTTTCGGGCGGCATCGCCGCCGCGAATGCGGGCACGCTGACCTTCATGGTCGGCGGCACCGATGAAGGTTTCGCGCGCGCCGAATCGATCCTCGCGAAAATGGGCAAGGCGGTGATCCACGCCGGCGACGCGGGCGCGGGGCAGGGCGCGAAGATCTGCAACAATATGCTGCTCGGCGCCTCGATGATCGCGACGTGCGAAACGCTCGCGCTCGCGCAGAAACTCGGGCTCGATCCGCAGAAATTCTTCGACATCGCCAGCGTGTCGTCGGGGCAATGCTGGTCGCTCACCAGCTATGCGCCGCTCCCGGGCGTCGGGCCGACGACGCCCGCCGACAATGATTACAAGGGCGGGTTTGCCGCAGCCCTGATGCTCAAGGACCTCCGCCTCGCGATGGAAGCGGCGGCGAGCGTCGCGGCTGAGGTTCCGATGGGATCGAAGGCTCGCGAACTCTATGAAACGTTCGTCGCCGCCGACGAAGGCGGGCACGATTTTTCCGCGATCATCAAGACATTGCAGGATTGAGCGGCAGGCGCTGGCGGGGCGGCTTTAGGGTAGGAAGCTGCCATTCGAATCCTCCCTGTCGCGGAGCGATGGGAAGGGGGACCGTCGCCGCAGGTGATGGTGGAGGGGCTGCGACGGCGCGCCATTAGCCCCTCCGTCAGCGCTTCGCGCTGCCACCCCGCCATGGCCTGCGGCCACAGGGAGGATTTCATGCCCGCAGCCCGCAACCGGTCGTTGTCAGTCATTCGACCCAGATCGGCGGTGAACGATTGCCTCATCCGCCCGCTCGTGCGACTTCCTCGCCATGGACAGTTCGCCAGCCATCAGAGCCGCCAAGCACTTCTTAAGCGTCGCATGGGATGGCGATCGGCCGGACGACGAAACGCTCCTCGCTGCGCTGGACAGCTTAGTCGCGGCTTATCACGTAACCCCACTTGGAGATGTGTCAGATGCTGACGTGGACGCGCCGAGGCAAAACGGCGCATCTCTCTACGCCGAAGTGGCGGCACGTTTTCCAACTTATGGCGCTTATCCGGTAGCGGACCCGACTGGATCTTTAGACCACGCATTGATGGTCGCTGACGCAATCGATGGCTTGGCTGACCTTACGTTAGACATGCGCGAGGTCTTATGGTTTGCTGACCATGTCAGTCTCAACGACGCGCATTTCGCCTTCCGGCTTCATTTCTTCCATTGGGGGCGGCATGCTCGCGAACTGTCGCTGTATCTGTGCGGCCGGTTGTTTGGCTGAACGTCCGCAATCGGCCGCAACCCGGCAATCGCGCGGCACGGCACCATTTCAATAGAAATCCGCTGTCTCGCCGCCATCGAGCCTTTTGGTGCGATGCACCTGCGTGGGCGCCTTGCTGTCGCCGGCGCGCACTTCCAGCCGGCCGTTCACCCGCCGCACCTCGGCCGGGGCCACTATGCGCGCGCGGGCGATGCCCACGGCGCTTGCCTGCGGCGGCGGGGCTTGCGCCGCCGTCGGTGCGCCCGCGGCGACGAGCAGGGCGAGGGCGAAGGACATGGCATTCATGCTCTGCCCTAACGGCCGATGCCGCCATGATCTTAACCCTGAATCGCTGCTGTTTTTGCGGGCGGTCGCCGTGATTTTGACAAAAGAAGGGCCGCCTGACCCAAGCGGGGACAGGCGGCCCTTGCTTCGTTTCGTGCTGGCTTAGAAGCCCGCTTTCGCCGCGGCCTTCTCGGCGAGCAGCGGTGCCACGGTAAAGCCGTGCTTTTCCAGCGCCGCGGCGATCTTGTCGGTGCCTTCAAGGCCCGCCCAGAACATCGGACCGCCGCGATAGACCGGCCAGCCATAGCCATAGATCCACACCACATCGATGTCGCTGGCGCGCTGTGCCTTGCCTTCGGCGAGGATCAGGGCGCCTTCGTTGACCATCGGATAGAGCGTGCGTTCGACGATTTCCTGATCGCTGATCTCGCGCTTCTGGATGCCCGCCTTCTGGCGGAACTCCTCGATGATCTCGGCAACGCGCGGGCTTTCCGACGGATTGCGCTTGTCGTCATAGTCATAGAAGCCCGCCTGCTTCTTCTGGCCCCAGCGGCCCTCGGCGCACAGCGCGTCGCGGATGCTCTCGATCCGGTTCGGGTCGCGGTGCCAGCCGATGTCGACGCCGGCAAGATCGCTCATCTGGAACGGTCCCATCGGCATGCCGAAATCGACATGCACCTTGTCGACCTGCGCCGGGGTCGCGCCTTCGAGCAACAGCTTCTGCGCCTCGATCTGGCGCGGTGCGAGCATGCGATTGCCGATGAAGCCGTGGCAGACGCCCGCGACGACGGCGACCTTGCCGATCTTCTTGCCGATCGCCATCGCGGTGGCCAGCACGTCGGGCGCGGTCTTGTCGCCGCGCACCACTTCGAGCAGCTTCATCACATTGGCGGGCGAAAAGAAGTGCATGCCGAGCACGTCGCCGGGGCGGCTCGTCGATGCCGCAATCTCGTTGACGTCGAGGTAGCTGGTGTTCGACGCCAGAATGGCGCCGGGCTTTGCGATCTTGTCGAGCTTGCCGAAGATGTCCTTCTTGACGTCCATATTCTCGTAGACCGCCTCGATGATGAGATCGCAGTCGGCGAGCGCGTCGAGTTCGAGTGCGGGGGTGATGAGCCCCATCATCTGATCGACCTGTTCGGGCTTGAAGCGGCCCTTCGCGGCGCTGGCGTCATAATTTTTGCGCACCACGCCCAGACCGCGGTCGAGCGCTTCCTGTTGCATCTCGACGATGGTGCAGGGAAAGCCCTTTTGCAGGAAATTCATCATGATGCCGCCGCCCATCGTGCCGGCACCGATGATGCCGACCTTCTTGATGTCGCGCAGCTGCGTGTCCTTGGGCAGGCCGTCGATCTTTGCCGCCTGGCGTTCGGCGAAAAAGATGTGGCGCTGCGCCGCCGACTGGCTGCCCATCATCAGCTTCATGAATTCCTGGCGTTCGAACGCGAGCCCTTCGTCGAAGGGCAGGCGCGTCGCCGCCTCGACGCAGGCGAGGTTTGCATAAGGCGCCTCGAACCCGCGCCAGCGCTTCGCGTTCGCGGTCTTCAGCTTTTCGATGACGCCGACGTCGCCGAACACGGCGCGCTCGCGCGTCGGACGCGGTCCGTCGGCGATCTTGGCGCGGGCAAAGGCGATCGCGTCGGCGGCAAGGCTGTCCTCACCCGCCAGCGCATCGACGAGGCCCATCTCCTTCGCGCGTGGCGCGGGAACGGGGTCGCCGAGCGAGGTCATCGTCGCGGCGGCTTCGACCCCAACGACGCGCGGCAGGCGCTGCGTGCCGCCCGCGCCGGGCAGCAGGCCCAGCTTCACCTCGGGCACGCCGAGCTTCGCCGACGGGACCGCGACGCGATAATGACAGACGAGCGCGGTTTCGAGGCCGCCGCCGAGCGCGGTGCCGTGGATGGCAGCGACGACCGGCTTGGTCGCGGCTTCGATCATGTTGAGTACGGCGTTGAAGTCGGGACCGCGCGGCGGCTTGCCGAATTCGCTGATGTCGGCGCCGGCGATGAAGGTTGCGCCATCGCAGCGCAGCACGATCGCCTTGACGCTGTCATCGGCAAGCGCGGCTTCGAAATTATCCTTCAGCCCCTGACGGACATGCCACGACAGGGCGTTGACCGGGGGGTTGTTGACGATGACGACGGCGACCTCGCCATCCTTCTGCATCGTGACGGAAACGGGGGTTTCATCGGACATGGGAAAGCTCCTCTCAATCTAAAGCCTGTCAGCAAAGCCTTGTGCCCCCGCGAAGGCGGGGGTCCATCACCGGACGGCACGATTTGGCACCGTCAGGAGATGGACCCCCGCCTTCGCAGGGACACGGCCTTTTTCATTCGAACATATACATCATTTCAGTCGTCGATCGCGGCGTGGACGAGCGTCTTGACCTCGCGGCGCACGGGATAGGTGGACGAGGGCATGAGCTGGGTCATGAACACCATGCAGATTTCTTCGACCGGATCGACGAAGAAGCCGGTCGAAAACATGCCGCCCCAATAGAAATCGCCCGCCGAACCGGGAATGCCCGCCGCCGCCGGGTCGAGCGTGACCGCGAAGCCGAGCCCGAAGCCGACACCCGCATTTTCGTCCTCGCTAAAGATGCCGACGCTGTGCTGCGTCAGGTCGCCGCCGCCGACGAGGTGGTTCGCGGTCATCAGGGCGAGCGTCTTGCGGCTGATGATCCGCGCGCCGTCCAGCTTGCCGCCGCCGAGCAGCATCAGGCAGAAACGGTGATAGTCGGCGAGCGTCGAGACGAGCCCGCCGCCGCCCGAATGAAAGCTGCGGTCTTTCGCCCAGCGGCTGCGGTCGCCGCTGTCGAAGCCCTTCATCCTGTCCTTCGGGTCGAAGGCGTAGCAGTCGGTCAGCCGATGCTGTTTGTCCGCAGGCACCTTGAACCCGGTATCGACCATGCCGAGGGGGCCGAAGATGCGTTCTTGCAGCACCTGGGCAAAGGGCTTGCCCTCGATCCGCTCGATCACCGCGCCTAGGACGTCGGTTGCCATCGAATAATTCCAGTGCGCGCCGGGATCGAACTGCAGCGGGATTTTCGCGAGCCCTGCGATGAAGCTGTCCATCGTATAATCGGCGTCGAAATCGTCGATCTTGGTCTTGCGATAGGCGGCGTCGACCGGGGTGCGTTCCTGAAAGCTGTAGGTGAGGCCGGCGGTATGGCGCAGCAGGTCGACCATCAGGATCGGGCGCACCGGCGGCCGGGTCAGGAAGGGCACATTGCCGCCGCCTGCGACGAAGACGCCGGTGTCCTTGAACTCGGGGCAGAACTTTACCAGCGGATCGGACAGCGCGACCTTGCCCTCCTCGACCAGCATCATGAAGGCGGTGCTGGTGATCGGCTTGGTCATGCTGGCGATGCGGAAGATCGCATCCTCTTTCAGCGCTTCGCCCGGACGCGCCTCGCCGATGCACGACAGATGCGCGATCTCGCCGCGCCGGGACACCAGCGTCGCCGCATGCGGCAGGCGGCCGGCGCCGACATATTTGGCGTCGAGAAAGGCGGGAACGCGGTCCAGTCGCGCGGTATCGAATCCGTGGGTCATGAGATTAATTCCAAACTGAACAAGCTGTGTGCACCCGCGAAGGCGGGTGCCGATCACCGGATGGTGCAAGTTCGAACCGACCAGAGATGTGTCCCCGCCTTCGCGGGGACACACGGCCTATACCGGAGTCTGTCATTTACGAGCCACCTTCAATGCGATGTCTGGCCGAGAAGCTGGCGCGTCACCGGGTGCGAGCTGGTGAGGCCCCCGTCAACCGCAATCGCCTGTCCGTTGACGTAGCTTGCCTGGTCGCTGAGCAGGAAGAGCGCGACATTGGCGAGCTCCTCGGGCTGGCCGGCGCGCTTCAGCGGGTTGAGCTGGCCGATCTTATGCGTGACGCCCTTCTCCTTTGCATAGTCGAAGGTCGGTTTGGTCATCCCGGTTTCGGTGAGGCCGGGGCAGATCGCGTTGACGCGCACATTGGCCGACGTCATCTGCTGCGCCGCGGTCTTGGCAAGGTTGATGACCCCCGCCTTCGACGCCGAATAGGCGGCCGGGCCGGCGCCCGAATTGATCCCCGCGACACTGGCGGTCAGCAGGATCGCGCCGCCGCGGCCCTGATCGACCATCGCCTTGCCCGCATGCTTCACCATCAGCGCCGGGCCGATCAGATTGACGCGCAGCGTTTCGGCCCAGGCCTCGGGCGAGATGTCGAAGATGCCGCCCATGTCGCCGATGATCCCGGCGTTGGCGAAGGCGATGTCGACCCCGCCGTAATTTTCCTGTGCGGTCGCGACCAGCCGTGCGACGTCGGCTTCGACCCCGGCGTCGATTTCCAGCGCGACGACGGTGCCGCCCGCATCCTTTACCGCCTGCGCCGTGTCATGCACCGCCGCGCTCTTGTCGCCGATGACGAGTTTCGCGCCTTCGGCGGCGAAGCGCAGCGCGCTTGCCCGGCCGATGCCGCTGCCCGCGCCGGTAATGATCGCGATCTTGCCGTCCAATGCGCCCATCATGCGCCTCCCGATATCGTGGCTCCGCCATCGCAGACGATGGTCTGGCCGGTTGTGAATGCCCCCGCCTTGCTGGCAAGAAAGACCGCCGCGCCGGCGATCTCGTGCGGTTCGCCGATGCGCTTCAGCGTCGAAGCCGCGGTGGAACGCCGAAGATTCTCTTCATTTTCCCACAGCGCGCGCGCCATGTCGGTGCGGATCAGGCCGGGCGCGATGCAATTGACGCGGACGCCCCTGGGGCCGAACTCGACCGAGAAATTGCGCGCCACCTGCATGTCCGCCGCCTTGGAAATCCCGTAGGCCCCGATGATCGGCGATCCCTTGAGCCCGCCGATCGAACTGATGATCGTGATCGATCCTTCGCCGCGCTCCAGCATTTCGGGGGCGACCATCGAAATCAGCCAGTGATTGGACAGGATATTATTGTCCATGATCTTGCGGAACTGGTCGTCGCTGATCCCAAGGCCGGGGCCGTAATAAGGGTTCGATGCCGCGTTGCAGACGAGCGCGGTGATCTTGCCGAAGGCGGCGCGCGTCGCGTCGACGAGATGCTGCAGATCCTCCTTCGACGAGATGTTCGCGGCGACCGAAATCGCGGTGCCGTCGCCATGTCTCGCGTTGATCTCGGCCGCCGCCGCGTCACAAGCATCCTGCTTGCGGCTCGAGATGACGACCTTGGCGCCCTGTTCGGCCATCGCTTCGGCGGTCGCCTTGCCGATGCCGCGCGACGATCCGGTGATCAGCGCGACCTGCCCGGTCATGTCGAACAGGCTCATGCGCCGGCCTTCTGTGCGAAGTGCCACGCCTTTTGCGCCAGCGGCAGGACGCGTTCGGACATTGCCTTGGCATGGGCCGACGATGCGGTGCCGTCGATGACGCGCTTCTTGATACCCTGCATGATGCCGGCGAGGCGAAAGAAATTATAGGCGAAATACCAGTTCATGTCGGGAACGCTGTCGCGCCCGGTCGCAGCGCAATAGCGGTCCACGACCTCGTCGAGTTCCGGAATGCCGAGCGCCGCGCGGTCGAGGTCCATCACCCCCGAACGGCCGCCATTTTCGGTCACCCACGCCATTGCGACATAGGTGAAATCGGCGAGCGGATCGCCGAGTGTCGACAATTCCCAGTCGAGCACCGCCAGCACCTGCGGCCGGTCCTTGGCCCAGATCATATTGTCGATCCGGTAATCGCCGTGGACGACGCTGGTGCGCGTCTGTTCGGGCAAGGTCGCGGGCAGCCATTCGATCAGCCGCTCCATCTCGTCCATCGTCTCGGTCTCGGACAGCCGGTACTGCTTGGTCCAGCGATCGACCTGGCGCCCGAAATAATTGCCCGGCTTGCCGAAGTCCGAAAGCCCGGCGGCTTCGACATCGACGCTGTGCAGCGCCGCGAGCGCGTCGATCATCGCGAAATAGGTCGCGCGGCGATTTTCGGGGGTCGACCCCGGCATCGATCCATCCCAGATGGTATGGCCGTCGACCATCCCCATCACATAGAACCAGCTGCCGACCACGCTGTCGTCGGTGCACAGGCCATATTGGCGCGCGACCGGATAGCCCATTTTGTGAAGCCCCGCCTGCACCTTGTATTCGCGGTCGACGGCGTGCGCCGACGGGAGCAGCGGACCGAAGGGTTTGCGCCGCAGCACATAATTGCCCGACGGCGCCGAAATCTTGTAGGTCGGGTTCGACTGGCCGCCGGCAAATTTGCTCTGCGTCAGCGGGCCTTCGAACCCTTCGACATTGGCTTCCATCCAGGCGGTCAGCTTCGCCTCGTCGAGGACGTCGGCCCCCTCGGGCGCGACGGTGCCGCTGAAGGCCTTTTGCGCGTCGATTGTTTCCGTCATTGGTCGAACACGATCACCGACCGCGCGGCATCGCCCTTTCGCATCTTGTCGAAGCCTTCGTTGACCCGGTCGAGCGGGATCGTCTCGGCAACGATGCTGTCGAGATCGAGCAGGCCGCGCAGGTAGAAATCGACCAGCCGCGGAATGTCGACCGGGAAGCGGTTGCCGCCCATGATCGCGCCCTGCAGCTTCTTGCCCGAAAGCAGATCCATTGCGCCCAGCCCGACCTTTTCGGACAGCGGCATCATGCCCAGGATCGTCGCGGTGCCGCCGCGGCGCAGCGACGCAACCGCGAGGCTGGCGGAGGCGGGGCGCCCGACCGCTTCGACCGCATGGTCGACGCCGCCCTTGGTCATTTCGACGATCTGTTTGGCGGCATCGTCGGCGAGCGCATCGACGACATCGGTTGCGCCGAGCTTCATCGCCAGTTCGCGCTTTTCGGGAACCGGGTCGGCGGCGATGATGCGCCCCGCGCCCGCGATCTTGGCGGCGTTGATCGTCGCGAGCCCGACGCCGCCGCAACCGACGACCGCGACCGTTTCGCCCGGCGTCACCTTGCACGCGTTGAAGATGGTGCCCGCGCCGGTCGTGACCGCGCAGCCGATCACCGCCGCGCGGTCGAGCGGCATTTCGGGATCGATCGCGACGCACGCATGTTCGTGGACCAGCATCACCTCCGAAAAGGCGCTGAGGTTGAGCATCTGGTTGACCGGCGATCCGTCGGGGCGCGTGATGCGCGGCGCCGATCCGACCGGCCGGCGCGTCTCGCCGCCAAGGCACAGCGACATGCGGCCGGTAACGCAGAACTCGCAATGGCCGCAAAAGGCGCTGAGGCAGGTGACGACCGCGTCGCCCGGCTTCACCGTGCGGACTTCGCTGCCCACCGCCTCGACGATCCCGGCGGCTTCATGGCCGGGGATGGCGGGCAGGGGGTGCGGATAGGCGCCGTCGATGAAGTGCAGGTCCGAATGGCAAAGCCCGCAGGCGGCGGTGCGGATGCGCACCTCGTGCGGGCCGGGCTTGTCGACGACGACCTCCTCGATGACGAGGGGCTTGCCGGGTTCGATCAGGACGGCGGCTTTGGTCAATGTATCTTCTCCGTTCGGTTCGAGCGACGTCGAGAACCGGTTGTGGCCGTTCGTGTCTCGACTTCGCGCGACACGAACGGACGTGGGACGGTTTAACGCGTAACGCCGATGTCGCCCGACGAGAAACGATCGTCCTGCGCGGCGGGCGAATGTTTTGCCAGCTCGATGCGCGCGATGGCGCGGGCGTGGACTTCGTCGGGACCGTCGGCGATGCGCAGCGTGCGCTGGCCGGCATACATTTTGGCGAGGCCGAAATCTTCGCTGACGCCGCCGCCGCCATGCGCCTGGATCGCATCGTCGATGATCTGCAGCGCCATGTTCGGCGCCTGCACCTTGATCATCGCGATCTCGGCCGCGGC